>Ga0315284_10001051_pt1 | contig 38656 bp, 38 predicted proteins | sample YL17G09_16_MG_FD_203696 | JGI IMG/M metagenome (GOLD analysis project Ga0315284, IMG submission 203696) | Sediment microbial communities from Yellowstone Lake, YNP, Wyoming, USA - YL17G09_16 | ecosystem: Environmental > Aquatic > Freshwater > Lake > Sediment | place: USA: Wyoming | collected...
GGCCAGGCACTCGATCCAGCCGGTGGAAAGGTCCACACAAGTCAAAGTATTCACATATTGGCCTTCAGTGGTCTGTCCACAGTGCGCCACCAGGTCAATTTCCAGGAATCCAGGCTTGTCTTCGTCCTAGGGAGTGTAGGTGCGCACCGGGATGGCCTTCTTGAGCAGGCTGCCGGGTTTGGGGGTACTCAGGCCGTGCGGATGCTCAAAGCGGGCCGGGCCCAGACGGCGATCAATCGTCGAGCGGCTCATTTGCAGCAAGAGCGCTTTGGTCTGCTCAGACAACTGCAGCTCACCACACCGCTCCAGCACTTTCACCATCTCCGGCAGGAAAGGGTGTAGTCGCTTTGAACAGATCCGCCCGCAGATCTCCCAGATCTGTTCCAACGCCACCACCACTTCTCCCTGATAGACCTTGGGGAGACCGTGCTTCTTGCCACTCCGCCGAGGGCGACCATGTTTCAGGATCCGGGTCGCATACTTGCGATGGTAACTCGTCACAGCTACGAATTCATCCAGCATGGTCTTCTTCCCGGATTTCTTTGCCTTTAGATAGCGTGGCCGTATCTCTTCTAATAACTCTCGCTTGCTTCGTTGACTCATCATGTTCTCCTCCGGCAGTGCAAAAGCTTCTGCCATAGGGTAACATCTTTTTTGAGGCAACGATACTTTCAATAGTAAGATTTATCTTGAGGCAATGCGGACCCCGCGGGACGTTGTGCGGGTTACGGTATAATCCCCTCGTGCCTCGCATCTGCATCATTCCAAAAGCGACCAATACCGGCGGTGTGACCTCCTTCCAGGCCAGGCTGACCGCCGGTCTGGCTTCACATGGAATTCAGACCTGTAACAATCTTGCCGAGACGCCCTACGAGGCGGTATTGCTCACCGGCGGCGTCCGGGACCTGCCCGGCCTGTTGCGCGCCCGTCGGCGTGGCGTCCGCATCGTCCAACGCCTGGACGGCATCAACTGGCTGCACCGCCGCCTCCCCACCGGTGCGCGCCACTTCCTGCGCTCCGAATACGGCAACCGCCTGCTGACCCTGCTGCGCTCCCACTTTGTCACCCACATCGTCTATCAATCTAAGTTCGTGCGCAGGTGGTGGCGGGATTGGTTTGGCCCGGAGCGCGTCCCATCGGTCGTCATCCATAACGGCGTGGACCTGTCGGTCTACACGCCCGACGGCCCACACGAGCGCCCCGCGGACCCTTTCCGCCTGCTGTTGGTGGAAGGCAGCCTGCAAGGCGGCTACGAGACCGGACTGGGGACCGGGATGGAACTGGCCGAGCGGCTGGCCGGGAAATTCCCTCTCGAACTGATGGTGGCGGGTTGCCTCTCAGCGGACCTACAGTCTGTTACGCAAATGAAGAGCCGCGTTTCAATCCGCTGGGCCGGGCTGGTGCCGGGCGAACAAATCCCCGCCCTCGACCGCTCGGCACACTTGCTTTTTTCGGCGGATATCAACGCTGCCTGCCCGAACTCGATCATCGAAGCCCTGGCCTGTGGACTGCCCGTGGCGGCTTTCGCCACCGGCGCGCTGCCCGAACTGGTGACGGGTGACTCGGGCCGCGTTGTCCCCTATGGCGGCGACCCGTGGAAACTGGAGAAACCCGACCTGCCCGCGCTGGTAAACGCCGCGGCGGAAATCCTGGACGACCAGCCGCGCTTCCGGGCGGCTGCCCGCCAGCGCGCCGAGGAAGCCTTCGGGCTGGATGGGATGGTGGACAAATATCTTCAAGTCCTTCTAGGCTAATAATACAGCGCAATGTTGACACGCCGGAGGTCAGAATCCGCTAATCTTCGCCAATCGGCGCGAATAAAAACAGATTAGCGAAGATTAGTGTAGATTAGCGGATCAATAGCGCTTATGCCTGGACATTCCAGGCGACCTTGCGCTGTAATACTAATTGCTAAATGCTAATGGCTAACCGCTAGAACCATGCAAAGACTCCTCCTCTCTCTCGCGGCCTTCGCCGCCAGGATCCTCCCAAACTCCCTCAAACAGGCCATCTACCGATTTAAGCCTCTGGCCCGTTTCATCCGCGGTAGACTGAATCGCGCCGCCCCGACCGGGCTGACGCAGGTCAAGGTAGCCGGCGGTGACCTGGCCGGATTCACCATCCTGCTCGATATGCAGATTGACAAGGATTACTGGCTCGGCACTTACGAGCCGGAGTTGCAGGCCGCGCTGCGCGAGCTGATCCAGCCCGGCGCGGTCATCTACGACGTGGGCGCCAACATCGGTTACGTTTCGTTGCTGCTGGCGAAGGCTGCCGGGGAGACCGGGCACGTCTATGCCTTCGAGGCCTTACCGGAAAACGCCGAGCGTTGGCGCAAGAACGTCGAACTGAACGGGATGAACCCCCGACTGAGTCTCTTCGCCGGGGCGGTGACGCAGGCCGCCGGTCCGGTGCGCTTCCTGGTGCACGCCTCCGCAGGCATGGGAAAGGCCGCCGGGTCAGCCGGTCGCGATGACAAGTACCAGTCCGAAGTCACCGTGGATGGGATCTCGCTGGACGAGTTCATCTACGGACAGGGCAACCCACCACCGCAGGCCGTCAAGATGGACATCGAGGGCGGCGAGGTGCTGGCCCTGCCGGGCATGCGGCGGGTGCTGGCGGAGGCGCGCCCGCTGATGCTGCTGGAACTGCACGGGTCCGAATCCAGCCGCGTTGCCTGGGAGACGCTGACCGCCGCCGGTTATAAAATCCGCTGGATGCGGCGCGGCTACCCGGTCGTCCCCTCGCTGGAAGCGCTGGGCCGGAAGGCGTATATCGTGGCAAAACCGTTATAATCTACGAAGGAACAAGAGGTATAGAAATCTTCGTATCCCTTCGTGTGGCTTCGTGGAAAATGATGAAACCTCGTTCCGACACCGCATCGTTTCTCTGGCTGGCACTGGTGCTGTTCATCGCCCTGACCATCGCCTTCCTGCTGCCGGTCACCCCGCAGGACTACTGGTGGTACCTGCGCGTCGGGCGTGACACGCTGACGTCCGGTGCCGTGCCGCGCCTGGATACACTGACCTTCACGCAGGTCGGGACGCCGGTGGTCTACCACTCGTGGGGAGCAGCAGTGCTCTTCTGGCTGGTCTATAGACTGGGCGGCCTCACGCTGACAGTGCTGCTGCGCGGCGTGCTCCTGGCGGCGGCGTACTCGCTGGTGTGGCTCACAGCGCGCCGGGTTGGGGCTGGACGGCTCGTTTCGGCGTTGGTGCTACTGGCAGCGGTGTTGACTTCCAGCAATAACTGGTCCATGCGCCCGCAGTTGTTCGCCTATCCGCTTTTTGCACTGGCCTTGTTTCTTTTGTATCGCTGGCAGGCGGGGGAAAAGAAAACCGTCTACTGGCTGCCGCTCATCAGTCTGATGTGGGCCAACCTGCACGGGTCATTTGTGATGCTTTTCCTGCTGGTGGGCGCGGCGCTGCTCTTTGGACGAGGCAACCGGCGCGCCCTGGCTCTGGCCTTCGCCGGAGTGCTGGCGGCCACGCTGGTCAACCCGCGCGGCTTCGGCGCATGGACGTATGTCTTCAACTCCCTGACGGTCCAGTCCAGCCAGCAGTTCTCGGCCGAGTGGCAACCACCGGTCAATACCGGCTGGCAGATGAACCTCTTTTTCCTGTGGCTGCTGGGTCTCCCGCTGCTGGCAGCCCTCTCCCCCCGCAAACTCGACCGGCTGGAATGGACCTGGTTCCTGGGCTTCGGTTTCCTGGCCCTGTGGGGCGAACGCTACGTCATCTGGTTCGTCCTCATCCTGGTCGTGCTGACCGCTTGTCTGATTGCCGATTGGGAAAAAAAATATCTCAAGGAGGCAAAGTTAGGCCCCCCGGCGCTCAACCTGACCCTCAGCCTGATTTTTGTTCTCTTTCCCCTGGCTTTCCTGACCGGCCTGCGCGGGCACTGGTGGAAGCAAGCGCCGCCCGCCACTGAGAACACGCCCCTCGCCGCCACCAAGTGGCTGGCTGCCCACCCCGACCTGCCCGGTCCGCTGTGGAGTGAGATCGGCTTCTCCAGCTACCTCGAGTTTGCCCTGCCCGAGCGCCCCACCTGGATTGACACGCGCTTCGAGATCTTCCCGGTGGAACAGTGGCAGCAGTACCGGAGCATCACCTATGCCCGCTATGACTGGGAGAACTTGCTGGACGCCACCGGCGCGAACCTGCTGATGGTCTCGATGCAGTACCAGCCGGACCTGTTGTCTGCGTTGGAGACTTCTCCATCCTGGTGCGAACTCTACCGGGACGAAGTAGCCGTAATTTACCAGCACTGTGGAGGTGGAGAATGACCCCAACGGCCATTAACCTCGAAGCAAGGAAGACCGCCAAGGAAGACATAATCTTTTCTCGGCGTTCTTACCCTTCGCCCCTTCGTGCCCCTGCGGGATACTTCGGGGTGCGGGCGGGTACGATGTCGCGGCTCTTGCCCCCGTATGGGAGTCGCGGTTTAGGAGAGCCAGAATGACAACACGGTTTAGCGGCAAACTCGCCATCCAACAACGTGTGCTGACGCCCTACCGTGCTGCCTTCTTCGAAGCCCTGGCCACGGCCTGCGACGGCGGATTGAGCGTCTGCGCCGGGCTGCCACGCCCCGAAGAATCCATCGCCGTTACGGACTCGTTACTTGTTGCTCGTTACTCGTTTGCTCGCAACTTGCATCTCTTCCGCGGACCCCTCTACCTCTGCTACCAGCGCGGCCTGCTCCGCTGGCTCTCGGCCTGGACCCCCGATGCGCTCATCGTGGAAGCCAATCCGCGCTACCTTTCGACGCCCGCCGCCGTGCGCTGGATGAAGCGGCGCGGACGCCCGGTGCTCGGCTGGGGGCTGGGCGCTCGACCCCCCTCCGTCTCCCCCCATTTTTTTCAAAAATGGGGGGAGAGACAGAGGGGGTCCCTGCGTTTCTCCTTCCTCCGCCGGTTCGACGCGCTGCTCACCTACAGCCGCCGCGGGGCAGACGAGTATGCCGCCCTGGGTTTCCCCGCCGATAAGATCTTCGTGGCCCCCAACGCAGCCGCCCCTCGTCCGACTCGACCGGCGCCTTCCCGCCCCCCGGTATTTGACGGGCATCCGAACGTGCTCTTCGTCGGTCGCTTGCAAGCCCGCAAGCGCGTGGACCTGCTCCTGCAAGCCTGCGCCGCCTTACCCGAAAACCTCCGGCCGCGCCTGGTCATCGTGGGAGACGGGCCGGAGCGCGCCGCGCTGGAGTCGCTGGCAAAAGCGATTTACCCGTCCGCCGAATTCCCCGGCGCCAAACACGGAGCGGAACTGGCTGCTTATTTTTCCACCGCAGATTTATTCGTCCTGCCCGGCACGGGCGGACTGGCGGTGCATGAGGCCATGTCCTACGGTCTGCCGGTCATTATGGGCCAGGGTGACGGGACAAACGATGATCTCGTCCGCTCCGGCAACGGGTGGCAGTTACGGGGTCCGGATAAGCTCACCGAAGTACTGCATGAGGCGTTATCTGATGTGTCTCGCCTGCGGGTAATGGGAGCTGAGTCCCATCGCATCGTGGCAGAAGAGGTCAATTTGGAGAAGATGGTGGAAATATTTATTGAGGCGACCAATTGGGTAAAATCCAATTACCCTGATGTCGTTCTACCGCGGAAAACGTAGCATTCCTCAGCAGTAATTTTGTACAACGGGACCCGATAGTAAAATTCATCCCCAAGAAGCGGAGCCGTTCGCCGGGCCCCAACTTGGATGTGAGCGCTGCGCGTATAGTTTCTACCAACCTTGCTTGGGGGACTCCTTTTTGAACGAAACGGATTATGGATTAATAAAGACTCCTGTCTGAATTTCACCTGAGCGCAACGCTCGGTTCAGTTCAGACATACGCAACTTGACTTCGTCAGGAACGGACGAATCTAAATCATGATATGGCGACAAACCAACCTGCCCCAAATAATTGCCGGTCGGGAAAACAGATGTCTTGGCCTGTGCATCCCTGGTGATCTTAATTAGCTCGGCTATGCTGGGGGTAATCAACTTCACGGCGCTTGCATACAAGTGCGGAGCTGCAACAGGCAAAGCGTAGTACTCGTCGGTATCTACGCCAATACCATAAGCACCACGCATCACCGCGGCGACAATCGCATTGCTTCCAGTGGTACCGCCGACGCCAAAGATGATATCCACACCCGTGTCGATGAGCGAATTGGCTGTTATCGCGCCCCACTCAGGATCGCCAAAGGTTTTATCGAGCCCGACATCATTGTGATAGATAACCATCACGCTCACATCGGGATTGACATGTGCTGCACCGGCGCGATACCCGTCACCATATTGCTGCATAGAGGGCAACTCATCACTGCCACAAACCGCACCGATCTGGCCCGCCTCCGATAGTGAGGCCGCCAGCGCACCCGCCAGAAAGCCGATCTGATCCTCGGGGAAAACGAGTCCGCTCAGGTTTGGACTGAATTCCTGATTCGCCGATTGGTCCTGGTCCACGCCAATAAAATACGAATCGGGATATGCCCCGGCCATAGCACGCGTGGCATCGCTCATCCCACCCCCAACCGTTACGATGGCGTCGTATCCAGCCTCTGCAAAGACACGGATATTCTCTTCATAATCCCTGGCATCAACCGTCTCGATAGAGGCAGTCCAATCGGCCACCCCAGCGGTTTTGGCCCGCTGTACGCCTTCCCAGGCAGCCTGGTTATAAGCCCGGTCATCACGCCGACCGACCTCGGTCACCAGGCCAACGCAGAAGACCTCTGGTTGCACACAATCGAGGGAGGCAGGCGTACAGCCAGGCAGGAACAGCCCAATCATGCAAACGAACACGAACACTGCTTTCCATTTCAACATTCTTCTTTACTTTCTCGTCCACTATTCGGATCACTTGCCTGCTACAGATTACGAAGCCTGCTTGCCCATTCCGCGCCTGACACCCAGCATGGTGAGGAACGCCATGCTCATGAATACAAAGCTGAATAGCCAAAGCCAGCGATATTCGCTTCCCAGGGCACTCACCAGCAACCCGCCCAGGGTCGGACCGAGCACAGCGGCCAGTTGGGATGAGAAATAATACAGGCCGGTGAATGCACCGATCCGGCGCTCATCGCCATGGTCGTAGACGAGCGGCAGGCTGTTAACATTGACCATGGCCCAGAATCCGCCGGTTACGATCAAGACGATGGCGAAGAGGATGGTTCCCTTAACAAAGAAAAATCCAAATAACAGGAGTGCGATCAACCCGATCAGCCCGACGCGGATGATCTCCCCGCGCCCGAAGCGCGTCCCCAGGAAACCGGCCGGGATGGAGAAGATGATGAAGGAGATTGTCACCAGACCCGCGTAAATCGAGGCGGTTCCGGGTCGCATGCCCAGCGAGAAGACTGCGAAGGATGACAGTCCGGTCTCGAGGGCATTGAAGGCCATGAACCAGAACAGGATGCTGAGCAACACAAAGATACCACTCTTATTGGGACTGGAGAAAAGCATGCGGGCGTTCTTGAGCACATTGGGCTTCTCCGTATCCTCGCCACCGGGCAGTGTGCGCGGCTCCTTGACGAAGAGGATAGCTGTGGTCAGGGCCACCGCGGTGACGATGGCACCCGCCACGAACGGCATCACGCGGGCCATCTGTGGTGAAGATGCCTCGAAGGCATTGAAGATCATCCCGCTGCCAAAGTAGGCCAGCAAACCACCCACACCCCCCATCAGGTTGATGACGCCGTTGGCTTTGCTGCGGTCATTCCTTTCGAACAGATCGCCCAGCCAGGCAACTGTCGGCGAACGGAACAGCGCCATGCCGAAATTGGTGATGAGAATAAAGACCAGAACAGCCAGCAGGGATTGCGCCACCGGAACGAACACGAAGGCCAACAGGGCAATTGGCGCGCCGATCAGGATCCACATCTTGCGGCGGCCCAAGCGGTTCCAGGTGCGGTCACTGACGCTGCCTGCCCAGGGAGCAATGAACATGTTCAGCAAGTTGTCCCAGGTCATAATGAACATTGCCAGGCTGGGAGCCAGGCCAAACCCGACAATCGTCGGGAGGGCCCGCCCCTGTGCAAGCAACTGGCGTTCGAACTCCGGGTTGCCTGCTTGCAGGATGAGAGGAATATATTGATTGAAGATCGGCCAGATGATACTAATCCCCAGGAACCCAAAACCAAGTAAAAAGGTCTTTCCCCACGGAAATCGTTTTTTCTCCATTTGACTGTCTCCTGTTCTGTGGATTTATTCTTCCTTGGTGTGGCTTTGTTTCTGGATGAACTCTATATCTTTCGCGTCCAACGGAGCGTTTTCGAGCATATCCGGACGACGTTTGAGTGTGCGTAGTAGCGACTGCTCACGCCGCCAGCGCGCGATTTTGGCGTGGTCGCCGGAGAGTAGGATTTCAGGGACGCCCCAGCCGCAGTACTCGGGCGGACGGGTATAGTGCGGATATTCGAGCAAGCCGGTGGCATGGGAATCGTCGAACGGACCGTCGGGGTCGCCCAGTACGCCTGGCAACAGGCGCGTAATGGCATCCACCAGGATGAGCGCCGGGAGTTCGCCACCAGTCAGCACATAATCGCCAATGGAGATTTCATTGGTGACGAGGTGTTCACGGATGCGTTCGTCCACGCCTTCGTAACGGCCACATAGCAGGGCAATGCGCGGTTGTTGGGCCAGTTCCAGGGCAATCTTTTGATTGAAAACACGTCCCTGAGGAGTCAGCAAAATCACCGGGCAATCGGCCGCAGGCGCTGCCCTGAGCTTGTCGAAGGGTCCGAGCACGCTTTCGATCGCTGCAAAGACCGGCTCCACTTTCATCACCATCCCACCGCCACCGCCGTAAGGCTCATCGTCGGTAACATGGTGCTTGTCCGTGGTCCAGTCGCGGATGTTATAAACTCGTACTTCAATCAACCCGCGCTGGCGGGCGCGTTGAAGAATACTGCTTTCAAGGTAAGGGGGAAAAACGTCTGGCAGGAGCGTGAAGACGTCGAACTCCATGCGACCATTCTAGCCGCGAGCGGGATGCCTGACAAGAGGGTTGGCAGGGATTGACGCCCGTTTATATCAGATGGTAAGATGACAACATGTACCTGCGAGGTTCAAAGTGGAATATGCGCCACCGACGTCCAAGAATCAACTGGTTCTTGGTAGTCATGGTAATAATTCTGATCGTGATCGTCACTTACATTGACCGGTTTGTCTTGCCAACGGCACAGGCACCGTTCATGCCAACTCCTACGACCACGCGTGAGCCTGAGTCTTATGTCACCGAGGCGGAGGGACTATTTGACCAGGGAAAACTGCTCCAGGCGATTGACACATACACGGAAGCCATCCGCATCAAGCCGGACGACCCAGCGATCTATATCGCCCTGGCGCGCGTCCAAATTTTTGCCGGAAAATATGACGACGCTCTGATCAATGCCGAAAATTCTCTGCTGCTTAATCCTAACAGTTCAATGGCATATGCCGTGCGCGGCTGGGCATATACCCGGAAGGGCGACTTTACTGATGCAGACGAATCTCTGAAAACTGCCGTGCAATTGGATCCTAACAACGGCCTGGCCCACGCGTATAATGCTTTTTTATACGGCAAGATGACCGAGGACAATGCTGGCCCGTATGTTAACCCCATTCAAACAGCCATTGACGAGTCCAGAACAGCCACCACCCTGGCACCCAACAGCCTGGAGGCGTACTGGGCACGTGCCTACGTCTTGCAACTTACCGATAACCGCGAACAGGCTGTTACAGAATACCAACATGCCATTAACATCAATAAGAATATCTCCGAACTTCACCTGGAACTCGGCGTGACGTACAAAGGCCTGGGAGTGATTGACCAAGCTCTTCAGGAATATATGCAAGCTAATACAATCAACCCATCGGACTTTCGGCCTGATCTTTACAGCTCACGCGCCCTGGCATCCATCGGCGAGTTTGCCAAGGCCGCCCAGTATGCCGAAACTGCCGTCAAGGATGCGTCTAACGACCCCTATTTGCATGGTAACTGGGGTTACATGCTCTATAAAAACTACGAGTGGCCTGCGGCTCTTGACCAGTTTGCGCTGGTCATCAACGGCGGTAGTACGGCGGATGGTCAGACTATCCAGCCTTTGCCTCCGGCCGGCAATGACATCTGGTCTGGCGCGGATGTCTGGATTGCCCAATATTATTATTATTATGCCATTCTATTGGCCCAGAGCGATCGTTGCAACGAGGCCTTGCCCTTGACACAGACTATTTTAGATTCCTTCCGGGCGAATGAATACGCCGTCTACAACGCCCAATACGCCCAGGGGCTTTGTGCCGCAAGCGTGGGGGCACCTTCTCCACAACCTTCGGCGACCCCCAGAACAACTCCGACGCCATGAAGGTAAACCGCCGCCGCACGTTGTTCTACCAGCGCCGGACATCCAATCTGTACCGCCTGTTCTTCCTGGCAATCTTCGTCCTGGCCGGGGTCTGGTTTACCACGCGGTTGGGGACAGGCGCCATTCGCAATCCTTTTTCTCCCACCCCTACCTCCACGCGCACAATAAATTCCTTTGTCTTGGAGGGAAATGCCTCCTTCGATGCCGGCAACCTGAACGCCGCCATTGCAGCCTACCAGCAAGCCACTCAGGTTGATCCAAGCGATGCGCTGGTCTGGGCGGAACTGGCCCGCATCCAGGCTTATTCCTCCAGTTTGCTATCCAACGATTCCGACCGTCTGTCACGGCTTACGGAGGCGCTAAAGTCCGCTGACCAGGCGAAAACCCTTGCACCTGACAATAGTAATGTCCTTGCCATGCAGGCATTTGTTTTGGATTGGAATGCCGATCCTGCCCTCGATCCTCTGCGCTCGGGGGACAAGACGGCCGCAGATTTCATTTTCGAAGCCGAGCAGGATGCGGTGCATGCTCTCTCGCTGGATAACCATAATCCCCTGGTACTGGCATTCTACGCTGAAATTCTGGTGGACCAGCAGAAATGGACCCAGGCGGAACAGTATATCCTGCAAGCCGTGGAACTCGGCCCTCAGGTGATGGATGTGCATCGTGTCTATGGAGCATATCTCGAGTCCACCGAAAATTACCGCCAGGCGATCGAGGAGTACCAGCAAGCGCTTGTGATTAATCCAAATCTGACGTTCCTCTATATTTCCATCGGGCAAAATTATCGTACGCTGGCTTTTCGCAGCACCCTTCCAACTCAACAAACAGAACTCTACAAACAAGCATTGGAGAACTTTGCCAAAGCGGCCACCATCGACGACCAACTTAAAATCAAGGACCCACTGCCTTACCTGGCTATTGCAAAGACGTATGCCCAACAAGGCGAGTTTTTTGCGGCTGCTTTGAATGCCCAGAAGGCCATCGAGCTGGATCCGACCAACGCCGACCTGTATGGTCAGCTCGGAAACATCTACAAAAGGGGGCGCAATTTTGAGACCTCCATTGTCGCATTAAGATGCGCCGTAGAAGGCTGTACTGCAGCGGAATCATGCGAGGCGCGCAACGCCGGAAGTGATTGCGTTGGCGTCGAAGTAAAGCCTCTGACTCTGAACCCCAACAGTGCCAGTTACTATCTGGACCTCGGCTCTGTGTTATCGGCATGGCCAAACAAGCCCGGTTATTGCGTTGAAGCGGTGGACCTCCTGACAAAGATCAAGAATGCTTACCCAGACAACTCTATCATTGTCCGCAATGCCGACGTTGGCCTGGGGATCTGCGCGGAAGTCACCGCTTCCCTGACGCAGACACCGGTCACCACGCCGGGCGTTACGACGGTTGCAACACCCACGTCCAATTACACGCCGCAGCCGTAGGAAAAGGTAAAAGGTCCACGCCGAACGGGGTGGAATATCAGAATTTCGTTAATCCTCGCTTTTTCCCCTTGACGTTCATCCAGAAGGCATGTATCATAAGATTAGCACTCGATGTGTTAGAGTGCTAAATTTCTGTAATAATTTCTTCAGGAGGCAAATATGGCACTTAATCTCAAACCCCTCGGCAGCCGTGTCGTGATCGAACCCATCGAGCAGGAAGAGATCACTGCGGGCGGCATCGTGCTCCCCGAAACGGCAAAAGAAAAACCCCAGCAAGGGGCAGTCCTATCCGTGGGTCCTGGTGACCGTGACGAAAGCGGCAAGCGCATCGCCATGGACGTAGCCGTCGGCGATAAGGTATTGTTCGCCAAATATTCCGGCACCGAAATCAAAATGGATGGCAAGAAATTGCTCATCCTGCGCGAGAGCGATCTTCTCGCCATTGTTGTAGGCAAGAAATAATCCCGAAACTGGAGGAATGAACTATGGCAGCTAAACAACTCGTTTTTTCCGAAGATGCGCGCCGGCGCTTGCAGCAAGGTATTGATACCGTCGCCAGAGCCGTCGCGACTACCCTCGGTCCCAAGGGCCGCAACGTAGCCCTGGATCGCAAGTTCGGCTCCCCCACTATCACCCACGACGGCGTGACCGTGGCCAAGGAAATCGAACTCGAAGACCCATTTGCTAACATGGGCGCGCAACTGCTTAAGGAAGCCGCCACCAAGACCAACGACATCGCTGGCGATGGCACCACCACATCCACCGTCCTGGCGCATGCCATCGTGACCGAGGGCCTGAAGACCCTGGCGGCGGGCGCCAACCCGATGCGCCTCAAACTCGGCATCGAGCAGGGCGTAGAGGCGGTCGTTGTCGCTCTGCGCAAGATGTCCCAGAAGATCGAGACCAAAGAAGAAATCGCCTCGGTCGCCACCAACTCCGCCGCCGACCCCGAGATCGGCAAGCTGATCTCCGACGTGATGGACAAAGTTGGCAAAGACGGCGTCATCACCGTGGAAGAATCCAAGTCCCTGCAATTCGAGACCGAATACGTCGAAGGGATGCAGTTCGACCGTGGCTACATCTCGGCCTATTTCATCACCGATGTCGAGCACATGGAAGCGGTCATTTCTGAACCATATATCCTCATCTACGAGAAAAAGATCTCCGCAGCCCAGGATATCGTCCCGCTGCTTGAGAAACTCGTCCAGATCGGCAAGCGCGAACTGGTCATCATCGCCGAGGACATTGACGGCGAGGCTCTGGCCACGCTCGTCCTAAACAAACTGCGCGGCATGTTGAACGTGCTGGCCGTCAAGGCCCCTGGTTTCGGTGATCGCCGCAAGGCTATGATGCAAGATATCGCCGTCCTGACCGGCGGACAGGTCATCTCCGAAGAGACTGGCCGCAAGCTCGAAACCACCACCATCCAGGACCTCGGCAAATGCGAAAAGGTCGAATCCGATAAGGACAATACCACCATCATTGGCGGCAAGGGCGATTCCGCCCAGATCAAGGGCCGCATCGAGCAAATCCGCGTCGAGATTGACAAAAGCACCAGCGATTACGACAAGGAGAAACTCCAGGAGCGCCTGGCCAAACTCTCCGGCGGCGTCGCCATCATCCGCGTCGGCGCAGCCACCGAAACCGAGCTCAAAGAGAAGAAACATCGCGTCGAAGACGCCCTCTCTGCAACCCGTGCGGCAATCGAAGAAGGCATCGTCCCGGGCGGTGAGATCGTCTTCATCAATGCGGTCGCTGCCCTGGACAAGGTCAAGATAACCGGCGAAGACGAGAGCATCGGCGTGAACATTGTCCGCAAGGCGCTCGAGGCCCCCATCCGCAAACTGGCCGAGAACGCCGGTCAGGATGGCGCGGTCATCATTGAGAACGTTCGCCGCCTTGCCAAGGAACAGGGCAACAAGCACATCGGCTACAACGTCCTCACCAACGAATACGGCGATATGCTCAAGGCCGGCGTGATTGACCCGTTGAAGGTCGTGCGCGGCGCCCTCGAGAATGCCGCCTCCATCGCCGCCATGATCCTGACCACCGAGTGCCTGGTCACCGACATCCCTGAAAAGGAAAGACCCGCCCCCATGCCCCCCGGCGGCGGGATGGATTACTAAACCAGATTTCAGAAACCCGGTTTCTTCCAGAAACCGGGTTTCTTGATTCAGGTATAATCTGATCAATGACCGTCCCAACATCGAAACATTTCACCACTCACCTAGCCTTGATCGTCATCCTGGCTCTCTCTGCCTGTGTCATCCCTGTAGGGGGCGGCCTGGACCTCATACCCGCTACTCCCACCCCCGCGCCTTCCCCCACCCCAACGGTGACCCCTATCCCGCTGGCAGTCAGCGTCAACGGCATAGGAATCACCATGCCCGAATTCGAGAGCGAACTGGCCCGTTACCAGCAGGCCCAGGCCGCCCTGTCCGATACCGTCAGCCTGGAAGTAGCCACCCAGACCGTCATAGATAACCTAATAGATAACCTCCTGTTGGGGCAGGCTGCAGCCGCGCAAGGATACATCGTGGACGATGCGGAAGTTCAGAGTCGCATGGATAACCTGTCCGCCCAACTCGGAAGCGCCGAGACGCTGGCTGCCTGGGAGTCGGCCCACGGATACACGGAGGCGGATTTCAGGTCCGAATTACGCCGCGAGATAGCCGCCGCCTGGAGGCGCGACCAGATCGTAGCCTCAGTCCCAACCATCGCCGAGCAGGTACACGTAAAACAGATTTTGCGCTACAATGCAGATGAAGCACAGCAAGCGCTTGCTTATTTAAAGGCTGGCTGGAATTTCAATGACTTGGCCGCCCAGTATGATCCGGTGATAAAAGGTGAGTTGGGCTGGTTCCCCCGAGGTTATCTTTCCGAACCGACCATCGAGGAAGCTGCATTTGCCCTCCAGCCCGGCCAATTCAGTGATGTCGTCCAGACCCAGGCCGGTTACCATATCTTGTTCGTGACGGAACGCGACCCGGCCCGCCCGCTCTCGCCGGATGCCCTGCTAACTCTTCAGGAGCGCGCCGTACAGGATTGGCTGACTCAACGGCGAAATGAGAGTACAATTCTCTTCGCCCCTTGATATGTGTACCATGAGATGTGACGATGGACAACTTTGAGCTTAAGCCCGAACCGAAAGTCAAAAAACAGAAATCCCTGGTCTGGAACATTCTGACGGTGATTGTGCTGCTGGGCACTTGTTCCCTGGCATATATTTTCCTGACCATCTTCAACAACCCAAATTCACCCATCAATCTCTTAAAGCCGGTGCCGTCCTCCACTCGCTACCAGACAATCACTCCTACAAATACTATTATTCCTCTGCCATCCACCTGGACGCCCACCCCCACCAACCGACCTTATCCGAGCCGCACGAAAGCCCCCACTTGGACACTGCTCCCGGAGACGGCTACTTCGACTATCACCGAGGCACCGATTACTACCCTCACAGAGGGTACATTGACCATTACCCCCACTACCACGCTCGCAGAGGGTACATTGACCATTACCCCCACTCCCATGCCGGTTACGACGGAGTTTACCTATCAGGCCAGTACCACAATGCACGCCGATTCGGCTTGTAACTGGATGGGGGTGGGAGGAAAAGTGCTCGATACAGATGGAAAACCCTTGCAAGTACAGACCGTTCAATTGGGGGGCTCTCTGAACGACAAACTCGTCGACCGCATGATGCTGAGCGGAAATGTTCCGGCGTATGGTACGTCTGGCTTTGAATTTATCCTGGGGAATCATCCTGTTGCTTCGACGCAGGAACTTTGGATCCAACTCTTCGACAATACCGGCAAGCCGCTGACCGAAAAAATCTCCTTTGACACCTACGATGATTGCAATAAGAACCTGGTAATGATTGTCTTCACTAAGACGCGGTAAATTCGATCTTAGGCTAAGTTCGGTAGTATCCTGTGCAGTGGGGAAACCAATCATCTGGAGCGCTGGTATAACAAACCCAGGCATGGCTCTTTATCATTCATCATAACTCATTACTTGTGACTTAGCCATTATTCCCTACCTGAGCAACACACCGCAGCCTTATTCGATCTGCGTGATAATCGTCCGCTTCGCCCCAGCGGACATTAACGCCTCGGCCACCGCCGGGGCGTCTTCTTTCTGAACTAACGCAATCATGTTCCCACCGCGGCCGCCGCCGGAGAGCTTTGCGCCGAGCGTCCCGGACCTGTGAGCTACTTCCACCAGCCGGTCCAGCTCTGGGCTGGAGACGGTCAGTTGCTGAAGCAGGGCGTGGTTCTCATCCATCAGCGGACCGAGGGCCATCCATTCTCCATTCTCAATCATCTTTCGGGCAAGTCTCGCAATTTTCCCGATTTCGTCAAACACTTTTTCCCATCCTGTCTTGTCTGCTTCCCATAGTTCACGCACGTCACCGACGGATTCTTTCGTCAGCGTGGAGACGCCCGTATCAGCGATGACGATGGTAAACGGTGCGCCGACGCGGAACGTCTCGATCGGCTGGTCTTTGACAAAGTAGACCGGCTTTGCGTAGGTGACGACCGTGTTGTCTATGCCCGATGGCGTGCCGTGGTGAAGTTTCTCAATCTCGTAGGCGAGCGTATTCACTTGCTCGTCTGACAATGGACGATGGACGGTGGACGATAAGGCACGGATTAATGCCACGCTCACCGCCGCGCCGGAACCAAGTCCAGACGCGACCGGAATAGTAGAGGTGATGTGAATTGTCAATGGAGGTGGGGAATCAATGCCCAGGGTGAAGAATACGCTTCGAGTAACGGCAGCCAGCGGATGGTCCGGGGCGAGGCGGGAAAGTTCAGTGGAAAGACAAATATCCGGGGCCTCGATCCGGATGCGCGCCTGCCAATCCTTTTCCCTGAAATCCATTCCATTCCGTGATCCCGTGACAGAGTCCGTTGAAGAAACCGTCACCGTTGCTTGGACCTGGGTGACAGGTACAGCCAGCGCCGGGCGTCCGTAGACGACGGCGTGTTCGCCAAACAGGATGATTTTTCCGGGAGTGGAGGAGGTTGCCATAAGTAGAGGCGGACCTGTGTGTCCGCCCATTATGAGAGATAGAACACCGCCAGCACAGCCAATCCCCATAGGAAGATGGAGAGTTGGAAAGGACGGTCGGAGAGCAAGATTTCTTCCGGCTCGCCGCCGATATTCTTGACCTGGATGAGATAGAGATAGCGGAAGATGGCGTAGACCACCAACGGGATGGTCAGCATGAGGGTGTGGTTGTCGGGAAGTCGAAAAAAGGTATAGAGCGAATACGCCAGAATGGTTGTGCCGGAAACAATGGTGATGAACTGGTCGAGGAGGGGGATAGTGTAGCCGTCAAGCACTTTACGGTAGCCCTCAAGAGAGGCGTTGGAATTGGCGCTTTCAGCTAGCTGCGCCAGCTCGGCGCGACGCTTGCCGAAGCCGAGGTACAACGCCAGGAGGGTCATAAGCACGTATAACCAGGGCGAAAAGCGCTCGATGATGATAAGCGTCGTCCCCGCATGGACGCGCAGGACAAATCCGGCAGCCAGGATGAGCACATCGAGGATGAGGATATGCTTGAGCCACTTCGAATAGGCCAGCATCAGAGCGAAATAAACCAGCAACGTCAGGGCGAACTCCCAGGCGAGCAAGGTACCAGTGGCCAGTGTAACCAGTACCAACAGCGTGCCAGCAAAGCCTGCAACCGGCGATGACAATCTCCCAGAAGCGATGGGACGGTTCTTCTTTACCGGATGCTGGCGGTCGGCTTTTACATCCAACAAGTCGTTGAAAATATAAACGGCACTGGAAATGAGACAGAACAATCCGAACCCGGCCAGGGTGTGCAGAAAATCAGCCGGGTGGAAGAGTTTCCCATCAAAGACCAGCGCAGCGAATAGGAAGGCGTTCTTCGTCCACTGGCGGGGGCGCATGGTTTTCAGGAGGGCGCGTAACATAGCTCTATTTTACATGATACTTGCCACCGGTGTTGGAGTGATTAATGACCAAAAAGTCACTTCCAAACCAAGCAGCTAATCCAGGCGGCTGACCAAGCGATTGGAAATTAAGAAAAAGCCCCCTTTTTGTGTGATAAATTAAGCATTCGTCGGCACTGACTTACAAACCTGCCTCTTGACAAACTTCCTGGAAAGCATAAAATAAAAAAAACGAACGTTCGTTCATTTTGGAGCGAGAATTATGGGTGATCTACAGATTTCCAAAGGGGAACGCACCCGCCAGGGGATCATGGAGGCGGCCTATGAGCTTTTCCTGACCCAGGGTTATGCTGCCACCTCGATGCGTCAGATAGCCGAGCGGGCCGGGCTAGCGCTGGGAGGGATCTACAACCACTTTGCCAACAAAGAGGCCATCTTCAGCGAACTCATCCTGGATCGGCATCCCTACCGCCAGATTTTACCCATCATGCTCAACACACCTGCCGACGACCCGGAGACTTTTGTCCGCAGTGCGGCGCAGACGATGGTGAACGAACTCGGCAAGCGGCCGGATTTCATCAAATTGATGCTGATCGAGGTTGTCGAGTTCAATGGGCGGAACATGCCGAAGTTAATCGGGAACATCCTCCCGCAGGTCCTGCCGCTGATCAAACGATTCGGCGAGCAGAAAGGGTTGCTGCGACCCATCCCACCCTTCGTCTTCTTCCGAGCCTTCCTGGGCCTCTTCTTCTCATATTACATCACCGAACTGCTGATGGCCGATACACCCGCGACCATTCTGCAGGGTAACGCCCTCGACCACTTCGTAGAAATCTTCCTGCACGGCGTTATGGCCGACAAGGAGCCCGCATGAATTCACGCCTCGTTTCCATCATCCGCAAGGAATTCATCCAAATCACGCGTGATCGCCGCACGCTGATCATCATCCTGATCATCCCCATCATGCAGTTGTTCCTGCTGGGATATTCCGCCACCAGCGATGTGCGCAACGTCCCGCTGGCGGTCTTCGACCAGTGCCGTTGCACCGAGTCGCGTCGCCTGCTGGATGCCTACCGCGCCGCCGATTACTTCCGTTTGGCTTACGATGTCGGCTCAGAAGACGACATCCGTATTCTCATCGAGCGAGGGGAGGCACGCGCAGGTTTAATCATCCCGCCCGATTACAACCTGCGCTTGGCGGATGGAAACGCCGAAGTAGCGTTCATCCTAGATGGATCGGATGCAGCGGCCGGGTCCACGGCGTTTTCGGCGGCCACCCTGATCGGACAAGCCCATGCCACCCAATTGATGATGGAGCGTCTGCAACGCAGCGGGATGAATGTTGAAAATTTCCAGCCGCCGCTCCAGGTCCGCACGCGCGTCTGGTACAACCCCGACCTGGTCAGTTCCTACTTCATGATCCCCGGCGTGATTGGCATGATCCTGTTCGCCATCACCTCCATCCTGACCGCCACGGCCATCGTGCGCGAGCGTGAACGCGGCACCATCGAGCAATTGATTGTCACCCCCATACAGCCATGGGAGCTGGTGGTCGGGAAAATCCTGCCCTACGTCATCCTGGCATTTATTGACACGCTGGAAGTATTGGCAATCGGCCACTGGTGGTTCGGCGTGCCGGTGCGCGGCGACCTCGGCCTCATCCTGGGCTGCTCCGGCCTGCTGCTCTTATCCGGTCTCGGAATTGGACTGTTCGCCTCCACCATTGCCAACACCCAGCAGGAGGCCATGCTGACGGTCTGGATGACGCTCCTGCCGAGCATCTTCCTCTCCGGTTTTTTCTTTCCGCTGGAGGCCATGCCCAAAGTGTTGCAATGGGTTTCCTACATCATTCCCCTGCGCTACTACCTCGTCATCATCCGCGCCCTCTTGATCAAAGGTGTTGGGGCTGGAGCGATCTGGAATGAAATCCTAGCTCTCACGCTCTTCGGCATTGCCATTATGGGCGCCGCCTCCGTGCGTTTCCGTAAGAGATTGGACTAAATTGTAACAGAGGAGAATCATTATGAAACACAAACGTCCCCCCATTCCTGTGATCATCATCGTTATCCTGGTGATCCTGGTCGGCGCCTATTTTGGAATCCGTGCTTTATTGGACAAAGGCAATGGCGCGCTGACCGCCTCCGGCACCATCGAGGCGGTGGATATCACGATCTCGCCCGAACTGGGCGGAAAAGTCGTCGAAGTGAATGTGGACGAAGGCGACGCCGTCAGCACCGGTGACGTGCTCTTCCGCCTGGACGACGCTACCTATCAGGCCCAGCGCGCCGTCGCCGTGGCTTCCCTGAACCTGGCAACTGCCGCCTCATCGACTGCGGACGCTGCCCAGGCCACCGCCCAGGCAAATTTTTTTCCAGTATTGGACGCCGCCCGGGCCGAATCGGCAGCTACCCGTACGTCAGACTGGCGTGGGGTCAACCCGGCCGGGTACACCTTGCCTGGCGGGTATTTCTCGCAACTTGATCAGATGGCGGCTGCCCAGGCTGAGGTGGACAATGCCCAGGTTGCCCGCGACTTGACACAGGACAGCCTGAGGACCCTGCTGGTGGAGAGTGCCTCGGCTGAATTTACCACGGCGGAGACGCGTCTGCTGAACGCTCGCGCCGCCCTGATAGTTGCCCAAGACGTGCTGACACGTGCCTCCCTTTCCAACAACACCGATCTGCAAAATACTGCCCAGATCGCCTACGATGATGCGAAGACCGAACTGGAAGATGCTCAATCCACCTACGACAGCCTGAAGAATACCGAAGCGGACAAGTCCATCATCATTGTCCGTGCCGACTTGGCCGTTGCCCAGGAACGTTACGAGGCGGCCCAAGATCGTCTGCTGACTCTGCAAACCGGGAAGAATTCCCCCAAAGTGGCTGTCGTCCGAGCCGCCCTGCAGCAGGCAATCTTCGCGGCGGACCAAGCCTATCTGGCCGTGGTGCAGGCCGAAGCCAGCCTGGCGCTGATAGATGTGCAGATTGGCAAATTGACCGTCACGGCCCCGGCGGATGGCGTCATCCTGACCCGTAATATCGAGCCTGGTGAAGTCATTGCTCCCAGTGCAGCCGTCATGACGCTGGGCCGCCTGGACAGCCTGACCATCACGGTCTACATCCCCGAAGACCGCTATGGCGAACTGAGCCTCGGCCAATCTGCCACCGTCAGCGTGGACTCGTTCCCCGGCGAAACCTTTACTGCCAGCGTCATCCACATTGCCGACCAGGCGGAATTCACCCCGCGCAACGTCCAGACGGTGGAAGGGCGCAAAAGCACTGTTTTTGCCATCAAGTTACTGGTCCAGGAGCCGGACGGCAAGCTCAAACCGGGCATGCCCGCCGATGTGACCTTCGACGACAAAGGGAAAGGCAAATGATCCCGGATGAATTCTGGTCCAAGATGAAGAACGTCCAGCGCGTCCACCAACGTCTGTATGCTTCTGGCAAAGGCTGGATCGTCGGCTGGCTGATCCTCCTTTTGGAGCACACCGGCCGCCGGTCCGGGAAACGCTACGCCACCCCGCTCCAATACGAGAGGATCAACGGAGCATATTACGTCGGTGCGGCGCGCGGCCAGCAGGCCGACTGGTTCCGCAATGTCCAGGCGGACCCACACGTGCACGTCCAGGTAAGCCGCCTCGCATTTGACTGCACGGCCGAGCCGGTCACCGATCCGGAACGGGTCGCCGATTTTCTGGAATATCGGTTGAAACGTCACCCGTTGATGATTGGCTTGATGATGAAATTCGCACATAAATTACCCATGCACCCCAGCCGTGCACAGTTACTGGAGTTGAGCAAGTCCACAGCCGTGGTGATCTTTCAGCCGCAGCAGGAGGTAGTGTGAAAAAGAGTGCTCATTCTGCATGGAGAGTGAAATGGATGCACTGATCGCCGCAGAGCACTTGCGCAAATCCTTCGGTGCGACCCAAGCCGTGGATGGCGTCTCGCTCCAGATCGCGCCCGGAGAGATCTACGGCCTGGTCGGGTCAGATGGAGCCGGCAAGACCACCACCATCCGCCTGCTGGTCGGGGCACTCAAGCCGGATTCGGGTGAAGCATCCATCTACGGCTTCTCCATCTCCCGGCAGACCGAGCAAGCCCGCGCCCAGCTCGGCTATCTCTCGCAGCGCTTTTCCCTCTACGAGGACCTGACCGTACTGGAGAACATCCGCTTCTTCGCCGAACTGCGCGGCCTCTCCCAGCAGGAATGGCTGCCGCGCTGCATGGAGATTCTCGAATTCGTCGGCCTGGCCGGGTTCAAAGACCGCCGTGCCGGGCAGCTTTCCGGTGGAATGAAGCAAAAACTCGGCCTGGCATCGGCGCTGGTCACCCGTCCGCGTGTCCTCTTGCTCGACGAACCCACCACCGGCGTGGACCCGGTCACTCGCCAGGATTTCTGGCAGTTACTCATCCGCATTGTTTCGGCCCCCCTCTCTGACTCTCCCCCCATTTCCGGGGGAAATGGGGGAAGCCGGAGCGGGGTCCTTCTCACCACACCTTACATGGACGAAGCCTCCCGCTGTCACCGCGTCGGCTTCATGCGCGGTGGGCGGATCATCGCCGAAGGCACGCCGTCCGAACTGCGCGCCGCCCTCGAAGGGCGCATCGTGGAAGTGCGCGGCGCAGCGCTGAATGCCCTGCGTAAGACTGCAGAGGAAATAAACGCTGTGGAAGATGTGCGCGCCTTTGGCGACAAATTGCACCTGCGCGTTTCCCCCGGCCAGGCCGGATCCGTTATATCGGCGTTGGCGGACGCTTCCCAAGCTCGTGCCGGTTCCCGCGCCGAGGCGCGTTCCGTCCCCCCGACACTGGAGGATGTGTTCATCGCTCTTTCCGAGAATCGAGTTGCGTAATTCGTTATGCGTGGAGAATCGATGCCCGAACCCGTTGTCATTACCGAAAACCTGACCCGCCGCTTCGGCGATTTCGTTGCCGTGGACCACGTCAACTTCTCGGTCGAGGTCGGTGAAATTGTCGGTTACCTGGGCCCGAATGGCTGTGGGAAAACCACCACCATCCGCATGTTGCTGGGCTTGCTGGAGCCCTCCGAAGGCAAGGCCAGCGTGCTCGGCTTTGACGCCTTCCGCCAGTCGGAGGAGGTGCGCGGCCGGGCCGGGTATATGTCGCAGAAGTTCGCCTTATACGACGACCTGACCGTTTGGGAAAATCTCACCTTCTATGGCGGCGTGTATGGCATCCACGAGAAAAAGCAGATCGAAACAACGCTGGCCCTGGTCGGGCTGGCAGGTCACGGGTCCGAGTTGGCGCGGGCGCTTTCGGCGGGCTGGCGCCAGCGTCTGGCGTTGGCGATTGCCCTCGTCCACAAACCAAAGCTGCTTTTCCTCGACGAACCCACCTCCGGCGTGGACCCGGCGGCGCGGCGCGTCTTCTGGGATTTGATCTATGAACTGGCGGCGGGTGGTGTGACGATCTTCGTCACCACGCACTATATGGACGAGGCTGAATACTGCGGGCGGGTGGGCATCATGCGGGATGGCAAATTGCTGGCGATGGATACGCCCGCCGCTCTCAAATCCCAGGCCGTCCCGGGGGACGTGTGGGAGGTCCACGCTGAGCCGCTGCAGGCAGCGCTCAATGCTTATGAGACGTGCCCAGGCGTGCTGCGCGTGGGCCTGGCGGGCGACCACCTGCGGATGATTACCGAACGCGGGATGAAAGGAGAGGAACTGCTGGCCGGGCTGAAATCCGCCGGGCTGACGGTGAATTCCATTGAGCGCGGCGAACCGACGCTCGAGGATGTGTTTTTGTCATTGGCAAAAGAATAGGGGCAGGCCATGGCTTGCCTTTGTGGGTGGTAAAACCAAATCTACCGGACTATAATCCCAATATGCGGCAAGACTTACGCCCAGACATCGCAGCCGAACTGGAAAATGCTGAACGCGCCCGCCTCGCCGGAAACGAGGGCCGGGCGTGCGTCTGTGCACGCCGGGCAGCCGGCATTGCAGCCCGGGACTTTTTGAAACGACACGGGGTCCGAGAGCGCAACGGCAGCACTTACGCAGCCTTGCTAACGCTGGCAGCGTTCCCCGGTCTCGCCCCAGACCTGCAATCTGCTGCTGTCCGTTTGACTACCCGTCTCACTGAAAAATTTGCCCTCCCGATAGACGCCGATCTCATCGCCGAGGCACGCAAGCTGATTAGAGGATTAGGATGAACGAGGCTCCTCAAATCACCCTGTACGGCACTACCTGGTGTGGAGGTTCCCGCCGGGCCCGTCTCCTGCTTGACAAGCATCAAATCCCCTACCGCTGGGTTGATATTGACTTGGACAAAGAGGCGGCTAAATACGTCGAAAGCCTCAACCGCGGCTACCGCAGTGTGCCGACGATTGTCTGGCCGGACGGTTCCCTTCTGGTGGAACCTTCCGAAGATGAGTTCGCCAGAAAACTGGGCATCAAACTTTAGCGGCAAATCGCCTCACGGGAAAAAAGTCCGGAGAAGCATCTCCGGACTTTACTGTTTTCGGTCTGCCATTTCTAGGCGGCGCGTTTTTTCCCCACCAGTGACACCAACGCCCGTGCCACCATCGCCAGGAACACAGCGAGAGAGACCATACCGGCCAGCAGCATCGCTAAAACATGCCAATTGGCAACGTGGTTCACCAAAGTGGCGCGGTTCCCGCTCTGGATGCGATGGCCAAGCCCATGGATGAACTCCTTGCGTGGCGCAACCGGCCTCAGTAGGCCAGATAACCGGTTTTCCAGAGAGGAAATCTTCGCCATTGAGGCATCGGCAAACCGTTTTCCCATTCCCATAATTCACTCTCCTGCAGGATAAACAACCAGTCCGACTGTCCCTGGCCCGAGGTTGGCCGCCACCGCAATGGACAGTTCGGTCAAGATAAGCTCTTTGAAGTTAAAAATTTTTTTGACCCGTCCGAGCAAATCCTGGGCCGACTGCAAATCGCGGGCGTGGACAGCCGCCACGTTGACCAATTCTTTCTCGAACCGGTCGTGGAGCAGTTCCACCACCCGGTCGAGCGCCCTGCCTCGGGTCCGCACCCGCTCCGCCATGCTCAAAATGCCCTCCTTCAACACCACGATCGGCTTGATGTTGAGCGCCGAAGCCAATGCCGCCTGAAGAGTCCCGATCCGTCCACTCATGCGGGCGTAATCGAGTTTATCCAGGGTGAGCACGATTTGAACATTGCGCCGAATCTGGTACATTCGTTCAATGATCTGCTGGACGGCAGCCCCGGCGCGTTCCATCAAGCGCGCCTCGCGGCACATCATGCCAAGCGCAGCAGACCCGGCGCCCGAATCGAACGGGATGATATTAAACTCCTCTGCCAATTCGCGCGCCGCGGCCACCGCCGATTCGAATGTCCCAGATAATTTACTGGTCACGTGGAGAGAAAGGATCGTATCACCTGCCTGCGCCATACGCTGGTAGGACTCCTTAAACTGGAACGGCGATGGCTGGGAAGTTTTGGGGATTTTTCCACTCTCGTCCACCAACCGATAGAAATCCTCGTTGGAAAGATCCACTCCTCCCAGATAAGTTCGCTCACCAAAATGGATGTTGATGGGCACAACGTTAATATCGTACTCTTTTTCCCATCCGGGGGGCATATCGGCCGCGCCATCTGTGACAATATGGAACATGGCTTATTCTCCTTGTATATCAACACCTTCCAAATCGTCTCGTAGTACTAAAAGCGTGCGGTGGTAGAGACTTTTCACCGCGCCCTCACTCCGGCCCATGATCTCACCAATCTCGACATTCGACATATGTTCGACAAACTTCAGGATAAGCAAATGCTGCCGTTCAGATGGCAAGTGGCGGATAAGTTTCAGAAGCGCATCGCGATCCTGGGATTGCATCAGGGCTACTTCAGGTGGTTCGCCCTTGTAATGGAGGGTCGGGGCGTCGTCGAGGGGGATTTCCTGGTGACGGCTGCGGTCACGGTGCCAGTTAGCAATCAGGTTATGTGCAATGCGATACAACCAAGCCGAGAACGGCACACCGCGGTCGGTGTAGTTCTGGATGTGATGCAAGGCGCGGTAAAAAACACGGGCGGTCAGGTCTTCGGCGTCATGGACATTGCCTGTACGATAGTAAACGTAATTGTAGATTCGTTCTATGTACTGTTCGTACAATGCACCGAAGGCTTCCTGGTCACCCTGAGAAGCACGAACCAGAATTTCCTGTTCTTCAAACTTCGGCACCTAACTCACCTTACCGGTAGGGTCTGCATACCATAACCCCACTGGGTTTCAGAGGTTTCTGGACAAAGTATATCATGTTTGAATTGTGCTATAATCTGAGGCGCGGGGACTATCCCGTCTTGGGGATGACAGGCTTCGACGGAAGAGGCTGGTCCCGGAATGCGAGCCGAGAGGCGCCGATCTCGTAAACTCAGCGCAAACAATCAAGTGCCAATCGCACTTCCTACGCCGCTATGCCGCTCGCTGCGTAAGCAGTAGAGAGTAAAACGGCCGGTCTCCACAGATGAGACCGCGTCCACCCGTCCCGTACTTCACCCGGTGAAGGGATTGGGCGTCACAAAGGTGGAGTGCCGCGCATGACGCCGCTGACTGCGCGAAAGAGGGCTTTCGGGCCCGGGCGGCTGGTCGCAGGTCAAATTTGCCGGCTGAGTGAGTTGCGACGACGAGCCCAACCGGCTACGCTCGTAGATTTCCGAGGGTCGAGTCTTTCGGACGCGGGTTCGATTCCCGCCATCTCCACACAGGCGCGCTCAACAATGAGCGCGCTTTTCGTTTCGTATGGGGCTCTCACTGAGAGATAATAGCGGATGAGCGCAGGCCGGTCACCCGACTTTGAATGGTGATACAATTACGATGCAATAGGTAAAAAGGAGCGCTTGCCGTGCCCGAAAAACTGCTCAAACGAATCGAAATCAATCCAGCCGTGATGCTTGGCAAACCTGTCATCAAAGGCACACGCATCCCTGTTGAACTCATTCTGCGTAAATTATGCGAAGGCGCGACCGAACTGGAATTGCTAGATTCTTACCCCCATCTGACGAAAATAGACATTCAGGCCGCGCTTGCCTATGCCGCCAGCGCTCTGGCACACGAAACGATCATCCTGCAAACGGCATGAGCGAGCTGCGACGACGAGCCCAACCGGCTACGCTCGTAGATTTCCGAGGGTCGAGTCTTTCGGACCCGGGTTCGATTCCCGCCATCTCCACCTGAGCAAGACGCGCCGAAATGTCGGCGCGTTTTTGGGTTATATATTTCAAATCTCATGCTATACTCATATTGTTAGCAAACCAAAACTACTTTATCGAGAGAGGAGAATCCCATGAAATCTCGAATATTACTTCAATTCTTGGTATTGGCCGGTGTGATCTTATTGGTCGGACTGGCATGCGGCACTACCCCGACAACCACTCTCACCCAGCCACCGCCTACCCAGATCCAGCCTACCCGGATCCAGCCTACCCAGCCGCCGCCTACCGAGGCTCCTACCGAGGCCCCAACCGAGGCACCGGTCTACTTCACCGAGGAGTTCGATGGTTTAATCCCTGACTGGTCGTATTTCTTGATGAGCGGCGACGAAAATAAAATGACCCTGGAGAGTGGGAATGGCATATTGACGTTCGACCTGGAGGGTGAATACTTGTACGTTTACCTCCTTTACGATCCTTACACTTACACCGATGTTCGCATTGATACCCGTGTCGAGAATCGTGGGTTCAACAACAACAATATCACCCTTGTCTGCCGCTACGACGAAAAATACGGCTGGTACGAGTTCAATATTGCCAATAATGGCCTGTATTGGATATATGCCTACGATGAATTAACCGAAGAGTATCAAGAACTCTATAGCGGTGGGTCAACAGCTATCCACTCCGGCAAGGATGTGAACGAGTACACAGCTATCTGCAAGGGAAATACGCTCGCACTATACATCAACGGCGTGGAAGCCCAAACGATCACCGAGAAGAGGTTCGCCTTCCGCGACGGCCAGGTCGGCATCTCGACCGCTTCGTCTGACGTGTTGCCCATCATCGCGGAATGGGATTGGGTGACCATCAGCGAGCCGTAGGCAACTCGAAACGAATCCTTTCGAGGCTTCCGATACCTTACATCTCAGAAGCCTCTTTTGTTTTTTTGACAGGACGTTAACGTTTTTCTTGCATCCACGCGGTATCCTTATCCCATCAGAAATCCTGCGCGCCTTTTGTGCGCCCAATTTACACAAGGAGCATTGCTATGGGAAAAATCATTGGAATTGACCTGGGGACCACCAACAGCGTGGTAGCCGTCATGGAAGGCGGCCAGCCCACCGTCATCACCACTGCAGAGGGTGGACGGTTATGCCCGTCGGTAGTGGCGTTCAACAAGAACAATGAACGCCTGGTCGGGCAAACCGCCAAACGCCAGGCCGTGATTAATTCGGAAAACACCATTTCCTCCATCAAACGCTTCATGGGCCGCCGCTTCGAAGAAGTGGAGACCGAGCGCAAGATGGTGCCGTATGCGGTCGTAGCCGGACCCTCGGACGAAGCGCGCGTCAAGATCCCTGTAACTGACCGCGAGTATAGTCCGCAGGAAATCTCGGCTATGATCCTGGCCAAACTCAAGGCGGACGCCGAAGCCTACCTCGGCCAGACCGTCACCGAGGCTGTCATCACCGTCCCGGCTTATTTCAACGACAGCCAGCGCCAGGCCACCAAGGATGCCGGCAAGATCGCCGGTCTGGACGTGAAGCGCATCATCAATGAGCCGACCGCTTCGGCTTTGGCCTACGGCCTGGATAAAAAGAAAAACGAGACCATCCTGGTCTTCGACCTGGGCGGCGGCACCTTCGACGTGTCCATCCTGGATGTTGGCGAGGGCGTCATCGAGGTCAAATCCACCAATGGCGATACCCACCTGGGCGGCGACGACTGGGACCAGCGCGTCGTCAACTGGGCAGCCGACGAGTTCAAGAAGCAGGAAGGCATTGACCTGCGCCAGGACCGCCAAGCTCTTCAACGCCTGCGGGAAGCCGCCGAAAAGGCCAAGATCGAGCTCTCCAGCATGATGGAGACCGAGCTCAATCTACCCTACATTACCGCCGATGCCAATGGACCAAAGCACCTGGTGCTCAAGCTGACCCGTTCCAAATTCGAGCAGATGACCGAAGACCTGCTCAACCGCTGCCGCCATCCTTTCGAGAACGCTTTGAAAGACGCTAATCTCAAGACCAGCGATCTGAACGAGGTGGTACTCGTCGGCGGCGCGACCCGCATGCCGATGGTCCAGGAATTGGTCCGTAAGCTGACAGACGGAAAAGAACCGAACAAGGGCGTCAATCCCGACGAGGTCGTAGCGGTCGGAGCGGCCATCCAGGCCGGTGTGTTGGGTGGTGAAGTCAAGGACATCCTTTTGCTCGACGTGACCCCGCTTTCGCTGGGTGTCGAAACGTTGGGCGGCGTGATGACCAAGATGATCGAACGCAACACCACCATCCCGGTGCGCAAGGCCGAAACCTATTCTACCGCCGCCGACAGCCAGACTGCCGTGGACATCCACATCCTGCAAGGCGAGCGCCCGATGGCTGGCGATAACATGTCGCTGGGCCGCTTCCGCCTGGACGGCATTCCGCCCGCCCCGCGTGGCATCCCACAGGTCGAAGTCACCTTCGATATTGACGCCAACGGCATCCTGAACGTCACCGCCAAGGACAAAGCCACCGGCAAGGAACAAAAAATTACCGTGACGGCTTCGACCAATCTGAGTAAGGATGACATTGCCCGCAAGGTTGAAGAATCCAAAAAGTACGAAGCCGAAGATAAGAAACGGCGCGAGATCATTGACGCTCGCAACAACGCCGACAACCTGATCTATCAAACCGAGAAGGCTTTGCGCGATCTGGGTGATAAAGTCCCCTCTTCCGAGCGCGGCAACATCGAAGGCAAGATCAACGATCTCAAGCAGGTTGCTCAATCTGATGACCTAAACCGTATCAAGAAGGCCGCCGACGAACTGCAGAACGTCTTTTACGCCTTGAGCCAGCAGATGTACGCCCAGGGGCAGCAGCAGCCCGCGGGTGGGCCGCAAGGTCCCGATGGAACACAGCCCGGGGCCGGAGGTCCGCAGACGCCTCCGCCGAGCGGCGACGATGGTGATGTCATTGATGGCGAAGTCCGCGACGCATAACAAAACAAAAATCAAAAACCAAAAGGACGGTCAGCACTTTTGAAAGGCCGTCCTTTTGTTTTATTTTTTTGTCTTTTTGCTTTTCCTTTTTTGCCTTATAATCCTGCCCATGTTCAAGCGAATCAATCGAATCACAAAAATATTGCTTGGCCTGGCAGCGTTGTTCCTCCTCGCCGTCGCCCTGTACTTCGTCCCGCCCATCCACGCGAAACTCGCCTGGCGGCTGGAAAACCTGCAGACGAGCATCTATTACATTTTCCACCCGCCCCAAGCAGTGGTCTTCGTCCCGACCCAGCAATCGTTGCTCACCCGGACTGTTGACCTGCCCACCGCTACCCTGACGAACACGCCGTTCCCAACCGATCTCGCCATACCCATTATCACGCCGACGCCTGTCCCGCCCTCCGTCACGCTGTCTGATGTAACTTTCATAGACCAGATGCACCGCTGGAATTACTGTGGCCCAGCCAATCTGGCCATGGCGCTCAAGTACTGGGGATGGACAGGAGAGCCAGGCAATGCAATGGAACTGCGCGACCAGATCGCGGCGGTGGTCAAACCAGGTGTCGCTGACCCGAGTCTGGATTTCATCCAGCGTTCCCAAACTGACGTTAACGTAATGCCTTATGAACTGGTGGACTATGTCAACGATTACACCACCCTTAAGGCGCTGTGGCGCGTTGGCGGTGATATCGATTTGCTCAAACGTCTGATCGCGGCCGGTTTCCCGGTCATCGCCGAGAAGGGGATTTACCAGACTCTTCCACCAGAAAACACCTTACAGTGGGCCGGTCACTATGCCTTTACCACCGGTTATGACGACAGCCAGCAGGTTTTCGTGTGGCAGGATTCATATACTCCCAACGAATCGATTCCCTACAAAGACCAGGGATACAACGTCAAGATGAAATATGCGGAGTATGTCGGCAATTGGCGCGCCTTCGACTACGTTTTCATCGTCGTCTACCCACCTGATCAAGAAGCCGATTTATACAAAATCCTGGGCACATGGGCCGACGAAGGTTGGGCCACCCAGCACGCCCTCGACATCGCCGAACAGGATGCCCTGACCTTGACCGGTATTGACCAGTTCTTCGCATTGTTCAATAAAGGCACCAGTGCCGGCCTCCTGACCGATTACGGCAACGCCGCCCTGGCTTACGACTCCGCCTTCAACCTTTACAACAAGATGCCCGAGGCCGACCGCCCTTACCGCATCCTGTGGTACCAGACTGGTCCCTACAAAGCCTATTATTACACCAGCCGCTTCCAGGATGTGATCAACCTGTCGGAAAATACTGAGTCGACCCTCTTCTCCCACCGCGTGCTCGAAGAGACGCTCTACTGGCGCGCCCTGGCAGAAGCCCAATTAGGCTACTATGATAACGCGTACGCCGATATGCGCAAGGCGGTCCAATATCACCCGGGATTCAAACTAGCGCTCGATACGCTGGCTAATTGGGGAATCTCTCCCTAACAATGAGACTCCTGCATTTTGCCGACGCACACATCGACATGGCCAACTATGGCCGCCACGATCCCGCAACGGGCCTGCCGCTGCGCGTGCTGGACTTCCTCAAGTCGCTCGATACCATCATCGAGGCGGCGGTTGCAGAAAAAGTAGACTTGGTTCTCTTCGCCGGAGATGCCTACAAGGATCGCTCCCCAGCGCCCACCTTCCAGCGCGAATGGGGCAAACGCATCATCCGCCTCTCGAAAGCAGGCATCCGCACCTTGTTGCTGGTTGGCAACCACGACCTATCCCCGGCCCTGGGCCGCGCCAACGCCATCCAGGAGTTCGAGACGCTCGACATCCCGCACGTTACTGTGCTGGCGAAACCACAGTTTCTGTCTGCCGAGGAGCTTGGCCTACCCGCCCAGGTCATTGCCATCCCGTGGGTTTCTCGCCCCGAACTGTTCGCTGCCCCAGATGACGACTCTTCGGACTCATCCGGATTGGTCACGAATATCGAATCTCGAATAACCAGTTTCGTCCAATCCTGCCTGGAACAAGCTGACCCAAATCTACCAACCATCCTGACCGCCCATGCCTCCGTCGAGGGGGCGAAATACGGCTCGGAGCGGACCGTGATGCTGGGTGCGGACATGGTCCTGCCCGGTGCGCTCGTGCGTGACTCACGGCTGGATTACGTGGCTCTCGGTCACATCCACAAGCCGCAAGACCTCAACGAGAACGCCCACCCACCGGTCATCTATCCCGGCTCCATCGAGCGCGTGGATTTTGGAGAAGCAGAGGACGAAAAGTACTTTGTCGTCGCGGATATTTCGCACGGCAAGACCGAGGTCCAGTGGCGGCATCTGGAGAACATCCGCCCGTTCATTGACCGGCACGTCACGCTCGAATCCGCCGAAAACGTCACCGAAGTGCTCAAGTCGGCCTTACCCGCCCCGGAGGCACTGGAGGGAGCAATTATCCGCCTGACGGTGGACTATGTTCGTGAATGGGACACGCTGATAGACGAACCGGCTCTGCGGTGTTATGCCGAGGCTGCCTTCGAGTTCCATCTGATCAAAAAGCCGCAGATCAAATCTCTCATCCGCCTGGAGTCTGACAAGACAATCAGCAGCCTAAGCCCGTTCGAGTTGCTCGACGAGTATTGGCGCGTCAACAACGCCAAGGACGATGAGTCCAAAATATTACAAAAGATGGCGAAAGACATCATCGAAGAAGAGTAAGGGCGGATCTATGTGCCCGCCCCGACTGCAATCCCATGCGCTGGATCTATCTCTCCCCCCATTTTGATGACGCCGTGCTTTCGTGCGGCGGCCTGATCTTCGAGCAAACCCGCCAGGGAATCTCTGTCGAGATCTGGACGATCTTCACCGGGAACCCGCCGCCGGGTCCGCTTTCGGCGTTCGCCCAGGCGACTCATTTCCTCTGGGGTACCAGCGATGGCGCGGAGACCGTCACCCTGCGCAAAGCCGAAGATCAGGAAGCGGCCAGCCTGGTCGGGGCGGACCTCCTCCATTTCGACCTCCCGGACTGCATCTACCGCCGTTCGCCCGACGGCACTCCGCTCTACGCGGAATCCGTCCTCATCCCTATCCACCCGTCCGACCGGGGGTTACCCAAACACATCGCCAGGGTTTTGAAGTCGGAACTGCTCCCGGGCGATACGCTCGTCTGCCCGCTGACCCTCGGCGGTCATGTGGATCACGTGCTGGCTCGTCAGGCTGCTGAGTCTCTTCGCCGACATCTTTACTACTATGCCGATATCCCGTACCTGCTCAACAACCCCCAAACTTTGGCCCCGACCATTGCTACCATGCAGGATGAACTTTTTGGCATTTCCGAAGAAGGCCTGCGCGCCTGGCTGGACGGGGTAGCTGCGTACAGGTCCCAGATTAGTTCTCTCTTCAAAGGGGATGGAACTTTAGCGGATGCCATCCATTCCTGTTGGGAAAGCCAACGCGGGATGCGATTATGGCGCGTCCGTTAGGGAATATTTTTTACTTCGAGAATTACTATTGCTTTTGACAGATGCTTGACAGGCGTCCAAACCGGCATATAATACCCACACCACATCTAAACGCTACGACCGGGACGAGTAAGCGGTCTGTGCGCCGACAGGAAGAGCAGGCCAATGACTGAGAGCCTTCTCCGGCCGACTCCGCCGAAAACCACCCGCGAGCATAACCCTGAAAGGCAACCAAAAGGGAAACGGCTGGCCCCGTTATCGGCCGCAAATGAGATGCTGTAGGGGACGACCAGTGTGTCGTCCCGGACGGCAAGATCGGGTGGAACCGCGTGATGACGCGCAAGCGCTCTCGCCCCGAGGTCTGGGCGAGAGTTTTTTATTTTGAGCCCCCACCGGCGCTAACGCGCTACCTCTCCCATTTTCCTTCGAAAAATGGGAGAGTACGGGAGGGGGCAAGGAGACAGGAATGTCCAACCAACCGGAAGAACGCTACGAAGACACACAACTTTACCGCATCCGCCACTCCGCTGCGCATGTCATGGCGCAGGTAGTCCTGGAATTTTACCCGGAAGCCAAGTACACCATCGGCCCTCCGGTGGAGAACGGTTTTTATTATGACTTCGACCTGCCCCAGCCGTTGACCAACGATGACCTCGAGAAGATCGAGAAGCGTATGCGCCAGATCGTCGCCGGAGGTCATCCATTCGTGAAGAAAGTCGTCTCGGCGGAGGAAGCCCGCCAGTTTTTCAAGGACCAGCCCTACAAGCTGGAACTGATTGACGGATTGGAAAAAGGCGGCTTCGATGAATACGGCAACCCGCTGGTCGAAAAACCGGAGATTTCGCTCTACCAGAGCGATACATTCACGGACCTGTGTCGCGGCCCGCACGTCGAGACCACCCGCCAGATCAACCCGTCCGCCCTCAAGCTGATGTCCATCGCCGGGGCTTACTGGCGCGGCGACGAGCACAACAAGATGCTGACGCGCATCTACGGCACGGCCTGGAAGACGCCGGACGAACTCAAGAACTATCTCAAGATGCTCGAGGAAGCCAAGGCGCGCGACCACCGCAAGTTGGGCAAAGAACTGGAAATCTTCACTTACGATGAGGAAGTCGGTCCCGGCCTGCCGCTCTGGCTGCCGCGCGGCGGCGTCATCATCGAGGAGTTGGAGCGGCTGGCGAAAGAGATGGAGGAAAAAGCCGGCTATCTCCGGGTCCGCACCCCGCACCTGGCCAAGGAAGACCTGTTCCTGCATTCCGGCCACCTGCCCTACTATGCCGAGTCGATGTATCCCCCTATGGAACTCGAGGGTACGAAGTACTACGTCAAGCCGATGAACTGCCCGATGCACCACAAAATCTACGGCTCGAAGCCACGCTCCTACCGCGACCTGCCCATCCGCCTGGCCGAGTACGGCACGTGCTACCGCTACGAGAAATCCGGCGAACTGTTTGGCCTGATGCGCGTCCGCTCGATGCAGATGAACGACGCCCACATCTACTGCGCTGAGGAACAGTTCGAGCAGGAATTCATGGCAGTCATTGATCTGTACAAGAAATATCTTGATCTGTTCGGCATCAATAAGTTCGTCATGCGCCTATCCTTACACAGCCAGGAAGGCCTGGGCAAGAAATACGTGGATAACGAACGCCTGTGGCTCAAGACAGAAGATATGGTACGGCACGCCATGACGAACGGCGGCGTGCCGTTTGTGGAGGCCGCCAACGAGGCCGCTTTCTATGGGCCCAAAATTGATGGGCAGGTCTGGAGCGCCATCGGCAAGGAGTTCACGTTGGCCACCAACCAGGTGGACTTTGCCCAGCCGGGCCGCTTCAACCTCGTCTTTATGAACAAGAACGGGGTCGAGGAGACGCCGCTGTGCATCCACCGCGCCCCGCTCAGCACCCACGAGCGCTTTGTCGGCTTCCTGCTCGAACACTACGCCGGGGCGTTTCCAGCTTGGCTCAACCCTGAGCACGTGCGCGTCATCCCCATCACCGATTCCCAGAACGAGTACGCCGATGGCGTCGTCCGCCAATTGCGCGACCAGAATATCCGCGCCAGTGCAGACGTCAGCGCCCAGCGCATGAACGCCAAAATCCGCGAGGCGCAACTGATGAAAGTTCCTTATATGCTGGTGGTGGGCGAAAATGAGGCCAAAGCCGGAACAGTCTCGCTGCGCGTGCGGGACGGCTCACGTCAGGATAACATCCCGCTGGCCGAGTTCATCGCCCGCGCCAAGGAGCGGATTGTCACGAGATCAGGTCAGTTGTAAAACTCAACCATGGACGATAGACGGTGGAAATTGGTCTGCCCTCTATCGTCCATTTTCGTCATTTTATTGACGATTCCCGCGCCTTCATGGTATCATCAGCCCGCTTAAGCCAGCCCCGTGGCTGGACTATCATTATTTTACGAGGAGAGAGTTATCAGCGCTAACGAATTTCGAGTCAACGAGACCATACGAGTTCCCGAAGTCCGGTTGATTGACGCAGCAGGCGAAAACGCCGGCGTGGTTGCCACCCGCGAAGCCCTGCGCATGGCCCGGGAAGCGGAACTCGACCTGGTGGAGGTCGCCCCCAACTCCACGCCGCCCGTTTGCCGTATCATGGATTTCGGCAAGTTCCTGTACGAGCGCGAGAAAAAGGATCGTGAGGCGCGCAGGGCGCAGACCAAAATTGAGGTCAAGGAAATTCGCCTGCGCCCCAAGACAACCGACCACCACCGGGATTTCAAGGTGGATGACGCCCGCCGCTGGCTGGATCACAACATGAAGGTCCGTGTAACCATCCGCTTCCGGGGCCGCGAAATCACTTATCCAGAAATCGCACTCGAAGACTTGAAAGAGATCGCCCAAAGCCTGTCGGACGTGAGTACAGTGGAACAGCCGCCTGCTATCGAGGGCCGGGCCATGTCCATGATGCTGGTGCCAGCCAAAGGCGGTAAGAAAAAGACCAAGGAAGAAGCTGAGACGACTGCAGAAAAAAATGAACTACCGCAAGAATTGCATCCTGCGGAATCTAATGTAAATGTAAAGGAGTAAGTGCTGTGCCGCGCAAGAAGAAAGATGGTAAGTTCAAGCTGAAGACCCACAAGGCCACCTCGAAACGGTTTGGCATTACCGGGTCTGGCAAGATCGTGCGCACGAAAGGCGGCAAAGCCCACCTGCGCCGCAAGTCATCGCGACGGGTGAAGGCTTTGTTCGGTGAGATGGTCGCCGTCCAGGGGAAAAGCCTGATCAAGCGCATTCGACGCCTAGCGCCACACATGAAGCCCTAGACTTCGTGTAACGTATCCGTTTTTATTTGCGGCTACCGGGTGTACGCAACTGGAGCGCAGGGTCAGATCCCTGCACCGGCGCCCGGGGGCACGCAGGAGGTAAACAATGGCTCGTGTAAAAGGTGGACCGCAAGGTCACCTGCGTCACAAGAAAGTTTTGAAGTATACCAAGGGACAGCAGGGTTCGAAGCATTTGTTGTTCCGGCGCGCCAACGAAGCGATGCTGAAGAGCATGTGGTATTCTTCGCGCGACCGGCGTGTACGCCGGCGCGACCTGCGCAAGCTGTGGATTACGCGTATCAACGCGGCGGCGCGGCTGAATGGCACGACTTATAGCCGTTTGGTGGCTGCCATGAAGAAGGCCGAGATCACGCTCAACCGCAAGATGCTGGCCGACCTGGCCGTGCGCGACCCGCAAGCCTTCGCTGCGGTAGTGGCGCAAGCCAATAAATAGCGAGTGAATCAAGGACTAAAAACACGGTCGGGGCTTACAAACCCCGACCGAACGTTTAAAGGCACTTAATACTACAATCTACCCAATGTCCGTCCTTCCCACTTCTTTTTAAATTCGACCTCGATGACACCATCCTGGATTACTCTGCCAGCGGACGTCAACCCTGGCAGGGTCTGTGTGGGAGCCATCGTTCACACTTTGAGAATTTCCTCGATCGCTTCCAATTCTTCCTTCGAGAAGGATAGATTGTTCAGCGCGGCGAGATTGTCTTCCAACTGCCTGACGCTGCTCGCCCCGATCAGCGCCGAGGTGACCTGCGGTTTGCGCAGCACCCAGGCCAGCGCCATTTGGGACAATTTTTGTCCCCGCTGTTGTGCAATATGATTGAGCTTACGGACTTTACCTAGACTTTTCTCCACGTCAGCTTTCGTCAGCCAGACGCGCTCGGTCTTGGTAGCGCGCGCCCCTTTCGGGATGCCGTCCAGGTAGCGATCGGTGAGCAGACCCTGGGCCAGCGGCGAAAAGACGATGCAGCCGATGCCTTCCTGCTCCAGCACGTCCAGCAGGCCGTCTTCCACTGAACGGCTGAACATATTGTAGCGCGACTGGTGGATCAAACAGGGCGTGCCGAGGGCGCGCAAGATTTTAGCCGCCTGGCGAGTCTGTTCCGGCGAATAATTCGAGACGCCGACGTAGAACGCCTTGCCCTGGCGTACGGCCGCGTCGAGAGCGCCCATGGTTTCTTCCAGCGGCGTCTCGGGGTCCGGGCGGTGGTGGTAGAAGATGTCCACATACTCCAGCCCCATCCGTTTGAGGGACTGATCGAGGCTGGCCAGCAAATACTTGCGCGAGCCCCATTCGCCATAGGGACCGGACCACATATCGTACCCGGCCTTGGTCGAGATGACCAGTTCGTCGCGGTAGGGCGCGAAGTCCTGCTTAAACAGTTTGCCAAAGGTTTCCTCGGCCGAGCCGGGCGGCGGGCCGTAGTTGTTGGCCAGGTCGAAGTGCGTCACGCCCATATCGAAGGCTCGCCGGGCAATGGCGCGCCCGTTCTCAAGTACATCCAGCCCGCCAAAGTTGTACCACCAACCCAGTGAGATGGCCGGCAGCTTCAACCCGCTGTGGCCGAGGCGGTTGTATTTCATGCTGTCGTAACGGTTTTCAAAAGCGATGTACATCGTACCTCCTTATTATTAAAACAGGCACGGCTGCCTCCTGAATTTACTCGAATTTCAGACTCAATCTGGCTCTCAGTTTTTCATTTAGAGATGCTATAAATTGTCCCTTGCCGGGAAGACCTGGATTTATGCGCATTGCCTGATAAATTTCATCCACGCTTACAGATACAAAGCGGGTAGCGTTGAGTGAAAGTTTGTTCCCGGTGAAAGAGAGTTCTTGCAAAGCAAAACGGGAAGCGTGTACGTCTGAAAACCCATCCTGCTTTAGGCCGTAACGTTTGACCAGGTTTGCGTAAATGTATTCCTGGATAATCCAATAAGATTTGATACCCCAATTTTCGTATACGATGCCTTTATTGAATAATTGTGTAATGGAACGCTTGATCGTGTCGTAAGTATTAATGCCAAAATTATAGGTCTTGTTGAGAAGATCCGAGCCTGCAACAAAATCTTTGAGACCT
>Ga0315284_10001052_pt1 | contig 38648 bp, 39 predicted proteins | sample YL17G09_16_MG_FD_203696 | JGI IMG/M metagenome (GOLD analysis project Ga0315284, IMG submission 203696) | Sediment microbial communities from Yellowstone Lake, YNP, Wyoming, USA - YL17G09_16 | ecosystem: Environmental > Aquatic > Freshwater > Lake > Sediment | place: USA: Wyoming | collected...
ATTCTTGTAAACAGAGTGCATCGGTTTCGGTTGGGGAGAGGGGGGGAAGGTTCGGCCTTTTTGACAGCCTCAGTGCGGGCTTTTTGTCTGCACCGCTTACTTGTGTGTTTCCAATCACTTAGGTGGTTCGGGAAGGCATCGGTTTGGGTCGATTTCGAGCCATTTCGGGGGCTAGACGGCGGGTTTGCGCACCAACTAGCCGGGGTTTTGTGCCACCCCAAAGCTGATAAGCCCTTGCCTGACAGAAACATATCAGCTTAGTGGGCCCAAAAAACAATCTTTTAGGCTTTCCTCCTTCTCATGACGTAAACGTTCGCCTTTTATTCGCCATTTCATCAGTAGTGAACAACGCGCCCCTCTCCATCGGCTCGAACCCCCGGCTTCCTCCCCACCCGGACAACAGCCTTCGTGCGAGACGATTCTAGCCTAACAACCTAGCATAACTTCCTCGAAAAGTCAAGAGAAAAAAGTGCCGCCGAGTGTCTTGACGGCGGCGATGCCACGCGGTCGAGGAGGTGCGAGGCGGAGCCTCGCCCTTAATCCTCCCCTGCCGCCGCATTCCAGCGGGCGCAAGCGTTTGACAATTCTCCGGCCTTCCCCTAGACTGGCTAGCTTCGGCATCAACGGCTAGGACTTCTTGTTTTCCTCACTCTGGTCCGCCAAGTAAGGTTTCCCCGAAGCGCATCCTATCGAATCAGGGATTGAACCCATGCCCGGAATCATCAAACAACGGCTTTTTACTCCCGGCCCCACTCCCCTGCTGATGGAGGCCCAGGCGCGCACGCTCACCGCCGCCAACGTTCATCACCGCACGGAAGCCTTCCGCAAGATCATGGCGGAGACCCTGGAGCTGCTGAAGTACTACTACAACACCAAGAATGACGTCCTGATTTTCGCCAGCTCCGGCACGGGCGCCATGGAAGGTTCCGTTTCGAATCTGGTCTCGCCCGGCGAGCGCATCCTGGTGGGCACGGCGGGGAAATTCGGCGAACGCTGGCTCGACTTGGCGAAAGCCTATGGCGTCGAAGCGGTGAAAGTCGAGTCGCCCTACGGCCAGCCGGTGAATATCGAAGCGATGAAGCAGAAGCTCGCCCAAGAAGGGCCCTTCCGCGCCGTGTACATCCAGGCCACCGAAACCTCAACCGCGGTGATGAACGACGTGCAGGCTCTGGGCGAAGCCGTCAAAAACTATCCCGAGACGTGTCTGGTGGTGGATGCCATCACGGGGCTCGGTACCTCCGACCTGCGGCCGGACGAGTGGGGGCTCGATATCGTCATCGGCGGCTCGCAGAAAGCCGTGATGATCCCGCCCGGGCTCGCCTTCGCCAGCGTCAGCGAGAAGGCCTGGGGCCTGATCGCCAAGGCCAAGCTGCCACGCTTCTATTTCGATTTTGCCAAGGAGCGCAAGAACCAGGCGAAAGGTGAAACCGCCTTCACGCCGGCCACGACGCTCGTCATCAGCTTGCACGCGGCGCTGGAATACATCAAGGAAATCGGCCGCGAGAATTTGATCGCCAACGCCACACTGCTCGCGGCGGTCACCCGCGAAGCCGCGACGGCGCTGGGCCTGAAGCTCTTCGCGGAATCGTCGCCCGCCAATGCTGCTACCGCGGTCTGCGCGCCCGAGGGGATGGATTCCGGCGCAATCATCAAGGAATTGCGGAATCGTTTCGGCGCCATCGTGGCCAACGGCCAGGGCTCGATGAAAGGCAAGATCTTTCGCCTCGCGCACCTCGGCTACTACGACATGCCAGATCTTTTCGCCATTGTTGCGGCGCTGGAAATCGTGCTGCTGAAAGCCGGGCACAAGATCGAACTCGGCAGGGGCGTGCGCGCCGCGCAAGAAGCTTACTTGCGGCACGGCAATTGAAGCTCAGAGGGCACCGCCGCGTGCTCCGGCCCCGGAATCATCATGAAAATCCTGGTTGCGGACAACGTTTCCGAAAGCGCCCTCGAGGTTCTGCAAGCCGAGAAATCGTTTGAAGTCGTCTTTCTTCCCGGCAAGCCGGGGGCCACGGTCGCCGAGGAGATTCGCGATGCAGAGGCGCTCGTGGTGCGCAGCGCCACCAAGGTCACGGCGCAATTGCTCGAGCAAGCAGGGCGGCTGCGGGCGATTGGCCGCGCGGGCGTGGGCGTGGACAATGTGGACCTGGACGCCGCCACGAAAAAAGGTATCGTGGTGATGAACACGCCGGGCGGAAACGCTGTGGCCGTCGCCGAGCACGCCATGGCGCTGCTGCTGGCTCTGGCGCGCCGCATCCCGCAAGCGGACAGCGCCCTCAAACAAGGCCGGTGGGAGAAGAAGAAACTCCTCGGCACGGAACTGCGCTCGAAGACCCTCGGTTTGATCGGCCTGGGCAAGATCGGAATGGAAGTGGCGCGCCTGGCGCAGGCGTTTCAGATGGAGGTCGTCGCCTTCGACCCCTACGTTTCCTCGATGCTGGCGCGCGAGCAGAACGTCACGCTGGTTTCGCTCGAAGACCTGCTCAAGACCAGCGACTACATCAGCCTGCACGCTTCGGCCACGCCGGAGACGCGCCACCTGCTGAACGCGCGAACCCTCGAGATGACGAAGCCGGGCGTGCGCATCGTCAACTGCGCGCGCGGCGAACTGATTAATGAGGCCGACTTACTCCAGGCCCTCGAAAGCGGCCAGGTGGCGGGCGCGGGATTGGACGTTTTCGAAAGCGAGCCGCCCAAGGATTTCAAATTGGCGGGCCATCCCAACGTCATCGCCACGCCGCACATCGCCGGCTCGACGGAAGAGGCGCAGGAGATTGTCGGCATCCGCATCGCCGAGCAGGTGCGGGACTACCTGCTCCTGGGCGTGGCGCGCAACGCCGTCAACATGCCCACGATTTCGCCCGAGGAATACAAGAAGCTCGAGCCCTACGTTCAGCTCGGCGAGAAACTCGGCAGCTTTGTGGCGCAAATCACCGGCGGACGGCTGGAGGAAGTGCGCATCAGCTACGACGGCGGCTTGGCGGAACTCAACACGCATTTGGTGAAGAACGCGGTGCTGAAAGGCGTCCTCAACCACATCCTCTCCGAGCAAGCGAACCTGGTCAACGCGGGAAGCATTGCGCAGGAGCGGGGCATCGAAGTGGGCGAACTGCGCAGCGCGCGGCGCGCGGCGTTCTCGAATTCCCTCGGCGTCGCCCTGCGCACGGAGACCGATTCGGCGTCGGTGCTGGGCATGGTGGGGCTGCGCGGCGTGCAGCGCATCCTCGGCATCAGCGATATCGACATCGAAGCGCCGCTGCGCGGCGTCATCCTCTTTATTCGCAACCAGGACGTGCCGGGCGTGATCGGGCGGGTTGGGACGCTGCTCGGCGACCGCAACATCAACATCGCCAACTTCGCGCTGGGCCGCAACCAGAAGGCTCAGGAAGCCATCGGCTTGGTGAACGTCGATAACCACGTCCCCGACGAGGTCTTGGCGGAAATTCGCGCCATCCCCGCCGTGCGCGTCGCGCAAGTCGTCGAGGTCTGAGCGCGATTCGGAATTGCGGCGGTCCAGGTCGTGATCGTCCTTACTGAAACTCCCGCGCAAGAGGGGGGCGCCCATGGGCATTACGAGTGATGAGCAGCGAAGCTCACTGAAGGTCGCGCTCTCGCGCCCACGCCGTTTCCTGCCGCTCCAGCTTCTGGTCATGTTGAGCCTGTGCCCCGGGTGGGCCACTCCTCTTGCCTCGCCACCCAGCAAACTTGCCGGAGTCCGGGTAACCGGATCCCGCAATTTCACCGAAGCCGAAATCGTCCGCGCCAGCGGCCTGGCCGTGGGCAAAGAAGTCTCGGAGGTGGCCCTGAAAGAGGCTGCTGGCCGCCTCGGCGCCACGGGACTCTTCGCGGAGGTGAAGTATCGCTATACGACCCACGGACCGGACCTGACAGCGGAGTTCCAGGTCAGCGACGCGCCGAAACTGCTTGTCTGCAAGTTCGAGAATTTCGTTTGGTTCACGGATGAGGAACTGCGGAGCAAGCTGCGCGCGCAAGTCCCGCTGTTCAAGGGCGAAGTCCCCCCGACGGGCAATCAGCCGGACAAACTCTCGACCGCCTTGGAGGGTTTGTTGAAGACTCGGGGCATTAAAGGGCACGTCCAGTCCACGCCGCAAGGGCGAATCGGCGGGCCGGTCGAGGCCATTCAGTTTCGCGTCGAAGGCGTGGCCATCCTGATTCATCAAGTTGAGTTCAAGGGCGCGGCGCAAGTCGATGCGGCCGCGCTGCAGGTAGCGGCTCAGCCTCTGATCGCCAGAGACTATGAACAGAGTGCCGTCGCTGCTTTTGCAGAGAGCGATCTGACGCCACTTTACGGCCAACGCGGCTACTTGCGGGTTGCTTTCGGCGGTCCGACCGCGCGGATTGTGAAGACCGGAGGGGCGGGAACATCAGTGGCTGTAACGATTGCGATCAACGAAGGCCCGCGGTATCGCTTGCGGGAAATCCGCTGGACCGGCAACAGCGTTTTCCCTGCTTCCGAATTGGCAAAGTCGATCCACGTTGCTTCAGGCGAGCCCGTCAACGCCACGCAGCTTCAGATGGATCTCGAAGGCGTTCAGGATGCGTACGCGGCAAAGGGATATTTGCTCGCCGCAATCACACCGAAACCAACCCTCGATCACGCGGCGCGATCCGCCAGCTATGAGCTCCAGGTGCGTGAAGGCGAACTCTTCCGGATGGGAAAGCTCGAGATTACCGGCGTCGAGCCGTTCCGCGCGGAAGCTCTCAAGAAAGGCTGCCGCCTGAAAGCCGGCGACGCGTACGACAAGAGTTACTGGAAGGAATTCATCCGCGACAGCGGCCGATATCTTTCAGTGACTCCCTCGGGCTGGAAGGTGGATTTCAAGCAATCGGTCTACGAGGCCGGCAAAACCGTGGACGTGACAATCGGCTTCCTCCCGCAAGCAAAACAATGAGCCCAGGGCGTTGCCATGCGTCACGACGACGAAGGAGATCTCCGGAGGAGACCGGCCTTCAACTACTTGATGATTGAATGAATCAATCATCCCATCTCCAATGAGAGTCTGGGTTTTCAAAGTTAATACCAAGCGCGGGTGGGAGTTTGATGAGTATTTCCGCTCACGGACGCGCGGCGTCTACGAGCTGGGGGACGAAGGGTGGATCAAGAGCGCGTCGAGCCTGCGTTACCTTCGCGAAGAAGTGAAGCGCGGCGACGTGTTCCTTTGCTATGAAGTGGATCGCAAGCGGGTGGTCGGCCTGGCGCGCGCGGTGTCGGACGGCCGGGACGCGGGAATGGGATCGCTGCTGGATTTCTGCCCGCCGCGCCAGGCCGTGCGCCTCAAAAACCCGCCGACGCGCAAGCCCGACCTCGACCACATCTTGGCCTTCAGCCCACAACGCGGGCGCGGCACAGTCCAGAGAATAGACCCCGATGAGTTCGCCCGCCTGTGGCGTATAATCCTGCGGAAAAATCCGGACCAAGCACGTGAGTTACGGGAGCTGTTTGGGAGAGAATAAGCGTTAGCTGTTAGCCCTTAGCCGTCAGCCTGCGATTCCGAAATCTGGCTTGCTGACAGCTAACGGCTTTTTGAATAGACTGAAAAGGAGGCCTCTCATGAAACGGTTTATCGCAGGGGTTATTGTAGGAATATCAATATCCGCCCTGGCGCTCTTCGCTCAGCACCTGGCGAGCGAAAAAGTCGTCCAGCCGCAGCCCATCCTGGAGAACGACAAGGTCAAAATCCAGCGCTGGGTGCTCAAGCCGGGCGAAGGGACACCACTCCACACGCACAAGCTCGACCACGTTTCCGTGATCCTTCACGGCTCGACCACGCGCGACGTGGGCACCGACGGCACGGCGAAAGACCTCGACCAGAAATCCGGCCAGGCGTCTTACATCCCCGGCACGGGCCGCACGCACTCCTTCGCCAACGTGGGGAAAGAGACGTACGAATCCATTTCAATTGAATTAAAGTAGCGCCACAATGGCAAGAGAGGTGAGCCCCCGTGTCGCGTCCTGCGGATGGCTCGATGGCAAGCAACGCTGTCGTTCTAGTCATTCTCGCGCTCGGTGCTCGGGTCTTTCCAGCGCACCAATCAGGGCCAGGACGCGCGCCTCCGAACGCTTACCAGCCGCATCCCCAGGTTGAAGCGGAAGCATCGCAGTCCACGGCGTGCAAGGAACAGCACGAGCTCGCGCCAGAGGACGAAAATCTCGCCACGCGCCTTTACAGCTTGGCGGAACTTTACAGGGCTCAGGGCCGATACGCCGACGCCGAGCCGCTCTACCAGCGCTCGCGTAGCATCTTCGAGAAACAACTGGGACCGAACCATCCCAACGTCGCGGCGTGCCTGAACAACCTCGGGGAACTCTACCGCGCCCAGGGTCGCTATGCCGAGGCCGAACCGCTCTACCGGCGCGCTTTGGCGATTCAGGAAAAGACCCAGGGGGCCGAGCATCCCAATGTCGCCCTCACCCTCCACAACCTGGCGGAACTCTACAAGGCCCGGGGCGCCTACAGTGAGGCCGAACCACTTTTCGTCCGGGCCTTGACGATCTCCCAGAGGGCGCTTGGCGAAGGGCATCCTAACGTCGCCCTCAATCTCAACGGCTTGGCGACGCTCTATCACGCTCGCGGGCTGTACGCTAACGCCGAGCTGTTCTACAAGCGGGCACTGGTCATCTGGGAGAAGACGCTGGGGCCGGAGCATGCGTCCCTGGCGGCGACACTGAGCAACCTGGGGGCGCTCTGCCGCAGGCAGGGGAGATACGCCGAGGCTGAGCCGCTCTACCAAAGGGCGCTGGCCATTGATGAAAAGGCGCTGGGACCCAATCACCCCGACTTGGCGGTTGATCTCAACAACCTGGCGTTGTTGTATACCTCTCGAGGCTGGTACAAGCAGGCTGAGCCGCTCTACCAGCGCTCGATGACCATCACCGAGAAGACACTGGGGCTGGACCATCCCGCTTTGGCGACCACTTTGGAAAACTACGCTCATCTGCTGGGAAAAACGAAGCGCAAGTCGGAAGCCAGGGCGCTGAGGGCGCGCGCCAAAGCGATTCGCGCGCGACGTCCAGCGTAGCGCCGAGCCAAGGGGTCTTCGGGAGGCTCTCCGAACCTCTCCGCAGCTTTCCTGGACAGGTGAGGGAGAAGGAGGAACCATCCGAGAACAAATCGCTTGTTTTTTCCAGCTTGACGCGCAGGGCACGACCATCCGGCGGGAGGTGCTGGGCGGCGTCACGACTTTTCTGGCGATGTCGTACATCATCTTCGTGCAGCCGGGAGTACTCTCCCGGGCGGGGATGGATTTCCGGGCGGTAATGTACGCGACCTGCCTTTCGGCGGCGCTGGCGACTTTCCTGATGGGCCTGCTGGCGAACTACCCCGTGGCGCTGGCGCCGGGGATGGGCGAAAACTTCTTCTTCGTCTTCACGCTGTGTGGGGCCGCGCCGCTGGGTTTTGGTCTGACGTGGCAGCAGGCGCTGGCGGCGGTGCTGGTGGCGGGCATCTTTTTCGTGCTGCTGACGCTTTCCGGAATCCGCTCGAAGATCATCGACTCGATTCCCCATTCCCTGAAGATCGGCATCGCCGCCGGCATCGGGTTGTTCATTGCACTGATCGGGCTGGAATATGGCAACCTGGTGGTTTCCAGTCCTGCGACGCTCGTCCGGTTGGGCGATTTCCGCCATCCCGTAGCGCTGGTCAGCGTGCTGGGTTTGCTGGTCATGATCGTACTCCTGGCTTATCGGATACGAGGCGCCGTCTTATTGGGAATCGTCGCGACGACCGCAATTGCCGCGGGTTTTGGGCTGGTCCATTACCGCGGCATTTTCGCCACGCAGTTTCATCTCGCCCCCACATTCTGGAAGTTCGATCTGCGCGGCCTGTTCGCGGTGCATCCCGCGACGCTGGCGGCGGCCATCTTCGTCCTGCTCTACTTGGCGCTGTTTGACACGGTAGGAACGCTGGTGGGCGTAGGACAACAGGCCGGGCTGCTGCGCGACGGCAAGCTGGCGCGCTCGGGCCAGGCGTTGTTCTCGGACGCCGTGGGGACGACGCTGGGCGCGGCGCTCGGCACCTCCACGGTGACTTGCTATATCGAGTCCGCCGCCGGGGTCTCCGACGGCGCACGCACCGGCCTCGCCAACATGGTAACGGGCGCACTTCTGCTCGCCTCCATGTTCTTCAGCCCTCTGGCTTCGATGATTGGCGGAGGAGTGATGGTGGGGATCGACGCAACGGGGAATCCTATCCTTCGCTATCCCACGCTCGCCCCGGCGCTGATCGTGGTCGGCGCGATGATGCTCAAAGTCGTGAAAGACCTCCAGTGGGATGAGCCCACGGAATATCTTCCCGCCTTCCTGACGCTGGTGGCGATCCCGCTGACCTTCAGCATTGCTTCGGGAATCGCTTTCGGCTTCATTTCGTATGTGGTGGGCAAAGTCGCCACCGGCCGCTGGCGCGAATGCCCCGGGCTGACCTACCTCTTCGCCGGGCTGTTTGTGGTGCAGTTTCTGGTTTTGTAGGGCGTGCCGGGCGGGGGTGGACAGCCCCACCCGGCGAAGCCTGGGAGGCCACTTGGGCAGGAAAGGCTACACAACCGCCCTCGAGCCTCTCAGACCTTGGAGGGTCTGGTTGCGGATGATCTCCTTCTCGATTTCCTTCGGAAGCTCTTCCTTGAGTTGCTGCATCTCCTGTTGAAGTTCTTCCTGTTCCTTCTGGAATTCCTTCTGGTTTTCTTGCCACTCCCGGGCCTGCTCTTCGATTTCCTGACTCTGGGCCTGGATATCCGCGGCCAAATCCTCCGCATCTTCGGGAGCGATCACCGGTTCCGCCATGGCCATCCGGCGAGGCCCGACGTGCTGCGGGACGTCCACTTCCACGGTAAGCGTCTGCTCATGCTTGTCCCGTACGATGGTTAGCGCGAGTTTACGTTTCTCTTTCTGCTGGGCGTCGCCGGTCAGCGCCCGGCGAAGCGCGCCGACGCTTGCGACTTCCTTCCCATCCGCCGCCACGATTACGTCGCCCGCTTTGAGCCCGGCCTTCTCCGCCGCACTTCCAACGACGACCTCGCGCACCAGGATACCTTTCCCCTGCTTCACTCCGAAGTACTGCGCAAGCTGCGAGGTCAGCTCATCGGCGGAGATGCCCAGGCGCGCTCCGCGGTCCGCCCAGGCGAAGTTGAATTCAGGCACACGGATATGCGGCATCGGAGTCGCCGCAATCGCCGGAGCAGGCATCTCGAAAACGCGGTCGCTGCGCGGTTCGAGCTTGGCGCTCAAAGTCTTGGTCTGGCCGGCGCGATTCACCACGAGTGTTACGGTGCGGTCGGCGGGGGTCTCGCGCACCAGCCGCCGAACTTGGGCGGCGCTCCGAACCTTTTCTCCTGCAAACTCAACGATCACGTCGTCCTTCTGCAAACCCGCCTTCGCCGCCGGGCTATTCGCGTGGACTTCCTTGACGAATGCGCCGTATTCGCCGGCGAGTTTCAACTCTTTTGCCTTCTCGGCGTTTACGTCACCGATCGTGACACCCAGCCAGGCTCCGCCGCCTTCGTCCCCGCGAAATACGAATTTCCTCATGCCCGGCCCCTGAATCGCAGCCATTGGGGCTCCGGCGTGCGGCGTGGCTTCGATCAACACGTCATCGCCAGGCTCGTCCCCGTCGTCGTTGTTGTAATACATGACAGTGTCGCCGCCGGCGGCGGGCGGTGGCACGGGAACGTTGAAGGTCGATCTCTCCTGCGCGATCATCACGCCGACCCCGACTAAGCCCAGGGCCAGCAACCCGCCCAGAAATGGAATGATGTTACGTTTCATGGTTTCCTCCCGGATTTGCTCCCAAAGTTCTGCGCTCATCACAGCAATTCCTCGTTTTCGGCCACGCGGATATTTCCTCGAACGGTCCGCACGCGAACCTGGACTCCGCCCTCTCCGAGGCGCGCCCTCCTTGAGGTGTCGCCGGGCACCTGACTGACGGTCAGCGCATAGTTGCTGTCAATGCGTCCCGAAACCGTACTCAACTGCAGATCCGCGCTGGCCCGGGGAGGCAGGATGAGAAAGATATGACCGCTCACCGTGTCCAATTGCACGGCGCCATTTCTATCCGGCAGGGCGCGCAACGACACCAGAATATTTCCGTTCATGGCGCGCGCCACCACGTTGCCGCTCACGCTCCTCTGCTCGATATTGCCGTTCAGGGTGTGGGCGTTCACGCTCCCCTCGACTTCCCGAACCATGATCGTGCCTTCGACGGTCTGCAAGCGCTCCAGGCGAACCTGCCGGGGGACCCGCAGTCGATAGTCGACCCTCACCGGGTCCTCCGACTGTTGGGGATAAAGGGTGCGCAGGGTCAAGGCACGGTCCTTCGATTCAACCTCGACGCGCACGTCGTCGGGGTTGCCGCTCGGCCCCGACGCCGTCTTGACGACCGCGATTTCAACCTCCGCCCGGTCCCAAGCTTCGACGGCAATGTCACCCTGGACGTTTTCCACGACCACACTGCCGGCCGGCGCAAGCGGCACGCGCGTGGTCCAGACCCGCGGTGCCCACACACCGCCTCTCCCATGCCCCACGCCGCCCTTCCCCATGGCATCTTCCTGGATCAGACAGCGCTCCGCGCTGGCGGCCGCGGGAAGGAAAACCAGAAAGCTCAGGACGATTCCCATTCGGATGATGAACTGTTTTCGATTTGTGTTCACTTGGATTCACTCCTTCTGGCGTTCGCGTTGGTCCTGTTCCTTCTGCTGGCGGCGGTCTTCCTGCTCCTGCCAGCGTTTCCAGTAAGATTCCTGGCGCGCTCTCAGTTGCGCGAGGGTATTGGGGTCGAGCTTGCGGATTTCGATATTTCCCGCCGAGGTTCGGATGCGCAGCACTTCTCCACCGCCATTCAGGGCCCCCTCACCCCGCACCTTCGTGGCGGCGAAGACCGGCCCGTCGCGCTGGATGTTGATCGGAAAATCGGACACGATCTTGTGGCCTCCCGCAATGTCGATAGCTGCATCGATGGTCAGCGGGAGATTGGGTGGCAGGAAAACCTGGATATCTCCCATGGAAGTCTGGAGCTCGGAGGCGGCAAACGTCTTCTGGTCGGCGTCGATCTGGGCCATGATGCAGCCGGCGGCGGTGGCGGCACGAACCGCGTTGCGCAACTGCAGAAGATCGATGCTGCCGCCGGCGGTTCTCGCCTCCACTTTTCCGCGCGCCCCCTGCAATCGGATGCTGCCGCCCGCCGTCTGAGCGACGATGCTCCCGCCGGACTCGCCGATCTGAATCTGGCCGCCGGCCGTTCGGGCCTCGATAGGCCCGGAGGCGCCGCGCAGCACGAGGTCTCCGCCTGCCGTTTCCCCGCGCAGCGTGCCCCCGACCATCCCCGCCACGATTTCGCCGCCGCTGGTTTCGAGCGTCGCGTCCCCTTTGACGTCACCCACGCGGATGCTCCCCCCGGCGGTGCGGGCTTCGAGCCGCGTGCCGACGGTGGCAAGCCGGATGTCACCTCCCGCCGTTTCAACCCGGGCGGGACCGGTCACATCACCGACGCTTACGTCGCCGCCGGCCGTCACCGCCTGAAGTTCCCCGTCCAGCTTCTGCACCCCAACATCACCGCCTTTGGTCTCCACGTCCAGACTAAGCCGGACGGGCGCAGCAATATCGAATTCCGCTCCCAGCGACCGCGAACTAGGGCGTCCTTGCGTAAGAGTGCCTTTCAGCAAGACGCCATTCTCGAGCTGGCGAATACTCAATTCATATTCGCGGAAGAACCGGCGAGCCTCTGCTTCATTCGCCGTGTAAGCGCGCAGGCGCACGTGGCAATCCATGCGGTCGTTGGCCCCGGGCTTGACTTTGACGGACCCGAAATCGGCCCGAACGACCAGACGACCGCCTTCTCGCAAAGGCGCGCTGCATTCGGCTCGCTCCTCCCAGTAATTGCCCTGGCGCTGCGGTTCGCCCCGTTTGACTCGGGCCTGGTCTGCGGGCTCCGCCGCCAAGCACGTTCCCGCAGCCAGCATCGCGATCATCAAGACGACTTTATGTTTCACCATGGGTCACCTGCTACTTGTTTCCTTCCAGTTTCCGGACGGCGGCCATGCAGCGCATCCGGACCACCGGATTCTGGTCGTTGGCCGCCAGTCTTTCGAAAGCCGCCAGCACTTCTTCGTCCTGGCCTTCCTCTTCGAGGTGCTGAACGAGGGCGTCGATGGCCGCGGCCCGCACGCCCGCGTTGGGATCCTTTTCGACCACGTTCAGCAAGCATTGATGCGTGTCAGCACCGCATTCCATGTGCTGGACCGCTTGCAGCGCTTCCAGGCGCACGCCGGCGTTCGAGTCGTGGCTCAGCGCGAACTGCAGAGCCTCCCGCACCGCGGGGTACTGCGTCTGCATCCGCAAGGCGTCCAGCGAGTCGCGGCGGATGCCCGGGTTGTCGTAGCTCTTTACCGTATCCACGAGCACCTGGCGGATGCGTGGATCGTCGAGCGAGCCTTGCAGCGTTACCCGGCGTTCGGCGTCCATCTTGATGCTCACACCGCCCGATTGCGGGTCCTGCGCCACTTGGTTGATGCTGCGGATGCGCAAGTCCCCGAGGTCGCCCCCCTCAAACGTCATCGCTTGACCGCTCCCGGCGGCGCCCGGCAGCGCGCCCGCACGCGGGCGCAGCGTCCAGCCCAAGCCGAAGCCGAACGCGATCAGGGTCAAGACGGCCACTGCGCGCGTGGCGGGCAGGGCGCCAAAACTCCATAGCCAACCTCGCAGCAGGCTTCGCCAGCCAAGCTGTTCCCGGTCGAGCACCTCGTCGAGCGCCTGTCGGCAGCGCACGAGCAGGTCGGGCGTGGGCTCGGGCTTGGGGCAATCGACGAGCAACCGGTGCACGCGAGCCGCCTCCTCGTGCCGCGCTCGGCAGGCCTCGCAGGCCGCCAGATGCGCATCGAAGGCCGCCTGCTCCTCGGCGCTCAGCTCGGCGTAGAGGTAGAGGGGACTTGTTTTTTCAATATCGCTACAGTTCATGGGCTCTTCTCCTGCCCGCTTCCTTCAACAAAGATCCTTCAACTCCACGCGCAGCTTCTGCAGCGCGCGGAAAAGTGAATTCTTGGCGGCTTCCTCGCTGGTCCCGCAGAGGTCGCCGATATCCCTTAACTTGAGGCCCTGGCAGTGTTTCAGTTCGAACACCATCCGCTCCCGCGGACTCAATCGGCCCAGCGCCGACTCCAGCCGATGAGCGATTTCCTGAGACTGGAAGGCCCGCTCCGGATTGAGGACTGGCCGCTCCTCCGCCAGCGTTTGCGCATAGTCGGCTTCGCCGTCCTCATGCTCCGGCGCCTGCACCTCATTGCGGGTCTTCTGGCGGCGCAGATGGTCGAAGCAGACGTTCATCACCACGCGGTAGAGCCAAGTGGAAAAGCGGGCCTCCAGCCGGAACTGTCCGATCGAGCGGTAAACCTTCAGGAAGGCTTCCTGGTAGAGATCCTGAGCTTCCTCGGGCGAGCGGACAATCCTCAGCGCCATGCGCAGCACTTCCTGGTCGTAGCGGCGGACGAGGGCGTCGAAGGCCGTACGGTCCCCGCGTTGCGCGCGGCGGATCAGCCCACGCTCAGCTTCACCCTCGACCTGTCGCGAGGTCTCGATTTTGCCGGCCAGCTCCAAGTAGGCGCCATCCATTGGGGCTTTGGCTTATACCGTCCTCAATTATCTTAGACGAAGGCAGACTCGAAAGGTAAGGCGGATGGAGCCAATTTCTCTCCCGCCCGGGCAGGCCACCGAGAGGGTGTGCGGGAGTTGCTCAGCTGGCTGCCGTCAGAAGCAACGTCGCGGCAGGCGCAGCCTCGACCAGTTCCCTGAGCTTTTCGCCGGCAGCCTCGGGGACCACGACTCCGCCGGGCAGATACGCCACCAGCCACGCGCGCTTTGTGTCCGGTGTGACCTTGACGCGCGTGTTGCCGGTGATGGGCACGTCGCACGGGCCGTGCGCGTCGACGAGGAGCGGCTTCCCTTCCAGGTTGAACGGCCCACGCAGCGATTCGTAACTCTCGCCGGGTCTGCCGGCGCGGAAGACGTAGGGAGGTGACACGGTTTCCTCGGCCATCACGCAGCAGGGAACGGCGAGGCTGGCCGAAAGGCAATTGTTCAAATCCACCAGGGGCGAGATAAAAGGCATCTCTTCGCCCTTCAGCAGACGGCGCAACAGCGCCTCCGAGGACGGCCGATAACGCGTGGGATCGCATCCAGCGGCTTTGAAGAGCTTGCGCAGCCCCGCAAGCGTCGGGTGGGTGGAGAGCGTCTCGAGCTGCATCCGGCTTCGGACTTCCTCCACAACTCTTCGCGCCGCTGCCGCGAGCAATTCCGGGTCGCACGGCTGCGCCTCCAAATGCGCCCAGAACAATCTCCATCCTTCCAGCTCGAATCGAACCTCAAACGGCGGCGTAGTCATAGGCGCACGATGTTACCTCATGTCGACCTGGACCGCGCATCGCCAAACTCCCCTGGTGTAAGGGCAGACGCCCGCGCCTTTGCCGGCGAAGGATATTTAGTCGCTCCGCTGCGCCTGCTCGTTGCGCTTTTGCCCTTGATTTGCTAGCATCCGCATGGACTCGTTCCCCGCATAAAGTCTTCGTCCAAAGTTCCTCGCCACAGGAGTCCTTCCGACTTGGAGGAGATTACTTTCCCTCGCCGGCTGGCATCGCCGTGCTCTCACTTTCGACTGACGCCAGTCGGGCGACTCATTCATAAAGGAGGATGTCATGCCACAAGCAATTAAACGGCGGGAGTTCCTGCAAATCACCGCCGCGGGAACGATCGTTGGGCTCGAGGCTGCGGGCCTGCCGCAGCCGGCTCTAAGCGCAGGTAGAACAAAACTCATCAGCCCGGGCTGCCGGCGCAGCACGGTGAAAGTTGCCCGACTCTACATGGGCACCGCCGAGGGTCTTTGGCCCAAGCCCAATCTGGATCTGAAGGCTGAGGCCCAATCTTACCGAAGCGAGTTTGCCAAGCTAAAAGACCAACTTGCCGACGTGGATTTTGTCGTCGATGAACTGGTCACCTCGCCAAGCCAGGTTGAAGCCATCAAGTCGAAGCTCGCCAACGTCGATGGCATCCTGGCGATCCATCTAAACATCGGGGTTCAGCCGATTCTGAATGAGATTCTGCGCGTGGGCCAGCCCACCGTGGTTTTTGCCGTTCCTTACTCCGGCCACGAGTGGGCAGGCTACGGCGCCCTGCAGCGCGAGCCTCTCGGAGCGCGCATGGAATGCCTGCTCACCAGTGATACCACCAAACTGGCGGAGGCCATCCGGCCTTTCCGCGCCATCCATCATCTGCGCGAGGCCAAGGTCCTCGACCTCACGACCGAACCCATCGATGAATACGCCCGTGATGTTCGCAACAAGTTCGGCACGGAGATCAAAACCATCGACCGCGAGCGCGTCCTCAAAGCCTACGATGCTGTGAACGACGCGGAAGCGCGCGCCGAAGCCGAGCGCTGGATCAAGGGTGCCACGAAGATTGTCGAACCAACGCGGGACGACATCTTTAAGTCGGCCAAGCTAGCCCTGGCTTTTGAGAAACTGTTGGAGGAAGAGGACGCCACGATCTTGACCGTGGATTGCTACGGCAGCATGTGGGACCGCACCATCAAGCTTCCCGCCTATCCTTGCCTGGGATTCACGCGGCTGAACAACCTGGGTCTGGGCGGCATCTGCGAATCCGATTTGTCCTCGGCCATGACGCACATCCTTTTCCAAGGACTCGCTGGCAAACCCGGCTTCATCAGCGATCCCACCATGGATGAGTCGAAGAACACCATCATCCTGGCGCATTGCCTCGGCACGACGCGCATGGACGGCCCCGCGAAGCCCGATGCCCCGTACCAACTGCGCTCGGTGCGCGAACGAGGGGAAGGCGTAGTCCCGCAAGTGAAAATGCGCGTGGGGGAACGGGTGACGCAGGCGAGATTTGTGGGCACGGATTCGATCCTCTACTTTACCGGCGAAATCGTGGACACGCCCGACGTCGATCGCGGCTGCCGCACCAAGATCGCTGTCAAGCTCGACGGGGACGCGGAAAAGCTCTGGAAAAACTGGTCGCAAGGGCTGCACCGCGTCACCTGTTACGGCGACATCACCAAGCAGCTTGCCCAGTTCGGACGATTCAAAGATGTGAAGCTGGTAAACGAAGCCGCTTAAAGCAGGTTGTAGGGCCGGATTTATTCTCGCAGGGGTGACGCGATGCGTCGCCCAGGGCGAGGCGCCGCCTCGCCCCTACGGCACCCGGTGCCGCTCAATGAGCGACTCCATCTCCTCAAGCGAGCGCGGCCAATCTTCCTTGAGCAGGCGAGAGAGTGCGCGGTCGGCGAGCAGCTTGCCGCCCGTCTGGCAGCGCGGGCAGTAGTTGGTCTCGTTGGAAGCGTAACGGATACGCTGCACCTTCGCGCCACAGCGCGGGCAGGGTTTGCCGTAGCGGCCGTGCACGGCCATCCCTTCACGAAACGCTGTGACTTTTTCCGGAAATCCGCGGCCCGCTTCGGCGCGGAGCCGCGCGGACCATTCGATCAGCGTCTCGCGTGTCGCTTGATATAGCCGCTCGATCTGTTCACTGCTCAGCCGGTGCGTGAGCACCACAGGGGAGAGCTGTGCGCGATGCAGGATTTCGTCGGAATAGGCGTTGCCGATGCCGCTGAAAAGGCGCGGGTCGGTCAACGCGCGCTTGAGGGTGTTGTTCGCAGAAGTCAACGCCGCAGTGAAGCTCGCAAGGTCAGCATCGAGAACTTCCACCCCGCCCGGGTCGAGCGCGCGCAAGCCATCCTCGCCTACCACGACGTGCAGTGAGGCGCGTCGCTGCGGGCCGGCCTCAGTCAGGGTCAAGCTTCCGGAAGAAAAATCGAAGTTAGCCAGCACGCCCTTTTTGTAGGGGTAGCCACGGGACGGTCTTTCTGCCGTGGGCTTTTCTGGGACACCACCGAGTCTGGGATCCGCCGTGGACTTTGGCTTCACCGGGGATTCCTGCCAGTGCAGCCGCCCCGCAATCATCAGGTGCAGAACCAACCACAGCTCGCCTTCGAGCCCGATCGCGATGCGCTTGCCGATCCGCCGCAGCTCTTTGACCGTCTTCCCTTCTGCAGATTGTATGGGTGGCGCCGCCGTGTGCAACAGAAACGGGCCCGCCACGCGCACGCGCTCCAGCCGCGCGCCGCGTATCCGCGCCTCCAGCGCCTCAATGTACACCGTAATATCCGGCAGCTCCGGCATGCCGGCGCCTCCTTCGTAGCGGCGATTTTATATCGCCATTTTGCTTTCAATGGGGTGGCGATTTTACATCGCCATTTCGGAGCGTAGCGCAACTTGCGCAGTCTAACGTTGGGGCTTTTGCAAATTCACAAAGGTCAGCCCCGGCGGCGCGAATTCGGGCCGGTAGCGGCGGCGCAGCTTCTGCCAGGCGTTGATTGGGGGAAAAGTTCGATCTCCTCTACTTGGGCGCTTCGACTCCGACTTCGTGCAACACCAACTCCGCCAGGGCGCGGATGAAGGTGGGGGAATCGTTCAGGGCGGGCATGAGTTCGAACTGCGGGACGCCCAACGCATAGGCCAGAGTTCGAGCCTCTAGGTTGATCTCGGCGAGGGTTTCGACGTGATCGGTGACGAAAGAAATGGGAACGATCAGCACGCGCTTCGTGCCGAACGTGGCGCGGCGGCGCAGAGTCTCGCTGAGCGAGGGTTCGAGCCACTTTCCCGGATTGACCCGGCTCTGGTAGCACAGCACGTGGGGGTTCGGCCAGCCGCCGCGCTCCATTACCAGACGTACTGTCGCCTCGATCTGCTCCTGGTAAGGATCGCCGGCCTCAATCACCCTTACCGGCACGCCGTGCGCGCTGAAGACGAGATGGACATCCTCCGCTGAGCGATCTGCAGATGACGCAGATTGCGCAGAGCTAACCTCTGAGGGTATCGATTCACCGACAAATCGAGCCAAGCCTTCGTTGATCTTCTCCACCACGGCGTCGAGATACAGCGGGTGGTCGTAGAACTGGTGGATCGTCTTGATCGCAAGCGAGCCATTCCCATTCGCGCTGTATTTGCGATGCCACTCATTGAGGCTGCTGCCCGTGGTGGTCTTCGAGTACTGCGGGTAAAGTGGCAGTAACACTAGTTGGCGGAATTCACCGCGCTGGACCTGCTCGACCGCGTCTTCGGTGAGCGGATGCCAGTAGCGCATGGCGACCATGACGCGCGCGTCGAGCGCCCGGGACTCGCGCAACTCGCGTTCGAGGGCGCACGCCTGGCGCTCGGTAAGCTCCCGGATGGGCGACTTCCCGCCGATGCGCGCGTAGTGCTCCTCGACATGCCGGGCGCGGCGGGAGGAGATCAGCCGCGCCAGCGTCGGCCGCGCCAGGCGTGCGAACGGGAAGTCGATGATGTCCGGGTCGGAAAAGAGGTTGAAGAGAAATGGCTCGACCGCGTCGAGCGAGTCCGGGCCTCCCAACTGGAAGACCACCACGCCCAAACGGTCGCCCCGGCTCTGCGGACTCATCCGCCGCTCCCCTCTATTGCTAGCCTCTCTTGGTAGCTTTCATAGCACGCGCTTGCCACGCCCGCCCCCCCATGCGGGCGACGGCCCGCGCCACCCCCCGACCCGGCCGGCGACTTTAGGATTGGACCTGAGGCTATTTTTTCCCAGACCCGTACATCGTATCACGATCGCCCACCCGCAGGGCAAGCGGTTCGAGGGCGGCCGATTCGAAAAGCTTCTTCTCGAAATCATCTGGGGAGTTGCGGGAACGTTCAGCCCTCCCCTCCCCGCGGGGCAAAAGGCAAGGTATTCTTGCTTCAATGAACGGAATGCGCTTCCATCAATCGCCCGATTGGACGGGTAGAAATCCTATAACATGCTTTGTTTGTTGCAAATACTGACTTGTGTTTCACGTGAAACGTTCCCCAACTCCTATCGATGTCTCTCGAGGAGAGTCTTCGTCTTGCAACTCGGTCTAAACTTGACATCACCTCTACAATCCTCCGTAGCATGCTAGACGAATCCAAACTCTCCCAACTGCTCTTGCCTTTCGGGTTGGAGTTGTCTGCTAATCAGACCAGCCAGCTCCTGACCTATCTCGATCTCCTCATGCGCTGGAACCGCAAGATCAACCTTACTGCCATCCGGAGTGAGGAAGAATGCGTGAGGAGGCATTTCGGCGAGAGCTTGTACGTTTCCCGATGGCTGCATCTTGAGGGCCGCGTTTTGGACGTTGGCACCGGGGCGGGGTTTCCGGGCCTGGCACTGAAGATTGTTTTTCCATCCCTGGCCGTTACTCTACTCGAACCTGTGTCAAAGAAGCGCGCCTACCTCAAGGAAGTCGCCAGGGTGTGCGCGATGGACTCGGTGGAAGTGCGTGGCGAACGACTTGAGGATTTCGTAGAAGTCGCGTCACCGGCCAGCTTCGAGACTGTGACATCGCGGGCAGTTGGACAGCTTGATAGCCTCGTGCCCGACGCCTCGCGGTGCATTGTCGCAGGCGGACGCCTTTGCCTCTGGCTTACGCACGCCCAAGCTTTGGCTCTCCCGAAGATCTCGCCAAGGTTTAGTTGGGCAAAGCCAATCCCAATCCCCCTCGGGCGAGAAAGCGAAATTCTGGTTGGAACACTCGTTCACTGAAACTCTGCAAGTTCAACGTTTCACGTGAAACACACGCCCGTCTTTCGACTTGCATCGAGTGGAGAACTTTGTTAGATTCTCCATACTTTCAACGAGTTGGGAAAACGTGGGCCGAGTCATAGCGGTTGTGAACCAAAAGGGCGGAGTGGGCAAGACGACGACGGCCATCAACCTCAGTGCGGCGCTGGCGCAGCAGGAGATGTGGACCCTGGTAGTCGATTGCGACCCCCAAGCCAATACCACCGGTGGCCTGGGCTTCGCCAAGGACCCCTCGCGCCGCTCGCTTTATCACGCAATCATGATGGACGTCCCGCTCGAGGATCTGGTTTTGAAGTGCGAGATCGAAGGCCTCCACCTGATTCCTTCCGAGAAGAATCTGGTCGGGGCGACCGTCGAACTCGTGGAAGTCCCCGAGCGCGAACAGATCCTGCGCCGCAAGCTCGAAGGGTTGCGCGAGAAGTTCAATTTCATTATCCTTGATTGTCCTCCTGCTCTCGACTTGCTCACGCTCAACGCTCTGGTGGCAGCCGATTCCGTCATTGTACCGGTGCAATGCGAGTACTTCGCGCTGGAGGGAGTCTCCGAGCTCTTTGACACGCTGATCCGCCTTCGCCGCACGCTGAACCCGCGCCTCGCCATCGAAGGCATCCTGCTCACTATGTTCGACGACCGCACAAACCTCTCGCACCAAGTCCGCGACGATTTGCGGGACTTCTTCGGCGATCAGGTATTCGAAACGCTCATCCCGCGCAATGTCCGCTTGGCGGAGGCGCCGAGCTACGGCAAGCCCATTTTCCTTTACGACCCGCAATGCCGCGGGGCAGAGAGTTACCTTGAACTCGCCAAGGAGGTCATCAATCATGACCAGAAAGGCGCTGGGGCGCGGGCTTAGCGCCCTACTGCGCGAAGTCGAATCGACGGCGCCGGCCCAAGGACTGGAAGCCGTCGCGGTCGCCCTCATCGACCCTAACCCGTTCCAGCCCCGCCGCGCATTTCCTGAGGCCGGCCTCCAGGAGCTTGTGGAATCCATTCGCGCTAGCGGCCTCGTCCAGCCCGTTCTGCTCCGCCGCGCCGACCAGCGCTTCCAGTTGGTGGCTGGTGAGCGGCGCTGGCGAGCCGCGAGGCTGGCAGGACTGGAAACGATCCCGGCCGTTGTCCGAGACCTTTCCGATCGCGAGTCGCTTGAGCTGGCGCTGACCGAGAATCTCCTCCGCGAGGACCTGAACCCGATGGAAGTGGCGCACGGCCTCGACGCGCTGCAGTCGAGGCACGCGCTCACGCATGAGGAGATCGCGGCCCGCCTGGGAGTCAACCGCAGCACGGTGACCAACACCCTGCGTCTCCTGCGCCTGCCCGAGGAGGTGCAGCAGATGGTCTCCGAAGCTAAAATCAGCGCCGGGCACGCGCGCGCCTTACTTCGGCTGGATTCCCCCGCCGCGCAAATCAAGCTGGCCCGCAAGATCGTCGTGAAGGATTACTCCGTTCGGGAAACGGAGATTCTGGTCACGTGGCCGGCGACGCCCGCCGGGGCAGAGGAGCCTCCTGCCGAGGAAAAGGTCGATCCCAACGTGCGCGCCGCGGTGCTGGAACTGGAACGCGCGCTGGGCACGCGGGTGAAAATTGTGGGGAACCCCGACAACGGCAAAATCGAAATCCGGTTTTACTCGGCGGAAGATTTGAACCGCATCTTTGAGTGGATTGTGCGCCGCTGAGGGGGATCCGCAGATTTCGCAGATTACGCAGATATATCATTTACAGTATAGTATTACTTGAATGTAGTATATCTGTAGATTTAAATCCCGACTTCCGCCCGCCCGTGACATGGACCGCAGGACCGGGGGTCGGCACCACACAACGGAGCGCTTCCAACTGTTGACTGTTAACTGTAAACTGCACTTCAAGGAGCCTGCCATGACCATGTTCGCCAAGAAGGGTGACCGGAAACGCGAGCTGGTTGAGATGCTCGACGATGACAACGTCGTGGGGTTTCTCGAGCCGGGCGTGGAAGTCGAAGGCAAGGTGAAAGTGCCCGCCGGGATGCTCATCCTCAACAGCCACCTCAAGGGTGAACTCGCCTGCGAAGGCATGCTGGTGGTGGGGGCACAGGGCGAGGTGGAAGGCGAAGTCCACACCAAGCAGATTTCCATCACCGGCAAGGTGAAAGGCACCATCCACGCCTCGGAATCGCTGGAGATCAAGAAGGCCGGCGTCGTCCTCGGCGACATCTACACACCTAAGCTATTCGTTGAGCCGGGCGGCTACTTCGACGGCCAGTGCCACATGCCCACCCCCGAGCCCACCAAACAACCCGAACCCGACCTGGATACCAAAGATCGGGCATGAGGCGGTCCCGAGCGGCAACCCCGGCGCAACACCGCCCAGGGGGGGAGAAGCGATGATCAAGGATCCGGCCTTCTGGGAAAAGTGGGAAGCGCAGACCATTCTGAGTCGCCCCACGGATTTCCATTCGAATCTGCGCCTCTGGGAGGCCCTCTACGAGCACGCTTGCTTGCTCGGAGTTTTTCCGCTGGCCGACCCGCTCGAGGGGCTGGAAAACGATATATCACTCGCCAGGGCACTAAATGCTTTACCCGCTGCTGGAGAAGATCGCCCGCGGACTTGAGAGCCTGGGCCTCCCCTACATGTTGATTGGCGGGCAGGCGGTATTGTTGTATGGCGAACCCCGTCTTACCCGCGACATCGATGTGACGCTGGGGGCCGGGCCGGAGCGGCTGCCGGAACTTCTCTCCCTGGCCACGGAGTGGGGCTGGCGCGTCCTCGCCGAGGCGCCTCTGGAATTCGTCCAGAAGACGATGGTGCTTCCGTGCGTCGATCCGCAGAGCCAGATGCGGGTGGACTTCATCTTTTCCCATTCACTGTATGAACGCCAGGCTATCGAGCGCGCCCGGCCTGTACAAATCGGCAATACCCGCGTGAAGTACGCGGCCGTTGAAGATCTCATCATCCACAAGATTGTGGCCGGACGCCCCCGAGACCTAGAAGATGTGCGCGGCATCCTGCTGAAGAAACCGCCGGCCGACCTCGCCTACATTCGCCGCTGGCTCGGAGAATTCGACCGCAGTCTCGACGGGTCTTTCCTGCAACGATTCGAAGAAACCCACAAGTCCATTGGGTAGGGGCGACGCAGTGCGTTGCCTGTGGCCAGCAACCGCCTCCCTCTGACTAATTCGCGCCGGAAAGGGAGAGTTCGTAAATGAGGTCGGGGCGGCCGTCGCCGCGGAAGTCGCGCACGCGGATGAAATAGGTGCCGGTGTAGGGCAGGGTGAAGTTCTGGATCAGCGAATCCTGGACGACCCCGGGATCGATATCGTCGCTAAAGGCCAGAGCGTTGGTCCCGTCGAGCAAGGCGTCGGGGCAGGTGTCGTCCAGCAACTCGACCATGGAGTCCAGGTAGGAATCGACGTTGGTGGGATCGCCGTCCAGATCGAGGCGCCCGGCGTTGGCGAAAATCTCGATGGTCACCTGCTTGCCCACCGTGCCGTGGAAAGAATAGACATCGATATCGCCATAAGGGCTGATGGAAGCACGGATCGTGCCATTCGAAATCGCCGTGGCCCCGGAACACGCATCGTTGCGCCCGAGGGTTCCTGCGGCGCGAACCGTAATGCTCAGGGCGCGAGTCCCAAGATTGGCTGTGGGGACGGCGGAGTCCGCCGCACGCACGGTGAAGGTGGCGATGGTGTCAGCGCCGGTCCCCGTCACGGTTCCGGAAATCTGCCCGGACGTCGCGTCAAGGGTTAATCCACTCGGCAATGCGCCCGCAGAAATGCTCCAGAGGTACGGTGGTATGCCGCCCGTTGCCACCAGGGTGAAGTTGTAGTCTCTTCCACCCGTCGTCGCTGGCAGGCTGCTGGTCAGGACGCTGACGGGCGAGGGTTTGCTGATCGTGAACGTCGCCGCTTTGGAGGTGCCTCCGCCGGGCGCGGGATTGAACACCGTCACCGAGGCGCTGCCCACGGCGGCAATGTCGCTCGCCGGAATCGTCGCCGTCAACCGCGTCGCGCTTACAAACGTTGTGGTGCGGTCAGAGCCGCCCCAGCGCACCACGGAGTTCGAAACGAAATGCGTCCCGTTGACTGTCAAACTGAAATCGGGGCCTCCCGCCGACGTGCTGGTGGGCGAGATGCCGGTGAGCGTGGGCGCGAGGTTGGTAATGGTGAAGGTCTGCGGGCTGGAAGTTCCTCCACCGGGCGTGGGATTGAACACTGTGACATTCACCGAAGCGCCGGCGGCCACGTCGCTGGCGGAAATTGCCGCGGTCAATTGCGTCGCGCTTACAAACGTTGTGGTGCGGTCAGACCCGCCCCAGCGCACCTTGGAGCTGGAAATGAAGTTTGAGCCGGTCACCGTCAAAGTGAACGCCGGGTCGCCGGCGTTGGCGCCGGTGGGCGATATGGAAGTCAGAACGGGAACGGGATTCTGAGTTGGAGGCGGACCTGACCCGCCACCTCCGCCCCCCCCGCAGGCGGCAAACACGATAGCCAGCAACAGCCCGGCCACAAGGCGAGGCGCTGCCGCTGTCTTGCGGCGGCGTTGGCGGGTTGAGAGGTTCGCGTTCACGAATGTTTTTGTCGTAGCGCCGGCATGCTGCCGGCGTTTCCCCGCTGCCACCGAGACGGCGGCGTCACGTTACGGCCCATCCTCGTAGGCGTCGTACCGGGGTAACGACGCGGTGGTGCCAATCAGGATGATATCGGTGTCCGTTTTGGTCTGCCCGGCGCTGACCGTAATCGTCCGCTTGTCGGCGGCGTTGCAGGTTGCCAGGGACGCGGTGTTGCTTAGAAACAGCGGCGAACAATCCGCGAGGAGGTTGAATTCGAATCCTAAATAGCCGATGGGATTGAGCCCCGACCCTCCCACGAAGGCAAACGTGCCGGTGTTGTGAATGCCCTCCACTTCCACCGTGTAGTCACCCGGCGGCAGGCCGGGGATCTCGTACACACCAATGAGGCTCGGGTCGTGCGAGCCAAAGGGGCTGGGCGTTCCGAGCGTCGGGTCCTGGACCAGTGGGTTGCCGGCGTCGCCGGTAAAGAGGTAGCCGGAAACGTTTGAGACAGCGGTCACTCGCGGGTCGGTCGCGCGGCGCGCGATGACGTTGAAGCCCTGCGCGGGTGTTATGCCGTCAGAGAAATAGACATTGCCCGTTATGGTTGCCGTGGATGTGGAAAAGCTCGCCGTCGGGTAAAGCGCAGAAACTCCCGCAATGTCGTCCGTAGCCGGCGTGGACATGGCAGCGCCGTCCACCAGGATTGGAAACATGGTCGGCAAGCCTTCACTGTCAGCCGCCCCGCAAAACCCCAGGCAAGCCAGGTTGATTTGCGAATGGTCGAGGCCGATCATGTGGCCGAATTCGTGGATCATGACCGGTTTGAGCTCGGTGGAAGCGTTTAAGGATGTAATGCCCTTGCCGTTGAGTACGGCATATCCGCGGTTGAAATAGTCGTCCGTCCCGTCGCCGGAAAAACAAACCGCGTCAGCGAAACCCAGCGTCACGTTCGGATCATCCCCGAGCGCCAGCATGATGCTGCCCGACGAGTCGTCGTAAATGATCGTGCGCGGCTTGGCTACAGTGCCCGCCGGAGGTCCCGGCAGCGTCGAGCAGTCGCTGACCGCATCGATCACGGCTTGCGCGTTGGAGGCTGTGACGTTGCCCCCCAGGTCCGTGGCCTTGCTGAAGGTGATGCTCGCCGTGGCTACGTCCTGCCAGACCTGGAAGGCTTGTTGCACAAGGGCATCAGCGCCGCTCGTTCCCGTCTTGCTCAACCCGCCAAGATTGCCCTGGTCGGTCCAGTAGGTGAGCGGGAACTTGGTGGGGTCCCAGTGAAACGGCTTGCCGGACACGGGAGTCCCGGTGACGAACCCGCCTGACAGACTCGGCTCACCGCCGACATAAAGCGGGCCTTCACCCTGGGCCGGGATTCCGGCCAGCACGAGCAGGAGTGGAAGCAGGCGCCGCAGCGCGTGGCGAATCGTCATTGAATCCTCGGCAACGACTTCAGGTGTTCCACCAGCCCGACGAAGTCTTCGAGGGGCACCACGCCGCTCGTTGCGGAAGCTGTTTGCATCTGCTTTTCGGTGAGGCTGGCTCCAGCCTTCTCCGCCGTCTCGGAAACATTCCTGAAGAGGCCGGCGTTGCCGAACTCGTTGGCAATCTGCTCCGAGCCGCGCGTGTCGCGGACAATGTGAAATCGGCCTTGCTCGCGCCCGATGGGGCCGCTCAGGCCGTATTGGGAAGGCGAGAGCAGGAACAGCACTAGGCGCTGGCCAACTTGATAGCCGCGCTTGCCACCCAATTCGCGCCGAGACGCAATCCACTGTCGAAAGGTGTAATGGCCCCCGGCGGGGCCGCGCAACATGCGCTCGACCTCGAGCGTGACCAGGACGGTTGGGATGTGCGGGTAACCTGGCAGGCCTTCGTAGCTCACCCCGATGACGCGCCCTTGAACGATCAGGTCAGCGCGCTGCGCGAGATAGGCCAGGTTGACTTGGCGCGTGAAAATCTCAGCCCGCGCCGGCAGCGCGGCCGCGACCACCCAAACCAGAACCGCGGCCCAGGAAAGTCGGGCCTCCCCGCGACGAGCGATTTTCCTCGGATTGGACGCCCCACCGTCCTTGGGAGATTTCATGACAATGATGCGGCGATTTTATGTCCGATTCTCGCCGCGCACAAGCGGATTTGCCTCGCCAGTGGGTTGGAAGCCGTGGCCCGCCGTTGGGGTTGCCATCCTGGCCGCGCGCAGCGTGGCAGTGCGTTAACATCGAGGCGTTGCGCGAGGAAAAGATTTTGACCGCAAGATTCGGATAGAATCTCTGTGCAGCCGGCCTTAATCTGAATCCGAGAGGAAGGGACTGTGGGCCCTGCGCTGAGCAACCTCTGGAAGCCGCACATCGTGGTAGAGAATTCGTATTGGCGGGGAGTCCTGGAGCGCGACCGGCGCCTGGACGGCGCGTTCGTCTTTGCGGTGCGCTCGACGGGAATCTATTGTCGCCCGTCGTGCCCATCGCGCCGCCCGGCGCGCAAGCAGGTGACGTTCTTCCCGCTGCCGGAAGCTGCGGAGCGCGCAGGCTTCCGTCCCTGCCGCCGCTGCCGGCCGCGCGAGACGCGGGCCAGCAACCCCCAGGCGGAGCTGGTCCGCCGCGTCTGCGCGCAAATCGATTCCAACCTCGACGCGCCTCTCGGTCTCCAAGCCCTCAGCGCGCTCGCCGGAACCAGCCCCTTTCATTTGCAGCGCACATTCAAGCGGCTGATGGGCATCAGCCCGCGCGAGTACGCCGATGCGCGCCGCCTGCATCGCTTCAAAGCACACTTGCGGGAAGGGAAGGAAGTGACCGATGCGATATACGAGGCTGGATACGGTTCCAGCAGCCGGCTCTATGAGCGGGCGTCGTCACAACTCGGCATGACACCCGCCACCTACCGGCGAGGAGGACGTGGTATGACGATTGGTTACACCATCGCGAATTGTCCGCTGGGACGCGTGCTCGTGGCCGCCACCGAGCGCGGCGTCTGCATGGTCAGCCTGGGAGACGCCGACGCGGTGCTCGAAGCGGCGCTGCTCAGCGAGTACCCGAACGCCGAGATTCATCGCGACGCTTCCGAAATTTCGCGCTGGCTCAAGGCCATCCTGAGCAATCTCGACGGCCACGAGCGGCGCCTGGACTTGCCCTTGGACGTCGAAGCCACGGCCTTCCAGCGCCAGGTCTGGCAGGAACTCCGCCGCATCCCCTATGGCCGGACTCGATCTTATAGCGAGGTGGCACGCGCCATCGGCCGGCCTCGGGCGGTGCGCGCCGTCGCCCGCGCCTGCGCCACCAATCCCGTCTCCATCGTCGTCCCCTGCCACCGCGTCGTCCGCGAAGACGGAAACCTGGCGGGCTATCGTTGGGGATTGAACCGCAAAGCGGCGCTAATCGAAACGGAAAAGCAGCGCCGGAAGAATGCGCCGGCCGGTGCTGTTACACTCAATGGCACAAAGGCAGCCAGCGCTTAATGTCCTGAGCACGCACTGCGCCTCCCGCAACACCTTTCGTTCCCTTTTCACGGAAACGCGTGTAAAATAACTACTCCACTAATCTTGCTTAGTGGGATCGGGCGGGGCAAGCTGCCCGAGAGGGAGAATCTGTCCCCGCCGGCAGGCAGAAATGTTTGACGCGTTACAAGATAAATTCCAGCGCGTTTTCAAGTCGTTGCGCGGCCAGGGCGTCCTGAACGAGCAACTGGTGGACGAGACGCTGCGCGACGTCCGCCTGGCGCTGCTGGAAGCCGACGTTAACGTCAAAGTGGTGAAGGTCCTGCTCGACCGGGTGCGCGTGCGGGCGCTGGGCGAGGAAGTCCAGCAGAGCTTCAGCCCGGCGCAGGAAGTCGTCCGCCTCGTCCGCGACGAACTGATTGAAATCCTGGGGCGCGAGGCGGCGCTGCTCACCTTCTCCAAAGACTATCCGACGGTCTTCCTGATCGTCGGCCTCCAAGGGTCCGGCAAGACGACGACGGCCGGCAAGCTGGCGCGCTGGCTGGCCACGAAAAAGAAGCGGCCGATGCTGGTCTCGACGGACGTCTATCGTCCCGCGGCGCGCGAGCAACTGGCCATCATCGCCAAGGCGGTGGAGATCCCTTGTTTCCCCGGGGAAAGCATCTCCTCGCCCATCGAGTTGGCCTTGGCGGCGCGCAAAGATGCCGCTGACCGCGGCCACGACACACTGATCGTCGACACCGCCGGCCGCCTGCACATTGATGAACAGATGATGCAGGAAGTGAGCGATTTGCGCACCCGCCTGCGGCCGAGCGAAGTCTTGCTGGTGGCCGACGCCATGATGGGCCAGGACGCCGTGCGCACCGCCCAGGAATTCCACGAGCGCCTGGGAACCACCGGCGTGATCCTGACCAAGCTCGATGGCGACGCGCGCGGCGGCGCGGCGCTCTCCATCCATTACGTCACCGGCCAGCCCGTCAAGTTCATCGGCACGGGCGAGAAATACGACGCCCTGGATGTTTTCTATCCCGACCGCATCGTCTCCCGCATCCTGGGCATGGGCGACATGCTCTCGCTCATCGAGAAGGCCGAGCAGACCATTGACAAGCAGAAGGCGCTCGAGGTTCAGCGCAAGATCGTGAGCGATACCTTCAACCTGGCCGATTTCCGCGACCAGCTTCGACAAATGCGCAAGATTGGATCCGTGGACCAGATGATGGGCATGCTGCCCAAAGTGGGAATCTTCAAGGACGCCGGCAAAACGCATGTGGATGAGAAAGAGCTGGTGCGCATCGAGGCCATCATCGATTCCATGACCGCGCGTGAGCGCGCCAACCATGAGATCATCAATGGCAAGCGGCGCAAGCGCATCGCGCGCGGCAGCGGCACCAACGTGCAACTCGTCAACCAGGTGCTGCGTCAGTTCGTGCAGACCCAGAAGATGATGAAGACTCTGGGCAAAGGATTGTTCGGCCGTCAGCTTGCCGGGCTGAAAATGCCCGTGGGCCAGAGCGGGCCGGCGTAGGCGCAGAGGGTTTGGTGGGGGGGGTCCCGCTCGAAGCGGGACCCCCCCGTACGGAGTTTCGAATCAAGGGGGTTGGATTGCTGAAAATACGTCTGGCTCGTACAGGGGCCAAAAAGCAGAGTTCCTATCGGATCGTCGTGATTGAGAGGGAGCGGGCGCGCGACGGGCGCTTCGTGGAGATCCTGGGGCATTACAACGCCCGGCGCAATCCGCCCGAGCTGGTCTTCAACCGCGAGCGCGTTGAATACTGGCTGGGCCGCGGCGCCCAGGCCTCGGAGACCGTCAAGAGCTTCCTCAAGAAGCCGGCGGTTACCAAGAGCTAGCGACTTCTCGCCGCTGGGCCGGTGAGCTGGGGCACGCTCAAGTTTCATAAGTTCGCCGAGCACTCTTTCCTTGTGGACATTCCGGACGACTGGGTAGCGAGGGAGGGCCAGATGAAGGAGCTCATCGAAGCCATTGCCAAGGCGCTTGTGGATAATCCCGATCAGGTTCAAGTCCATGCGGTGGAAGGGGAACAGGTCACGGTTCTCGAACTGCGCGTTCACCCTACGGACCTGGGGAAGGTAATCGGCAAGCAAGGACGAACCGCGCGGTCCATCCGCACCATTCTTGGGGCCGCGGGAATGAAGCTGAGAAAGCGGTTCACGCTGGAGATCCTGGAGTAGCGGGATCGCTTGGCGAGTCCGGCCGCGGGAGTCCCAGACCTTTGAAGGGGCCGAGGAAGACGGAACAATTGCTGGCCGTAGCGCGCGTCGTCAGGCCGCAGGGACGTCGCGGGGAAGTTGTGGCTGAAATCCTCACCGACTTTCCCCAGCGCCTTCTCGAGCTGGAGCGTGTGTACCTGGAAAGTCCGGATGGCCCGCCTGAACCCTTCCGGGTGGAGAATGTCTGGCCTCATAAAGGACGCGCGGTCCTGAAGATTGCCGGCGTCGATTCGATCGACCAGGCCGAACAGCTGCGGGGACGGCATGTCCTGATTCCGCAGTCGGAAAGAATGCCACTCGCGGAGCATCAGTATTACGTCTCCGAGTTGCAAGGCTGCACGGTGGTCGTGGAACGCGAGGGAGCGCGCCGCGAAATCGGAACGGTGACCGACGTCGAGCCGACCGGCGGCGTGGGCCTGCTCCACGTGAAGACCGAGCGCGGCGAAGTCCTCATCCCGCTGGCGCAGGAGATTTGCACGCGGATCGATACGGAAGCGAAGACCATCGTGGTCGACCCGCCCGAGAATTTGCTGGAATTGAATGAAGGCTCGTAGGGGCACAGGGTTCGCAATCGAGGGTTGTTCCTAGCCCCCAGTCCCTAGCCCCCAGCCCCTATTATGATTTTCGATGTTGTCACGATTTTTCCGGAATTCTTTGCCGGCATCCTCGAGCACGGCGTGCTCAAGCGGGCACGCGCGGGCGGCCAGGCGGAGATCCGGTTGCACGACTTGCGCAACTTCACCGACGATCGTCATCGCACCGTGGATGATCGGCCGTTCGGCGGCGGGCCGGGAATGGTTTTCAAGCCCGAGCCGCTCTTCCGCGCGGTAGAAATGCTGAAGGCGGAAACCGCTGGGGCGGCGTTTCCGGTCATCCTGCTCAGCCCGCAGGGACGGCTGCTGACGCAGGCGGTCGCCGAAGAACTGGCACGAAACGATCGCCTGGTGCTGCTGTGCGGGCGGTACGAAGGGGTGGATGAGCGCGTCGCCGAGCACCTGGCCACCGAGGAGCTTTCCATCGGCGACTACGTGCTGAGCGGCGGCGAGCTGGCGGCCGCCGTGGTGATGGAAGTCGTGACGCGCCTCTTGCCCGGCGTGCTGGGGAACGAAGAATCAAGCGAGCAGGATTCCTTCGCAGGCGCCGCCGGCTCATCCGCCAGTGGCGCGCACGGAATTCTCGATTGCCCGCACTACACCCGGCCTCCGGAGTTTCACGGCTGGGCCGTCCCGGAAGTTCTGCTCTCCGGGAACCATGAAGAGATTCGCCGCTGGCGCCGCCGCCGGGCGCTGGAAAAAACCTGGCGGAAACGGCCGGACCTGCTGGCCAGCGTGCCGCTCAGCGACGAGGACCGGAAAATGCTGGAGGAAATCCAAAACGCGGCGCTCGAACCGGCGAGGTAGCAGCGATCCCGCTCTGCGCGGGATCGCCATTGTAACGCTGGTCCCGCATGCGGGATCGGGCCATGAACCCTCACCCGCTTCCGCTTCGCGGAACCACCCTTTCCCTCAGGGAGAGGGGCAGGGGTGAGGGGAAACCCTCCGGCGTCGAGTTCGACACCCATCAAACCAGGAGTTAATGTGCCATGAAAGTTCTCGAAAAGATTGAACAATCGCAACTGAAAAAAGATCTACCGCCTTTCCGCTCGGGCGATACCTTGCGCGTCCACGTCAAAATCAAGGAAGGCGACAAGGAACGGATTCAGGTCTTCGAAGGGACCTGCATCAGCCTGCGCCGCGCCGCGAATCATTCCACGTTCACCGTCCGCAAGATGTCCTTCGGACACGGCGTGGAGCGCATCTTCCCTCTGCACTCGCCGGTGCTTGATAAGATTGAGGTGGTCCGCTCCGGCCGCGTGCGCCGCGCCAAGCTCTACTACCTCCGCAAGCTGCGCGGCAAGGCCGCCCGCCTGAAGGAAGTCCGCACCGAACAGGGAGCGTAGGGGCGAGGCGTTGCCTCACCCAACCAGGGCGACCCGCCGGGTCGTCCCGACATTTTCCCCAGGGACAATTGCCTCCGGCATGAGGCGTGGTATAAACTTCCGTCATGCCGCTCGCACGCGCCGCGAGGGACGCGAGGGACTACACCTGCACCCGGCAATTTGAAGCACAGGCCTTCCGCCAGGGGTGGTCTCGCATCGCCGGATGCGACGAAGCGGGACGCGGCTCGCTCCTCGGCCCCCTGTACGCCGCCGCGGTCATCCTCGACCCCGAGAAACCCATCGCCGGCGTTGATGATTCGAAGAAACTGACTCCGGAAATACGCACTGAACTCGCGGCGGAAATCCGCGAGAAAGCTGTGGCATTCCAGGTTGTGGCGATTCCCGCCGTGGAAGTTGACGAACTGAACGTTTACGAGGCCTCGCGCCAGGCGATGCTCCGCGCGCTGGCGACGCTCGAACCGGCGCCCGACTTCGTCCTCACCGACGCCATGCCGCTCGTGAAGAGTGGCGATGAGCAACGCTTCGCAATTCCGCACCGCGCCATCGTGCATGGCGATGCGCGTTCGGTCTCGATCGCGGCTGCCTCCATCCTCGCCAAAGTCGAACGCGACGCGCACCTTGAGGAACTCGACCGCCTCTATCCGCAGTATCAGCTTGCCCGCAACAAAGGTTACGGCACGGCCGACCACCTCGAAGCTCTGGCGCGTTTTGGACCCTGCCCCGAGCACCGCAAAACCTTCCAGCCCGTGAAGGATTATCTCCTGCCGCTGTTTCCGTTCACACCGGTCGCTTGAGGTATGGGCGGGCTCTGCCCGCCCATTGGAGTGCGGGAGCTTGCTCCCGCTTTGAAGTGCCCCAGCCTGCTCACCCTCTCGCGAAGGCGGCGCCAAGGCGCCGCACTCCAAGGCGCTCCCGTGCAAGCGTGGTGCTATACTCGCGCAGGGTCGAACATGGCTTCATTACTTATCAGGAACGGACGCGTCCTCTCACCCGAAGATAAGCTCGATGGCGAACTCGACGTCCTCGTCGAAAACGGCGTCATCCATCAGATTGCGCCGAATCTCACCGTGCAGGCCGACGAAACAATTGACGCTCGCGGCCAAATTGTTGCGCCGGGATTCGTGGATATCCATGTCCACCTTCGCGAGCCGGGCGGAGAAATCTCCGAAACCATCGAGACCGGACTGCAAGCTGCCGTGGCCGGCGGCTTCACGGCGGTCTGCCCCATGCCCAATACCAAACCGATCATCGAACGGCCGGAGTTGGTGCGCGCTACGATCGAGAAAGCGCAGAAACTTGGCTTGGCGCGGGTATTTCCCATCGCCGCGGTCTCCATGGGCAGCCAAGGAGAATCGCTGGTGGATATGGCGCCGCTGGTGGCGGCGGGCGCCGTGGCGTTCTCTGACGACGGCCGGCCAGTGAAGACTGCGGGGTTGCTGCGCCGCGCGCTGGATAAAGCCAAATCTCTCGGCGTTCCCATCATCGACCATTGTGAGGACCCGAGCCTGAGCATGAGCGGCGTCATCAACGAAGGTCCGGTTGCCGAGCGCCTGAAGTTGCGCGGCGTGCCGAACAGTTCCGAGGACGTCTGCGTGGCCCGCGATCTGATCGTCGCCGAAGCCACGGGCGCGCACGTTCACATCGCCCACCTCTCGACCGCGCGCGCCGTGGAAATGGTGCGCGTCGGCAAGCGGCGCGGCATCCGAGCCACCTGCGAGGTGACTCCACACCACTTCACCCTTACCGACGAGGCGGTGGCACAGTACGGCACGAACGCCAAGATGAACCCGCCCTTGCGCAGCGCGAAAGATCTTGAGGCTGTCCTCGCGGGCGTCGCCGACGGGACCGTGGACGCCATCGCCACCGACCACGCCCCGCACGCGCCCGAGCTCAAAGCGAAGTCACTCGCCGAGGCGCCCAACGGCGTGATCGGCCTCGAAACCGCGCTGGGTTTGGCGCTCACGCACCTGGTTCATGCCGGCAGGATTTCGCTCGCGCACCTCATCGTCCTGATGAGCACCAACCCCGCGCGCCTCATCAATCAGCCGCTCGGCCGCCTCCAGGTGGGCGGCGCCGCCGACATCACCGTCTTTAACCCCGACCTTGAATGGACCTACCGCGCCGCCGCAGGCCGCTCCAAGAGTCGAAATTCTCCTTTCGACGGGTGGACCCTCAAAGGCGCCGCTACCGCGACGATCGTGGGTGGCAGAATCGTTTACCGGCGAACTTGACCCGCGCAGAATCCGCTTGACTACAGTGTCCGTCGGGCCTAGGGTTTTCTTGGGCAGGTCCACCACAATCGGATGAATCAAGTCACGAGAATCAATGATGCGGCCGCGATTGAACGCCGTTGAAGCCCTCACTCCCGCGTTCGAGCAGACCAAGCGGCAACTTTTCAAGCCCTTTCGCTGGGGGCGTTGGGCGCGGCTGGCGTGGGTGGCGATGGTAACCGGCGAATTCGCCGGCGGAGGGGGTGGGGGCTGGAGCGGCGGGAACTTCAATTGGCCGCATGGCCAGGGGAAGAGAGGACTGGCGCTCGTTTCCTTCCTGGATCCGTCCTGGAGTCAGATCAAGGAGTTTCTACCCTGGATCGCCGCAGGGGTTTTCATCTTGATCACTCTGGTGCTTCTCTGGCTGTACACGGCGAGCGTCTATCGCTTCATCCTCCTTGATTCGGTACTCCACGACCGCTGCGAGTTACGCGCGGGCTGGCGCCGGTGGAAGCGGCGGGGAAACAGCTTCTTCCTCTGGATCATCGCGTTCGCGCTCTCGGTGCCAATCCTGCTGCTTGTGGTGATTGGCGCGCCGGTCTTCGCCGCCTGGCGCGCGGGGATTTTTGACCACCCCAGGGAGCACTTGACCCTGCTCATCCTGGGCGGCGTTGCGCTCTTCTTTTTGTTGGTTGGACTGCTCGTGGCCGCTGCGGTGGTCGCTCTATTCGCCAAGGACTTCGCGGTGCCGCTGATGGCCATCGAGGATCTGAGTGTGACGGACGCCTGGCATCGCCTGCTTCCCATGCTGGGCGCGGAGAAGCTGGCTTACACCGGTTATGTGCTGATGAAGATTGTCCTCGCGGTCGGCAGCGCAATCATCTTTGGAATCATCAACCTGTTTATACTATTGGGTCTATTGATTCCTTTGGGAATCGTGGGCGCCGTCCTCTACTTTGCCGCCCAAGGTGCAGGGTTCACGTGGACTCCCGTGACCATCAGCGTGGTCGTGCTCGCGGGTACCGTCGTGCTGTCAGCGATTTTCTTCGTCATCGCCTTTGTCTCCACGCCCGCCATGGTGTTCTTCCAATCCTATACGCTGCACTTCTTCGGCTCGCGGTATCCGGCGCTTGGGGAAGTTGTTTTTCCGCCACCTCCTCCGCCGCCAGAGGAGCCGACGCCTCTTTCGCCGATCGAACCCGCCCCGGCGCCCGCGGCTTAGCTGCCTTCGCATTGTGGTCGCTGACCGCGACTTTCAAGGCCGGACACAAACCCACGACCTCCGTGGAAAAGCCATCAAGTTGAACTTCGAGCGTCGCGCTATTTTTGGGGGCGGCTGCCGGGTTTGATGGCAGGGGTGCCCGCCTTGCAGAGCGGGCAGTCGACAGGATTGTAGTTCTGCACTGCGAGGGTCACGAGCGCAGTCTTCGGCACGCCGAGCTCCGCTTTGCCGCCGCTGCGGTCGATGAGCGCGCCCACACCCACCACTTTTCCGCCGGCTTGCTCGACGGCGGCCATCGTCTCGCGCGTCGAGCCGCCGGTGGTGACGACGTCTTCGACGACCAGCGTCGGCTCGCCCGGAGCCAGGGAGAATCCGCGGCGCAGCGTCATCACTCCATCCTGACGCTCGGTGAAGAGCGCGCGGACGGCGAGCGCTCGCGCCACTTCGTAAGAAACGATCACACCTCCGAGCGCGGGCGCGGCAACCACCGAGGCGCCCACGTGCCGCAGTTTCGCCGCGAGTTCGAAACACAATGTTTCGGCGACGTCGGGATGTTGCAGAACCAGCGCGCACTGGATGTAGCGGTCGCTGTGCAAGCCCGAGGAAAGAATGAAGTGCCCTTCCAGAAGTGCAGAGTGCCGGCGGAAGATATCGAGGATTTCGTTTTCGGTCATGTTCTTCTATGCTTATCAAACCTCCGATCTTCAAGTACTAGAGCTTCGGCCTCGGCCAGGTTCTGCCGGCACTCTCTGACGGTTCGACCCTGGCCATTGGCGCCCGGCACTGCGTGGGAAAAACCGACAGACCACTTGCCGTCCCTTATGATCACGGCACGCGATGCGCGGCGCTTCGGGTGTATCGGACGACTCGGCATAACGATCTGACTAACTAGCACTCTCGATTTCGGCGACAATGGCATCCGCCGCGGCGACGGGGTCAGCGGCTTCGGTGATGGGCCGGCCGACGACCAGGTAACTCGCGCCGGCTTGAATGGCGCTAGCGGGCGTGGCGATGCGGACCTGGTCATTGGCGTCTGCGGTGGCGGGACGAATGCCCGGAGTGACGATAGCGAAATCCGGGCCGAGAGCTTTGCGCAGCGCCGTGATTTCGCGCGGCGAAGCCACCACACCGTCCAGGCCCGATTGTTTCGCCAGCGATGCCAGCCGCACCACCGCATCCTCGGGCGTGTCCGAGATTCCCAGTTCCGCGAGGTCGCCGCCCGCGAGGCTCGTCAGCACGGTGACGCCGAGAACCAGCGGCCGCGACCCATCGCGCCGCCCGGCGGAGCCTTCGCGCGCGCCCTCGATCGCTGCTTCCATCATTTTGCGCCCGCCGGCAGCGTGGACGTTGAACATGCTGACGCCCAGTTGCGCCGCCTGGCGCGCCGCTGCTTGCACCGTGTTCGGGATGTCGTGGAGTTTCAGGTCGAGAAAAACTTTGTCCCTCTGCGCCACGAGATAGCGCGGGAGCACGGGCCCTTCGGCGGAGAAGTTCTCGAGACCTACCTTGAACATTCCCACGTGTCCACGCAATTGGTCGGCGACGCGCGCGCCCGCCTCGGCGCTCGAAAAATCGAGCGCCACAATCAGTTTGTCTCGCGCCGGCATCATCGTCATTGTAGTGGAAGGGTGCGGAAAGTTGAATCGGAAAGTCGTGAGGAGGCGCGAAGGTTATTCGTTCCGGTTATCGCGCGATTCCCGCGTCTAACCAACCTGGCTCGGGAAACGGCGCTGGAACTCTTCTGACTGCTTGCGTAACTCGACCCAATCGAAAAACAGATCGGGGGTTTCCAGCCAGACCCTGAACCAACTCGCGATTTCCTGCTTCTCCCGCCGCTTGTCCGGGTTGACGCGCGTGCTGGCGGCCAAGCTTTCCGCGCGCTGCTTGCCCTTCAGGACCAGCGACCGCACAAAGCTCGTCCCCACACGGTCGGAAACCTCACGAAACTCGCGGTAAAGCGCGTCCAACTTCCGGAGCGAAGCCTCGGCGCTTTCGAAGTCGCGGAATTGCAGCGCGCCCGACAAACGGCTCGCGTAGGGTTCCGCCATCGGCAGATCGACGAAGCGGTCGTGGTAATCGACGCGCGCGCCCGCTCCGCGGAGGATGCTGGCAATATACGAAAGCGAAGTCTTGTCGTCAGGGCCGAGGCGCCGGTGGAGTTCCGCTCGAATCGCCCGGATTTCCGGCTCCCCCAGGGGTTCGGGGCCCGGCGTCTGACCGAGTTCCAGAATGAGCAGCTTTTTGCTTCTGGGTTTGAGCACGGCCCGACCCAGAAGTGGCGTCCGTTTTTCCGCGCCGCCCGGGACGTGATGCCGGCTCCGCCGGGGCTTTCCCGGAGGGATTGCGGCGAAGCGCCGTCACTTCTCGACGATAGCGTGCCACGTTTCGCTGATGCTCCGCAAGCGTTCGCGAGAAGATGTGCCCTCCGTGATGGTTGCTGACGAAATAGAGAAAGTCTCCAGCGCTTGGGTCGAGCGTGGCACGGATCGAGGCTTCGCCGGGGCTGGCGATCGGTCCCGGAGGCAGACCGGCGTAACGGTACGTGTTGTACGGCGAATCGAATTCCAGGTCGCTCTGCAAGATGGGGCCGATGGGGCGATGATTCAACCGCGCCGCATAGACCACCGTGGGATCGCACTGCAGCGGCATTCCTTTTTCCAGGCGCTTGGTGAACACTCCCGCAACCACCGGCCGCTCATGGGGCGCCGGGGTCTCCTTCTCGACCAGCGAGGCGAGCGTGATGACCTGGTGCAACTTCTCGGGTTGCGGGCGGACTTCCGCAGGGAACCTGGAATCGACTACGTGGCGAAACCGCGCCAGCATCGCCGCCACCACGCTCGCTGGAGCCACACCGCGCGGGAACCGGTAGGTGTCAGGAAAAAGGTAACCTTCCAGCGTTGTCGCCTGCGGAGCCACGTCATGGATTAGCGATCCCTGTTCGGTGGCGCGGAGAAACTCTTCTGGGTTCACGCCCATCTGCTGGTGCAGGATGCGCGCCATGTCGAAACGGTCGGATCCTTCAGGGATGACCACGGCGTGCAGGTAAACGTCGCCCGTCACCAGTTTCCGGTAGACATCGATCGGGCGCAGCGGCCGATCGAACAGATACTCGCCGGCTTTGAGGCTGCGGCGCGGCCGTCCCAGCCAATAGCGAAGCAAGAACGGCCACCGGCACAACAGCACGCCGCGCTCGACGAGCACGCTTGCCGCCTGGGTTGCATGTCTGCCGGGCTCAAGCACCACGATCAGATTGCCGCTGTAACCGCGATACGGGCGATACAACTCGCGCGCCGCCCACGCAAGCGACAGCAGGATAACGACGCCCAACACCACCAGGAGCCGCTTGATCATTGCTGATCCGCCCCGGAGGCCCGCATTCGTTCTCGTTCGTTGGCGTGGAAGTCGAGGTAACTCTGCAGAAGGAGGGTGGCGGCCACGCGGTCCGCGGCGCGCCGGCGTTTCT
>Ga0315284_10001053_pt1 | contig 38643 bp, 30 predicted proteins | sample YL17G09_16_MG_FD_203696 | JGI IMG/M metagenome (GOLD analysis project Ga0315284, IMG submission 203696) | Sediment microbial communities from Yellowstone Lake, YNP, Wyoming, USA - YL17G09_16 | ecosystem: Environmental > Aquatic > Freshwater > Lake > Sediment | place: USA: Wyoming | collected...
TTTACCTATCCCTGCGCCCGCCCCGCCCGCGGTCCCTCCCGCCGCCCCCTCGGTCCCCGCCCCGTTCCCTTCCGCCCCGGCGGCCGCCCATGGGCCGGCTCCTCGGCGGTGGCTCCACGAACCCTTCGGGCCTGGGAAGCAGCGCCCTCATGGAAACGTCGATCTTGCCGCGCTCGACCCGCGTTACCTTTACGCGGACCTTGTCGCCGAGCTTCAGCTTGTCCTCGACCTTGTCCACATGGTCGTAGGAGATCTCGGACACGTGCACGAACCCGTCCTGGGACGAGGTCAGCTTCACGAAGGCCCCGAAGCCCATGAGCTTCACGACCTCGGCCTCCTCGAAGATGTCGCCCACCTGGGGCTCGTAGCAGATCTCCTTGATGAGCCGCTCGGCCTCCTTGGCCTTGGCCTGGTCCACGGAGGTTATGAGAACCGTTCCATCGTCGGTGACGTCGATCTCCACGTTCAGGTTGCCCGTGATGGTCCGGATCATCTTGCCGCCGGGCCCGATGACGTCCCGGATCTTCTCGGGGTCTATCTTTAAGGAGAGTATCCTGGGCGCGTGCGGGGAGAGGTCCGGCCTCGGAACCGGGATGGCCTTCGTGATGACGCCAAGTATCTCCTCCAGGGCCGTCCTCGCTTGGACGATGGCCGTCTGGACCATGGGCATCGTGAGCCCGTGGGTCTTGGTGTCCATCTGGATGGCCGTGATGCCGTCCCTGGTGGACGTGACCTTGAAGTCCATGCCGCCGGGCCCGTCCTCCATGTCCTGCAGGTCCGTCAGGACCTTCCAGCGGTCCCCGTCAGTGGCGATGCCCATGGCGATGCCTGCCACGGGCTTCTTGATCGGGACGCCGGCGTCCATCAGGGCCAGTGTCTGGGCGCATGTCGAGGCCATCGATGAGGACCCGTTCGAGCCCATGACCTCGGAGACGACCCGCACCGTGTACGGGAACTCCTCGACCTTGGGCAGCATCGGCCTCAGGGCCTTCTCGGCCAGGGCCCCGTGTCCGATCTCGCGACGGCCGGCCCCGCGCAGCGGCTTGACCTCGCCGACACTGAAGGGCAGGAAGTTGTAATGATGGAAGTAGCGCTGGGTCCCGTCGTGCTCCATGGTCTCGATTGTCTGCTCGTCGCCCGGGGCCCCGATGGTGACGACCGACAGGACCTGGGTCTCGCCCCTGGCGAAGAGGCCCGAGCCGTGGGTCCTCGGGAGTATCCCGACGTCGGCGTGCAGCGGCCGGACCTGGTCCAGCTTTCGGCCGTCGACCCGCTGGTCCCTGTCGAGGATGGCCAGCGTGACCTGATGCTCGATGAAGTCCATGAAGAACTTATCAAGTATCTTTTGCAGGTAGGCCTTGGTAGCCTCCTCGTCCCTCTCGAGGGACTTGTGCTTCGGGGTCAGCTCTTTGATTATGAGCTCCTCGAGCTTGTGGAGGGTGACCTTGCGCTCCTCCTTGGACCCCTTGGGCTTGTTGAACAGGTACTTGTCCAGGTGGGGTATGACGGCCTTCTTCATCTCCTCGATGACCTCGAGATCCTCGGGGGTGTGGCCCGTCCTCCAGCAGAGGTCCTCCTTCTTGGCCTTGGGGACCCCGATCTCCTTCCGTATGTGGTCGAAGAACTTGGCAATAGGCCCCATGGCGTCCAATGCCACCTTGAAGGCCTTGATGGCGAGCTCGTCCGGGACCTCCCGGGCATCGCACTCGACCATGCATATGCGCTTGCCGTCGCCCATGACGGACAGCCTGAGCTCGGAGAACTCGAGCTCGGAGACGATAGGGTTCACGACAAGGTCCCCGTTGACCATGCCGATCCTGACGCCGGCCACGGGCCCGTCGAACGGTATGCTAGATATGTGGACGGCGCAGCAGGCCGCGAGCATCGCGACGATGTCGGGCCTGTTCTCGCCGTCGAGGCACAGGGGCAGGCATATGACCTGGACCTCGTTCCTGAGGTCTTGCGGGAACAGGGGCCGGAGGCCCCGGTCAATCATTCGGCCTGTGAGGATGGCCTCGGCCGAGGGCCTGCCCTCGCGCTTCATGAACCTGGGGCCCTTGATCCTCCCGGCCGCGAAGTACCGCTCCTCGTAATCGACCATGAGCGGAAAGAAGTCCATGTCCCCCCCGCGCGGGAACTTGGACATCGTGGCCGCCGCAAGTACGACGGTCTCGCCATATTGGACCGTTACGGCGGCCCCGGCCTGGCTAGCCATTCTACCGTGTTCGACAATAAGTTTCTTCCCACTGAATTCCGTCTCGAATCTCTTTACAGGCATGCTCTCGCCGACTCCCACTCATCCCCCGGAACATCATCGTCAAGAAATGGTCCACGCAAATATCTTCCTTGTCTGAGTCGAGACAGGAAAATGTCAGGTAGGTCCGCCCAGGATGAGTACTCCAAACCACTTCCTTTATCTTCAGGCCCAAAAAGGGGTTCGGTAAATAAACCTTTTCGTCAAGGTCCTGGCCCGGGTGGGGCCTCCGCCTGGCATTACTTGCCGTCGCCTTCGGCCTTCTTCCCATCGGCCTTGGCCTTGAGCTCCGCCTTCCGCTTGTCCCTGCGCCTCTGGAGCTCGTCCGCGACGTTGTCCCAATCGTCCTCCTTGACGGCGGATTTCGCGTCGGCAGCCTTCACCACCGGGACCTCTGCCTCGGGAACCTCCACAACGGTTGCCTCCTCGACCGGTTCGTCCTTGTCAGCCGTGTAGCCATCGTAGCTGACGTCCATGCCGGGTATGACGAGCGAGGGCTTCGGCCTCTTGGCCTTCCTTGGCCCCTTGCCCTTCCCGGTGGCCTTCGCGTCGGCTCCGGGGGTGTCCTCCTCCTCGTCATCGTCGCCTATCTTGAGCCTCTCGGGTGCAACGGGCGAGAAGGTGGCCTCGTGCTTGAACTTCCAGGCCACCAGGATGATGACGATGGCGAGCACGAGGAACGCAATGAGCGAGAAGCAGTTGCTGGAACCCCCCGATGTGGACTCGCCCATGACGGTGTAGGTCAGGTTCTGAGAGTCCCAAAGGCCCTGGCCATCGTCGACGGACACGTTGAAGTGATACTCGCCCCTCTTGCTGGGATTGAAGGTGAGCTCGCCCGAGTCCGCATCGATGCGCGGGTTCTTGCCGTTGGTGTGGAAGGTGAGCTTCTCGCCAAAGTCCGGGTCGTAGGCCCTGCACTTGTAGGTGAATTTCTCGCTGACCTTGAGGGTCTGGTTGGGGATGAAGTCCAGCAGGGGCGGGTCGTTGACCGGCCAGACGTGGACCTTTATCTTTACGGTTAAACTGTAGAGCCCGAAGTTGTCGTAGGCCACGACCGTGACGTTCCACCAGCCGTTCCAGTCCTCGGTGGGGGTCACGAAGCCTATCTTGGAGCCGTTGAGGATCGGCATCAGGTGGTTGGGGTCGTCCATGGAAGGCATGCTGAAGTGCAGGTGGCCGTCGTCGAGGTCGTCGGAGAAGTAATCCTCCAGGTCCAATGCGTCCGGCAGGTCGATGTCCTCTTGCATGTCGATGATCGGTATCTCCTTGACCTGGAACGGCGCATGGTTGATGAGGTACTCGATGGTCAGGTTCTCGAGGACAACGATGCCCTCGGAGCCCGTGCCGACCACCATGGGCAGACCGACGGTGGCGTTGGCCCCCGAGCCGCCCGACTGGGCCCTGGTGTCCTGCAGCAGCTTGTTCAGCTGGACCTTGAAGTCGAACGGGACCCGGTAGTCGTACTCGAGCTTCAGGTCATGGACGGCGATCTTGGCCGGGTTCCTGGCCTTGAGACCTATGGTGACCTCGGTTATCCTGTTCTTGTAAGCGTCCGTGATGCTCCCGCCCATCATGGCCTTCATGACCGGCGTGGCGTTGATGGGTATCATGATGTTCTGGGAGGTGAGCTCGCCGGACCAGTCGTTGACCCCGTCGTTGCCGATGTCCATGTCGAGGAGGACATCCTCGAAGCCCAGCACCCTCATGACTATGTCCCAGTCCGCGGAGTGGTAGCCATTGTAGTTGTTGACTGCCCAGGCGGCATAGAGCTTGTCTCCGAAAACGCACATCGAGGGGTCCTTGCCGAGGTTGACCCGGCCCTCGGGCGTGAGCTGGACCGGCCCGCGCCAGGTTGTCCCGTCGAAGTCCATTACGAACAGCTCGCCGTAGTACCAGTAGACGTCCCGGTCCCCGTTGTCCTCCAGGTACACGCCCTGCTGTTCCTCTATCCAGTAGGCGTAGAGACGGCCGTTGTAAGTGGTCAGGCCCTGCTGCAGGTTCATGGCCCCGTTGGTCGTCAACTTGAGGTTGTCGGACCATTTCGAGCCGTCGAAGGACTTGACGTAGATGTCGAGGAAGCCCGTACCCATCTCGTTGTCGACGGTCCCCCGACCCCAGATGACATAGAGCATGTCCATCTTCTTCACGGGGTCGAACCAGACGTAGGCCTTCGGGGCCTGGTCCATGAGCTCCGTAGTGTCCGAGAAGAGCTCCTTGCGGCCGGTCCAGCTGGACCCGTCGTAGGACTTGTACATGATGTCGTAGGCGGAGTTGAGGTTCATCCAGCCGCCGTTGGCCATCTCCCAGAATACGTAGAGGCGGTTGTTGTAGACGGCGATGCCGAAGCCCCAGTCCGTGGCCCCGTTGTCGCCCTTGGTGATCTCGTCGTTGCTGATGAAGCTGTTGCCGTCCCAGACCCGGTAGACTATATCCGTGTCCGTGGAGCTCGTCGAGTGAGCGATGTTCGCGTCCGTGGTCCTCCAGAAGATGTAGAGCTGGTCTTGGAAGACGACGGCCGCGGGTATGTCACTCATGCCGCCCGTGATCGCCGGGGAGACCTTGAAGAGGGTGCTCCAGTTCGTGCCGTCCGCTGAGTAACGCATTAGGAGGTCATCGTCGGAGTAGAAGTTGTCGCTCTCGGCCGCCGACCATATGCAGTAGAGCCTGTTGTCGTAGACTATCAGGAAGGGGTTCTCGTCCTCCATATAATCCCCACCCATGGTCAGCTCCTTGATGGGGCCCCACTTCTTGCCGTCGGACGAGCGGTAGATGATGTCCCTGTTGGTCCCGCCGGTGACGGTCGGGTCGAGGCTATCCCATGCGACGTAGAGCTTGCCGTTGAAGACCGCCTGGGTCGAGTTGCCCTCGAGGGGGACAACGCTCTTGGTCGTAGAGACCGTGAACTGCGGCCCCCAGGACGGGTCTGGGAGCCCGCTGGCCGTGAAGGACCCGCCGAGGACATTGGCGCCCTTGGGGATCTTGAAACGGAAGTCCCTGGTCTCGTTGGCCCCGAAGGTGAAGTCCTGGGAGGAGGAGTTGTCGTTGAAGACGTCTTGGAAGCCCCAGCGGCCGTAGCCGAGGCCGGAGTAGGCCCAGTCCTTGGTGCCGTCCCCGCCGATGTCGATGTATGGGTCGCGCGGGTAGTCGAAGCCGTCCAGGGTCCAGGCCTTTGAAGAGGCCACCATGGAGGCGTTGAAGACCACGGAATTCTGGTCCAGCTCCACGCCAGTGCTTTGCTTGCCGGCCTTGATGAAGTTCATGACCTCGGATATGTGGCCGTCCTTGAAGGTCTTCAGTGTCGTCGTGGGGTAGGACTGGGCCCCGGCCTGGGGCGCGAGCAGTGGCCCCATTGCAAGCAGGGCCGCAAGTGCCAGTGCGAGGACCTTCGTTCCATGGTTCATGTTCGGGCCACCATCTTGGAATTGTTGCTTACCATCAAACTACTAGTAATGATATGTATTTTTAGAAGGATTATATATAATATACTTTATAGTTAGTATGGGAACCCCATCGGATATCCAACCGTTCTTGGCCGCTCAGGCCGGGTTGACCAGTATCAACCCTTGGGACGCCTTTGTGTCGAACCCCCATGCGATATCCAGGTTCACGGTCAGGGCCCATCCAAGACGGGAATATGTCCCATTGTAGGTCGAATAGATGTTCCCGGGGATCTTGATGCCGAACGGCACCCTCGAGCCGACGCGCAGCGTCTCGCCCGACACATAGCATTCCACGACATCAGTGACTAAATCCCTCGTGTTCCCCTCGGCGTTGGCCCATTCGAGGGACTGAAGCTTGAGGTCCGCCTTCCGAAGCCTCTTGCCGCCGGTGCTAGTGACCTGTAGGACGCCCTCGATCATCTCGCCCGCCGTCCAGGAGGCCCGCTCCAAGTCCACGATGAAGCCGGGCTTTGAGGGATTGCCCGCTTCTTTTGATTCCAGGCGCACGGAGCTCATGTTGGTACTGACCGTGTCGGCCCTTGGCTTGATATAATATTCTACCTTGCGGTGGGCGTCGAACCACAGGGGGATGTCCAGGTTTGCATTGATGGTATGCGTGACGCAGGCGTACTGGCCATGGAAGGTCGGAAGGATGCCCCTGGGGAGCTCGTACTCGAACGGGAAATCGTGGCGCCCCGCCTCGAGCTTCCCCGGGCCGTGCAGCAGGACCGAGAAACGGTGCATAACGTTCTGCGAAACGTAGGTGTGAGAATATTTACCAGAGCTCACGATCACCTCGGTCCTCTCGAGCCCCAGGGCTTCCAGCTCAACGCCCCCAATCTTCTGGGCGTGGGGCAGATCCACTTGGACGATCCCACGGACGACATCGCCGGGACGATAGAACCGCTTCTCGGCGCCGATGGAGATGTTGGTCATGGGGACCCCGCCTCACCGGAGGCGGTCCAGCAGGGCCGCCATCATGAGCGGCAGCACCGCCGTGGCCTCGCCGTCGATGTTGACGATTCTGGCCCTTTCCTTGACCTTGCCCCAGGAGATGGCCTCCTTGACGCGCGCGCCGCTTAGGCTGCCGTCGTACTCCAGCGCCGTGGTCAGGTAGACCGCGTAGTCGAGCCCGTCCTTGAACTGGTTCCACCAGATGGTGTGGTGCTTCGAGATCCCGCCGCCGATGATGAGGGCCCCGGAGGTCTTGGTCCCGAAGACCAGGCCGGCCAGCTCGTCCTCGTCCTTTAGAATGTCCACCGAGAAGTCCCTGTGGGCCTGATGGAAGGTCCAGATCTGGCACCCGACGGAGCCGTCCGTGATCCCGGGAACGAAGACCGGGATGTTGTTTTTAGCCGCCCAGTGGATTATGGAACCGTCGTCGTCGACATGCTCGCCCAGGTACTGGACCAGCTCGCGTGTCGACGGGCGCCGCTTGCCCTCGTCGTACATTTTCTGCAGGATTGGCCGGAGCCTTCGCTCGAGTATTATGCCGTAGGAATCGTTGGGGACCAGGACGTTGCCGAGCCGGTTGACGCCCTTCCGGTGGAGGACCCTGTCGTCCAGCTCGAAGCTCCCGTGATAGTAGTCCCGCCAGGCGCGGGCCAGGTCGTGGTCCAATGTGCCACAGGTTGTTATAACCGCGTCGAAGAGCTTCTTTTTAAGCATGTCCCTGATGACGCCGCGGAGGCCCGTCGCGTTGATGCACGCCGGGAAGGCCAGGAACCGGACGCACTTTTTGTCCTTGATCATGTCCTCCAGCACGTCGACGCCCTCGGCTATGGCCTTGGATGTGAAGCCGCATGCGTCGTCCATCTGGGCCACCAGCTCGCCGACGGTCATGCCCGGCCTCAAGCGCATGTCCTTGACCGTTCTTCTGGCCCTGCTTTGCTTAGCCATGGTTTTACCCCTACTCCCCGGGCCTTCGGGCCCGGACGGCCCTGACACCGCAGAAAACCGTGCCGATGGGGACGAGCACCGCGGCCGGGATGATGCCCCAGGCGCAAACGGGCTTGGACTTGTTCTGCGTGGTATTTCCTCCGCCGCCCCCGCCGCCCGAGCTCTTGACGCTCACGGTCACATTGGCATCCGAGTGAATGTCCTTGCCGTTGTCGTTCGCGGTCTCGGACACGGCCCTGACCTGAAACCGGTATACCTTGACGGGGGCCGTGACCGGAACATTCACGTTGACCTGGACGGTGCCCTGGCCGTCCTGGTCCAGGTCCAGGGAGTTCTTGGAGAGCGATAAGGTCCAGCCCGCGCTCGTGAGGTCTGTGTTGTTCGCGAACTTGACCGATATGGTGTCCGGCCCGTTCCCCGCGTTGCTTAAGTAGGCCGTCGCCGAGCCCGACTTCCCCTGGGTTATGTAGAGGGTCGCGGTAATCCACATGTTGATCCCATAGGACTGGTTCACCACGGTCTGGGCCTGGGCCTCGGCCGTGCCCTTCTCGTTGAGCGTGTTGGTCCACTTGATGGTGACCAGCAAGGCCTGGGAATCCCCCGCGGAGGCATTGTAGGGCGCGAAGACCTTGACCGTGAAGGTCTGGTCCTTGCTGCCCGTGATGACCAGGTTCGGGACGGAGGTCTCGTTGGCCCACAGGCCCGCGTCGGCGGTGATGTTGACGTTGGTCACGAGGAGCGGGATGGACTTCACGGAGACCTTGCCTGTGAAGGTGACGGCGCTGCTGTCCTTACCAGGGTCGATGTAGCCGGTCCCTGGCGTGAGGGTCAGGGTCACGGAGGTCTTGATGGGCTGGGCCGAGGACAGGTATGGGCCCGAGAACGCCCCCAGCAATACGACCAAGGCCATGGCCAGGGCCACCTGGCGTCGGCCGCGTCCCATCGTCGAGGTCCTCATACACCCACCGGGCCCTCACATGCCCCAGAAGGACTTCGCCCTCTGCTTGATTTTCAGGAACTTCTCGAGGGTGTCTTGCTCGTCCAATGTCAGGTCCACCTTCCGAAGCTCCTTCACGTCGCATTCAGGTATGTCCACATATAAAATATCTTCGACTTTGATTTGCCGGCCGAGGGTGGGGCCCGAGATGGCCACGGCCACCTCCTGGCCATAGAGGGCCTCCTTGAGGCTCTCCTCGCCGGACCGTATGCTCTTGATCTTCCCGACCTCGTGGCCGTCCTCGCGTATGAGGTTCTGGCCCACGCGTATGCGGCCGCCCAGGATGCGGACCCCGATGATGACCGGGTCCTTCAGGTGGAACACGTAGTCGGACAGGAGCTTGAACATGCCGGGATAGCAGACCTCGCCCCGGTTGGCCTTGTCGAGCTCCCGCTTCCGGACAATGGTCCAGGCCTGGTAGTTCTCGACGATCTTGTAAAGGATGTCCGACAAGAATATCTTGACCTCGAGCTCCTTGGCCTTGGCCTCGGACTCGGGCGGCAACTTGACGTTGAAGCCGAAGATGACCTTGTGCAGCGGGTTCGCGATGGTCCCGGCGTCCGTGACCTCCCGCTTGCTGATGGCCCCGATGCCGCCGGACTTGATGGGTATCTTGTTCTCGCGCATCTCGAAGGCCATGGCCTCCAGGGAGCCGATGGCGTCGGCCTTGACCAAGATGCCCTCGTCGTCGTACATGATGTCCACTTGCATCTCCTTGGTGAGCTCCTCCAGGATGCCGGCCTGTGTGCGGTCGTCCACGACGCGCAGCGGGGCGCCGGCGATGACGCCCTCGACGTCTTGCACGGACAGCTTGATGCCCGCCGCCGCCGAGACGCAGTCCACGGAGTCGAACCTGTCCCGCGGGTCGCGTATCTCGTCCATGGGCTTGGGCTTGAGCAATGCCTTGACCTTGGTCACTATCGGTCGGCTCTCGGTCCCGATGGCGACCCGGTCGGATTTGCGCAAGGTACCGGAGAAGATGATGAGGTCCAGGGTCTTCCCCATGCCCTTCTCCTCCTTGACCTCGAGCACGGTGCCCTTGGCCGGGCCCGTTTCGAGCTTAAGGTTCTTTTCGAGGAACCTCTGGGCCAGGCCCACGAGGACCAGCAGCAGGTCGCTAATACCCTCGTCGGACTTGGCCGTCATGGGAACTATAGCGAATGTCTTTGTGAAGTCCTCGATCCTGTCGTAGCGGTCCGCGGGGACGCCCTCTCGCCCCAAATCCTCGATGAGTTTGTAGATCTTGTTCTCGAGCTCCTCTTGGACCCGCGGGCTCTGCTCGGCGTATGATTTCCGGAAGGAGCAGCCGTGGATGGCCCTCCAGCCGGATATCCTGTCGACCTTGTTGGCCGCTATGACGAATGGCGTCTTGTAGCGCTTGAGGATGTTCATGGACTCCCGGGTCTGGGGCATGAGCCCCTCCATGATGTCTATGACCAGCACCGCGAGGTCGGCAAGGGAGCCGCCACGGGACCGTAGGGTCGTGAAGGCCTTGTGGCCCGGGGTGTCTATGAAAAGCAGGCCCGGGACCGAAAACCTCGACCCCTTGGCGAACATGCCCCGGCAGCGCTGGAGTATGTTCTCGATGGGGACCTCGGTGGCGCCTATGTGCTGCGTGATGAGCCCGGCCTCGCGCGAGGCCACCGTCGTGCTGCGGATGGTGTCCAGGATGGTCGTCTTCCCGTGGTCCACATGGCCCAGGACGCTGACAATGGGTTGGCGGATGGTCCCGCAAACGACCTCCGGGACGGGCGGCTCCTCCTCGGGAGGCTTCTCCTCCTCTGTGGCAGGAGCTTCCTCCGCCTTCTCCTCGACGGGCTGGCCCGCGTTCTCGTCGACGGGCCCCTTCTGTTCAGGGCCAGGGGCCTCGCTGGGGGTCTCCTCCTTCGGGGGCGTCTTCTCCCCCTCGGGCGTTCCCTTCTGCTCCTCTTCCATGGGGCCACCGTCCATCTCTTTTGGGGGCCCCTCGAGGGAACCCCGCTAGCGCGTGCTCAAAACTCCTTCACTCCAGCCAGTGCTCATCATCGAGCTTGTAATCGATGAGCTCCTCGGGCCTGAAGAAGAGCGCTATCTCTTTCTTGGCGCTCTCTGGCCCGTCGGAGCCGTGGATGATGTTCTTTGTCTTGGCGATGCCCAGGTCGCCGCGTATGGTCCCGGGTAACGCCTCCTTTGGGTCCGTCTTGCCCATGAGGGCCCTGGCGACGGTGATGGCGCTCTCGCCCTCCCACACCATGGCCAGCACCGGGCCCGACGTAATGAAATCCTCCAGGGACTTGTAGAAGTCCTTGCCGATGTGCTCGGCATAGTGCTTCTTGGAGTGCTCCCTCGATATCCTCATGAACTTCGCGGCCACGAGCTTCAGGCCCTTCCGCTCGAGGCGGGAAATGACCTCGCCCACGAGCCTCCGGGCCACGCCGTCGGGCTTCACCATCAGGAACGTCCTCTCCCTTGCCATCTTGGACCCTCCTACGAATGGACCTGCCAGTAGTAATGTCATTAATAATAAATAAGAAGACCGGGAGACCGGTTCTGTTATGGACCGGTCACCGCTTGAAGTTCTTCGTCCACCTGACCCGCCTCGGGACGCGCCTGAGCTTCAGGAGGTTCTTCTGGCACTTCATCGAGCAGAAGTTGAAGATTGTACCGTCCTTCTTTATGAACATCTTGCCGGTGCCAGGCTCGATTTCGTTGCCGCAGAATGTGCAGACCTTCCTTTCGACCATCTTTTTCACCTCGTCCTTGGTCCTCCGCTCAGCGCACGTTCAGCTTGCGGGCCTCCCTGGCCGTCTCCTTCAGGAGCAGGATGTCCTTGAGCCTCACCGGCCCAAGCACGTTCCTCGTGATGATCCTGCCCTTGTCGCGTCCTTCCAGGACCCTGACCTTCACCTGGGTGGCCTCGCCGCACATGCCGGTGCGGCCTATGAGCTCGACCACCTCGACGGGTATGCCATCTTGCAGGAAGGCTGGCCTCTCGTCTTTCTCGGCCACGGGCTTGGCGGCCGCGGGCTTCGCTGGGCCCGCGGGCGCTGGGGCACCGCCCTCGGCCGGCTTCGGGGCCTCCTTGGGCCCCTTCTTCTCGGCGGCGCCCTCGACGGGTTTTGCCTCCGGGACATCTTTCTTCTCGTCGGGCATCTAGGTTTCCCCCTCGGAGCATCACTTCTTGAGCTCGGCGAGCATCTTGACGAGCTCGTCCAGGGCTGCCTTGCCCTTGCCTGCGTCCAGGACCGCTATGGTCGCGGTGGGCACCTCGAGGCCCGCCGCCGCGCCCAGCTCCTGCTTGCTTGGGACGTAGGCGTAGGGCGTCCCCTTCTCCTCGCAGAGCACGGGCATGTGCATGAGGATCTCCTCGGGCTGCACATCGGCCGCCATGACCACGAGCTTGGCCTGGCCACGCTCGACGATCTTGGTGACCTCGTTCGCGCCCTTCCGGATCTTCCCGGACTGCTTGGCGAGCTCTATGATCTCGTAGGTCTTCTCAGTAAGCTCCTTGGATACCTCGAACTTCACAAAGGCTGGCATCGATTTCCCTCCTTCAGGCCCTCCGGGCCCTCATTATTCATTGGTCCGTCTATGCTCCAGACCGTCGGCCCGAGGGGCTCGGCCTGGGTGGATTGGGGAATAGACGGTACTTCTATTTAATAGTATAGGTTCTCTAGGAAAATTTGTACAATAATAACAAACAAGTACATGACTGCACCACAAAGACTTAAATATAGTGTCGTCTTTTCTTTGACTGAATTTCATGGATCTGTTTACACACATGATGTTGTCCTACATTCTGGCCACCGTCTACGGAAAGGCCGCGGGTGGGATAACGGAACCGCAACTGCTCTTTGCGGTTATAATGGGAGGCTTCCCTGACAGCGACGTCCTGTTGCTTCCACTTTGGAAAAGGTTCCGCCGCCTCAGGCACCACGGCATCACGCACACGATACCATTCCAGTTCGTGCTCGCGCCCATACTTGCTTTGATAATATGGGGGGTCTGGGGCCTCAACCCGCTGCCTTTCATCCCCATCGGCATCATGGCGGGCGTGTTCCACATAATCTCCGACCTGATAACCAACTATCCGATACCGATCTACGCCCCGTTCTCGTGGAAATGGTACTCGCTGTCCATAGAGGCGGCCATCAACCCGTACCTGATGGCCCCGTCGATAATCCTCATCATAGTGTTCTGGAACTTCAGGGTCACAGGCTTCCCGGTCAGCGCGTTCTACATGCTGCTGTCCATCGTGGGCATCGTCTACACCGCGCACCTGGTGGTCAAGCTGGCCATCAAGCTCCACCTGAGAAGGAAATACAGGATGGAAGGGGCCAGGGTCGACGCTTATCCCACCACATCATACTTCACATGGTATCTCAAGATCATCAAGGACATCAACGGAGCGGACGTTACCGAATACCTCAAGGTCCACTTCGGGCGGGCGAAGCGCAAGACGATGTACTACGAGGTCGAGGTCGCCCACGACAAGCCCCTGACCTCGAAGCTGCCTATAAACACCGAGGCCCAGGCAGTGGTCTACAGCTTTTTGGCCGTCAAGGAGAAGCTCAAGCAGTTAGCCCGCGAAGAGCAGATAGCCTGCATTGTAAGGAACAAAGGCAAGGAATGGGAGGTCTTCTGGTTCCGCTGGTGGGCCAGGTACAGGTCCGGGGCCCAGGGCGTGCTTGTGAAGATCAGGCCTGACGGGAGCTTCGATGTCTGCGAGGAGCAGAAGAATATTCCGGTGTGAATTTTTTTTAATACTAAAATAATTTTATTCTTGAAAATATTAAAATAAAGCCCGGAAGGCCAAAAGACCCTCCGGGCATTTGGACGCTCCTTGCATCTACTGCCTGTTCTTGACCAAGCTGTCTACGACGCTCGGGTCGGCGAGGGTGGACGTGTCACCGAGGTTCCCGACATCGCCCTGCGCGATCTTCTTCAGGACCCTCCTCATGATCTTGCCGCTCCGGGTCTTGGGCAGGCCTGCCGCGAACTGGATCTTGTCGGGCTTGGCGATGGGCCCGATCATGTTCCTGACATGGTCGGCCAGCTCCTTCTTCAGTGCGTCGCTGCCTTCGAAGCCGGTCTTCAGGGTCACGTAGGCATAGATGGCCTCGCCCTTGATCTCGTGCGGGAAGCCCACGACGGCCGCCTCGGCGACCTTCGGGTGGGCCACAAGGGCGCTCTCGATCTCCGCAGTGCCCAGCCTGTGGCCGGACACCTTCAGGACATCGTCCATCCTGCCCATGATCCAGTAGAAGCCGTCCTCGTCGCGCCTCGAGCTGTCGCCGGTCAGGTACATCCCCTTGAACTGCGCCCAGTAGGTGTCTATGAACCTCTGGTGGTTCTTGTAGACGGTCCTCATGAGGCCGGGCCAGGGCTTCTTTATGACCAGGTATCCACCCTCGTTGGTGTTGGCCTCGGTGCCGTCCTCCCTGAGGACGGCCGGCTCGATGCCTGGGAAGGGCACGGTCGCGGAACCGGGCTTCAGCGGGATGGCGCCGGGCAGGGGCGTGATGAGGATGCCGCCCGTCTCGGTCTGCCACCAGGTGTCTACGATGGGGCACCTTGCGCCACCGATGATATTGTAGTACCACATCCAGGCCTCGGGGTTGATGGGCTCGCCGACGGTGCCAAGGAGCCTGATGGAGCTCATGTCGTGCTTCTTGGGCCAGGTGTCGCCCTCCTTCATCATGGCCCTGATGGCCGTGGGCGCCGTGTAGAATATGTTCACCTTGAACTTCTCGATCACGGCCCAGAACCTGTCGGGCTTCGGGAAGGACGGGACACCCTCGAACATGACGCTCGTGGCCCCTGCGCAGAGCGGGCCGTAGACTATGTAGGAGTGGCCCGTGACCCAGCCGATGTCCGCGGTGCACCAGAAGATGTCGTCATCCTTGTAGTCGAATATCCATTTGAAGGTCAGGTCGACGTAGAGCATGTAGCCAGCGGTGGTGTGGAGCACGCCCTTGGGCTTGCCCGTGGAGCCCGAGGTGTAGAGTATGTAGAGCGGGTCCTCCGCGTCCATCTGTTCGGCCTCGCACTTGTCGCTGGCCTTCTCCATCTCGTCGTGCCACCAGTAGTCCTTGCCTGCGGTCCAGGAAACGTTCATGGCGGTCCTCTTGACCACCACGACCTTCCTGATGCTCGGGCACTGGGCCACGGCCTTGTCGGCGTTGTCCTTGAGGCTGATGGTCTTGCCGGACCTGTAGCTGCCGTCGGAGGTGACCAGGACGCTGCACTCGCTGTCGTTGATCCTGTCCCTCAGGGACTCGACGCTGAACCCGCCGAACACGATGCTGTGGATGGCGCCTATCCTCGCGCAGGCCAGCATGGTGATGGGCAGCTCGGGGATCATGGGCAGGTATATGGACACGCGGTCGCCCTTCTTGACGCCCATGGACTTCAGGACGTTGGCGAACTTGCAGACCTCGGTGTGGAGCTGCTGGTAGGTGAAGGTCCTGACATCGCCCTCGGGCTCGCCTTGCCAGATGAGGGCCGCCTTGTTCCTCCTCCAGGATTTCAGGTGCCTGTCGAGGCAGTTGTAGGAGGCGTTGAGCTTGGCACCTTTGAACCACGAGAATTGGGCATTCTCCTTGTCCCACTCGAAGACCTTGTCCCACTTCTTGAACCACTCGAGCTCGTCCGCGTGCTTCTCCCAGAACTTCGGCGGGTCTTTGATGGACTCCTGGTATATCTTCTGGTACTCCTCCATCCCCTTTATCGTGGCCTTGGACACGAAGTCCTTGGAGGGCTCGAACTTTCTTTTATCGATGTCCGCCATCAAGGATGCGATCGACTTGCTAGACGTGTTGGCCGTATCGGCCTTCGGCTTGTCAGCCGTCTTGTCGCTCTTCTTCTCCCCCATCCTCATTCCTCCCGTTCATCCGGTTGTCCGCTTGAGTGTCAAATAATTCAGCAAAGTCCTTTTCCACCGGAATTCTCATTTGATATTTTAACCCTTCGGAAAATTTTATGGAAAAACCTGTCAAACCCCATTAGACATTCTCGAAAAAGAATGTTCCAAGGCAGCGGAAATCCTCACTTTACCGAGGGAAAAAAGAAATTATTTGATCAGCAAGATATTGCTTTTTCTTAGGGGAATTCTATAAAATTACAGATGAAACAGATGAAATGGACCTTTGCATTCTTCTATTATTCTCTGAAAAAGAGTTATATAATAATAATTCTTGGCTTATTAAAAATGAAAACAGTGAGGCCCGACCGAATTGGGTGACCCCCAGACGAGGGGCCTGCCCCAATCAAAGGCGTGGGGTTCTGACGGGGTGTGGACCCCACACGCCACTTGGGAAAATGGGGCACATCGGATTCCGAAGAAGAAGCGTTTGGATGGATGGACATGGCTAAGAACGAAGGTAAGAATAAAGGGAAACAGACCGATGAGGGAAAAGTGGCCAAGGCCGATGTGAAGCCCGCCGGTAACCGCTGGCTCGTCGTTTTGGGCGGTCTGTTGATACAGCTGAGCCTGGGGTCCATCTACGCGTACAGCACCTTCGCAAAGCCCATCGGGGCCCAGTTCACAACGACGCCGATCACGCTCCAGCTGCCCTTCGTGGTGGGCCTCGCGACCTTCGCCATCGTGATGGTCGTTGCAGGCAGGCTACAGGACAAGAAGGGGCCCAAGATCGTGGCCCTCATAGGCGGCATCATCCTGGGCATCGGCACATTGGCCTCGAGCCAGGCCAAGGACATCTGGCAGCTGACCATCACCTACGGTGTTATAGCCGGCGCGGGGATAGGCCTCGGATATGTGTGCCCAATCGCGGCCCTGGTCAAGTGGTTCCCTGACAAGAAGGGCCTCATCTCGGGTGTCGCGGTGGCCGCTTTCGGGGCCGGGTCCTTCGTCATCGCCCAGATCGCAGTGGCCATAATGGGCAGCGGGATGCCTGCCATAGACCAGAGCTTCCTGAAGAAGGAGTGCGTTGACCTCACCCATGACGACGGGGTCGCCATCAACACGAGCAGCACCTTCTCGGGCCTGAATGCGACCAATAAGGCCACGCTCATCAAACACATCGAGACCAACAATAAAACGGGTCTTGCAGCGGACAACTCGTTCTATAAAAAATTTGTCCGTACTGCGGTCTATGCCCATTTCGACCTAACCAAATCGTTCCTGGTCTTAGGTGTGATGTATATGATTATGGTCGTCGTGGGCGCCTTGATGCTCACCAATCCGTCGGCAGGATACAAGCCTCCGGGATGGAACCCGCCGACGGCGGCCCCGGGGGTCTCGCTCAAGGTCGACTACACCTGCGGGGAGATGCTCGCGACGTGGCAGTACTGGCTCATGTGGATCCTGTTCATCATGGGCGCCATCACAGGCCTCATGATCATCGGTAATGTAGGGGTCTTCGCAGCGGCCTACTCCATCACAGCGGCACAGGTGGCGTGGATCGTCGGGATATTGGCCCTGTTCAATGGTGCTGGTAGGGTCGTGTGGGGCGCTTTGGGCGACAAGATAGGCAGGCCCAGGGTACTGTTCTTGATGTACCTCATCTCGGGCATTGTGATGGCTGGCCTCTTCGACATGGTCACTGGCGTGAGCTCGCCGGACGACAGGTTCATGAGGCTGACCATCGGGGCCTCCGCCATCGGCTTCTGCTTCGGCGGGAACTTCGCGATGTACCCGTCGTGCACGGCCGATTACTTCGGGACCAAGTTCTATGGGCTCAACTACGGCGCGGTCTTCACGGCCTACGGTGTCGCCGGTGCCACGGGCGGTCTCCTGGCGGGTTACCTGACCGACAGCAGCAACCCGATAACCCATGGGGACCCAACCGCCTGGAAGATGGTCTTCCAGGTCATGGCCGTCCTGTGCTTCATCGCCATGGCCCTGACCTTTGCCCTGAAGTCCCCGCAGGCAACAGCCCAGAAGAAGGCGGAACAGAAGGACAAGCCGGTGAAGAAGGGCAACGAGGAGGAATAGGCCCCAGGGTCGGCTCCTCCTAACTTTTTTTTTCTTAATTATTTTTTTATATCATTTCCTATCTCAGATGTAATTGTACCAATCGGCCTTCATCTTGCGTCCTGGCAGGCCTTTGCTCTTCTCGAACCCCTCGACGAGCTTGTCGTATTTCTCGTGGATGAGCTTCCTGTCGAACTCCCGGAACTCCGTGAGCATGTCTTCCTTCTCCTTGGTGGAAAGGTACTTCATGACCGGTATGAAGAACTCCTGGTCCTCCTTGGCGATGTGCTTCGGATAGAACTCCGTCAGGGCCTGCATGGTCTCGATGACGGCCTTGATGGATGCCTTGTCGCCTTTGAGGTACCACTCCTTTGCCACGACGAGCTCCCGGGTCATCTTCCGGCCGTAGACATGCTCCTGCACGAGATCGTCCATGACCTGCTTGTGCTCCTTGGAGAGCTTCTTGATCCGGAGCTGGCGGAAGAGTATGTCCTCCTCCTTGCCGTGGTGGGTCCTGTCGGCGTAGAAGCGGATGAAATCGACGGCCGTGTCTATCATCACGGGGTCGACCTCGCCACCTTTCTTGATGCGCTCGACCTCGTCCTTCAGTATGAAGATCATCCGCTCGATGAGCCGGTGCTCTATCATCAATGGCGCGATCGGAAGCATGCCATCAGTCCCCGACATTGGAATCGCGTAAGAAGATATCAAGTCTTCCAATGGACGAGCATCAAGGGAGCAACACCGGTCGACCCTGGTCAGAGTAGCCGTTCTCGGGCTCGTAGGGATTGAACGCCGGGTCGCCGTAGAGGACCCGGACATACACTGTCGGCGGCACCGGCTTGACGTTCTTCTGGTCCCTCAGAGCCTCGCCAACGCTTACGTCGGAATATAGCAGGTCGCGCTCGATTTCCCTTGTCGAGGATTCCTGCCCGGTCGAGCGTGTCGCGCTGAAGATCGCGTTGACGCCGGCGTGCACGAAGGCCATGGATATCTGAGTGTCCGGTGAGACGCCGTCAATCCGGCCCATGAGGCACGCGGCCGTCAGGAAGTTCATGGGCCCCAGCTTCCAATCCTTGACGTCTGAGACCTTGACGGCCGTGCTGTAAGAGTCTGGGCCGTTCTCCTCTGGGACGTACCAGTACCAGTTGCCGTGAAGCATGATCTCGAAGTAGTTGGCCTTGCGGTAGGCCCCTAGTGCGTCCATGGTCTGCCTGTCCTTGCTCACGCTAGCGCCGTACTTCTCGACGAACCAGCCGTGCTGTAGGAGCTCGGTGGTGAATGGGTCCTGCCAGAATATGGCCCCGGTCTGTCCACCGGCCTCGCCGTAGAGGAGACCGTAGTGATTGTTCCAGAGGTTCGGGTCGGCAGGATAGTCATTTGAAAGGTCATTGACATAGGCCTTGGAATAATCCTCGTAGAACAGCGTCCTGGCGACCTGGGCCGAGACATCGGCCACCGTCGGGGCCATGAGCCTGCCCAGGGACAGGCTCCCGTTGTAGCTATACATGAGGTCGCCGGGCCAGTTGACGCCATAGACCGGATCGTCCTCCCATCCGGGGTCCGTCGGCCAGTAGTAGAACGGCACCATGTTGCTGTCGCCGACGATGGCGAGCCAGCCGTGCTCGGCGGTGTATGTGTCGAACAGCGTCCCGTTCCCGGCTGCGGTCGGGTAAGCCTTGAAGGATTCCACCGTGTCGTTGAGGACCTGGACGACCTGCAGGGCCTTGGCGCTCGAGACGTCGGACTGCTCCGCATTGTACCAAGGCCCGCCCGTGGCACCGTCGGCCAGCGAGGGATAGTCCTTGTCCGTCATCTCGAAATCGGACCCGGCCAGCACGATGCCACCGTGGGCCGAGGCCAGGTACGGGGCCATGAGGGAATCATCCTGGAGCAGGGGCCAGTGCGCGTCGCTGAGGGTGTCGATCTCGGTTGTGAGCTCGTAGTCCGCGTCCACCTTGGTGTAGCCCGAGGAGCCCCACAGCATGGTCGAGAAGCCCTTGGTGCCGTACCACATCGAGATGGTGAGTTCCATGGTCTTGGTGCAGTTCACGAGCATGAACTCGACGTAGGCGGACCTTGTGGAGTGGGCGAAGGAGGGCGCGTAGGCGACGATGTTTGCGTCCGCGTCCCTGACCTCGATGTTGATAATGGGCTGGACGCCGAGCTCCTTCTTGATGCGCTTGAGGTAGGAATTGACGGCAGTGACGTTGGCCCATATCTTAACAAGCTGTATGCCCGCGGGGAGGGTGAGGTTGTAGCGGTCGTACTTGGTGCCCGAGACGACCACTTCGTTGCCTGCTACGAGGACATTCAGGTCCGTGATGTGGCCCTTGACCATCTGGACATCGGTGTGCGTGACCTTCGGTGGGACCACGTCCGACGGGTTGGTCATGACCATGTAGTCGATCCTTCCGAAGCGGTCCTGGACGACCCTGAGGGATGCGGCCCGGATGGACTTCTGGGAGTCCAGGATGACCGAGGGCTTGCCGAAGGTCCTCGCTATGGTCTCGGCGTCGTGGCCGACGGCTATGATATAGCGAGCGTGCCACTTGTTCAGCAGGGCCGCAATGTCGCCCCGGTTCTGGTCGAGTACAAGGACAGGTATGTCAAGGTACGAGGCCAGGACGGCGGCCGAGTCCATGAAGAAATATCCTTCTTGATTATAACTGACGACGATGGCCCCGGGGGCCCTAAGGTAGGTCTTCTCGGCGAGCGCCACGGACGCGTCCGGTGGCGGGCTGTCGATGACGTCCTCGTCCATCACGCCCGAGTCCACCTTGCCAAGGACCAGGGCCGTCTTGATGCCCATCATGGACTCGTACCTCATCTGCGGGTCCGAGACGACCTTGTCGACGACGAAGAATGGCCTGAGGCCGGAACCCGACGATGTGCCGCCTTTGTCGTACCAGACCGCCGCGGGCGTGGCTATGATGGAATAGAACGGGTCGGCGGCCGAGGCCAGGACGAGGTCGGGACCTGGCGCGTCAGCCCTGTCGGAGGTATAGCCGAGGACCTTATCGATGGTTATCCGGTCCACGGCCGAGGAGCTCATGAGGTCCTTTTGGAAGGCCAGGAAGATGGTGGCAAAGAAGATGATTGCCAGGAGCAGCGCGACCCGCTTCCTCCGCTTGAGCGGGACCACCTTCTTCGTGAATGGACACACGAAAGGGGACTTGTACACCTTCATCTTGCTGGAAGAGGCGGCCATAAAAGGGTCACTTGCTCTACTCTATCTTATCATCCTTAATATATATATTTTATTTTACACATTTAAAAGTGAGTAATAACTAGATTAGGTTCAGGCACAGCTCCCTACCGTAATGGTAGGCCCTGAGCCATTCGTTCTTCGAGAGCCTGCGGTCGATGTCCGGGTATGCCTTCGGGTCCTTTGCGACTAGGTAGTCGGGGTGGTACTGGTCCATAATATTCACCCTGACCTTCTTGTTGTCCAGGCTCTCGGCGATCCAGTCCAGCACTGGCCGAGTGCAGCACTCGAAATGCGTCGGGAGCACGAGGTGGCGTATTATCATCTCGCACTGGCGGTTGGCCTCAATGTGGTTCCTTGCAACGACCTCGAAATAATCCTTGATGCCGGAAAGCCTCTGTGCGCACTCATCGTTCCCGTACTTGAAGTCCGCAAGGTAGATGTCCATGGTCCCTTCGAGGAGCCCCATGGACTCCTCGGTGAGATACATGTTCGAGTTCCAGACCTGGGCGATGTTCGTATCGAGCCGCCGTAGGACCGCCAGGATGAAGGGCAGGTTCGAGGTCGGGTCGCCGCCGACCCAGTTGACGTTGCGGCCGGAGCGCCGGTCGATGAGGTCCGCCACCACCTTAGGTGCGAGCCGCTCCCCGGACCCCGGGGACTGTGAGATGTCCCAGTTCTGGCAGTAGACACATTTGAAGGTGCAGCCCGAGAAGAAGATGGTGTGGGACGGGACGAGCTCGGGCTCCTCGCCCATGTGGAGGAACTCGCTCGAGATGCGCGGCTCGTCGCTGACGCCGCAGATGCCGGTCTTGCCCTTCTTGCGTTCGGCCTTGCAACGGCGCTCGCAGAGCTGGCACTGGGCCAGTATCCTGTCGGCGATAAGGACCTTGAGGTCGAGGAGGCTGTCCTTGACGGGTGTCGGCCGTTCGGACAGGTCCAGCCGTCTGATTTTTTCAAGGCCCTTCTCGTGGGCCAGCCATAACTCGTTGATGTCGGCCCCACGATCGTAGTCGGTGCACACCGACTTTGCGACAAGGAAACGGGCGTACTTGTGCCCCTCCTGGATGTCGAAATAGTCGGGAAGGTTCGCCCGCGTGTCATCGTCCGAGGCCATCGTAAGAATAACAGTAGACTATGTTTAAAATATTAACTGTCGTGGTTATTAAAAGCGAGGCGCAGGGCCGTTTCACAGGATCATGATGTTCGCGATCTGGCTGTGGTGCCGGGCCACGATCTTCCGGGCCAGCTTGAGGTTCCTGCCCTCCTTCCCAATGGCCCTGCCCTTGTCCTTGGGGTCGACCTTGACGTAGGCCGTCAGTCCAGACGAGCCCTGCTCCAGCTTGACCTCTATGACCTTGAAGTTGTGGAATATGTTCTTCACGAACTTCTCGGGCTTGGGGGAGTACTCGATGACGTCCACGACCTTCTTTATCTTCTCTTTGAAGCGCTTGATGTTCTCCCCGTTCTTGCCGATGGCATTCCGGAGGGTGCCCTCCTCGACGACGAAGACCACGCGGTCCTCGCCCTCGACGGTGAAACAGTCCTTGACCCTGGCCCTGGTCACGTTCTCGAAGAACGAGATAAGGGCGAGGGTATCCGCGTCGAGCACTACCTCCATGTACCTGAACGCCCCTCGATTACAGATAAAAATATCAGATGTCACAGCCTCGGTAAGACACATTCCCGTGGATGGCCTCAGATGAGGTCCAGTATCTTCGAGTCCCCGGCAGAGATGACGGTGAGCATCGAGATGGCGAAGGGCTTTCCGCAGGCGGCCCCGAGGTCGAAGTTCGTGCCATCGAAGTTGAAGGTCTTCAGGCCGTCCATGGCCTTGACCTTCTCCGCCTGGTCCTTGGCGCAGCTCTTCGAGATTATCACTAGCTTCGCCTTCTTGGCCTTGGCGGCCTTGACGGCCTCCTTGAACCCGAAGTCGACCTCCCCCGTCGATACGAGGTTCCTAAGCTCCCTTGTTATGTCCATTACATTCCCTCCGTTCCGAGCTGTCCGGGGTCATCCCTTCCGTCGTGCTCGGCCGATTACAGTCATCCTATATATATCCTCCGCGGGCCTCAGCCCTGGGTTACCGGTTTCCTCTTGCCGGGCGAGTAGACCAGGGTCACGGCGCCGGTTCCCAATGTCACGGGCTGCCCGACGATGATGTTCTCTGCGACGCCCGCCAGCCGGTCCACCTCGCCGGTGATGCCGGCCTTGAGCAGATGGTTGGTCGTTATCTCAAATGCCGCCCGGGCCAGCACCGAGGACTTCTTGCCCGATATGCCGTGTCGGCCGATGGCCTTCACGTCCCCCTCGGATGTCATGATGTCCGAGATGAGCATGATGTGGCGAATGTCCACGGTAAGGCCCTGCTCTGACAGCGTCGCCGAGGCCTCGTGTATGATGGCGTTCCTCGCGGCCTCGATGCCGAGCACGTCGAAGACCTCCAGGATGTTGTTGGTCTTGACCCTCCGGCCGTCGATGTACTCGTGCTCGAGCACGCCCGCCAGGTTCGAGCCCTCGGTGTATATCATGTATCCGTCGGCGGACCTCTTGATGATGGCCCTCAATATGCCGTCCACGCCCTTGATCTTGAGCTCCTTGACGGCCTCGACGAGTATCTGGAGCCGCTTGTAGGATGTCACCCCGGTCCTTATGGTGAACTTCTTTGTGTTCTTGTCGACCTCCTTGGGCTCGACGTCGACCTCGCTACCCTTGGACTTCTTTATCTTCTTGAGGACCGCGTCGATCTCCATCGGCGTGATGTCCTTGCGCTCCATGGAGTCGGGGTCGAGGTGGATTATGACCTGCATGTTGGTGATATCCGTCTCGACGTCCCCGACGTCAATGAGGTGCGATATCTCGATGTCCTTGGCCACCTTGAGGACCTTGTCGAAGTCGTCCTCGATGGTTGGCTCGAGGTATATCTCCATCATGGGCGTGCTGGGCTGCCGCCTCGCGTCCACGATCTCGATGAGCCTCGGCAGGCCCTGGGTGACGTTCACCTCAGCGACACCTGCGTAGTGGAACGTCCTCATGGTCATCTGCGTGCCGGGCTCCCCTATGGATTGCGCCGCTATAATGCCCGCGGACTCCGTCGGGTCGATGAGGTGCTCGGCGTACTTCTCGAGGGTCATCCTCACGATCTCGCCGAACTGCTTGGGGGTCACCCTCGCGACCATGATCCTCTTGGATATCTTGCGTATGAGGGACTTCGGCATGAACTGGTCCCTCTTCTTCAGGTAATCGGAGACCTTCTTCTCGACCTCCTCGAGCTTCTTGAGCTGGCGCTCCTCGCCCTTCTTCCGCTTCTCCTTGTCCTCCTTGTGCTTCTTCTCCTCAGTCGCGTCCATCCTCTGGAGCTTGAGGACGTCCTTCTTTATCTTTCCCTTCATCTTCTTTATTTCCTTCTTTGCCATGCTTCTCACCTCCTCAGAACTCGTTGGTCTCCGGCTCGATCTGCTCCTCCTCGGCCTCGAACTCCTCGGCGAAGTTCATCATGTCGCCGTCGAACTCGCCGAACCTGAACGGGGAGTCCTTGCGGTCGTCGACGTCGGGGGCCTTCCCGAGGACCAGTCGGAATATCTCGTTTATATTCACGGCCTCGCCCTGGATGCTCCGCATGGGGTCCACACCGTCGTCGCCGTACTTGAACTGGATGATCATCTCCGAGGTGTTCCTGACGGTCCCGTCGTACTTGACCTTCAGGTCCTCCAGCGCGTTGATGAGACGCCTCTGCATGTAGCCGGACCTGCTCGTTCGGACGGCCGTGTCGACCAGGCCTTCGCGCCCTCCCATGCTGTGGAAGAAGAACTCCGTCGGTGAAAGCCCGCTCTTGTAGGAGGACTTGACGAAGCCCTTGGCCTTGGCGCCTAGGTCGCCCTGCTTGAAATGCGGCAATGTCCTGTCCTGGTAGCCGCGCTTTATCCTCTCGCCTCGGACGGCCTGCTGCCCGATGGACCCGGCCATCTGCGAAAGGTTCAGCATCGAGCCCCTGGCCCCGGAACGGGCCATGATGACGGCAAAATTGTTCAGACCGAGGTGGCGCGATGCTATCTGACCGGACTTGTCTCGGGCCTCGCCCAGGACCTTCATGGCCTCGACCTCGAGGGTCTCCTCGAGGCTTCGGCCGGGCTGCTGCTCGAGCTCGCCATCGTTGAACACGCGGACCAGCTCATCCACCTTCTCCTCGGCCTCCTTGAGCAGGCTGTCGATGTGTTCCTTGGCCTCGATGGGTATGTCCTCGTCGTCGATGCCGGTGGTGAACCCCTTGATCATCATGGTGCTTATGGCCAGCTTCGTCACGTTGTCTATGAAGTTCCTGCCGGCGTCCGGGCCCAGGTCCCTGACGATCCTATCGAGTATCTTGCCTTTGAAGGCGCCTATGCCCTTCTCGTCGATGGTGCCCGTCTTGATGACACCCGCCTCGATATTGACCCAGGAGTCGTTCTCGCATTTCTCCTTGGTGCAGATATCGCAGTTCGTGCATATGGAGGCCTTGTACTGAATGGTGATCTCCTTCGGGATGATCAGGGAGAACAGGGCCTTGCCCGTCCAGTAGGGGCCGCGCTCGTCCTTGCCGCTACACTTTGGCAGGCCCTCCTTGATGCCCAGGCCAGCGAGTATCTTCAGGACCTCGTCGATGTAGTAGCGTGTCTCCTTGTGGGTCAGCAGGAAGGAGCCCGTTATGTGGTCGTGTATGGCCCCTATGACCGGCCCTCCGAACCTCGGGGACAGGATGTGCTCCTGGACCCTCATGAGTATCTTGGCCTCGGCTCTGGCCTCCTCGCTCTGGAGGGCATGGAGGTTCATCTCGTCGCCGTCGAAGTCGGCGTTGTAGGGCGGGCAGACCGACAGGTTGATCCTGAAGGTCTTGTGGGGCATGACCTTGACCTCATGGGCCATCATGGACATCCTGTGCAGCGATGGCTGCCGGTTGAACAGGACGATGTCGCCGTCGATGAGGTGCCGCTCGACTATGAAGCCCTTCTCGAGGGTCGCGGCCACGGTCTCGCCGTTCTTGTCGGTGACCTTGATCCTGCGCCCGTCGGGCCTGATGACGTAGTTGACGCCGGGGTGGACCTTGGGCCCCACGAGCACGAGCGCCTTGACGACGTCGATGTTGAACTCGTTGACGCGTATCGGCACGGTCAGCTCCATGGCCACCTCCTTCGGGATGCCGACCTCGTTGATGGACAGCAGCGGGTCAGGGGATATGACCGTTCGTGCCGAGAAGTTGACGCGCTTGCCGGACAGGTTCGACCGGAACCTGCCCTCCTTGCCCTTGAGCCTCTGGGCCAGGGTCTTCAGCGGCCTGCCGGACCTGTGCCTCGCTGGCGGGATGCCCGAGGTCTGGTTGTCGAAATACGTGGTGACGTGGTACTGCAGGAGCTCCCACAGGTCCTCGACGATGAGCTGGGGCGCGCCCGCGTCCCTGTTCTCTCGAAGCCTCTGGTTGATCCTCAACACGTCGACCAACTTGTGGGTCAGGTCGTCCTCGGACCGGTCGCCGGACTCAAGCGTGATGGAGGGCCTGACCGTCACTGGCGGGACCGGTAGGGCCGTCAGCACGAGCCACTCGGGCCTTACGACCTCCGGGTTCACGCCCAGGACCGACAGGTCATCGTCGGGAATGCGCTCGAGCCTCTCGCGGACCTCCTTCGGGGTCAGCTTGTGGCCGCCCTCGCGGAAGGTCGTCGGCTTGTCGAGGGTTATCTTGACCTGCTCCTCGCCGCAGTGGGGGCATACCTTGGCGTTTATCTCGCGCATCATGTCCCTGCCATCGTCCATGTCCGTGGATAACCCATCGTTGGTCATCTCATCCCGGACCGCCTTTATCTGGGCGTCGGCCAGCAGCAGCCGGCCGCAGGACCTGCAGGTGGACTGCAGGAGCCTCTTCAGTATACGCGTGTAGCCCACATGGATGACCGGCATGGCCAGGTCTATGTGCCCGAAGTGGCCGGGGCACTCGTCGACCTTGCGGCCGCAGGTCTTGCAGCGCAGGCCGGGCTCGATGACCCCGAGCCTCGGGTCCATGAGGCCCATCTCTATGGGGAAGCCGTCGTCGTCGTAGGTGTCGGCGGTTATGATCTTCGTGGCCGACATGGCCCTAATCTCCTTGGGTGACAGGAAGGCGAACTTGATGCCACCGATCCTCTTTCTGATACCTATCTGCATGTCTTGTCACCTCCCCTCACTTGAGGTCCTCCAGTTGTAGGCGCATGGCCACACCCAGCGACAGCAGCTCGTCCATAAGCAGCTTGAACGCGTAGGACGTCTGGATGGGATGTATGTTCCCGGTGTCGCCGCAGACGGGGCACCGCAGGACGCCCCTCGAGTCCATCATGGCTATGTGCCCGCACTTGGGGTTGCCGCAGACGTACTCGATGGTGCCGTCGGACTCGTCCAGCAGCTTGTCCTTGATGACCATGGCGGCCCCGTGGCCTATAAGGCAGTCCCTCTCCATCTCGCCGAACCTCAGGCCGCCTTGTCGGGCGCGACCCTCGGTGGGTTGCCTTGTCAGTATCTGGACCGGCCCTCGGGACCTCACATGCATCTTACCGGCCGCCATGTGGTGGAGCTTCTGGTAGTAGATGCAGCCGACGAAGATGTCCGCCGTGAACCTCCGGCCGGTCTTGCCGTCGTACATGACCTCCCTGCCGTTGTGCTTGAGGCCGTTCTTGATGAGGGCCTTTCTAAGGTCCTCCTCGTTCTCTCCGCTGAAGACCGTGCCGTCGATGAGGCGACCTTCCATGGCGCCGACCTTGCCGCCGATCATCTCCAGGACGTGGGCCACGGTCATTCGCGACGGGATGGCGTGGGGGTTGATGATGAGGTCCGGGACCAGGCCGTTGGCCGTGAAGGGCATGTCCTCGGGGGACACTATGAGGCCTATGACGCCCTTCTGCCCGTGCCTGGAGGCGAACTTGTCGCCCAGCTCGGGGATGCGCTCGTCCCTGACATGGACCTTCACCATACGGCTGCCGTTCTCGGACTCGGTCAGCATGACGTTGTCGACCCAGCCGGCCTCGCCGTGGCGGACCGTGATGGATGTCTCACGCCTCTTCTGTGGCGTCAGGAAGTCCGTCTGCTCCTCGAGGAACCTCGGGGGCGATGTCTTGCCTATGAGCACGTCGCCGCCCTTGACGAGTACCTCGGGGCTGATGAGGCCATCCTCGTCGAGGTTATTGTAGGTGACGTCGACCCTCGCGCCGCGTATATCGGGGGACGGGATCTCGAAGTGGTCCTCCTGGCCACCGGGGTAGCGGCGCTCCTCGGCCCTGTAGGTCCTAAGGAATGTGGACCTGCCGAGGGCCCGCTCGATGGACGACCGGTTGAAAACCAGGGCGTCTTCCATGTTGAAACCCATGTAAGACATGACGGCCACGACGAAGTTCTGCCCCGCGGGCCGCTTGGCGAAGTTCACGAACTTGGAGTTCTCAGTCTGCACGATGGGGGCCTGGGAGTAGTGCAGGATGTGGGCCCTCGTGTCGGGCCTGATCCTGTAGTTGGAGCACGACAGCCCGAGGCTCTGCTTGGCCATGGCGCTGCCCATGGTGTTCCTTGGCGACGAGTTGTGCTCGGGGTATGGGATGAGGCCCGTGGCTATGCCCAGGATGCACAGCGGGTCCACCTCCATGTGCGTGTTCTCGGGGACGAGGCCCTTCTCGTCGACCGCTATGAAGGCGTTCTCCTCCTCCTCGGCGTCGATCCACTCGACGATGCCCTCGCGCACGAGCTGGTCCAGGCCTATACGTCCGGACTTGAGCTCCTCCAGGTGCCTCTTGGTCAGGAGTATCTTTCCGTTCTTGACGACCAGCAATGGCCTCCGGAGGCGGCCCTCGTCGCAGTTGATGACAATCTCGTTCATGTCCTCGTCGTACTTGATGTTGAGCTCGTGGCTGAGCAGGCCCTGGCGGCGCCGCTCGCGTATCTCGCTGAGGAGCTCCTTGGGCCTGTCGTGGATGCCGACCAGGTTCCCGTTGACGTAGACCCTGGTCTCGGATATCTGCTGGCCCTTGACCTCCTTCATGCCCATGTTGTCCAGGAGCCACTTGACCTCGTTCTCGTTGTAGCCCTCGGACACGTCGATGATGAGGGCGCAGTTCTTGACCAAGCCACAGTTCTGCCCTTCGGGGGTCTCGTTCGGGCACAGCCTCCCCCACTGGGTGGCGTGCAGGTCACGGGCCTCGAAGTGTGGCTGGCTCCTCGTGAGCGGGGACGATATCCTCCGCAGGTGCGACAGGGTGCTCATATTGCAGGTCCTGTCTAGCAGCTGGGAAACGCCGACGCGGCCGCCGACCCAGTTGCCGGTGGCCAGGGCGTGGAGCAGCCTCTGGGTCAGTATGTCGGGCCTTATAGCCGACGATATCTTCAGGTCCCGGCGCCGGGCGAAGCCGCGCTCGAGCTGGTACTTCAGGTCCTTGCACAGGTTCGTGAAGGCGACCCTGAACAGGTCCTCCATGAGGTCCCCGGCCAGCTTGAGCCTCTTGTTGGCGTAGTGGTCCTTGTCGTCCTCCTTGCGCTTGCCCAGGGCCAGCTCCAGGACGGTCCTGGCGACCCTGCCGAGGAAGATGGCCTTCTTGAACCTGTCCTTGGGCTCGTCGCCCAGGTGAGGCAGCAATGACCGGTCGATGATGGATTCGACCTTCTTGGTCCTGTACTCCTTGGCCTGGCCCGTGGCGAACTTCTTCTCGAGGAATATGATGGCGTCCTCGGATGTGAACACGCCGTGGGGCGGGTACATGTTCTCGTCGTGGCACTCCTCGATGTTGGCGTAGACGATGTTGGCCATCTCGGGGTCCGAGACTATGGCCTTGAATATGTCCTCGTCCTTCTCCATGCCCAGGGCCTTCATGAGGATGATGAGGGGTATCTGGCCGCTGGCGGCGGGGACCGAGACGATGAGTATGCCGTCGGATTTCTTCTCGATGTAGGTCAGGGCCCGGTAGCCTTCCTTCTGCGAGAAGACCTTGGCGACCTCAATCTTGTGGCCGTAGCGCTCCTCGAACTCGACCATGACCCGGTTCGGGGCCAGGTCCTCAAGGGAAATGAGCACCCGCTCGGTGCCGTTGATGATGAAGTAGCCGCCCATGTCGAGCGAGTCCTCCTTCAGCTCGATGAGCTTGTGCTTGTAGTCCTCCTCGTTGATCTCGCCCTCGGACTTCATGTTGTCTCGGTGCAGGTTGCACTTTTTGGTCTTGGTCATGATGGGCAGGTCCCCGATGTGGACCTTCTCGGGCTCCCGGTCAATGTCGTTCTCGACGACGGTGAACTCCAGGTAGATGGGCGCCTTGTAGGTCAGGTTCCTAAGGCGCGACTCCATGGGCGTCAGGTCGTTCTCGGACCCGTTCGCCTCCTTGACCTTCGGTGTCCCGACGGAGATCGTGGGCTTGGCCCTGGAATCTATCTCCCCGGTGGTCGGGTCCCGGCGCCGCCCGACGAAGACCTCGATGGTGTCCTTGCCGATGCGGTCTATCTCGAGCTTTATTACGCCCTTCTCGTTGTCATCCTCTCCGACACGGACGTTGTCGACGATCCGCTGCATCCTGCTGTTGAGGTTGTCCAGCGTCGGTAAAAAGTCGTTGAAGGACGCTATGTGGTGGTTGACAATGCTTCTTTCCCTGAAGAAGGCCTCTACGAGCTCTCTCATCAATTCCCCTCCTTTTCTCACTTATACCAAATGATGCTCACATTATAGCGATGTGAATCCTCGTTCTGCGCTCATTGTTCTCGACGGAATACCGGGCTCATCCCTCGATGATGACCCTGTAGGCGATGGCCTCGCCCGCGGTGTCGCTCTTCCGTCGTATCCTGACGATGCGGCCCTGGTCCGTGTTATCGCCCTTGGCCTCGAGGGCCCGTATACATGGGTCGCTCTGCTTTATCTTCGGCAGTTGGTCGCGGATGATCTTGTACTGCTTAAGCACGCCCTCGGCCTCCTTCGGCTCGAGGATCGTATGTTCCGGGACCATGAAATGGTCCGTCACCTTGAACTTGGCCATGTTCTCAGTCTCCCCTGAAGTTCTTCCCACATGCCGGGCGGGCCACGCGTTTGGAATCGGTCGCCAGCGTGCCTTTCCTGGGCTTGACAATAAAATTGAGGCTTCGAGCGACCCTTTGGATCCCGTCGTCGGTCTCCGACGCCGGGCCCGGGGACTTGCGTTCGTCTTCCATTCTCACGCGCATCCTACCGACCTTCCTCGTGCCGCCTTGCCTCAGCGACCCCCGCGGGGTCCTGACGGGTCTGAGGGGATTTTCGGGCCGCGGTCCCACGGACCGGGCCATTCGAACCCCCGGCGATCTGGTCTCTTCTGGGATGAATCGACATCTTGTTCGTCGGTCTTCGTCTTCCCATTAAAAGCCAGGTGCTCTACCTAGCTGAGCTACAGACCCAGCTGACATCCTTGGAGGTTGCCCGCCTTAATATATTTTATATTATATAAACGTATGCGTTTTCTCCACGCATATATGTATTTTTTGGCCAGAATTCGGCGCTTGCCGTAATATCATGGTCATCCACTGCGTAATTCGTGGCCTCAGTCCGAGAAAAGCTTCTTTAACGTAAGAAGGTCCGTGAGGCTGGCCTTAAACTTGATCTTCCCCGTCGCGTAGGCCTTCATAGCGTTTATCTCCCGCTTCAGGAGCGCCTTCATGGTCTCCTGGTCGGTTATAACCTTGACCTCGAAAGGGTCGATGGACCCATCGGCGAAGTCCTTGATCTCAATGTCCTTGAGGTGCATGTGGCACGCGTCGCAGTCGTGGAACTCGATGAGGATCCTCCGGTCCATCCCCTCGAGCTGGGCCCTGAGCTTCTCGTCGGTCTTGGCCTTGCAGTTGAACTTGTCGATAGCATCGGTTATGAGCCCGCGCAGTTCGTTGTCCATGGTGTCACCATCCACTTTATTCGTCCGTTCCATCTCGCTTGGGATCGTCGTCGGATTTCCGCTTGCCGCGCAGGTCCTCCTCGGACTTTGTCCACAGGCCATAGCTGTCCAGGGTCGTGACCTTGGCCATCTCCATGATGTGCCGGGCCGTGTCCCAGCTCCTGCGGATGTAGGGGGGAAAATCCCCTTCTTTCTTAATCCAATTTTCTATGAAGGTGATGGTGACCGGGTCCGAGGGGTAGCCGCTGCCCAGCGGCCGGTCCAGGGTCTTCCGGAGCTCCTTCTCGATGGCCACTATGGCCCTGTCCCTGGTGACCTTGGCTATTATCGATGCCGCGGACACGACGGGATAGATGGCGTCGGCCTTGTGCTTCGAGACCATGTTGAACACCGCGTCGCATCGGCCCGCGTTGAGCCTCAACGAGATCTCCTCGCCGAAGTATTTCTCGCGCACATCGGCCGCGTCGACGTAGATCGTGTCGCCATCGTGGAGGACCTTCCCGATGGCGGCCGCGAAGACGTCCAGCTCGATCTCGTTTATGGTCACCGACCTCCGGAGGGTGTCTATCTCCTCGGCGGATATGACCTCGATGGCGACCTTGGACAGGGGCATGATCTCGTCGTATAGGGCCCCCCTACGAGCGGGCGTGAGGACCTTGGAGTCCTTGACATTGAGGTCCCGGAGGATGGCGTCGTTCTGGACGCGTAGGGCCACCACGACCAGCGGGCCCATGACCGGTCCCCGGCCGGCCTCGTCGACGCCAACCAGCCCCGGCGGTCCTGTGGCGGCCGGCCTCGCTGGCTTGGCCTTCTTGGGTGGCCTCTTGGCCGTGCCCTTCTCCTGACCTTCGGGCGCCTTGCCCTTCTGTTTGACGATTTCGAATATGTTCAACATGTAGTTCTTGTTCCGTTTCTCGTCGGTAAAAGATGAGGGGATCCCGCTCATTTCTTCCGGGTGAACCCTTTGAGCTTACCCTTGAAAAGGTCCTCGAAGTCCTTGACGAGGGCATCAAGACGCTTCTTGCTCGTGGCCTCGGCGAAGAGCCGGACCATGGGTTGCGTATTGGACGGCCTGAGCAGCGCCCAGCCGTCGTTGAATATGACCTTGACGCCATCTGTGGTATCCACCTTGGCGCCATCCTTGATGAAATCATCCCGGATGGAGTCGACGAGCTTGAACTTGACCGTATCTGGCACCGTGTAGCCTTTCTCGACGGTCGGGTAGGTCGGTATATTATTTACCATCTTCGAGAGCGGCACGCCCTCCCGTGCAAGAATCTGGGCCAGTTGGAGGGTTGCGAGCAGCGGGTCGTCGAAGATGTAGTATGTTGGTATGAAGTAGTGCGCCGATATCTCCATGCCGAAGACGGCCTTCATCTTCTTGACGGCCTCACACACGAAGACGTCCCCAACGCGGGTCCTCTTGACCTTCCCGCCCACTTTCTCGATCTCGCGTTCGATTATCATGGAGCAAGGGATGTTGGCGAGGACCAGGCCGCCAGGTTTCGTCCTGAGGATGTCGCGGGCGAGAATGATACCCATGACCTCGACCTGGACCGTCCGGCCCTTGTCGTCGACGAAGACGACCCGGTCCCCGTCCGGGTCGAAGGCCACGCCGAAGTCGGCCTTGGCCTGCTTGACCTTGGCCTCGAGGAGCCCCAGGGTCCCAGCCCTTGGGTGCGGGTCACGGCCGCCGAAGGTGGGGTCGATGTTCTCCGAGACCGAGCCCACCTTGTGGCCAACGGCCTCTAGCGTCCTGCGGGCCGTCATGGCCCCGGCCCCGTGGGCCGGGTCTACGACGATGTGCATTGGGCGCTCGGCCTTCATCCTGTCGATGAGGAAATCGCAGTACTTGGAAATAACGGCCCCGTTGTCGGCCCACTTGATGCGGCCCAGCCGGTCCCACTTGGCCCGCTTCCATTTCTTCGGCTGGAGGAAGAGGTCCCGGACCTCCTCGTTCTGGATCGTAAAACCCGTCCCGTCGGGGTGGCGGAAGCGCACGCCGTTATACTCGGGCGGGTTGTGGGAGGCCGTGATGTAGGACCCGTAATCGTATTTGTCGAAAAGCGTCGTGAAGTTGGCCGCCGGTATGGGCATGGCCCCGAGGCACGTGACATCTACGCCGGCGGACGCGAGGCCGGAGGTTATGGCGTTGGCCAGGGCCTCGCTACTGCTGCGGCAGTCCCAGCCCAGGGACACCTTTTTCTTGGGTCCGATGTAGGAGCCGAAGGCCAGGCCTATGTTGGCGGCGACATCGACGGTGAGGTCCTGGTTGAAGACCCCCCGTACATCGTAGGCCCTGAATATGTGCGATACGTCCATCCTGGGTTCCTTCCTACTGTGTAACGTCCGTGTTCACCAGGAGCAGTTTCCTGGCCTTATTATAGGTAAGTTTCACGAGGCAAACCTGCGGGTGCGTGTTGGTGATCTCGACCATCCATTCCTCGACGAGCTTGTCGTTCGGGGTGAGGCCGATCTTCTTGGCTATGTACTTCATGTCCTCGCCCGATATCCTTGATGTCCGGCTCAGGCCGCCGACGGACTCGTTCCAGTGCTTGTCGACCTCCTGGCCGACCTTGGCGGCATTCCCGCGCATCTCGCCTGGGGACCCGCCCTCGAGGACCTCCACCTGGACGCCCTTGGGGAAGGACTTCGCGGCCGAGGAGAACCCATAGTATGCAATGGCAGCTTCGATGGCTATGTCCTTCCTCGACTTCCGTCCCATCGCTCCCACCATCCTTCGATATTCATCGACGGTTCCGCCAGACCGCCCGTCCTTGATTTTGAAGGTAAAGGGCTTCCTATATTTGAAATCGACCGTCAGACCTATTTATATAAAGGGAGATTTTTCCCTCATCATGGTCCGAAGAACGGCGGCGAGGCCATCCTTCCTGCCGGTGCTCACCCTTTACCACGCCGTGGACGACGGCATGCTGGCCTCGATTTCGGCGATGTTCCCTATCCTCATGGTGAACAAAGGCTTCGGGCTCAACTACGAGTCCATTGGCCTGCTGACCTCCATCGGCCTCACGGTCACCGTGATATTCCAGCTGTTCACAGGCCGGGTCGGTGATGTCAGGGACACGCGGCTCCTGATGACGCTCGGCATCATGATGATGGGGATCACATCGTTCCTGCTGACATTCTCGTGGGACTTCATCTCGCTGCTCGCGGTTGTCCTCCTCGTGAGGGTCGGGGCCAGCTTCTACCATCCCATCGGCATCGGCTGGATCTCGAAGAGGTACACGGGCGAGGCCCTGGACAGGTCCATGGGATACCAGAGCGCATTGGGCGACACGGGCGTCCTCGTGGCCTTTCTCACGACGGGGTTGATCGCCATGCACTGGGGCTGGCGGGCCCCGTTCATCCTGTGGGGGGCGCTGAACATCGGGGCCGCGCTCCTCGGCCTCGCCATGAGGTACAACACGGACACAGAGGTCGACAGGAGGCAAAGGGGCGCCAAGGACGTCACCGAGGTCCCGCTGTCGAAGGTCTTCAAGGGATTCAGGTTCGCACTTCTGCCGCTGGCCATAAGCGGGGCGGCCTATACCATAACCTCGAACTTCGGGCCGCTGCTGGGGACGGATAAGTTCCACCTCAAGCCGGATGTGGCCGGGCTGGTGGTGGCCCTGTGGATCGGCTCGGGCGTCATTACGGCCGCGTTCTATGGCCGGATATCCAAGGCCATCGGCAGGAAGCGGTCCTTGCTCATCGCGTTCGCGGGCGTATTTGTGTGTTCGCTCGTCGTTGGGCTCGCCGACAACATCATCGTCGTTGCCGTCGCCATGGCAGCCTTCGGCGCCTTCCTTTTCACGACATGGCCCGGGCTCTTCTCGATGATCTCGGACGCCACGGGCAAGGTAAGGCAGGGCTCCATCTTCGGCATCATCTTCGCGGGCCAGATAATAGGAGGCGCGTCCATAGCCTACTTCGCAGGCCTCGCCGCGAAGGTCTACGGCATCGGCGTGCCGTTCCTGATGATAAGCGTGCTGTCCATCTTCCCCCTGGTCAGCCTCGCGATGTCCGAGAAGCCGGCGAGGGCCGGGGACCAGCCCATTCGTTCTCCGGAACTGTAGAAATAAAAGGATATGAAGGGCGACAAGGCCAAACCAAGCGAAAGGAAATTATTTCTGCCCCGAGGGCCATCCACTGGCCATGCGCATAACCGCTGTCGAGGCCCATGTCCTCAAGGTCCCCCTCGTGAAGCCGTTCATAATATCGGCCGGGACGCAGAACGACTACCATGGCGTCCTCGTGAAGGTCTCCGCCGGGGAGGTCCACGGGTGGGGCGAGGCGTCCCCCTCGAAGCGCGTCACGGGCGAGACCGAATCCTCGGTCGTCAAGTTCGTCAAGCGCATGGCGCCGCGCCTGAAGGGCCGGGCCCCGACCCTGGAGCTCATACCCACCGTCTTCGACCACAGGAACGGGGCTGCCACGGCTGCCCTGGACATGGCCATCCACGACCTCGTCGGGAAACTCGAGGGGAAATCTGTGCGAGACATCTACCTACCGAGGGGCCGGCCGGTACGCTCGTCCATCGAGACCTCCATCACGGTCAGCGTTGGCAACCTCGAGACCACGCTAGAGCACGCCGAGGCCCTGGTCGAGAAGGGCGCCACCACATTGAAGGTCAAGATCGGGACGGACCCGGCGCTAGATATAGCTCGGATACAGGCATTGCGGAACGCCTTCCCGAAGGTCAAGTTACGGCTCGACGGGAACCAGGGCTACGACGAGGACCAGGCGGCCTGCGTCCTCAGGGCGCTCGAGCCCGAAGGCATCCAGTTCATCGAGCAGCCCGTCGACAGGATGTCCCTGGGCGCCATGGCCCGGCTGCGGAAGAAGGTCGGGATACCCATCATGGCCGACGAGGCCTTGACCGAGTATGGATCGCTCGAGGCCATCATCAAGAAGGGGGCCGCCGACATGATAAATATCAAGCTCATGAAGGTCGGGGGCATCCGGGAGGGCATACGCATCGCGAGGCGGGCCGCCGGTGCTGGCCTTGGCATCATGGTGGGCTGCATGATCGAGACCCGCGTGGCCATCACGGCCGGGACCCATCTGGCCCTAGCGGAGGAGGGGATCCAGTACGCGGACCTCGACGGACACCTGGACCTCAGGGAGGATGTGGTGACCGGCGGTGTCCGGACGCGCCTCGGGAAGAACAGGATACCCGGGTCGCCGGGCCTTGGCCTTGATGTTACGGAAAACGCGCTTAAGAGGTTCTCGTCAAAGTCTCTTGAAGGTTGAAGCGCGCCACATGGTCAAATTTATTAGCTGATATTTGCATTTGAGGCCCAATGCATAAGGTTTGCAAGTCGTGTACGATACCTATAGTGGTGTCGAGGGACAATGTTTGGCTTCCGAACGGGACCATCGTCGCTGAGAAGGTTCCCACGTTCAAGATCATGATCCTTGAAGTGGACTACTTCAAGCGGCTCTACTCGGACCTCGAAGGACTTTTCGGCAAGGCCATCCCGAACTGCATAACCCAGGGCACCCGGAAGAACGCCAAGATCTATATCAATGGCCTCCTGAAGGGCCCGCTCGGCTACGTCGCCAGGTCCAGGTTCGGCAGCAGGAAGGTCTACGATGCCTTGGTCGATAGCTGCCTTGCGCTCGGATACGGCCGGTCGCATGTCGTCGAATACGAACGCGGCACGTCCCTTCAGGTCGATATCGTCGATACGATATATCCTCCCCATTTCCTGGGCGATCTCCGGGGGGCGTTCGAGTCCGTAGAGAAAAAACCATCCAAGGGCCGGTGGAAGAGCGGGTCCGGCGGGGTCGTCCATCTCACAGTCGAGGTGAGCGAGGACGAAGACCCGCTCGAGGACAGATTCGACTACCAGGAAGCGCGGCAGCACCAGGTGGGCGAACCCTACCCGACCTGCCCCTCATGCGGGCTCCCGACCGAACTTGGACGGTTCGAATGGGACCTCGACAGGTTCTGGATACACGACTCGCTCTTCGACCAGCGGGTCCTCATCCTCGGGTTCAACGACATGATCGCCATCATGCACGAGCTCGAGAAGCTCGTCGGCGACCTCCTCCGGGAAAAGGTGAAGGACCTGACGGTCCCCTTCGGAAGGGCCATCGGTGAAAGGCTTGGCGAGAAGGCCATCGACGGCTTCGCCGAGGACCTCCGGATAAAAGGGTGGGGATACCCGACCCTCGAAAGAACGGGCACTCATGTGAAATGGCGCATCTCGAATCCATCCTATACGCCATTCATCGAGGGAAGGCTCGTGGGGATCTACGAGGCCGTGAACGGTCGCACCCCAGAGGTCAGGACCGAAAAGAGCGACGGGATCCTGACCATCGAGATGAAATAGCGTCCATACCGCGGCACCGCAGGCCCTCCTCGGACCGGCCATCCATGGCAAAGACTTTTATGTCCAGGTGGCAGTCATAGTACTGTGAGGTCCCTGTCATGAGATACTTTGTCACGGGCGGCGCCGGCTTCGTCGGCAGCCATGTCGTCGACCGGCTCATGCAGGAGAAGGGCGCCGAGGTCACAGTCTACGACAACCTGAGCGGCGGCAAGCTCGACTTCCTCGCCCATTACGAGATGAAGAAGAACTTCACCTTCATCAAGGCCGACCTGATGGACCAGGAGACCCTTGACAAGGTCATCAAGGGCCACGACATCGTCCACCACCTGGCCGCGAACCCGGACGTCCGCATCGGCGAGAAGGAGCCCACGCTCGACATCGACCTCGGCATCAGGGTCACCTCCAACCTGCTCGAGGCCATGCGCCTTCACGGCATCAAGAGGATCGCCTTCTCCTCGAGCTCCGTGGTCTACGGCGAGGCCGACAAGTTACCCACGCCCGAGGACTACGGGCCGCTCGTGCCCATCTCCATGTACGGCGCCGCCAAGCTCGGCTGCGAGGCACTCATATCGGCCTACTGCCACACCTTCGGGTACCAATCGTGGATCTACAGGTTCGCCAACGTTATCGGGCCCCGCGGGACGCACGGTGTCCTTGTGGACTTCATCAATAAGTTGAAGAAGGATCCCGGGAAGCTCGAGATACTGGGC
>Ga0315284_10001054_pt1 | contig 38633 bp, 21 predicted proteins | sample YL17G09_16_MG_FD_203696 | JGI IMG/M metagenome (GOLD analysis project Ga0315284, IMG submission 203696) | Sediment microbial communities from Yellowstone Lake, YNP, Wyoming, USA - YL17G09_16 | ecosystem: Environmental > Aquatic > Freshwater > Lake > Sediment | place: USA: Wyoming | collected...
CGGGGCCGCCCAGGCTTTTCTCATCAACCACAACGCGGACAACGCCATCGCCTCGTTCCGGTTCAAATACAAAGACCTGAAGATCAAAGCCGCAGAAAAAGCCTTCGAGTCGAGCGGCAAAAAGTTCAATGCCGGAGCTTTCATCATCAAAGCCGCCGAGAACTCTGGGAATCTCGAAAGCCTGCTGGATGAGGCAGGGAAGCAGTATGGCCTCACCATATATGCCGTCCCGGCCGTCCCCGACGTTCCCGTCCATGAGGTGAGCGTGCCTCGCATCGCCGTCATGCACACCTGGCAGACCACCCAGACCGAGGGATGGGTGCGCATCGCGCTCGATGATCTCCAGATCCCGTACGAATATGTCTCGGTCCACGCCGTCCGCGACAACGCCCGGCTCCGCGACAAATATGACGTGATCCTGTTCGGTCCCGCCTCCGGAGACGCCCTGAGCGTTGTTTCGGGAGTCAGCGGGGACAAGCCGATCCCATGGAAGAAAACACCACTTACCCCCAACATCGGGGTTGAAGATTCCACCGAAGACATGCGCGGCGGTATCGAGCTCGAGGGCGTTCTCCATCTGCGCGATTTCATCAAGGATGGCGGTCTGCTCATCACGATTGCCAACAGCTCCTCGCTGCCGATCCAGTTCGGGCTGGCCGGGGGAACCTCGATCCGGACGACAACGAACCTCTGGGCACGCGGCGGCGTGTACAAAGCCGAAGTCTCCGATAAGACGAGCCCCATCGTCTATGGATACGACGACACGCTGGGCATCTATTTCAGCCAGTCACCGGTGTTCGGCATAGGAGGGTTCGGCGGTCGCGGCGGTGGCGGCGGCGGAATGATGGGGCCCCAGGGCGGCGCTCAGGGTCGGCCGTCAGGACGCGGCGGGGTCAATGACGCCGATATTCCTCAGGGCAGGCCCCGGGACATCGGCAAGGCATCCGTCGAGGAATTCCGGAAGATGGAGAAGGAGGGCGCTCAGCCCGAAGGGAGAGGGCCCGGGGCTGCGGCCATCCGGGCAAGGACGATCATCCGTTTCGCCTCTGCCGTCAACGATCTCCTGATCAGCGGCGGCCTGGCCGGCGGCGAAGAGCTGGCCAACACGCCCGCGCTCGTCGACGCCCCGTTGGGCAGCGGCCATGTGGTCATGTTCAGCTTCAATCCCATGTGGCGCCACCAGACCCATGGCTCCTTCTTCCTGGTGTTCAACGCCATGCTGAACTTCAAGAACCTAAGTCCTCCGCCCACGCCCCCCGCGCCCCAGAAATAAGGAAAAAACGGGGGTCAAAGGAAAAAACCGGGGTCAAAGCTACTTTTTACGCAGGCTTCCCCGAGAAATGGATGCGTAAAAAGTAGCTTTGACCCCGGATTTCAGAAATACGAGGGGACATAAAATCGTGTCCCCCCATGAAGCTCGGCACCGATAATCGGATAAAAAAATGTCTCTTTTCCATGTTTCATAACCTACATGAAATGGAAGAGAATCATAAATATTTTCGCGTAGATAGAATTTCTTGTGAGGTGATCCAATGAAAATATTCTTGAGGCTCTGCCTTGTCGCCTTCATCCTTTCTTCGTTGACCGTTTTCTCCCAGCAAAATGACCTGTCCAAGGAAAAAGTCCTGTACACCGTCGGCTATGCCCATCTGGATACGCAGTGGCGGTGGGATTACCAAACGACCATCAACGAATACATCTGGAACACGATGGTCTTTAATTTCAAGCTCTTTGAGAAATACCCCGATTACGTTTTCAATTTCAGCGGTGCCAACCGCTACAAGATGATGAAAGAGTATTATCCGGAAGAATATGAGAAACTCAAGAAATATGTGGCTGCCGGCCGCTGGTTTCCCTCCGGCTCCTCTATGGAAGAAAATGACGTTCTGGCGCCTTCCCACGAGTCCATCATCCGGCAAATCCTTCTAGGCGCCAATTACTTCCGAAAAGAGCTCGGCGTGACCAGTCAGGAATTCATGATTCCGGACTGCTTCGGATTCCCCGCCTCGCTTCCCTCGATCCTGGCCCACTGCGGCCTCAAAGGATTTTCGACGCAGAAATTATCATGGGGCTCCGCCGTCGGCATTCCCTTTAATGTCGGCACCTGGATCGGCCCCGACGGAGAATCTGTCACGGCCGCCTTGAACCCGGGCAGCTATGGTTCGAGAGTTCAAGAGGATTTGAGCATCAACGCGAATTGGAAGAAAAGGATTTACGATCTCGGAGGCAAGACCGGAGTTTATGCTGACTATATGTACTACGGGACGGGCGATGTCGGCGGTTCCCCCACGGAAGATTCCGTTCAATGGATCGAGAAAAGCTTGAAGACCGGGTATGATTTCAAGATCGTCTCGGCCCGGGCCGATCAACTTTTTTCCGATCTCACACCCGCCCAAAAAGCGATGCTTCCGACCTACAAAGGGGAGTTCTTATTGACGAATCACTCGGCCGGCTCCATCACCTCGCAGGCGGCCATGAAGCGATGGAACAGAAAGAACGAGCTGCTGGCTTTTAAGGCCGAGGCGGCATCAACGATAGGGGAGTGGCTCGGCGGAATATCCTATAACAAAGATGAAATGAATGAAGCCTGGCGGCTTGTCCTGGGGGGCCAATTCCACGATATTCTTCCCGGGACCAGCATCCCCCGGGCTTATGAATTCTCTCAGAACGATGAGCTGCTGGCTTTGAGCCAATTTGGCCATATTTTCGCGGACGCTTCGGGTTCGGTCATTCGCGCCCTGGATACTCGGGTCCAGGGGATCCCGCTTGTCGTCTTCAATCCTTTAGCGGTCGAACGGGAAGATATCGTTGAGGCGACGGTCGTACTTCCGAAGGAAGGGCCAAAGGCCGTCAGAATCTTCGATGGCGATAACAAAGAAGTTCCTTCACAGATCTCCAAGGTCGACGGGAACAAGATCGCGGTCCTTTTCTTGGCCAAGACTCCGTCGTTAAGCTATGTCGCGTTCGATGTCAGACCGTCGGATGCGCCGTGCGCCATAGCGACGGGATTGAAGGCAACTCCGACGTCGCTCGAAAATTCAAAATATGTCGTCAAGCTGAATCCGGCTGGGGATGTCGTCAGTATTTTCGATAAAACCGCGAACAAAGAACTGTTGTCATCGCCGATCAGGCTGGCCTTTCACTATGAGCGGCCCCAGCAATGGCCGGCCTGGAACATGGATTGGGAAGATCGAAACAAGCCGGCGGCGGGCTTTGTCGAAGGCCCGGCCAAAATCGCGATCGTCGAAAACGGGCCGGCCCGGGTCGCCCTGGCCGTCGAGCGGGAATCCCGTCATTCAAAATTCGTCCAGGTCATCCGCCTGGCGGCCAACGGAAGCCGCGATAGGATCGAGTTCAACACGTTCATCGATTGGGCGACCAAAGAGTCGTCTTTGAAAGCCACATTCCCCTTGACGGTTTCCAACCCTGTGGCGACGTACAATTGGGGCGTCGGCACGATCGGGCGCGGCAATAACGATCCCGTCAAGTTCGAGGTGCCGTCACACCAATGGTTCGACCTGACGAATAAAGACGGCCGTTATGGCGTATCGGTCCTTGAAGACTGCAAATACGGTTCCGACAAGCCCGCCGACAATATCTTGAGATCGACCCTTTTGTACACGCCCGGCGTGAGAAATTCATATCGCGAGCAGGGCGTCCAAGATTTTGGCAAACATGAGATCCTCTACGCCCTCTATGGCCACCAGGGCGATTGGCGCGCCGCCGATTCGAACATACAGGCCGCACGACTCAATCAGCCTCTTGTCGCTTTCCAGGCTGTGCCGCATCCGGGCCCCTTAGGAAAGACCTTTTCATTCCTCAAGGTCAGTCATCGGGATATCGTCGTGTCGGCCGTCAAGAAAGCGGAGATCGGCGATGATTTGATCGTCCGGATCGTCGAGGCCAAAGGCAAAGCCGCAAAAAACATCGAGCTGGCTTTTGCCGCTCCGGTCGTTTCGGCGAGAGAAGTGAACGGCCAGGAACAGGATCTGACAAACGCCGTCGTGAAAAATGGAAAGATCGTCTTTGATGTGACGCCCTATCATCTGAAGACGTTCGCCGTGCGACTCGCGCCGTTCGAAAAAGCCCTTTCCCCGCCTCAAAGCACGCCGGTGGAATTGCCCTATAACGTCGATGTCATCAGCAACGACAAGCACAAAGCCGACGGCGATTTCGACGGGAGTGGAAGGTCTTTCCCGGCGGAGATGCTCCCGGACACGATCACGAGCGGGAGCATCCATTTTCGATTGGGTCCCAAGGCCGACGGCGCCAATAATGCGGTCGCCTGCAGCGGCCAGACGATTAACCTGCCGGCTGGAGGCTTTAACAAGATCTATGTCCTTGCTGCTGCCGGGGAATCGATGGCTTTCCGCGGGATGGATGCGGGGGGCGCCGGGACAGGGACCAGGGCCGTCTTCAAGGTCGGCGGCGTCGCCGTGGAAATCCCGGTTGAGGTCTGGTCAGGATTTTATGGTCAATGGGACAAGCGTCTATGGGACGGCGACAGCGCCGCGACGAGCTTCGACCGTGGCAACATCAATTATGTGGGCGTCGCCCCCGGCTATGTCCGAAAAGACCGTGTCGCCTTTTTTACGACCCATCGGCATTTGCGAAACGGGGCCAACGACCCTTATATGTACGCGTATATCTATCAGTATAAAATCGATCTGCCGCAGGGGGCCACGCAGATTACTTTTCCGGCGAACGAACGAATCAAGATCTTCGCTATCACGGCCGCCCATAACGAGAATGACGACGTGACTCCGGCCCAGCCTCTTTCCGATACGCTGATCAGAGATCGCAACGATTATGGGAGATTCCAAACTTGCAGCAGGCCGCTGATCTCGCCCGAAAAAGCTTATATCGATTATAGCCAGCCGCTCGTCGTGGCCATGATGGCCACGGATGATAACGCCGAGATCCACTACACACTGGATGGCAGCGTGCCGACGATGAGCTCGGCCAAGTACACTGCGCCGCTCAGCTTGAACCAATCCGCCGTTCTAAACGCGATCTCCTTCGATAAAGTTAAGTTGCCGAGCGTGATGGCGACCGCTTATTTCAGCAAATCGTTGCCGGTCAAGAGCGTTCAATACGTGGTCCCGCCCGCTCAAAGACGGGGCGGACCTAGCGGATTGGTCGCAAGTACGGCGCTGATCGATCTGGTCAGGGGAATAACCGAAGCGGGCGACCGCAATTGGCAGGCGTTTGACAAGGATCTCGACGTAATCCTGGATATGGGGCAGGTCAAGACGCTCGAGGAAATTACTTTGGGCTGTTTCGAGAACAACAGCGCAAGGGTCTTTCTGCCGGCCTCAGTCGAGATCTCGGTTTCGCTGGACAACAAGGATTATAAGATTGTCGCCACGGACAGCTTGGCCGTGCCGGAGAGAGCGCAGGGTCCGGCCATCAAGAATCTGAGCTATGACTTGAAAAGGATGCAGGGCCAGTATATTCACATAAGGGCCAAGAACATCGGAGCACTGCCCAAGTGGCACCCGAACGCCGCGGCCCCGAACGCCGCCGCGATGATGAATTTCGACGAGATCATCGTCAAGTAATAAGGAACGGGGTCAAACCTACTCATTACGCACCCTCCCCTGGAAAATAGTGCGTAATGAGTAGGTTTGACCCCGGTTCAAGACGAGTGGTCGTGGATGATGCGCCAGCCCTCGGGGAAACGCTTGAAGATGATCGTGAAAACGCCCTCTTTTTTTGTGTCTTTTATCGCCAGGTTCCAACGGCCCAGGACGTAGGCGTAATCGCTGCTGAGAACTTTGACCTCGAGGTCGGTAAAATCCAAAATCCCCCAATTTTCGCCGGAATAGCTTTTTTGGTAGCGCTCAAGAAGGGCATTCCAGCCGCGAAGCCTGTTCGCTCCGGATTGAAAAGTAAATTCTTCTGATTTCCAATAATAGGCCATGAACCCCAGGATGTCCTGTTTGTTCCAGGCGGTTTTTTGGATATCAAGGATTTTGAGCAGCTCCGATTTGAGATCTGCCGCAGGCAATGACTTTGCTATTTGACAGAGAAAAAGAATAGCGATAACAAATATCCATTTTCGCATCAGTCGTCCTCCCAAAATTCTCACTGTCAAGGCTTTTATATACTGAACCTGGAGTTTTTTCAACCGGCCTAATTCTTCTGTTTTTTTGTTTTAGGGGGATTACATTACGTTATGGGGTCGAACCTCCTCATTAAAGAATCGGGGTCAAAGCTACTCTTTACGCAAGCTCCCCTGGAAAATAGTGCGTAATGAGTAGGTTTGACCCCCGTTCATTTTTTTCGTAAAATCCTTTTGCCTTGGCAGGCTGATCGCGATGTTCTTCGAGATTTCGTATATTCTCTACTTGTCGGGGAATGTCTATCTGCTCTGGCGGGGCTGGAAAGCATTGGCCGGAACGGGCCTATTCCGGATCCTCGTTTTCATTCTTTATCTCCCATTCTCCTACACCTTTTTCCTGTGGCACCGCTTGGAGAGGGGAGAGCCCTCCGTATTCAAAGAGACCATCTGCGCTCTAGGATCCTTTTATCCGGGCGTTTTGCTTTATCTCGTCCTTTTCACGGAGCTTGTCGACCTTTTGCGCTTGATCGACCACTTCTTTCCCTTTTTCCCAAGGTGGATCCGGGAGAATCGCCGGAGGGCGGGCCGGGCGGCGTTTTTTGCCGTCGTTGCCGCCACCTTGACTGTCGTTTTCGCCGGACTCTTTTATGCCCGCCATGTCCGCGTCAATACGATGGACATCGCCATTGATAAAAAAGCGGGCGGGATGGAGAGTCTGAACCTGGTGTTTCTCTCCGACATTCATGTCGGGCCTTATATGCGGGTATCGCGGCTGGAGAAGATTGTCCGGAAGATTAACAGTCTGGATCCCGATGTCGTCCTCATCGTGGGCGATATTCTTAACGAGGAAGCTCTGACCCCCGAAAAGGAGAAGCTGCCGGATACACTCACGAAGATCCGCGCCCGGTTCGGCGTCTATGCCTCCATGGGAAACCACGAACACTTTGCCGGGCTCAAGAACAGTCTGGAGCTGCTCGGGAAAAGCCGGATCATCGGATTACAAAACAAGGCGGAGCTCGTGGCCGATTCCTTTTATCTCGTCGGCCGCAGCAATAGATCATACATCGCCCATAACGAACGGCGGATGCCTCTCAAGGATATCCTTAAAGACGTCAACATGAACCTCCCGGTCATTCTCATGGATCATCAACCCGTTCATCTTGAAGAGGCGGCCGAAGCCGGCGTCGATCTCCAGCTGTCAGGCCATACCCACGGCGGATCATTCTTTCCGGTCACCCTGGTCAACGACCGCCTCTATGAGATCGGCCGGGGATACGGCCGCAAGATGAACACCCAATATTACGTCACAGTGGGTGTGGGGGTCTGGTCGCCGCCGATCAGGATCGGGACCACATCCGAGATCGTCCAAATGAAGGTCAAGTTCCGCTCCTGAGAGGGTAGGAAGCACGGGGTCAAAGCTACTCATTACGCATATTTCTAATCCGATGTTTGCGTAAAAAGTAGCTTTGACCCCGGATTCTTTTCTATCATCCTGTTGACAGGGATCCGCCGCTGGAATAAATTCATCTTCATACCACGGATCGTTAACCCTCATGTCAAAGGAGAATCAACCATGAAATTTCGGATTAAGCCTGGCCAATGCGTTTTGGCATTGCTCCTGTTGGCCGCCGCCGTTTCGACAGGCATGGCCCAACCGTTCGATGCAAGGTACTTCGCCGGGATGCACTGGCGCTCCATCGGACCCTATAGAGGCGGCCGGACCAGAGCCGTCGCCGGAGTTCCGACCCAACCCAACGTTTTCTACATGGGCGTGTGCAACGGCGGCGTATGGAAGACGACCGATTACGGCATAACATGGAAGCCGATCTTCGACAGCCAACCAACCGGCTCGATCGGCGCCATCGCCGTGGCGCCGTCTGATCCGAACATCGTCTATGTCACGACCGGCGAGGGGCTGCAGCGGCCCGACCTTTCGACGGGCGACGGCGTCTACAAGTCGACCGACGCCGGCAAGACCTGGACGCATCTCGGCCTGCGCGATGGACAGCAGATCCCGCAGATCATCGTCGACCCGGGCAACCCCAGCCGGCTATTCGTGGCCGTGCTCGGCCATCCGTACGGACCGAACGAGGAACGCGGCATCTTCCGCTCGACGGACGGCGGCCAGACGTTCCAGAAGGTGCTTTACAAGGATGAAAACACAGGCGGCTCCGAGCTTGAGTTCGACCCCGTCAACCCGGATATCGTCTATGCCGGCCTTTGGGAATCGCGGCAGGGTCCCTGGGAGAACGCTGCGTGGAGCGGCACCGGGGGCGGCATCTTTAAATCGACCGACGGCGGCACGACCTGGCGGCAGCTCACCAACGGCCTGACGACGGGCACGGACGCCGTCGTCCAGGCCAACCTCGCCATCGCTTCGAGCAATCCGAACCGTATCTATGCGGCCATAGCCATGATGCGAGGCACGGGCATCTTTCGCTCGGATGATGCGGGCGAAAACTGGACGCGGATCACAACCGACTCGCGCCCGGCCGGCCGCATAGGCGGCGGAGATCTCCCCAGGATGGCGGTTCATCCCAAAAATCCAGATATCGTTTTTAGCGACAGCACCGTGACATGGAAGTCCGTGGACGGAGGGAAGACCTGGACAGGTTTTCGCGGCGCTCCGGGCGGCGACGATTACCAGAACATCTGGATTAATCCGAACAACCCGGACATCATGCTGCTCGTAGCCGATCAGGGCGCCATCATCACCGTCAACGGCGGTCAGACATGGAGCTCCTGGTACAACCAGCCGACCGCGCAGTTGTACCACGTTGCTGCCGATAATGCCTTCCCATACCGCTTGTACAGTGGGCAGCAGGAGAGCGGGTCAGCCGGGGTCGCGAGCCGCGGCAATCATGGTCAGATCACCTTCCGCGAATGGCAGCCGGTCGGCGTCGACGAATACGGGTACGCCGCTCCGGACCCGCTCGATGCGGACATTGTCTATGGCGGCCGGAGCGTAACGCGCTTCGATCGCCGGACGGGCCAGGTCCAGAATGTCGGGCCGAAACCAATCCGGTCCTCCGATTTCCGGACCGTCCGCACGCAGCCCGTTCTCTTTTCTCCGGTCGATCCTCACATCCTCTATTCCGCGGCAAACACGCTGTGGAGGACAGCGAACGGCGGCCAGAGCTGGCAGCAGATAAGTCCTGACTTAACCCGAAAGACCTGGGAAGTGCCGGCGAGCGTCGGAAAATATCGAAGCACCGATGCCGCAAAGCCGTCCCAGCGGGGCGTTATCTATACGATCGCCCCGTCCTATCTCGACGTCAATCGCATCTGGGTCGGCACCGACGACGGACTGATCCATGTGACGGTGGACGGCGGAAAGAATTGGAAGGACGTAACGCCGCCGCAGCTCACCGCGTGGGCAAAAGTGTCCCTCATGGACGCTGGCCGCTTCGACGCGCAAACCGCCTACGCGGCCATCAACACTCTCCGCCTTGACGATATGCGGCCGCATATCTACCGGACGCATGACGGCGGAAAGACTTGGACTCATATCACCAACGGGATCCCCGACGGCGCTCCCGTCAATGTCGTTCGCGAGGATCCTAAGCGCAAAGGCCTCTTGTTCGCGGGCACGGAGCGCGAGATTTATGTTTCTTTAGACGACGGTGATCACTGGCAATCGCTCCGGCTGAACATGCCGGCGACATCGATGCGCGACCTTATCATTAAAGACGACGACCTGGCCGTCGCGACGCACGGGCGCGGTTTCTGGATCCTCGACGACATCACGCCGCTCCGCCAGCTCAATCAGGACGTCGTCGCCGCCGACGCTGTTTTATTCAAGCCGCAGGTGGCGATTCGGGTGCGTTGGAATATGAACACCGACACGCCCCTGCCGCCGGACGAGCCGGCCGGGGAAAACCCGCCGGACGGCGCCATCATCAATTATGCGCTGAAGTCGGACGCGTCGGGGCCGGCGACGCTGGAGATTTTCACCGGCGCGGGCAAACTCGTCAGGCGATATTCGAGCACAGATCCTGCAGAGATGCCGGATTCGGCGACTGCATCGGTGCCGCTGTATTGGTACCGGCCGCCGCAAGTACTATCGACGACAGCCGGCATGCATCGCTTTTTATGGGATATGCACTATCAGCCCCTGAGCGGAGCGGGTGGGCGGGGAGGGCTTCCCATCGCGGCCATTGCCCATAACACCGCCCCTTCGTCGAATTCGCCGTGGGTAGCGACGGGGCAGTACACGGTGAAGCTGACCGTTAACGGTAAGAGCTACACGCAGCCGATTACGGTCAAGATGGATCCGCGCGTAAAGACGCTACCGGCCGCCATCGCGGAGCAGTCCAATCTCACAAAGGCGCTGTACGACGGCGTGCTCGATACGCAGGCGGCGCTGCGCCAGCTCCGCGCGATTCGCGCCCAAGTGAAAACGCTTCAAGAGCGCGCCGGCCAGAGCGCTATCTCACAGGCGCTGGCTGAGTTCGATAAAAAGGCTGCGGCGCTTGAGGGCGGCGGTGGCGGGATGGGCCAGCGCGGTGGCGGAGGAGGAGGCGGCTTTGGCCCGGGCGCAGGCGGCGGGCCGGACACGCTCGCCGGCATCAGTGGATCGCTTAGCTCACTGATGGGGCTTTTGCAGGGCGCTGACGCCGCGCCGACGAGCCAAGCCGTCGCGGCGATAACCGAGCGGCGGCAGGCCCTCTCGAACTTAATAGCGAAGTGGAACGCGCTCAAGGCCCAGGACTTGACGAATATGAACGCTCAACTGAAGGCGGCGAACCTGCCGGCCATTGAGATCAAAGAATAGCCGGTACGAGTCCGACGCTCCGCGCAGGATTGGGGTCAAACCTACTCGTTACGCGCCTTTTTCTAGGGGAACCTGCGTAACGAGTAGGTTTGACCCCGGATTGTTTTCATTTTCCCCGAAAGTGGACCCACGGGGAGATTCCGACCGCCCCGCCTCAGGCCGTTCCGGCGAATTTCATCAGCTTCCAACAGTCCTTACAGAGCGGTTCATGCTCGTGGCCGCGTCTGCGAAAAAAACGGCCGCAGCGCGGGCATTCAACCATCTCCGGCACGGGATCTTTGGTTTTTCCCGGCCCCTTGCTTTTAAAGAAAGCGGAGAGCGATAGAGGCGACATGTCTCCTCTCTTCCCCTAGGATAATTCTATTCTAACACGAAAAATGAAAATGCAACAAGAGCCTCGGAGAATTCCTGCAATTAAGCCTGTTCATAATTCATCCATCCTCTGAGTCTCTTAGGCAATAAGAGGATTTGGCGAGGAAGCAAAGGAGGAGTCGCCCCCTTTGTTTGGAAGGGGTCTTCCCTTTTAAATTGACTTTCGATTCTTCTTAAAAAAGCCGATAAATGAATGACTGGTCTGAAGATTCGCCGATGACTCAGCGGAGGCGTTTTAGGTCTTTTTTTGCGCTTTCCAGGGTGGGGTCGAGCTTCAGGGCGGTCTTGATGGCCTCCACGGCCTCGACCTTGCGATTCAGCTTTTCCAGCGTCTGCCCCAACCGCCAGTAGGCCTGGGCGTGGGATGCGGACGTCGGCTCGGGCTCCTGGGTAAGGTATTTGCGGAAATAGCCCTCGGCCCGGGCAAAATCCTTGCCCTGCTGATAGACGAAGCGTCCTGCCTGAAAATATGGATTCAGGTTGTCCGGGACGTTTTTTTCAGCCTGGTCAAGAATTCCGTCAAGGTCCTGCCAGCGCTCCTGACGCGCGAAGCTCTGGGCGAGCAGACTGTAGGCGGCGGCTCGGCCGGGATCGAGCCTCAAGGCTTCCGCGGCGTATTTTTCTGCGAGTTCGATATTCCTTTGCGACCCGTAGGTATAGAAGCGGGCCAGGGTTATCAGGGCGTGGTAGGATTGCGGGTTCGCTTCGATGGCCTTTTTGTACAATTCCTCCATTTGGCTTGTTTGTTCTTGCTCGTGAGCGAAGTTCGCCTGGGCGATGTAGCCTCGCACCGGGTCTAGCTTGACAACTTCTTTGGCCAAGGCGCGAGCCTTATTCTTGTCGCCGCCGATAATTCCCGGAGCTAACCGGAAGTATTCGATCAGAATGAGGCGTGCCTCCACATGATTAGGATTGAGCCTAAGGGCCGTCTCGGCCTCTTTTTTAATGCGCCGGGCCAGTCCAATTTTACGAAGAATGCCGGCCCTGACAACTTGCCGCCCGTATATGAACGCCAGTAGACAATGGTAGTCGGCATTTTTTGGATCGAGGGCAAGCAGTTTCTCCGTAAGAGCGAGAGCCGCGCTGAAATCTCCGGCGGCTTCCTTATAGCGGGCCATGATAAAAAGAGCCTGGAGATCGTTGGGATCGGATTTCAGTCGCGGCTCGACGATGTCACGGGCCCTTTTCCAATGCTCTGTTTCGATCAAGGCTTCGGGGGAATCCTTGTCGACCATCGCAGTCGCTTGCGCGGACGCTTCCAAAACGGCTACCGTAAGGATGCCGCAGAAAAGAAGGATTTTTGATTTCGTCGGGATTGATGGACTCATGCTGTTGAACGCTCCAAGAGTTGGTCAGGTCGATTGATCATGTTTTATCTCGAGCTCGAAATGATAGTTTTGTCTATCGCCCAAGTCAATAGAACCGAAGTCAAACCTACGCGTTATGCATTATTCTCCAGGGGCGCTTGTATAACGAGTAGGTTTGACTCCGAATTGATATTTCAGCTGCTCGCCAAGGCGGCCGTCGCAGAAAAATTCCCTATCTTTATTTCTGGTCCCGGCTGGCGACATGAAAGCCGAACAGTTTCCACTGCGACTCCTCGTTAAAAAAATACAGCTCGAATTCGACCCGATAGGGCGTTGTCGGATATTGACCTTTTACAAAGAGGAGTCCGTCTTTGTCGAAATAGGGCTTCTCTGAAAATACCAGAGAGACACCGTCGATGATGGTCAGCGGGATCTTCTTTTCGATGAAGCTTACCAATTGCTCGCGCAGCTTATCCTGAGTTATTTGCCGTTGCCACTCCGTCGCGATCGACGCGTAAAACTCCGAGAAATCGTCGCGGCTGACGGCCTGAGCGAGAAGCATCATAGTCCGGTTCACCAGAGCAACGAGTTCGTCCTCGGCCGGAATTTCTTTCTTGTCTGCCGCCGCTCGCGAGCTGCCGGACGCTTCCTCCAGCGAAACATAAAGGCCCACCAGCTTCCACTCCGATTCCTGGCGAATAAATTTAGCCGTAAAGGTCAACCGAGAAGGTTGAGTCGGATAATAGCCCTTCAAAATGAGCCTTCCGCTCTCATCAAGAGAAGGTTTCTCGGTGAATTCTGGAGAATGGCCTTCAACAAACGTCAAATCGATATTTTGTTCGATGTATTTTATGAACGCCTCTTTCAAGGCTTCCGGGGTCGTTTGGCTTTGCCAGACTTTGGACGTCGCATTGTAGAATTCCGAGAAGTCCTTGTTGTTGATGGCTCGGGCCAAAAGCAGCACGGAGCTGCTCGTCATGGCCTTCAGATCATCCACGGCGGGCACGGTTGGCTCCGTCGAAGTTGTGACCAGACCGGCCGCTGCCTTTTCAATGGCATGAATCTTCCATCGGCCATCCTCTTTGATCAGCCGGAGCTTAACCGGAATGATGCCGCCGGCCCGAGTCTTGATGGATCCTTCCAGTTCGCCGATTTTATTGGCGACGGACCGGGAGCTCCAGGTCGCACTTTCGTAATCGGCGATTGTGGAGTTTTTTAAGAAAGCCATAAAGTTCTCTTCGAGTGTCGCCGCCTGAAACTCACGGGTGGTCGATAAGTAAGCGTCCTTGGCTTTTCCTTCGCGGACCAACGTGAAAAACTCATCGGCTGATCGGGTCAAGCCGCCTGTCAGGAGCAAAACCAAGAGGACAATGGCCCCGATCACCACCAAAACGACAACGAGCCCAATCAATACCTTCTTCATGACGACCTCCTTTCGAGTGGCGCTTTCGAACGCAGCCCGCAGGGGAACAGGAGTTCACTTTTTTGGATGCAAGAAAAATCTCCTTGTAAAGGCAGAAAACAATTCATTTTCCCTTGAAAAAAATATACCGCCAGACGGGAAGGCATGTCAAGGAAAAGAATAGAATCGGGGTCAAACCTACTCGTTACGCAAATTCCAGGGGAAAAGGCTGCGTAACGAGTAGGTTTGACCCCGTTAGAGGTCTGAAGGCGAAATCGGGGTTTTATCCTATGGGGACCCATGCACAGGCGATTCGCGGAGAAATGTGGCGAGAATGACGGTGATGAAGGTCAGAGCGGCAAGGGCGAGGAGCGAAACTGTCATAGCTTTGGTCGCCGGAGATTTGAGCGCATCCATGCCAAAAATAAAAACGATGCCTGAGATCTGCCCCATCACGATCAACAGGCTGTTGGAGGTGCCTTCCGGAGCCGGGCGGGTGATCTCGGCCCCGTACTGGAAACCGATCGGGCCGGCGCTGAGCAGGAAGAAACCGAAGATAAAGCCCGAAGCGAGCAACAGCCAGTAGCCGGTGGAATAGATCATGCCGATCAGCCCGGGAATCAGTCCGATCAGTGCCAGGAGGAGGAACGGCTTCCGGCGCCGCAGTTTGTCGGAAATCAGGGGAATGACGATCGCGCCGAGGATACCGCCGATGAGCATCAGTCCGCCCAACAATCCGGCCTGGGATATCGTGAAGCCGCGCGGCCGGATGATGTCTTCGATCCAGGTTGAAACGCCATTGAACATGCCCAGGCCGACAAAGAACAGGATGAGGAGGAAGATGAAATCGCGCTGGCGAAGCATGGACTTGAGACCGGCCAACATCAAGACGCGCTCATCCCGGCCGGCCGGGGTGGGGGGATGCTCGCGGGCGATGAGAAGGAAGATGACGGCCGCCACGGCCGCAGCGATTCCGTAGTCCAGCAGCATCCGGCTGATGCCGATGCGCAGCACCAGGAACGGTGTGAGGAGCATCGCTACCAGGGGGCCCAAGTAGAGGGCCAGTGTCCCGAGCCCCGAAGCCGTGGCCCGTTCTTTGTCCGGAAACCAGCGGGCGGCAATCTTGGTGATAGCGCCGATGACAAAGGGCTGGCCGATGGCCAAGCCGATTTGAGACAGGAAGACCAGAGTAAAATTCGAGGCGAAAATCCCGCGCGTGAGGCCGAAGACGGCCGTCAGGACGGCGCCAATACCGACCGCGGTCCGAAAACCCCAGGTGTCGATCGCCCAAGCTGCGGGCAGGGCGACGAGGACATAGACGATCATGAAGCTCATGGACAGCAGGCCGATCATCAGGTCGGACTTGTGGTAGAACTGCGCCGCTACGCTTGTGATCGGGGCGAACGTGATCCAAAATACCTGGGTCATGCAGGCAATCGGGACAAAGGCCAGCAGGACCAGCCAGCGATAGTTGTAGACCTTAAATGTGCCTTCTTCCATGCTCAGCCGGCTTCAGCGAAAGCTCTTGACGGCGGATTCTTCGTCGTCGAAAATTTCGATGATTTTCGGGATCCCGCAATAGTTGAGGACGAGACGGACTTTCAGGGAGAGGTTGGCGATTTTCAGCTTGGCGCCCTTGTTCTGGGCCGAGACGTAGCTGGCGACAAGATCGCCGATGCCGTAGCTGTCGATGAAATCGACTCTCTTGAAATCGAGGATGAACTTGGTTTTCCCGAGTTCGAGCTGCTCTTTCACCAGTTTTTGCATCGTGATCGAGTGGGCCGGCGCTTCCGTCAGCCTGAGCTCGCCCTGCATCCTCAGAATGAAGATATCGTCCTTTTCTTCGATGATGAAGTTCATGGGCCCCCTCCGTTGATTCGAAGAATCATGGTTGCTCCTTACCCTAAATATATCGCCGGAGAGCGAGGGAAGTCAATTCTAAAAAAAAGAAAGGATAGTTAGCCTTTAGGGGTGATGGGGCTTCTTATAGCTAATTGTAATAATTTCAATAAGATAAACAGAGTTAGCGGCCGCCAAGGGTGATAAATAACTTGACAAATCGATCAAAAATAGTAAAATTCAAGACATCGCCAGGGCGTATCTTTTTTAGATCAGGTTATTAAGTTATCTGATCTATCGTTTTTAAATTGGCCATAGAAGGGATGGGCGGGGCTTGAATCTAAGCTTATTCGTCGTCAACATTTTCCCATCGGGGGAAAGTCAATCCAAAATAAAACATAAAGGAGGGTAACATGTCCCTTCGGCGGTATTCCGTTTATTTTTTCCTCATTCTTTTGGCCGTGATTCTCGTCGGGCTTCCGTCGAAATCACAATATTTTAAGCCGCAGGTTCAGAGCTCAAACCAGGATTCGGATCTCGTCGTCGGTCGAAATGTCAACATGGTTTCGGGGACCCAATGCGTCAACGGGGATCCCTACCTGCAGAGGCAGAACGAGCCTTCGGGGGCTTCTTCTACAAGAAACCACCTTCATCTTGTTTTCGGTTCAAATGATTACCGCTTGATAGATATGCCCATATCGGAAGGGTCGCTGCCGGGAATTCCCGAGAAAGCCGCGGCCGGAGATGCCTGGCTGGGCCTGTTCAAGTCCTTTAACGGCGGCGAATCCTGGATCAGCACGCTTCTTCCGGGATTTCCTCTAGACACGTCGGCCGAGGGAAGGAGCTCTCCGCTATTTGGGCTCAGCGCCGCGTCCGACCCCACGGTCCGGGCAGGGTCCAACGGTCTTTTCTATTACAGCGGGATTGCCTTTGATCGAGTTCTCCATGGACGAAGCGTCATCTTTGTCGCCCGCTTCATTGACAATAACGTAGTCCAAGTCGGGGAGACGGACCCCATAAAATATCTTGGCGCGACCATCATCGATGAGGGGACATCCGGCCAGTTTGCCGATAAACCGTGGATCACCGTTGATGCGCCGAGGAATGGCTCCGGAACAGTTCCGATCAGCACACCGAATACGCCCGTCCAGTATGTGGCCCGTCACAACGTTTACATTGCCTATAGCATCTTTTTGGGGAGTTTATCCGGCGGGGACCAGAGCAAAATCATGTTTGCCCGGTCGACCGACTGCGGCACGACATGGCAAAGACCCATAAAAGTCAGCGAAAGTCAGCACATCAATCAAGGCACGACGATCGCCGTCAGCCCCCAGGACGGCAAAATCTATATCGCCTGGCGGCGATTTGGCTCCCAGAGCGAGCCCTCGGCCATCATGATGAGCCAGTCGTCGGATTTCGGCAATACATTTACCAAGCCGACTGTCGTGGCGACCCTGATCAATGCCTTCGATCAGTATTCATCGGGAAACACTTTCCGGACCTATGCCTTCCCCACGTTGGCCGTGGCCGGCAACGGCATTGTCTATGTCGCCTGGTCGGAGCGCGGTTGGGGACCCGGCGGTGATGCCCGGATCGTCATCGCCTCCTCGACCAACGGTATTAATTGGGGACCGCCCCAGGCCATTAATAACCATGAAGAACGCGGCCATCAAATCATGCCCTCCATGGCCTTCGCCGCTGGACGGCTGAGGATAACCTGGTATGATACGCGAAAAAGCGAGGGAGGTTTCGCCGACAACATTTCCGATCTGGGACCGACCGGAAAACGGCATACGATGGATGTCTGGGTGGCCCAGGCCTCGCCGACGGCCACTCCATCCTTTACCGAAATCAAGCAGGTCTCCAAATACCTTCACTGGGTGAAGACCGATGGCGAAGGCAAAGTCACCGAGCCTGTCGAGATTGTCCGGGTTGAGCGTAATAATCCCAATTTCACTTTATTTGGGGGCGGATTGACGCCGTTTTTCGGCGACTATATCGATATCGCTTCTGCTCCCCCGTTCCTGTTCGAAGCGGGGAGCTGGCGCTTTAATACGGAATTGACGGACCCGGCCACCTCTATTATTAGCTGGACCGACAACCGCGATGTGCGTCCTCCCTCAAACGGCGATTGGACAAAATACACTCCGCCAACGCAGCCTTGTTCTTCCGCTTATCCCTGCTCGAGCGGCGGGACAACGGGAATGCGGAATCAAAATATCTATTCGTCCCACATCACCCAGGGTTTGATGGTCGGTTCGCCCGTCAACACCAAGCCGCTCATCACCTACAGGCGAACGTTTCTCGTTTTTGCGAAAAATATGATGGAGGGCCACAAGAATGTCCGATTGACGATTGAGTGCCCGAACGGGATGCCGGCCTCATTCTGGGAAGCCGGGCCTCCCGGAACTTGGGAACCTCCATTTCTCAACGGCGGCGAAAAGTGGGTCGAGGTCGATATCGCCCCATATTCATCCGTAACCATGACCGTTTTTGTTCAACCGTATGAAACAAATCCTTATGCGACGTTCAAGGTCAAGGTTGAAGAAATCAATGGCTCCGGCAACTTTGTCGATTATATTGCGCTCAATCCTGATCCTGTCAACACTCAAATTGTCCCTGTTGCAGAGGAATATCACACTCCCGACATGATGATGGATGCCCCCTCCCCGATCAACTTGACGGACCCGACGATGCTGAGTCAAGAGATCGTCTACCTACCGAATTTGGCTTATATCCAAGAAAACGTCAATCCCGACATCGTCACCCCCGCTTTTAGAAGCCCGGCATTCAGGAGCGGCAATGTCGTCAATCCGGCGTTCCGTTCTTCGGCGGTCCGCGATATCCCCGATGGCAAGGTCACAGACCTTCAATGGAGGGTAAAAAACACCAGCAACATGACTTCCGCCTATTCCTTTGTCCCCGTCGGGGAAGAACCATCTCTGCCTACGGGAGGGACCTATCAGCTCCTGATCTATCGCGTTTCCACGACGCCTTCGTCCGGTGCCCTTCTCAACGATTGCCATCTGTTTGAGGACGAACACCACGATCTCGTCTTAAAAGTAGAAGCTCCGGCTTTCCGGAGCCCGGCCTTCCGCAGCCCGGCTTTCCGGAGCCCGGCCTTCCGCAGCCCGGCCTTCCGCAGCAACACCTTTTCCCTGGCCCCGGGAGAAACCGCGGTTTGTACGATCAGAATCATCGAGCCCAGTCCTTCCTCGGGAGGCGGAACAATTCAAAGCTCAAAGACTCTGAGAACCACGGCTGCCTCGACCCCCTTTAATCCTGAAGACTACGCCAAGACGATCGCCGGCGCGGCCGTCTCCCAAGGCCTTAATCCGGACGGGCAAATACCCCTTGCTTCTTCCTTGTTTGTTGTCGATCAAACGCTGCCTGCGGCTATGGTCAATGATCCCTACGTGACGGCCCAGTTGGACGCATATGGCGGACAACCCGTTTCGATCGATAATGGAGGTACGCCCAACGATCCGAATGATGACAGAGGGATCTATATTTGGAAGCCGATACTCCTTCAGTATCCAGTCACCCGTTCGTTCTCCGGCCTGTCCATGAATGCCAACGGAAGTATTTCTGGAACCCCGCTCTATGACCCGAATGTCTCATACCCGGCGATTATCTCCTTTATGGCCGAGGTCACGGACATAAGCACTCCACCGCAAAAAGCCCAAAGGATGTTTCAAATAAGCGTCGGCCTCGCCTATCATACGATTACGGCGACAGCAGGAGGCGGGGGAAGCATAAATCCTTCGGGTCCTGTGAATGTGGCTCATGGAACGGACGCGACATTCGCTGTCAATCCAGCCGATTGTTATCATGTGGCGGATGTCCTCGTTGATGGTGTTTCTCAGGGCCCCAAGACGACTTATACGTTCATGGATGTTAGAGCCGACCATACGATCCAGGCTACGTTCGCCCAGAACATGTACACCATAACGGCCGCGGCCGCTCCTCCGGAGGGCGGCACGATCAGTCCTGCAGGCCCGGTGCCGGTTGTCTGTGGAAATAGCCAGGCGTTCTCCATATCGCCCAATGAGGGCTATCTCTTGGAGGATGTCATCGTGGACGGCTCATCGCAGGGAGCCGTGCTGTCGTACACGTTTTTCAACGTCCGGTCGGATCACTTGATTACGGCAAAGTTTAGGCCGTTGGAGAGCTGGGTCAAAAGGTATAACAATGATTCCGTGAACGGCGATGATGAAGCCAAGGCCATTGCCGTCCATAAACCCTCCGGGAATGTCTTCGTGACCGGTTATAGCACGGGGCGGACAACGGGACCCGATGCTTACACGATCAGCTATAACACTGAAGGACTCCAGAACTGGAGCGCCAGGTATGATGGTCCCGCCCACCTGGGGGATTACGGCACGGCCGTGGCCGTTGATGCCACGGGAATTGTCTATGTCACGGGCTATGGCTACAGAGGAATGGTCAATAAACATTCTGACTACTCTTCGCAAAAATATGACAGCTCGGGAAAACTCGTCTGGGATGTGCAATACGATGACCGCCGGAATGGGAATGATGAAGTTAAGGCCATTGCGCTCGACAACGCCGGATTTATCTATATCACAGGACGCAGCGAGGATAGTCTAAGCAAAACGGATGTCAAACACTATGATTATTACACGATCAAGTACAACGCGAATACGGGCAAAGTGGAATGGGGAGCAAGATACGATAATAATATCCAGGGCGCTGACGAAGCCGCGGCCGTTGCTGTCGATCCCGCAGGAAATGTCTACGTGACGGGCAGGAGCTACGGAGGCGCAACGGGCTTTGACTATGCCACAATCAAGTACAGCTCCAGCGGAACCCCCCTGTGGGTGCGACGGTACGATAATAAGATCAATGGCAACGACGAAGCCGCGGCCATCGCTGTGGATGCCGGGAGGAATGTCTATGTGACGGGCCGGAGCAAGGGGAGCGGAACAGATTTCGACAGCTTGACCATCAAGTACGACAGCTCTGGAGTTCTCCTCTGGGAGGCCCGGTATAATTATCCCGCGTTTAATGGCCCTGATGAAGCCTCGGCCATCGCTATCGATGGAGCGGGCAATGTCTATGTGACGGGCCGGAGCCAGGGAGGTGCGACAAGCGGCTTTGATTATGTCACTATCAAGTATGACATCAACGGACTTCAACAGTGGATTCAAAGGTACGACAACGTCAAGCTGATTGACGAAGCCACGGGCATCGGTCTTGATTCCGCAGGCAATGTCTATGTAACAGGCAGGAGCGAAGGAAACGGCACAGGCCTTGACTACTTAACCATCAAGTATGACAACGCCGGGAAACTCATCTGGCGGGCGAGGTACAATAATAAAGATGTCAACGGCGCTGATGAAGCCGCGGCCATTGCTGTTGATTCCGCAGGAAATATCTATGTGACAGGAAGGAGCCAAGGCGGCACAAAAGGCTTAGATTACGCCACGGTCAAGTACAAACAATAGCCGGCAAATTTCGGGTTGAAAGATGCGGCCTCGCGCTTAAAGGAAGACGATTTTTTTCGCTTGAGGGACGGAGCCGATTTTTCTGAGCGACCCGGCTAGCCGATGGCGGCTAGACGGCGGCGGGCGGCTTTGACCAGAGGGTCGCTTCCATCGTCTTTTTCTTTAAGCTTAAGGAATTTATTATAAGAATCAGATGCACTTTTGCTGCTCACCCCTTCCTGCGTCCGGCCCAGGTAGTAATAAAGAGGAGGTATGTAAGAGAAGGAGGGGAGGTCGTTCAGAAAAATGGAGGCCGTTTCCCCTCTCCTTTTCTGACACATTTCAAACTCTGAAATAGCGGCAGTATAGTCCTCGGCCTGAAGGTAGGCCCGGCCAAGGAAATAATGGCTGAGCCATGTGTCGACTTCCGACTTGGCTTCTTGATACAGCTTTACGGCATTGCCGAAATCCCCTCTGATCCGGCTCAATTCCCCCCCAATCAGCCTGGCGTAAGCCCGAGGTTCCGGCTGGAGCTTTTTGTTCAATTCTGTATGCAGGGCCCGGGCTTTGTCTTCCTGCCCGGCATTGGAATAGACGAGAGCGGCCGAAAAGAGGATCTCGACTTCTTTGGAAATTTTGACGGCCCTCTCGGCGGCTCCTATGGCTAACTCTTTTTTCCCCTGAAGGAGATACGCCTCGGCCAGCATAATACATTTATCGGCAGCGTGCAAAGACAGGCTGTTTTTGAGATCAAAAGCGATTCCTTTCTCGAGAATTATAACGGCTTCTGCCAGCCGACCCTCATAGACGGCAAGGTCGGCCAAACCTGTCGCCGCCAATGACGCACCATAGGAGCTCAAAGCCTCAAGCTTTCGATATGTTTCTGCGGCTTGGCCGGGTTGGTCTTTGGCCAGCTGTGCCAGGGCCAGAGTCACGTAGGCTCTTTCGTAATCAGGTTGTATTTTCAGCGCCGTGCGTGATTCCTCCTCAGCGGTATTTAAATCTCCTACGACAAGGGCATACCAACTCATGTTGCCATGGGCATGAACGCCTTGAGGATTGTATTTGACGTCGAGGCGTCCTTCTTCAACGGCCTTGGGCATGTCCCGAGCATAGTAATAAGCGATGGCCAGCATGGCATGGATGACATAGTCTCCCGGATATTGCTTCAAGAGCGCGCTGTATTCATCGATCGCTTTTTTCCAGTCTTTGACCATGAGATAATAGATGCCGCGGGTCCTGTATTTTTCCCGGTCCGTCATTTGATCGATCCGTTTCATCGCTTCTTGGAAATATTTTTCAGCCTCGTCCAGGCGGCCCCAGTTGAGATAGATCACGGCCAGGCTGGCGTAAGCGCGGCCGAAATTGGGATCATGATCGATCGCCCGGAGGTACTCCTTGAGGGCTTCCTCCGATTTGCCGATATCATCGAGTTCCTGACCGCGGGCAAAGGCCTGCATCGCTTCGAGGGACGTCGTCGTAAATGTCTCTTTCGTAAGGGCTTGCACAGAACCGGCTGAGACGCCGCCTATATTCGACCTCAGCTTAGCTGAAAATTGATCGGCCGCCTTCAAGATTTCGCTCTGGGTGCCGATGGATTTTGAGTCCTCATAGATATTCTTAGTTTTGATGGTATCCAGAGCCCATACTTTGATCGTATACCCCTTGTCACTCTTATCAATCGATCCTCCCACGACCACGTTGATTCCCGCTGTGCGACTGACCAATTGGGCCAGCTTTTCGTTAAGAGTTTCACCGGCGCTGGGATCGAGTTTGGCAGCCACTTTAAGGGCCTCTTGACGGTTGTAAAGCGAGATGTAGGACGTGCCGGCCAAACTGATATCCAATGTTTTTTCAAGCACGCCGTCAAAGATGGGATCCCCTGTTTTATTCTGAAAGTTCGCCACGAGCACAGAGATGGTCTTTGGCCCACCGGCCGGTGGGCTCACGGCTGAGCGGCGCGTGAGCAGGAGGACACCCGTGATGAGCAGAGCGACAACCAAGACGGCTGCGGCGATGGCGGGCCAGCCGCGGACAAGAGTCCGCGTCCCGCCGGATGTTTCTTTTTGGATTTTCTTGAGGTCTGTGATGAACTCGCCGATCTTTTGGTAGCGCTGTCCGGGCTCTTTGGCCAGGGATTTGCGCACGATGGGGGAGACGATGGGATTTGCGGATTTCTGTTTCAAATGGGTCGGCGGAGTCGGGTCCCTGAGGATGGAGGTGAGAGTATCGATCGGCGACGGCTTGGAGAAGGGATGCTTTCCCTCGATCATTTCGTACAGGATAATCCCCAAAGAAAAGATATCGCTGCGGCTGTCGACGGGCGCGCCGCGCGCCTGCTCCGGTGACATATAGGCGATTGTCCCCGCGATCATCCCCTGCCCGGAGATGCCTAGCGACGCTTGAGTCAGAGTGCGGGCGAAATCCCCTTCCAGAGGCTGGAACCGCTTGGCCAGGCCGAAGTCCATGACTTTGGTATGGCCTTGAGGGGTGATCATGATGTTGGCCGGTTTCAGGTCGCGGTGGACAATGCCTTTTTTATGCGCCTCTTCCAGGGCTTCGGCGATTTCGAGAACAATGCGGAGAGTCTCCCGGAGCGGCAGGACTTCTTTTTCCAGCTTTTCCTGTAGGTTTTGGCCTTCGACATACTCCATGGAGATGTAGGCCCTGCCGCCCTCATCTCCGGCCTCAAAGATTTTGCAGATAAAAGGGTGGTCCAATGCGGCCGCGGATTTGGCTTCCCGGAGGAACCGCACTCGGATTTTTTCGTCGCCGCGGAGCTCTTTGGTGAGGAACTTTAGGGCAACCCGACGGTCTAGGAGTTTGTCGTGGGCCAGATAGACCTCACCCATTCCGCCTTTCCCGATAAGGCGGATGATTTCGTAATGCTTGATCTTATCGCCGGGAGATATCATGGATGATGCTTCTATTAAAAACCATTGAGCATTTTTTGCGCGCCCAAGCTTATCCCTGGCTTAAAGACTGACCCACCATTTAATTTCAGGCGATATATAACATAAGAAAAAATTAGAGTCAAATCGCCGTAAATTAGAGGGGTTGGCGGGGTCAAACCTACTCATTACGCAAACCTCCCTGATAATTATGCGTAACGAGTAGGTTTGACCCCGATCTACTAGAATCGAAAATTCAACTTGAGCTGAACCCAGCGCGGCAGCTGGCGGGCCCAGACCTGGCCGAACAATTCATTGTCTTCCTTCATGTAGGAAACCGGCCGCTGGCTGTTCAAGATATTATAAGCGTTTATTCCAAGGCCCAAGGTCATCCCGTTTTTCATCCGAATATCTTTTTCCACAGCCAGATCGAGGTTCAAATGCGCCGGCGTGATTCGCCCTCCTCGGCCCTCGGGAAAAGTGAAATAGAATCCATAACCGGGCGACCACCCCTTCTTCTCCCAATGATATCCGGAAAGGTATTCCGCATATAGGGAGATGTTGACGCCGTAAGGCGCGAGATAAGTTCCCAGGACCTTAACGACATGGTCGACGCTGTAGGGAAGAAATCCATACCAGCCTTCGTCTCCGATGCCTCGCCCGCCCAGGCCATAAAATAAGCTGTCAAAGTCCTCCTTTTCGGGAGCCCCGGGGGGAACGTAAGGACGATCGCCAAAAACACCGCCGTCATATCCGCTCCCCCATCCAACATCCCAGGCCGCCGACTCGAAAGAGTTTCCTGGATTCGTCCCTTTCGCCTGGGACCAGGTGTATGAAGCATTCAGCATGAAGCGGCCGGCGATCCTTCCGTTCAATTCGACTTCGAGGGCTTTGTAATCTCTTTTTCTTAAGTCGAAGTTCGTGAAAATATACTTGAGGCCCCCCGGCGTCTCCGGGTCATAAACGGCAATGTCCTCCAAAAGATTATTGGAAAAGGAATAGATGCCCCTGAATTTGAGCGACCAGTTCGTCCCGAGTTGCCGGTCGAATTCCAAAAGAAACTTGGACATTTTGTTGGGCTTCAGCTCAGGATCGACCTCTATGGGAGAAGCCGTGGCGCTTTGCTCCCAGACGAAAAGCCAATTGGCGGCATCTTTAAGCTGGGCTTTTGTCGGGTTTTCGGGGCCGATCCATTCATAGTTTCGGGTGTTGAATCCCCAGCTCTGATTGACAAACGTCAGGTATGAACCGGCAATGGGCATGGCGAAGCGGCCAAAGCCGAATTTAAGGACATTCCGGCCGTCTCCGGTAAGATCGACCGCCAAAGAGGCCCGAGGCTGCACGAAATCACCAAGTGTCCAGCTCCAGACGTTCACTCCAGCATCATTAAAAACTTTTTGCGTGTCGGCCCTCAACCCGAACATCATAGAAAAACGGCCGAGAGTGACGCTGTCTTCGACATAGAAACCGAATCCTCGGGTCGAGTCCTTGGTTACACCGGCTCCATTTTCCTGTAACTGGAGGGGAATGCCCTGTGCGGCCCAGGTGATCGTCAGCCCGTTATCGAATTCATTCCCGGGCCAGGGATCGGCATCCCGTCCCGCCCACCGCCAGCTTTGGTCATATTTATTTTCATAATAGCTGACGCCGGCCTTGACCTCATGGCTGCCCCAACGGCCCAGATCCAAGTATTGAGTCGCACTCACGATCGCGTCGGTTCTCCATTCCGTATTGTCATTGAAGCCGTTGGCGTTGTTTGTCGTCTGTCCGATATCCTGCCAGAAATAAGAGGGCGGGCCGTAGTCCCCGCTGAGGAGGATGGGGGTGGCCTTCTGCCGATTCTGTCCAAAGGCCGCGGTTAAGAGAGTGTGTTCGGAAAGGATTCCCCTGTAATTGAGTCGATAAAAATAATCTGTGTATTCGGTTTTCGTCCACGTCTCGGTGACGCCGATGCCGCCGGTCTGGTTCAGGAACTTGTCCAATGTTGCGCTCAAGGAAATCGTGTGGTTCTTTTGGGGGGTGAACGTGAGCTTTCCAAAAGCGTTGTTTGTGCTCACGCGTCGATCGCCGGCCGGGATCGTCAGCCAACCAAGGGATTGTGATTCCGTTCGATCCCGGTTCCGAAAATAATTGTCAGAGATGAAGAACCAGAGTTTGTCTTTGAAGACCGGGCCGCCCAGGTTTCCGAAATATTGATAGAGGGACGTTTCCGGCAAGGTGGCCGCCGAGAGCTGTTCGATCCTCTGAGCACGAAAATTCGAATCACGGATAAGGCTTCCCAGTTCACCGTGAATTGTGTTGCTTCCGGATTTCGTCACGATGTTGATGAGGCCCCCCATGCCCAAGCCCATTTCGGGAGCGAACTTGTCGGAGACGATCTGGACTTCTTCCCAGGAGTCAAAATTGATCTTGACTCCGGAATTGTTGTAGACAACGCTGTTCATCGTGAGGCCGTCGACAAGCCAATTGTTCGCGGCATCCCCTTCGCCCCTAAAGCTGGGCAGGCCGGCCTCGGCTCCCAGGCTTGAACTCGCTCCGCCTGAGATTGTGTTCACCCTGACTCCCGTGACTCCAGGGGTGAAACCTACGATTTCGGCGATCGTCCTCGCCTGCGTCGGGATCCGGGAGAGATCGTCGCTGTTCAATCGATAGCTGTTATCGGTCCTGGTCTTGTCGATCAGCGGATTCGTCGCGGTGACCGTGATCTCTTCGGCAAGCCGGGCCGGCTTCAATATCACGGAAAGGTTCACCGTGAATCCGAGCGGGACGGTTTGCTCGACCATGGTCAGCTTTTCGAACCCGGGGAGCTCGTAGGTCAATGAATATGTCCCCACGGGGAGAAGAGGAAGCCGGAAATTGCCGTTCTTATCGGAGAGCGCGGTCCGAAGCCCCTGGAGGCTTGGGCTTTTCGCCGTGACCGTGACACCGGGAAGGACCTCGCCTTTTTCCTCTGCGATCTTCCCCCGGATCTCTCCGGTTTGTTGGGCCCGGATGGGCTCTATAATCAAAAGCACTAGCATACACAGACAGATGACCTTGAACATTTTATTCATTTTCATCCTCCTTTGATGGTTTCTTGCTGGTCGATCTTATTTCTCCAGACACGCGATCGCCTTGTCCTTCTCTCCGATCACAGCATAGGCCGTAGCGATATACATATGGCCGTCTTCGGTTTCTTTGATTTCGTGAATATTGCAGATATTCGGATGATCCAGAGCCGAGGCTACCCGGGCTTCTTGGACAAAACGCTCTCTGGCCTCCCGGTTGGTAGTCCATTGCGCAGGAAGGAACTTCAGGGCCACCATACGCTGGAGCTTGATGTCCTCGGCTTTATACACAACCCCCTTCCCACCCCGGCCGACTTCCTCGATAATCTTGTACTTGCCGGCGACGAGACTCGCTTTGGCCAAGCCTGCGACCGAAGTCTGAAGAGTCTTAGTGGGGGAGGGGGTATCTTGGCCCGACCCGGCTAACGGCGTCGCGCACGCACAGCAGAATCTGAAGGTACCAGGGTTTTCAGAATGACACCGCGGGTTTTGAATGGCCATTTTTCTTTTGCTAACTAAAAAATATCATGCCCCCAACATTTTGTCAAATTACTGAAAAATGTGGCGATCGAGAAGGACGTAATCGCTTTTTTTGATGTACGAACATTATTTAGCCCTGGAATTATGGTCTCTTGAGTCCAGCCAGCCGCCGCTTCGCATCTTCGACAAGCGGGCCCCCCGCGGATTTTTCTTTGATTTTGAGGAAAGTCTGATAAGACTCCTTGGCGGCGGGGCTCTTCAATCCTTCCTGAGCCCGGCCCAAATAATAATAAACCTGGGGAAAATAGCGGTAAGTAGGAAGATCGTTCATAAAGATTGAAGTCGCTTCTCCGCGGCGCTTCAGGCAAAGATCGAATTCTGTATAAGCCTCGGCAAAAGCCTTCGCCTCAAGCGAGGCATATCCCATAAAGAATCGTCCGAGCCAGGTATCGACAAGAGTTTGAGCCTCCCGGAAAAGCCGTATGGCGCCGGCTGCATCGGCCTTCTTTAGGCTTATCTCGCCTTCAAGCAGTCTGACATAGGCCTGGTTGATAGGCTGTACTTTCTTACCGAGTTCGACGTTTATAGCTTTTGCCTTATGATCCGCACCTGCCTGTAAATAAATTCGGGCAGCCGCAAACATTACGTCTTCATTTTTGCTGGCCATCGAGGCTTTGTCGGCACACTCAATCGCCTTGACCTTCTGATTTTTCTGTAAAAACATATCGGCCAGGATAAGTAATTTATCAGCCGCATAATCCGCTTGGCCGCTCTTCAAATCCGTGGCGATGCCTTTGTTTAGAATGACGATTGCGTCCTCGAGTCTCCCTTCATATATGGCAAGGTCGGCAAATGCCTCCGAAGCTACGGAGGCTCCGTAAGAACTAAGAGTCTCCATCTTCTTATACACCTCAGTTGCTTTAGCGTTCTGCGCTAACGCCAATTCAGACAAGCCGATGACGAGGTAGGCTTTTTCAAAGGCAGGGCTTTCTTTGAGCACGTTGAGTTCCTCGTTCTTGGCCATCTCAAAATTGCCTGATCCCATGGCATACCAGCCCAAATTATAGCGGGCAGTGACATCGCCCGGATTGGCTTCCACCGCTCTCTGTCCGAATTCGAGGGCTTCGGCCATTTTCCTCGCGGCGAAATAGGCAAAAGCCAGATTGGCCCGTCCTGCGGCGTCGGCAGGAAATTTATTCACCAGTGAACTATATTGTTCTATGGCTTTTTGATAGTCCTGTTTGAAAAGATAATAACCTCCGCTAGTACGATACTTCTCCCGTTCGGTCATTTGATCGATTTTACCCATGGCCAGCCGGTAATATCTCTCTGCTTCCTGGAACTGGCCGCGATTATAATAGATGGCGGCTAAACCAGAGTAGGCCCGTCCCATGTTTGGATCGCCGGCGAGCGCCTTCTCGTATTCTTGAATGGCTTCCTCATCCTTGCCTTGGGTCGATAATTCCTGTCCCCGCGAGTAGGCCCGCATGGCTTCCAATGAAGACGTGGAAAACGTTTCTTTACTGAGGGCTTCAACGGACTCGGGCGGAATTCCGCCGAGCTTCGACCCAATCTTAACAGCCAGGTCGTAAGTCGCCTGGAGAACTTCAGCCTTTGTTTTGATTATTTGGTCAGCCTGGGCAATCTTCTTGCCGGTGGCCGAGTCCAAGGCCTGAACATTGATTGTGTAACCCTTACCATTGGGCTTGATGGAGGCTTCGACGACGGCATTGATGCCCTCTCTGCGGCCGACCAGCAGCGCCCGTTCGGTGTCCAACCGATCATCGGCACTGGAAGAGAGTTTGTTGGCCACAGAATGGGCTTTAGGGTGTTTGTAAACCGAAATATAGGGAGCTCCTTCCAGGCTAATCCCCATGGGTTGTTCTAATGTGCCGTCAAAATCAGGGTCTCCCGTCAAATTTTGAAAATCAGCCACAAGCACCGATATCGGACTAGGCGCAGCCGGCAGAGCCTTTTCTCTTGGCCGAAGGACGAACTGCCAGAGGCCAATAAAGATAATGGCTGCCAAAAGGACACTGCCCGCGATTCTGGCCCATTTCCGGAAAACGAGCCCGCCGGCCGCCATCTCGCTCTGTAGTTTTCGAATATCCAGACCAAGGTCAGTCACTTTTTGATATCTTTGAGCCGGATTTTTGGCCAAAGATCTCTGCAATATTTGGGCAATGGAAGCATCCGCGCTTTTCGGGGTGACTCTGACAGGAGGCGGAGGGTCCCTCAGGACCGAGGTCAGAGTCTCTGCGGGTGTTGGCTTAGAAAAAGGGTGTTCCCCGGAGATCATCTCATCAAGAATGATCCCCAAAGAAAAAATGTCACTCCGGCCGTCCACAATATCCCCGCGGGCCTGTTCAGGCGACATGTAAGCCACTGTGCCGGCAATAGCGCCCTCTCCTGTGATCGATCGGGTGAGCGTCTGGAGCAACTCATCCCCGCTGGGAAGGAAACGCTTCGCCAGACCGAAATCCATGACCTTGGCATGTCCTTGAGACGTGAGGATAATGTTGGCGGGTTTTAAATCCCGATGGACAATGCCTTTGTTGTGGGCGACTTCCAAAGCCTCGCTGACCTCCAAAACGACTTGGAGAGCCTCTCTGAGAGGAAGCTTCGCGGCCTCCATTTTCTCTTTGAGGGTCAACCCTTCGACATACTCCATAACAATAAAAGCCTTCCCGCCGATTTCTCCTGTCTCATGGATTTGGCAAATGAAGGGATGATCCAGGGCTGCCGCCGATTTGGCTTCGCGGAGGAATCGGTCCTTGATCTGGGGATCGCTTTCGAGCTCATCAGGAAGGAATTTAAGGGCGATTCTTCGGTCAAGGATCGAGTCGTGGGCGAGATAAACCTCGCCCATTCCGCCTTTCCCGATAAGACGGATAATCTCGTACTGTTTTATTTTATCGCCAAGCGAAAACATAGGCTTAATTTAATATGATTTGGAAAGCTGGCTTTTTCTTTTTCCCTTCTTCAAGTCGCCCTATCTTTCTTCAAACGAAAACTCAAATCAGCGTAGAATTTTTATAGCACAGCCGAAAAATGAAGTCAATTTCCAAGTGGGGCAATTCTAGTATAGATAATTTTTTTTATTTTCTTGGAAAAACGAGCAGGGCGTCGCTGATTGGCCGCTCGCCGGTAGCATCGGATGGATTGTTCACCACCCGGCCGTTGATGACCATCGTCGTCGAGCCGCCGCCGTCGAGATTGATGGCTTCGACACAGCCGAGCCCGGTCATCAGGACAGCCAGCTCTTCGATAGTCATCCCGACACTCTTCTTGGGCTGCCGGCCGTCGACCGTGACAAGCATAAGAATGCCGTCGCCCCGCGGATCCCGGCGGCCGTACGCGGATGACGCTTGAGGCTGAAATCGGCGGAGAATTGCTCGGATTCGGCTGCGGCTTGGCCATCCTTCACCAGCCGAGGTCCGGCTCCGATGATGAAATCGGCAGCGAAGGGGAGAGGGGGATCGGCCCTGATCTCGTTTCGGATCTCGATGCGCGTTCCGGCCCGGAGGTGATCTCGCGCCCAGTGCCGAGCGGCGCCGTCGGCTGATAGAACGTAGCCTCCGCGGGGGATCGGCTGGCTGCCCGCTCCGTCGCTCACGGTTACGATGCGCCCCCCCTCAATGACTGCTTCCAAGCCGTCGGGGCCGGTGAGCGTGGTGCGGTGGAATTCCGGCGTGAACACGATTAGCTCGTTCTCCTCGCGGGGACGATTGAAACCGCTGACTGGATATGTCTTTTGCCCTTCCACGAGGACTTCGGCCTTGACCTCGAAGCGGGCCGAAGCGAGGCGTGTGCGCTCGCCCGCGTTGGAAATGGCCAGCGCCGTGCGGCGGCCGAGCGGCTCGCTTAAAACCTTCCTTTCCATCACCAACAGACCCGTCGGCTCGCCGCGATAGGTGCCCGTGGTGCGGAAGTAGCCGCCGTTGACGGCCGCCAACGCGCCATGCCGCGCCGCGAGCGAAGAGGTCGTTTCAGCGCCGACGACTTCATCCATGGCCCGGGCCAACACCAGCCGCGAACGCCTCGGGTCAAGAAGAAGGACATGAATGATCCAGCGGTCATGTTCGGGATCATCGGTGAGGTCGCCCCGACGGATTTCCAGGTGCTCGATTCCCGGAGCGAGCGTTTCGCTGCGGCGTATCTCCTGCGCCGGATCTGCCTGGGCGTGGGGAAAAACCGCCGATACGTAGAGCGCCAGGGCCGCGAACAGCCGGAAAGTCGCGCCTCGGCGAGAAAAATCGCTCATCTCAAGCGAACTATAACGCCCGCTATGAGGATCTGTCAATTTAGGGAAAAAAGGCGAACGATGGAGCGAAACGCTTTAAAAAGGCGGAGAAAATGAAGGGGTGGTCAGGTCCAGAGATTCAGAGAGACGGCCTACATTTTCGGCATGGCCGAAGACGCGGCCTCGGCCTCTTCGTCATCTAGCTCGGAATCCAGGCCGAGGAGCTTGGCCATCCCTTTATAGACCTGCTGAAGGGATTTTTTTGACTGCTGGAAGTCGGCGAGCCGTTCGCGGACTTTCTGAATCTCCGTCTCGATTTGGCCATCGATGTCATCGATCTGCTTTTTGACTTCGTCCATGGTTTTTCTGTAGAGATCTTCTTGGTCTCTTCTTAATGGCATGGTTCACTCCTTAAGGGAACTCCCTCCTTCATTTTTTTAGCTTGAAGCCGATCGTAAAGGGCTTCCAGACTCTGACATTCACTCCGTCCTTTTGGGCGGGTTTGAATTTCCACTGCTTGACGGCATTTTCGGCGGCTTTTTCGAACCCGAAATTTCCCGCGATGCCTCGGGTCACGTTCACCTGGAGGACGTCTCCATATTCGGAAATCAGGGCGTTCACCGTGACCTGGCCCTCCACCTTAAGCGTCTGGGCGTACGGCGGATAAGAGGGTTCGATTCTCCTGATGATGAGGGGTTGGCTGTCCACCTTGTCCAGGGGGACGAGGTCGCCCAAGCTGGCTTTGGCATTCGCCTCGTTGGCGGCCGCCGCTTGCTCTTTCTGCTTTGCCTCAGGATTCGGATTCTGGACTTGGCCGGCCGCCGTCTGGTCTTGTCCCTCCGTTTTGGCCTCGCCGGCTTGGTTGGGAACGGGGATCTGCCCTTGGAGCGTAGTGTTCTGTGTCGGCGGGATGGGTTTCAGGTCTTCCGGGCGAGGGTTTTCCACCACGGGGTTGTCGGGAGGCGGAGCCGTCTGCTTGTCTTGGGGGACGGCGGTTTTTGGCTGATCCTGCGTCTGGCCCATCTTTTCAATGGTGTTCAGGAGCTGTTGAGATGTCAGCGTGCTTTGGGCTTCCTTGTTTTCCAGGATGGACTCCGAAGCTTGCGGCTTTCCCGACAGATCGGACTGCCCAGGATTTTTGTGAGGCCTGAGGAAGTAAAAAGCCAAGCTGCTGATGATGAGAACGCCCGCGGCAATGCCGATCATCCGCGGAGAGAATGCTCTTTTCTTGTCCGGGTAAAATTCGACAAAGGGGTCCCAGAGACTTTTCGGCGCCGTTTTCTTGTGGGATTCAACCTTGCGGAATTTGGCATCTTCCTTGAATTCGGCGGGCTTCCATTCCGCCACGGGGGGCTCGTGGTTGACCGGCTCTTGGACATCCGGTTCTTTGAACATCGGTTCTTTGGCGACAGGCTCTTTGACGGCAGGTTCTTTGAAGACGGGCTCTTTGACGACCGGTTCCTTGAACGGGGGCTCCTTAACAGGCATTTCTTTGTGAGGCGCTTCTTTGACGGGCATCTCTTTAACGGGCGTCTCTTTGATCGACATTCGTGCCAGTTCGGTCACGGACATGGCCGGCTTCTTTTTCTCGGAGCCCAGCCCGAAATCGGCGAGGGCGTCTTTCAGGAGGCGATCGACATCGTCATCGATTTTTTTGGCGATGTCTTTCTTTTTTTCGAGGGGATGCCTATCCATGACGGGAAGTTTTTCTGCGGCTTTGACGGAAGGTTTTTCGACATGTTTTGAAGAAACAGCCTCGACGGGGGAGGGTTCCGCGTCCTCTCTCTTTTTCTCTTCTTTTTTGCTCCCCATTTCGGGGGTATAAAAAATGCGGCGGATCGTGGTCCGAAGGCTGTCCAGCGAAAAAGGCTTTTCAAAATAGGCCGTGGCGCCGAAGGTGCGTAAAGCCTCGGTTTTGTAAACGGGGTCTTTATACACGCCGGTCATGATGATCACCGGCACCCGCCTTTCCTCTTTCGCGATTTTCGAGCAGAGCTCGAAACCGTGCAGTTTGGGCAGCATGGCCTCCAGGATCACCAGGTCCGGTTCCTCCGCCTTGTACTTTTCCAGGCCGGTCATGCCGTCCATGGCGTTAAGGACCTCGAATCCCTCGTTCCGGAGGAACTGGCTGACGGTTTGCAGGAAATCCGCGTCGAAGTCGATGACAAGGACCTTTTTGTTGTTCATAGTCTTATCCCCGCGCCATTCAATCAAGCTTTTCCGGCGCTTGGATCCGTTTTTTCCAAACTATTTTCCTTTCTAACGATTCGCACCATTTATTTCATTTATCAGGCTAGACTTCAATCATCTTTTGGGGTGAATTTATGTAGGAAATTACCCCCAGGACAGGGTGAGGGGGACTTCCCCGTTTAGAGGCCGAGGTTTTTCCTGACCAGTTTCTCTATGGATTTGTCGGGCAAGATTCTCTTTAAGAACAGCAAAAGCGGTCCGCTTCCGCCCACGGCGTAGAACGGCCGAGGATTTCTTTTTTTCAATATCTGGACGGCTTTTTTAGCAACGATATCCGAACTGGATCCCCTGTCGACGTTTTTTTCTCTCCAACGGATGACCTTGGCCATCTCGTGCTGGAATCTTGAGTCCTGGGGCAAGAGGATATCCGGCTTGATGGTTGTCCGGATATGATTAGGCTCGAGTGTGACGACCTTGATGCCATATGCTTTGACTTCATTCCTCAGCGCCCAGGCGAATCCCGCCAGGGCGAGTTTTGAGGCGGCATAGCTGGACTGGAAAGGGATCGAGAACCGCCCCGCCAGTGACCCTATGAGAAGGATAAACCCCTGCTTCCGTTGTATCATGCCGGCGAGAAAGCCCTGGGCAAGCTTGATAGGGCCAAAGAGGTTCAGCTGGAATTGCTCTTTGACCTTCTCCAGGGGCGCTTCGGCGGCCGGCCAGATGTGGCTGCCTCCGGCGTTGCTGATAAGGACGTCGATGGGGGAGGCTTTCTTGATGCACTCTTCGACGGACCGGTCGTCCAGCAGGTCGAGCTTAAGGTACTCGATGCCCTCGATCTTATCCCGGATGTTCTCGGGGCGGCGCGAGGTCCCGATGACTTGATAGCCCGCCTGCCCTAGGGCAGCCGCAATGGCTTTCCCGATGCCTCGCGAGGCCCCTGTCACGAGGGCTCTTTGGCCGGTCACGTCAGTCGTCAATCCCCCTGTTCCTGGGCCATGGTCTTTTTGGCAGTCTCCAGGTTGAGCTTGAGATCGTCACGAACCTTGCGGAAGGCCGTGATCGTCCGCTCGATGTCCTCGTCCGTGTGGGATGCCGTCGGCACCATCCGGAAGAGGAGGATGCCTTTGGGGACGACGGGATAGGTGACGCCGGTAATGAAGACCCCCATGTCGCGGAGCCCTTTAATGATGGCCATGCCGAGGGGGACGTCACCCGCCGGAACGTAGACGGAAGTCAGGGGCGAAAGCACATCTCCGACTTCATAGCCCAGGGCTTTGAGCCCGCTTTTGAGTTTGACGGCGTTCTCCCACATTTTCTTCCGACGTTCCTTGTCGTCCCGGATGATATCCAGGGTCTTGGACAGGACCTCGACATAGATCATGGGCAGGCTTTTCGCAAAAACCTGGGTCCGGGCGTTGTAGCGGATCCATTCGGCCACGGATTTATAGGTGGCGGAGACGCCGCCGATCGCGGCAAAGGCTTTGGCGAACGTCCCGAAATAGATATCCAGCTTGTCATGGACGCCGAAATATTCCCCGCTGCCGCGGCCGTTCTCGCCCATGACGCCGAACCCGTGGGCGTCATCCACGAATAGCCGGGCGTCGTATTTCTCCTTCAGCGCGCAGATCGCCGGCAGGTCGGCGATGTCGCCCCGCATGCCGAAGACGCCCTCGGTCACGATCAGGATTCCGCCCTTGCGGTCCTTGTTGACGTGCTTGAGATGGGCCTCCAGGCTGTTCATGTCGTTATGCCTGTAGACACGGAATTTCCCCTGGGCCATAAACACCCCGTCCAGCATCGAGGCATGGGATAATTTATCGACGATGATCGTGTCGTTGGTATCGACTAGGGAGGTGATCGTTCCGATGACCCCCAGGTAGCCGTAATTGAACAGGACGGCATCCTCTTTCTGGAGAAATTCGGCGAACTTCTTCTCGAGGGCAATATGATGCTCGGTGTTTCCGGTCATCATCCGAGCGCCCATCGGCGCACTCGTCCCGTATTTTTTCGCGGCTTCCACGGCCAGCGCCTTGATCTCCTTGTTCTCGGCCAAGCCCAGGTAATTGTTGATCGACCACTGGATGACTTTCTGGCCGTGAAAAATCATCTCCTTGCCGGGAATGGGGTCCAGGATCGGGCGGGTGAAGTAGTGATCTTCTTTAGCTCTGAATTGGCCAAAATAGCCCCCGTCCGTATGGCACTTATCGAATAGATCCATTTCTCACTTCTCCTCTTCAGGGTCATCTCCGACCCGAGCGCTAAATGATAAGGGTCTGCGGCCGGAAATGCAAGAGCAAAATCAGGGACCGCTTGGCGTCAGCGCGATTTACCCCCTTTGCTTGCCCAGTCTTCCAGAGTTTGTCCTTAAGAAATTATAAACGCCGCGAAAAAGATTCCCGTGCTGATCTACGATCCTACGGCTTCCAAGGCAGGCTTGAGAATTGTCTAGGTTTTATGGGCCGGATTTGCGGCTGACGATTAAAAGGGCCGTATTGTCTTTATAAGTTATAAGATAAATGAAAAAGTCTTTATCGTTTCCAAGGAGGACCCTCCCCTTTGGGAGAGGCATGGCGATCGCATACCATTGTTTGAGTCTCAATTGTTCATAGTAGTTGTCGATCGCCGAGTCCAAAAGATCGGAAATGCGCAGTGACCAATGGGCGCCCGTTGGGATGCTGTCTTTTGACACGGCCTTGATTTTCCCGTAGGTAAATTCAGGAATTTCGGTTGGGATATCTTTTGGCCAAGACGTTTTGGGGAATGTTTCTATGATGCCTCCTTCATAATTGACGACACTGCTCGTGCCGCCGCTCGGTCGTTTGCTGCAGCCGCTGACCATGAAAGATCCGCAAACCAAGATCAAGGCGATGGTGATCAGTCCCGATCTTTCTTCCTTCCATTTTTTCATCGTTTCATCTCCTTCCTGATGATATTTCAAGAAAAAAAGGAAATATTGTCAGCTTCAGCGAACAATGATCTTGGCTCCACTCGATTTGAAGCTGACAGAAGTCCCCTTCGGACTGTTGGCAGATAGGCTCGTCATGGAAAGCGCGCTTTCGCCCGGATTCGCAGCTTCAAAGACGAGAACGGCCAGACTTCCCGCACCTTTCACTCCTTTGGCCATATCGGGGTTTGAAAATCCGATGGTGACCATTCCCGTCGGACCGTTTATACTTTTCAGGAAGGGAACTTTTTCGCCGAGCTGTCGAATCAGTCCACCTTCTGTGACATCTTTCAACCTGAGCACTTGAGGATTAAAGTTCAGGGAGAGGGACATATTGGCGACTTCTTGGCTACAATTCAGGATGATATTGATCCTGAATTCTCCCTTCGGGGGAATTTCAAGTTGAGGCGGCTCCAGAAAAGCCCGGTTTTCCCCCGTCTCTTTCTTTTCCTCCGATTGCGGTTTGGGCGGTTCCCGCTGCAGGGGTGGCAGTCCGGCGGGGACCTCAGAATATTCACTCGCACGGATATCTCGCGGTGAAGCAGTCGAAGACGTGATTCCTTCGAGTTCGACCCAAAGAGGCTTCCTGTCCTCGTCGCTCCAAGGGATGGAGCGGATGATATACGGCGTGATGGTCAGAATCATATCGGTCTGCTCGATAGTCGTGTCCTCGGCGCCGAACAGCCTTCCCAGCACCGGGATATCTTTGAGCCCCGGAATGCCCTTGAGGGTCTTTCTCTCCTCGTCCCTCAACAAGCCGGCGATGAGCTTGGTCTCACCGTCCTTGAACCGCATGACGTTCTTGATCTCGCGATTTTGGATAATCGGGATATCGGCATACCCCTTTCCCCCGATCGAGGTCACCTTGATATCCATCTCCAGCGTGACTTCCTTCTCTAGGTGGACTTTGGGCTTGATCTTGACCTCAATGCCGACGTCCCACTGATCGATCTGGGTGATCGGCTGCTGGTTGAGCCCGCCCGCGATCAACGGCGAGAACGATGTCTTGGGAATCGGGATTTTCTGGCCGACTTTGTAATTGATTTCCTCATCCGAAACACCGGGCAGGCGGGGCTGGGCGACGATCTTTGTCTCGGTGTCCGATTCCAGGAACTGGAGATAGGCCAGCGGCAGGCTGACCGAAAAATTATCGGCCTTTGAAAAATCAAGGCCTTTCAGGTTAAACCAGCTCGTGGTCTTACTGCTGTCGGTCGGCGCCTCGCCGTACCTCGCCCCGACGACGTTCTGATCGAAGCTCACGCCCAGCTGCCGCAGCTTGAGACGCGACACCTCCATGATTTCCAGGTCAATGAGCACTTCGCCCTTGGGCTTATCCCAGATAGCGATGAGCTTCTCCGCCAGCTCCAGCACTTGGGGCGTATCCCGGATGGTGACGGAATTCAGGTCTTTATCGAAGACCAGCATCGGGACCTTGCCTTGGGCGCGCTGGATCAGCATCGACATCAGATAGCCCTGGGCGGCATCGGCCTTCAGATTGGAGAGATAGAACGTCCGGATGGCGTTGACCTCATACTGCATGCGCTTCTGGGGCAAGTCGGGGACGATGATCACCGTCCGTTCGTCGATGATCCGGTAAAAATTCTTGGTCGCGTAGCAGACGGACTTGAGG
>Ga0315284_10001055_pt1 | contig 38578 bp, 30 predicted proteins | sample YL17G09_16_MG_FD_203696 | JGI IMG/M metagenome (GOLD analysis project Ga0315284, IMG submission 203696) | Sediment microbial communities from Yellowstone Lake, YNP, Wyoming, USA - YL17G09_16 | ecosystem: Environmental > Aquatic > Freshwater > Lake > Sediment | place: USA: Wyoming | collected...
GAACTTTTTGCCGCTCGACTCGAAGGCTTTTTCTGCGGCTTTGATCTTCAGGTCTTTGTATTTGAACCGGAACGAGGCGATGGCGTTGTCCGCGTTGTGGTTGATGAGAAAAGCCTGGGCGGCCCCGCTGCCAAGGCGGGCTAAACCCCCGGGAGCTTTGACTTCGCCTTTGACAAGGCTCATGGGCGCGGCGAGCACGGAGACGTCCTCGACGCGCACCGTTTTCACGTTGAAAAGCGGCCCCAAAGTCCAGCCGACATCGTCGTAGGGACGGGGATCGTTGACGTTGAAATATTGCTTATCGAGAAGCATATCCGCCATGCGGGAATACGGCTGATCCATGCGGACGACATAGCTTCCCGCGGGATGTTCGACATCTCCCACCTTGAACGCTTTATCCGCCTTGTTCACTTCCACGCCCTGTGCCTGCAGCAGCTTCAGGAGCCGGGCCTGCTGCCCGGGTCTCGGATCGCTGCCGGGAAAGATGTAGGCGGCCGGGCCTTCGTTCTTAGCCTTGGCCACGGACCGCTTGCTCTTGAGGTAAAAATTTTCCAGAAACCGCTCGCGGTTCGTCGCGATGTAGTTCATGCCGATGAGGAGAGCGCTCTGCTGCATGTTGACGTTGTTCCGAATCGACCACACGGTGGAGGCCACGGGAGGGTTGGGGCGGTACCAAGCCCGGTCGGGGCTGGCGCTGATGATCCGCGTGCTGGCGTCGCCGGCGCCTTGGGTCTCGTAGAAACGGCCGATGGCATTATGCCCGTTGGCCGCGTAGAAAGCGTAATTCGGGGCCCATCCGTCATAGAAGCCGTGCGTCCAGACGCCGGGCACGCCTTCCTGGGTCATGCCGTCGATTTCCTGGTAGGCCAGCTGGTGCCACTCGTCGACGACGATTGGGTCAAGCCAGGCATTATAGGGACCCGTCCCGGTAGAAATGTACAGGAATGAGACGGATTCATGGAGATCGTGCATCACCTGGGGATGATAGCCGAGCTCAACTTTCATGATGTTTTTCGACAAAGCCAGGGCGAGGCCGATGTTGTCGCGGTTGTCGTCATGAGCGACGTACTTCCCCCACCAAAGAGGGCTTCTTGGCACCGTAGCTTTTGGGTCCTTGCGGGGAGCCATGGCCAAGTCCACGTATTTGTCCCGGCCGTCCACCTCGAGGATCGGGGTGATCATGACGATCGAGTTCTCGCGGATGGTCTTGATGAACGGCGAATCGTCAACCGCAATGCGGTAGGCGAGCTCCATCAGCATCTCGACCGAGCCCGTCTCTCCAGAATGCATCCCGCCCGTCGCCCAGTAAATGGGCTTGCCCTGTTTGATCAGGCTCTGGGCAACGGCATCTGTGATCTTCCTAGGATCGGCCAGCTTGGCCGTGATCTCTTTATAGCGGTCCAGGTTTTTGATCGTGGCATCGTCGGCGATGACGGCCAGGATCCAATCCCTCCCCTCTTCCGTCTTGCCGATCGTGAACACTTTAACCCTCGGCGAAGCGTTGGCCAGAGTCCTCAAATATTTATAGACATCTTGGGAATAGCTGAGGATATTGGGCGCTCCCACAATATGCCCTAGGACTTCAAGCGGAGTGGGGACCCCCGCCTTGAAGGGCATGTAGTTCACGTATTTCGTGGAGAAATGGGGATCGGTCGTATATTCGCGGATCTTCTTGGTATATTCCTCATGGTTTTTCTGAGAAAAAGCGGAAGAAAAGACAAGCAACAAGGCCAGCCCGAGCGCCAGCGGCGCCTTGACCGCCCTCGCCCGCCGTAGGAAACAAACGATTGCCCGTCGATAGGATGCCATGGATCTCCTCCTCTCAAAAAGACGATAAAGATTTGCCTAATATTTATCATTCGTGACAAAACCCTGTCAATAGCCAAGCCTGAGCGGAGCGGCAACCGCGCCCCCCATGTAAAATTCGGGGGAAAAATATTGTGACCCGACCTATTGAAACTTAGGGCAGTTTCTTTGGGTCGAGGACGACGTGCATGATCCGCAGCCGCTTCCATGTGTAAGTGATGTGGACCTTGCCATCGCCGGCTTGGATGACGGCGGGATAGGAATACTCACCCGGCTTGCTTTCGATGACGACGGCGGTTTTCCATGATCTGCCGTCCCTGGAAATTGCAACCACGAGCGGTGTGCGACCCCGGGTGACGGGGTTGTAAACGAGCAGTTGCCGGCCGTCCTTAAGCGTTATGCCGTCAATGCCGGCATTGGGATTCGGCAGAGGCGTGGCCTTCATCCCACTCCAGGTTTTCCCGCCATCTTCCGACCAGCACTCGGTGATCCGGCCCTGCCGGCTGCGGCAAAGCAGCTGCAGGCGGTTCGCCGGATGGAACAGGATCATCGGCTGGATGGCGCCGAATTCCTTGCCGTCATTGAGCGGCCCTGTCGTTGTCCAGGTTCGGCCGAGGTCGACCGTTCGTTCCACATGAATCCGCCAGCCTGCCTCCTCCGTGCTCGACGGGCATAGAAGAGCGCCGTCAGGCATCTCCACCGGCTTGTTCTTGATGGGCCCCAGAATACCGTCCGGCAGAGGGCGCGGTCTCGACCAGGTCGTCCCGCCGTCGTCGGAAGTCATGATCATCCCCCACCATCGAGACGGGCTTGGCCCGACCTTGTAAAATAACAACAGCGGTCCTTTCTTCGACTGGAACAGAACCGGGTTCCAGCAGGGAAACCGCAGCTTCCCGTCTTCCTGAACGCCGTTGGCGATTTCGACCGGCGCTGACCAACTTTTGCCGTCATGTCGGGCAAGCCAGATGCCCACGTCGGGGTGCCCTTCTTGCGTCCCGCCAAACCAGGCCGCAACTGGGCCGCTCCTGGTTTCAGCGATGGTCGAGGCGTGGCAGGAAGAAAATGGAGCGCTCTGGAAAATGAATTCGGTTTTTTCCAAGGCCCCCGTTTTTATCTCGACGCCGCTCAACGAGACCAACAGGCCCACTGCCAGTTTCATAATCAAGGCGATGCGGAGTATTTTCATCAAGTCACTTTTTTTGGTTCTCTTCCATTTCGTGTGGAATGAAAAGGGAAACGATCCGGAGACGGCTGAAGCGACCATGGAGGGTTTAGCCTTCCCGAGCCCTCCTTCGAGGGCAGCCGGCTCGGAAGAAGCCGGCCGGCGAAGTTGTCTGAGCTTCCCGGCGAACATCCGTAAGATCGAGGCCGGGAAGCGAGTTCTTCGCCGTCGAGAAGGAGGGCTCGGGAACGGCGTTAAAAACCCGGATGGGGAGCAAGGCCGTTTCCGGATTGTTTCCCAGATAATTTTTTCCCGCATGAAATGGAAGAGAACCCTTTTTTTCGGACTTTTCCTCGGCCGCTTGGAGATTTTAAAAAAGGCTGGATTGGTTACGTTTTGATCCCTAGGCGTACCGGCCAAACCATCTAGATGCCGGGGAAACAACCCGGGGCCCGCACCATCAAGACGGGTACGCAGACGGACCGGAGAATTCGATCGGCCACGCTCCCCCAATACCAACGGCTGAGGCCCGATCGCCCATGGGTAGCCAAGACGATGAGGTCCACCTCATTCTTTTTGGTGTACTCGGCGATAGCCTCCGGCGCCTTTCCTTCCAGAATCTCCGACCGGACGATGAGGCCTTTCTCTTTGAGCCGAGCGGCGACTTGTTTGAGGTATTTCTCCGCCTCAGATCTTTGCTCCGCTTGCATCTGATGCCGGTCATCCTTGCTAAAGGCCAAGCCGCCTCGAGTGGGGATTTCGAGAGGCTCGATGACCCGGATCAATATGACATCCCTTACCTCACATCCTTTGCCGACGGCCTCGACATGGGGGAGCACGCATTCGGCCAACTCGGAACCATCCAAAGGGGCTACGATTTTTTGGTACATATCTCCTCCTTGGGCTCAAAAATCCTTTTCCCCGACAAAATCTAAGTCTTGTAGTGCGTCTTGCCTCCATTTCTTAGAAAGGCTGAATCCGCACTTGCTATCTCAAATTAATCTTATCTCGGCGTGGTCGATCAAGTCAATAATTGCTTGACAATTCCGGATTTTTCAATAAAGACTATGCGAAAAAGGAGAATATTATGAAAAAACCGCTTCTTGGGCTGCTCATCCTCTTGGCCTTCTCTCTTGCCGCGCTCGCCCAAAACGAATTTTTGCCCAGGTTCGAACTCCATGCCGTGGGCGGGTATGGGCTATCCCAGTTCAAGGGAGACTCCATCTATTCCTACGAGTGGAGCTACATGCTTCTCCAGTCCGCAAAGGAAGACACCCTGGTCTCGATGAAGGCGCAGGGCGGCCTTTTCTTGACGGGAGGCGCTTCCTTTTTCTTTCATCCGAATTTCGGAATCCAGATCGGCGGCGGCTATTTCTCTTCAAGTGTCCCCAACACCGGGTCGTTCACATTCGCTTGGCAGTCGATGCTCTCTCCGACTGTGACCACTGAGGAGGCCACATGGAACGGCGACGGGAAAATGACCACGATTCCTCTCTTCCTGAATATCGTCGGAAAATTCAGGCTGGGCATGGTGAATGTCTTTTTGACCGCCGGGCCGACGCTCTACCTCAACAGCTTCGAGTCCAATTCCTTTGTCGGATTCGGAGATTCCTATTACACGATCATTTTGCCCTATGAATATCAATGGGTGGATGCGTTCCAGATCCCCGTCAGCATTCCCAAGACATCCTGGAAATCGTTCGGCGCAAACTTCGGCTTAGGCATCGATATTGAGGTCTCTCCCGGAGTGGCCATCACGGCGGAAGGCCGCTATTTCCTGATACCAATGAAAAACCTGACCTGGCAGTGGATACCGGGAACCTACGACAGCATTTTCTACGACAATTTTGCAGGATGGGAATACACCGAGGATGATTTTGCCGATTTTCAACAGGAGATGAAGCCGTTGGAGGTCAAGCCCTCATTCTTCTCTTTTGCTCTTGGTCTCCGGCTCACCTTCGGGCAGAAATAGCCGGACATGAGACCTCCTTTAAAAAAATATCGTTGATTCTCTTCCTTTTTATGTGGGAAAAATCGTCTGGGCAACGATCCGGAAACAGCCTCGTTCTCCATCCGGGTTTTCGACGCCGTTCCCGGATCGTTGCCCTTTTCTACCCACACTAAATCGAAAAGAACCTTTTCGTTTAGGTTAGCACCTTTCTATGGATTTCATCCATAAAATAGGCAGAATGCGAAGTCAAGCTGGAAGTCTCTGCATAACGGGAGGTCAGTAGCTTTTGAACGATAAAAAGGGCCCGGTCTTGGGATCGTCCCTTATCTTTGAATGAAGCCGCTGGGATCGGTCTATTTGTTCGCCGCTAATTGGACATCCAGCCAGAAGTCATATTGTTTAGGGCTGCCGCCTCCTTGCGATCCTCCGCCCCCGGGCACTCCTGACCTCGCACCACCGCCACCTCCACCTCCCCCGCCGCCGCCCAAACCTTCAGCCGAAGCCGACATATCGATGACGGTGGGATTCCCCTTGCCTCCGCGCCGGGCTGCGGCCGCCTTTTTCATCTCCTCGGTTATGCCGCCCCATTCAAAACCGATCTTGATCGTCTGGCCGGCCCCGGCGCCGATGCCAAGCGGTTGGAGTTCGTTTTTGGCCAGAGGAATCTTGAATTCATAAGTCCAGGCATTCTCGATCATCTTGCCTTTGAATACGGGATAATCAGGTCGTGTTCCGGAGGATGCCGCAAGGATAGCCCCTGTGTTTTTGTCAATCGGCTGCCAGTCATACAAATAAAAAATCTTTTGGCCTTGAAGGCTGACCCTGTCCTGATCCGTGAGCGGCTCGCCCCTTTTTTCCATGATGGCGATGACTTCATCCCCCGTGACTTTCCTTTTGTAGAACCGAAGGCCCTGGTCCGTTTTCTTTTTGCCCTCGGTATTAAAATAGACGTTGATGCCCGTGGTCTCGATGTTGCTTAAGTATTTGGGGTCCTTAAAAGCCAAAAAAATATACAAATGACTGCCATCGTTCATGAAGGCATAATCCACTTTGACCCCTTTCTCGGTCAGGAACGCCGCCCCTGTCCAATCCCCACTGACCCCGTCGATGGCCGGAGGAGCGACTGTCCAGCTGCTTTTGACGATGTCCTTGGAAATTGCCCATCCCCAAAGCAGACACACTGTGAGAGAGACCAGCGTCCAGGTGAAAATCCTTTTATGTTTCATGACGACCTCCAATATCTTTCCTGTATCTTTCCTGAATCTCTTAAAATTATAGCTCTTTTTCACAAATAACACAAAAACAAGCGCATGGCGGGGAATTCACCGCGTTGACAAACAGGGGCCATTAAAATAAGCTTTTTCTATCCCTTGGAGGAACGCTTAAAAGATATTTTTTTGATTGTCTTTGAGGCCAATTCGAAAGAAGTTGGGGAGGGCCTTCGCTCCGCCCACCGATTCCCTCCGAAATGAGGTCAACATGAAACAGATCATGACCCGCCGCGATTTTATCCGAGGCACAACCTTCGCCGTGCTCGGGACCGTTGCCGCCGCCGGCTCTTCCCAAGACTCCTCGGTTCGGGCGAAGAAGTCCCGGGTGATTCTGATCCGCCATCCGGAAGCCCTGGATGCAAATTCTCAATTCAACCAAGAGGTCATCCAGAAGATGCTGGACGAAGCCGTCATGAAGCTCCTCGACCAAGGCGACCCTGTGGCAGCTTTCCGCTTGCTGGTCAAACCCGGCGACATCGTCGGCATCAAAAGCAACGTCTGGTCCTATCTTCCGACGCCGCCGCAGGTGGAACAGGCCATCAAGCGCCGCTTAATAGATGCCGGTGTGAAGGAAGAAAACATCGGCACCGATGACCACAATGTCAGGACCAACCCGATCTTCGTGAAATCCACGGCATTGATCAACACCCGTCCTGTCAGGACCCATTATCTGGCCGGAATGTCCGGCTGCATCAAGAACTACATCATGTTCGGGGAATCCCAACCGGCCTATCATCCCGACAACTGCGCCGCCCTGGGCTCCCTCTTCAACCTTCCCCAGGTCAAAGGAAAGACGCGGCTCAACGTCCTCTGCGCTCTGACGCCGCAGTACCACGGACTCGGGCCCCACAATTTCAGCCGCCGCTATGTCTGGAATTACAAAGGCTTGATCGTCGGCCAGGACCCAGTGGCCGTAGATACGATCGGCCTCCGTTTGATCATGGCCAAACGGCGCATGGAGTTGGGCCCGGAGCGGGAGCTTCCGCCCGTTCCCAAGCACATCCAGATCGCAGACACCAAATATGGAATCGGCACAAGCGATCCCCAAAAGATCGAGTTGATCAAGCTGGGCTGGTCCGATGAGGTCATGATCTAAACCGGAACGGAGGCAAAGACTATGCCCAAATCAAAGCTTGGCACCTCGGGAATATTGCTGCTTGTGTTCCTGGGCGCGCTCCACGGGATTCCTCTTAGCGCCCAGGACGGCCGAACGCTGACCTACGTCGGCTCGGCCTTGTGGACAAAAGCCCACGATATTGATATCCAAGGGACAAAGGCCTATTGCGCCTTTATGAATGGGCTTGTCGTGCTCGACGTCTCCGACCTAAAAAATCCGGTCCGGATATCCCAGCTCTATCTCGGTGGAGGTTTCGCGCTTGAAGTCAAAGATGGGCTGGCTTTTGTGGCGGCCGGGGATAAGGGCTTGAATATCGTCGACGTCTCCGACCCGAAATCTCCGGTCCTCAAGGGAAAACTGGACACCGGAGGCGAGGCCAGGGATGTCGTGGTGGACGGAAACTACGCTTTCTTGGCGGACGGCCCCAAGGGACTGCGTGTTATCGATATCCGAAATCCGGCGGTTCCAAAATCAGCCGGAGTGTGGGACTCATCCGGAGAGTCGAACGGAATCGTCCTGCGGGGAGACCTCCTCTATATCGCGGACGGAAGCACCGGGCTTCGGATCGTGAATGTCAAAAATCCGGCAAAACCTGCGCCGGTCGGAGCTTTCGATACCGATGGCACGGCCGAAGGGGTCGCCCTCTCCGGAAACTACGCTTTCATCGCGGACGGCGCATCGGGATTCAAGGTCATTGACATCGGCAATCCCTCCAGTCCGAGACAAGTTGCGTCTCTGACCGCCTCCGGCTATGCCCACAGCGTGTCCGTCGACGGGAAATATCTCTGCGCCGGCAACCTCTACGACGGCGGCTTCCAGGTCCTCGACATCGCCAATCCCGCCGCCCCCGTCGTCGTGTCCACGAATAAATACACGATGTATAACGAAAGCTGGAGGGTCGTGCTGAAGGGGAATCTCGCTTATGTCATGGACTATTTCTCCGGCATTTTTTTCATGGACATCTCCGTCCCTCAAAAACCCGTGACGGCCGGAATGTTTTTCACGCCGAGCTCCATCGTCGCCGCCTCCGTTCAAGGCGGCCACGCCTATGCCGTCGGCGAATTGTCGGGCCTGCAGGTTCTGGACCTCGCCGATCCGGCCCAACCCAAATCCGTCGGATCGACCAGCATTTTCAGGGGAGTCCAAGGCTTGGCCGTGAGCGGCCGCTATGCCTATGTCACCGACCGCTGGTCCGTCAGGATCTTTGATGTCGCCGAACCGGCCAAGCCAAGGCCGGTCAAAACCATGAACTCTCCCGGCGGCGTGCCCCGGACGATCGTTGTCCAAGAAAACTACGCCTACCTCACGGCCGACCATGACGGACTCCATGTGATCGACGTCACGAATCCTCTAGCGCCTTCGGTTGTCGGCTCTTATAAAATGCCCGGCTTCACCTATGGCCTGGCTGTCGAAGGGGATTACGCCTACCTCGCCAACAGCGATACGGGACTTCATATCCTGGACATTCGGAAGCCATCGGCGCCTATCCTGGTCAGCTCGCTCAAGCTCAAGGGCGAACCCTTCGGCGTGGCGGTCCGCGGGAATATGGCGTACGTGGCCTCGGGCCCGTCCGGCCTGCTCATCATTGACATCAGCCGGCCTGCCGCGCCTAAGATCGTAGGCTCTTCCCCCGTCCAGGATTTTGCCAATTCCGTCGCCGTCAGCGGCGATTATGCCTATGTTTCGGACGGAAACGCGGGGATCAAGAAGATCAACATCGCCAAACCCGCCGCGCCGAACCTCGAGGCCTCTTTCGATACGCCGGGCGAATCGCAGGGAGTCCTTGTCAGCGGGACGTTGATCCTCGTCCCCGACTCAAATTCTCTCATCATTCTGAAATAAACGGGCCCGGCGACGCCGTCCGCTCGTGAACTCTCGTCACAGCTTGACCCAAAATTGCGAATGGGACCGCTCACTCGGCAAAAGCTCAGAGCGTTCCGTCAAATTTAAAGAAAGCGCCGATACCCGACGGGTGGCGTGGTTCGGGGGCCCCCCGGACACTCTTGGAGGAGGACCCTTTCACAGGGTCCCCCTCCAACGGGCGGCGGGAATACCCGCCCGCCCTGCCACCCCTCCAAGGAGCATCCTCCCATGAATTCATCGCCGGATGCTCCATGGAAAGGAGGCAGAGAGCGAAGCGAGCGTTGGAGGGAAACCCGCAGCAAGGGTTTCCCTCCAAGAGTGTCCGACAGGACCCGTCGGGCGTTTCTAGCGGCTATTTTGGGCTTGAGCAAGTCCTTGACAATCGGTTATAGAGTATTTAAGAATGAACCTCTATACATGAGGAACGATATGAGAAAACTGATTCTAAGCCTGTCATTTTTGCTGATCGCGGCTGTCCTGGTCTACCCCCAGCACGTTTCCTTTAAGCTCATGGGAGGGTTGACCTGGATCGACGGCGATGACTATAACAAGGGCATCGCCGGTCAAAACCAATACCTCAAGGCGACGACGACAAGCATGTCGGGCGCCTATGAAAAGCTGTCGAGCGGCCTGAAGTTCGAGGCCGAGGTCATCAATTATTTAAATCCCAGAATGGGCATCGGGCTCGGCGGCGGTTACTTTCGGACGAGCAATGAAAGCAAGGTAACAAGCCATGGAATGCTTGTCGATGTGCCCTACGATAATGAGTCCACGTACAATTCCAAAGTTTCGGTCATCCCCTTCTTCCTGAACTTTCATTATCTGGCGCGGCCGGCGCCGAAGTTGAAACTCGACCTCTTTGGGGGTCCAACTTTCAACATCGTCCAGTTCAATTTTCAAAATCCATCGATCACGCCGACGTTTTCGACGACGGAGACCGTGGCCTTCACCGCCAGTATCGCCGCGCTAGGTCTTCAAGGCGGACTGGGCCTGAATTTTGAAATCACCCCGAATATCGCCCTGGTCGCGGACGGGTATTTTCGATACACAAAAGTCTCGAACATCAAAGGGAACTGGTCGGACATTGTCAGCTCGCCGACCGGAACGACCCTCATAAGCAATGCCGAATATTATCTGTGGTACTACGATTATGCCGATGGCGGATCCTATTCCCAGATCGGGTTCTATGACAAGAACGGGCCCACGGGGAGCTCTGTTTCCGGCGCCAGAAAAGCCGACATCAATCTGTCCGGCATCGTCATCCTGGCCGGCATCAAATTAAGTATATAGCCGCGGTTCAAGAATATTCTTCCAAGCGACCGCCAGGGCTTAGGGACGTTGAATTATGCCTCTGGACATGGGCGTTTCTGCGGCAAAGAAAGGAGTGGCTATGACCAAGAAAAAATTCCTGTTTGTCGGCGCGGCCTTATTGGTTCTATCTACGGCGAGCGCGATTGGCCAGGCCCGCCCCAACCTGGGCCTTCAGCGCGTGATCTACAACACGATGAAGACTATGGCCAAGCCCCAGGGGGAGCTCAAAGACAAGCTCGACGCCGTTGATAAAGAAATGGCCGAAGCGGCGCGGACGGGCAGAACCGGCGAAGTGCGCCGCCTGCTGGCCAAAGGCACAACGCTTCTATCGGGCCGGGAGTGGACCGATGTCCTTGAATTTTCGAACTCGTTGGTTTTGCGCGCCGAAGAAGTCTGTGTCGATTCGAGCCTGCCCTATACGGTCCGCCTCGAACAAACCTATGCCCCGCGAGTCCAGTTGAGCGGTCCTCTGACCGTCCGGCTAACACTGCATAAGCCGGGACGCGCCCAGTGGAGCGTTCAAGCGGGAGAAAAGGTGAAGGATCTCGAGCAACAGGACGGAGTGGGTCGCGACCTCCAGGATGATCCGTGCCGGATCGAGCTCGACCTGTCGGGCATCGAGGATGGGACCTATCTCCTCCAGGCGGAGATCTTGGAGAAAGAAAGATCTCTCGGCACGGCCACGCTCCTCGTGGACTTCCGTAAGGGATTGTCGGAGCGACTGCGTTCGATCGAGGCCGAATTGAAAAAGATCGAGGGGTTTGATTCGTTTCGGGCCGACGTGCTCTATCCCCTCGACTATATCCGCAACGTGAACCGGGGGCGGATCGAGATGGGGACCTTCCAGGCCGTAGCCGGACTGAAGGCCGCCGAAGACATCCTCGCCTCAATCAAAACCGGAAAGGACCCGTTTATGGGCAGGCCCGGAGACATGGAAAGGCATTATCTCCTGGATGGCGCCAACGAGATCATGCCGTATCGGGTGTTTGTGCCGACGAAGTACAACGGCAAGACGCCTTATCCGTTGCTGATCGCGCTCCATGGCCTTGGCGGCACGGAAGACTCATTCTTCGACTCGTATGACAAGCAGATCCCCAAGCTCGCCGAAGAGCACGGATATATCGTGGCGGCGCCGCTCGGGTATCGGGTGGACGGCTTTTACGGCAAGATCCTGTTCGGCAATCCCGAGGACGCCGGCGTCAAGCGCAGGGCGGAGTACAGCGAAAGAGATATCATGAGCGTGCTCGCCCTGATGCGGAAGAATTACCGAATCGACGAGTCCCGAATCTACCTCATGGGCCACTCCATGGGCGCCATCGGGACGTGGCACCTAGGAGCCAAGTATCCGGAGATCTGGGCCGCTCTAGCCCCGTTCGCGGGATATGGGGACCCTTCCAGCGTGGCCAAGATGAAGCACATCCCAGAGATCGTCGTCCATGGGGATGCGGACGCCACGGTGCCGGTGGCCGGCTCGCGGGCGATGGTCGCCGAAATGAAAAAGCAGGGAGTCAATGTTCAATACATTGAGGTCTCCAAAGGGAATCACATCGACGTTGTGGTGCCCAACTTGAGCGCCGTCTTCAACTTTTTCGACAAGCATCGCAAATCGGCGTCGAAAATTTCCGAGAAATAAAAAAGGGCGAGATTTTTTGAACCCATTAGCCAAGTATTTATGACGTTGTCTTTGTGCGGGAGCGCAAGAGAAGGAAATAGACGGTCGGCGTGGCCACCAGAGATAGCACCACGGAAATACACAGTGAGCCGATGACGGCGATGGCGAGCGGCTTGAGCATGTCCGCTCCGGAGCCGATGCCATAAGCCAGAGGCAGCATGCCAAGCGCCGCGGCCAGGGATGTCATTAAGACAGGCCGAAGACGGCGCCGCCCCGATCGGACAAGGGCTTCCGTCAGATCATATCCCTCGGCCTGAAGGTGCTTCACGTAATCGAGCATGAGGATGCCGTTCTTGGCCACGATTCCGATGCCGATGATGGCGCCCAGAAGGGAGACGACGTTCAAAGATGTCCCGGTGATCCACAGGGCTAAAACCGTCCCGAACAGGGCCAGCACGGCCCCGAAAACGATAGATATGGGCTCAAAAAACGAGCCGAATTCCAAAAGCATAACGGTGAAAACGAGAAAAATAGCCATGAGAAGCACAAACATCAAGTTACGAAAAGACTCCTGCTGCTGCTCGTAGAGCCCGCCGTATTCGATGGTCCCGGGCGGGATGGACTTATCCTTGCTCAGCGTGTCGCGGATTTCGGCCATGACGCTCCCCATGTCGCGGCCCTCAAGTCGGGCTGTGACGGCCACGTCCTGCCGTGAGTCTTCGCGCCGGAGTTCAAGCTGTCCCGGTTCCTCGACGATATCCACCACCTGCGACAGCTTGACCAGTGCCCCCTCGGGTGTTCGCAACGGCAATTCCCGAAGGTTCGCCAGGCGGTCGATATGCGATGGATCGACCTTGACCCGGATTTCGACGACCCGGTCCCCTTCGAGCACCGAGGAGGCCGTCCGCCCCAGCAGCGCCGTGCTTGCGGCCGCAGCCAAGTCATCCGTGGTTAGGCCGAATCGCCGCGCGTCCAGCGAGCGCGGGCGCAGGCTGATCGTCGGCCCCGTATAGACCAGTCCGTTGAACGTGTCTACGACGCCCTGAATTTTCTTGATCTGTCCTTCGACTTCGGGCGCTTTTTTCTCGAGCCAGGCCTGGCTCGTCGAAAATAGCTTCACTTCAATGGGCTTGGGCGCCCACATTAAGTCGCCGATCAGGTCGCCCAAGATCCCCGGAAATTCCCAGGTCAATCCGGGCAGTTCGGTATTGAACCTTCGCCGCAATTCGGAGATCACGTCCGCGGTTTTCCGTTTACGGTTGGTTTTGAGCTTAACCAGGAAATCTCCCGTGTTCGGCTCGGCGATGGACAGCGCCAGTCGGGCGCCCGTGCGGCGCGAATAGCTTTCCAGCTCCGGAATCGTCCGCAGAATTTTTTCCGCCTGCAAAAGCTGGCGGTGCGTCTCGGCCAGGCTCGTCCCCGGCGGCGTGAAATAGTCGATGACGAACCCGCCCTCGTCCATCGGCGGCAGGAATTCGCTGTCGAGACGGCCGTAGAGAAAGATGCCGGCCAAAAGCACGAGGCCGCAGGCGCCCAGGGTGAGCCAGCGATGCTCGAGGGCCGGACGAACGGCGGATTCATAAATCCGGATGACGCGGCGGAGCAGAAAGCCTCCCTGCTCGGCCTGCGGTCGGGGCTGGTCCCCCTTGCGGAGACGGATGAACCAGGCCGCCAGCGACGGGGTCAGCGTGACGGCAAGGAGCAGGGACGTCAGCAGCGAAACCACCATGGTCATAGCCAAAGCGCGGAAGAAGACCCCGGTGATGCCATCAAGAAAAGCCAGGGGAATGAACACCACGACCGGCGTCAGGGTGGAGCCGACGAGCGGCCGGAAAATTTCGCCGATGCCCTCCTGGACGGCTTCGAGCCGGCTCACACCTGTCATCAGTTTGGTGTGGATCGCCTCGACGACGACGATGGCGTCGTCGATGACCAGACCGATGGCCGCGGCGATGCCTCCTAGGGTCATCAAATTGTAAGTGAGACCGGTGATCTTCATGGAGAGGAGCGTGACCAGCACGGTCACCGGAATGACCATCGTCGCCACGAGCGTCGTCCCCCAATTTTTTAAGAAGAAAAACAGGATGAACACGGACAGGATCAGGCCGAAGATGATGGCCTCCCAGACGCTCGCCACTGAGGCGCGAACGATTTCCGATTGGTCATAGAAAAAGGCGAGCTTCATGTCGGGAGGGAGTTCTTGTTTCAGCTCCCTCAGTTGTCTTTTGAGCGCCTGGGCAATGTCCAGCGTGCTGCCGTCGGGTTGGCTGCGGACATTGAGAAGGACCGCGGCTTCGCCGTCGGCCGTGACGATATTGAAGACCGGCTCGGGTCCCCGCAAGACTTTGGCGAAATCCCGGATACGAATCGGATGTCCGCCGACGTAGGTGACGACGAAGTTTTCGATGTCCGGGATCGAATGCACCCGGCCGTCGACTACGGTCAGATAGAGAGTATGGTTCTCCTCGTGCATGCCGGCCGAGGCGACGAAATTGTTGTTGGTCAGGGCATCGGTGACCTGGGACAACGTCAGATTGGCGGCCGTGAGCCGGAGGGGATCGACGACGATGTGGAATTCCGGAGTCCGGCCCCCGACGAGGTCCACGCGGGCCACACCGGGAATCCGGAGAAACCGCAGTTTGAGGTTATAGCGCGCCGTCTCCCAGAGCTCGATGATCCCGCGCCTATTGCTCGTGAGACTGACGCCGATAATGGGAAACGCCGAAAAGGTCAGCCGGAAGACCGTGGTCTCGGCCGTCGCCGGCAGCGTGCTCCGGATTTGCGAAAGCCGGCTGAGCACAAAGAGCTCGGATTCGATCATTTTGACTTTCCAGCCGAAAAAAACGCTGATCTCCGCCGAGCCCCGTCCCGTGAACGACCGGACTGTGACCACGCCCCGGATGTCCTTCATCGCTTCCTCGATGGGACGGGTGATGGTCGCCATCATTTCGTCGGCGGGCATGACCCCGTTGTCGACAAGGACGACGACGCGGGGAAAGTTGGTCTGGGGAAAGACCGACGAGGAAATATTCAAAGCGGAATAGACGCCGGCCAGACACAGGGCGACGCAAATAAAGGCGATCGAGAGTGAATGCTGGGTGGCAAACCTTCCCAAGGCGGAATTCTTTTTCATGGTTTTAATAATCTAATTGATGATATGGATCTTGGCATCGCCGGGGACGGCATAGGCATCTTCGGTGACGATGACCAATCCTTCCTTCAGGCCTTCGCCGGCGACTTCGACCAGGCCGGCTTCCCGGAGGCCGAGCTTGACGGGCTTCCGAACGGCCTTGTCGCCTTCCACCAGCACGATCGTCCCGCTTTCGCCTCCCACGGAATCGGATATCGCGGCGGCTTCCGGGACGGCCAGGCAGTTCGCGTGCTCTTCGCAGATGATGCGGACGCTCAAGAACTGACCCGGATGGAATCCGCCGCCCGCGGGAATCGAAATCCGGACCGGCAGAGTGTCCGTTTTGTCGTCGACTTTGGAGCCGATGTAAACGACGACGCCCGGAACGGTCCCCGCGGTGTCGAATTGAGCCGACTGTCCGACCTTCAACAATGTGGCTTCGCGGCTGGGAACGTTCACGGCCGCGACAAGACGGTCGAGGTCGATGATCGTGGCCAGCACGGTGTTGAGCTCCACGGCTTCGCCGGGCTCGATGTTGATTTTGACCACCATTCCGGCGAGCGGCGCTTGAATCTTGAGGAGGGCGAGATCGGTCTCGGCCGCGGCCAGCTCGCTGCGGGCCGTGTTGAGCTGCTGTTCGGCCTCCAAATAGGCCTTCTTGGAAGTTCCCTCCACCGGCAGCAGCTTCTTCTGCCGCTCAAAGTTCTCTTCGGCAAACCTTAAGGCCTTCTTTGCCTTTTCAAAGGCGACATCGGCGACCCGGCTGTCCAGTCGAAACAGGACCGCTCCCTTGGCCACTCTCTGGCCTTCATGACAGTCGATATGGGCAACGACTCCCGCCACGGGAGAGGCCACTTCGGCGTCGGCGGGGATACGCCCGGCGCCTGCAGGCTCCGGCTCCACGGCCCCGTAGGCCGTGACAAGGCGATGGAGGGTCGCCCGCGAAATTTTTCCGACATGGACGGCCATATCGACCGCCGTTTTTTCGCTTTCTTCGCCCGCTTTGGGCTTGACCATTATCACGATCCCTACGACGGCCAGCACCGCCGACGCGAGAATGACCAAATTGATCCACGTCCGGCGTTTACTCATCCTTTCGCTCCTTCGCTTGCCCGGAGGTTCTTCCCAGCGTTTCTAAAAACCATTCCTTAAGATCGAGCGGGCTCTGGATGGCGTTCTCCAGCTCTCCGATCGCCTGCTGGGCTTTGACCAAGGCGTCCAGGCGGGCCAGCCCATTCGAAGCGAACTCCAGCTCGACGCCCAGGAGCTCGAGCTTCGAGATGTCTCCGAGCTCGTATCGGGCTTTGGAGGACTCTTGCTGTCTCTTGAGGTTTGTCAAAAGGTCGTCGGCGGCCTTGACTTTATCAACCGCCGACCGGCCGGCCGAGACGGCGGCCTCGATCTCACTGATCACTCTGGCTTGAAGGGCCAGGAACCGCGCGGCCATCTCTTCGCGGCGGGCTTGGGCTTCGGCGATCGGCCCTTTATTCCGGCTGAGAATGGGCAGAACCAAGGACAGCCCCAGCGTCCATTTGCTGTCGGTCTGGTCGAGCTGGTAGGCCGGCCCGAGGTTGATGTCGGGATATTGCTTGGCGATCTCCAGCCGCAAAGCGGACTGGGCGGCCTCGTATTCCGATAGGGCTCCGAGAATATCGAACCGGTTAACCAAAGCCCTGCGGCGAATCTCGCTCGAAGGAAGGTCGGACCAGACTTGAATGAATTCCTCGAATGATAACACGATTCCCTCCAGCGCCTTGACAGGGATGCCGAGGGCGTCGGCCAGCCGAATCCGGGCTTGGGAGCGCTGGAGGGCGGCATCGATCGCAGCCAATCGACTGTTAGCAAGGGCGATCCGGGCCTGGGTGACATCATACGAAGAGGCTTCTCCGACGGCCAGCTGGCCCTCGAGAATCCGGACGATCTCGGACTGGACGGACTGCTGCCGGTTGATCAGAGATTCGGTTTCCCGGGCCGCATAGAAGTCGAGGAACGCTTGGCGCAGACGGCTCCGGACTTCCCAGGCCACGGAAAAGATGTTCAGGCGCGCCGCTTCCGAAAGATGCCGAGCCTGCGAAATCCGATAGCCGCGTTTGCCGGCGGTCTCGATGGGAATCTCCAGAGCAGCCTCGGGGATCCAGGGCGTAACTTCCGAGACCGGTGATGTGACGTTATATCCCACGAGGATGCTGCCGGTGGGATTGGGACGCTCTCCTGCCGTGATCCGCCCGGCTTGAGCGACTCCCCACTGGGCCCGCGCCACATCCAGATCGGGATGATAATAAAAAGCCGCCAGAGTGAGTGCATGAAGGTCCCAGGACTTCGGGGGCCATTCTTTCAGGCCTTGTTTGGCTTGGAGAAAATCCCGCAACTCCGCCGCGTCCAATTGGCGCGTTTCGAAATCGTCCAGGACTTTGGAGGCGGTGATCGGTTTGGGTTGAAACCGGACGCAGCCGGCCGCCAGGAAGACGATGAGACAGAGACAAAAGACTTTCCGGAGGCATTTGATCTTCGAGTCAAAGATGAGAGTTTGGTTTGCTTTGAATATTTCAGGCATCTTGTTTGTCAGGCTTTTTCCTCGCCACCGAGCTTTCCATTATATCCTAAAGAAAAGTTTCGCCCTTAATATAAATTAAACCGCTTCTTTAGACGTCATTAAATGCGTCTGTCTTCCATTTTTTTAGATAACGTCGGCCTCGGGTCTGCTGTGTGCGCTATTGATTTGGCTCGGGCAAGCCGGACACTCTTGGAAGGAAACGCTTGGAAGGGTTTTCCTTCCAACGGTCGCTTCGCTCCCTGCCTTCCTTCCAAGGAGCATTTTCCCATGAATTTTCGCACGGACATTGGAATCGAGTCTGGGAGGCGGGGTATGAAACCGCTAACTGCGATCTGCCCAAAGAGACAGACCTGTTTCAGGGATAGTCTTGGAACCCTCTCGAGCGGTCCCCCCAGCCCGCCACGGAGCATCTCAACCGCTCTTTTGATATCGCTGATAGGCTTCCAGGACGCCGCCGGCAACGGCGTCGCCGCGATGGATGTAAAGCCTGTAGCGCAGAACGACCGGCTTCCCCGGCTGGAGGACGGCGGGTTTGAGACCGGGCCATGACGGATTGAGGACGCCCGCGTAGCTGTTGCGAATGAGCCAAGCGACCGGAAAGCCCGGGTGATCGGACGATACGAAAATGGCCACACCGAGATCGCGGGTCGACAGGTCCGCCCAGCGGAACGACGTGTTGACGGCATCTTCTTTCTGGATGCCTTGATCGGTGGTGAGCGTCGCTCCCTTGAACATTTCTGCTCCGCGCAGACACAAACCGCCGTAGCCCTTGTTCTGGTCCGGCGCTCCCTGTAGTTCGAGGGGGCCGCCTACGGCTTCCAGGCGGAGTTCCAGATCGATGGCCCGGCCGATGCGATCCGCAGGGTGGACATCAAAATTGACGATTTCTCTTGCCACGTTCTCCCGACCATCCAGCTTCCAGACGTTTTCGACGCTCAGCTCGGCCGCCTCCTTCTTCGCTTCGCGCTTCAGCCAGCCGACGAATTGCTGCCGCAAGGAGGGCGAGGCCGGATGCCATGTCTGTGTGTCCTGACCGCGCGTCCTGACGACCGGCCAAGTCCAGAACACGCCGTGATGATGGAGATGGTCCTTGGGAAAGTCGTCGGTCAATGCCTTGCCGTCCAGCGAAAAAAGCGGATGGATATAGCAGGACCGGACATATTTTGGATCGATCCCCTCTTTAAGCTGATCGCCGAAGCGGTAGGTCAGCACCTCGTTCCGGCCGTCCCTGAGCGTCACCGTCCCACGGCCGGCGTCCTCGATAAATTGCATCTGGGCCGAGCCGGCGGCCGCCAGAACACAGACCAACAGGATGGCAAGTCCCATTGTTTTCATAGTCGCACTCCTTGTCGATTCACGTCCGGAGGAGCTTGTCGCCGCCGCTCCGTTTCATGAGCTCGACGACTTTGGCCTCATCGACCTCGACGCCCAAGCCGGGCCCCTGGGGTATATAAGCCAGCCCGTTCTCGATCCGCAGCGGCTTTTTTAAAACGTCGCCCACCAAAAACTGCGGCCCATTGAGCGCGGCCGGCTTCTTCAGGCCGAAAGCCCCATAGAGGCCGAGCGCGGCGGCCAGCGAGATGTCCGGGTCGGTCAAGCCGCTGCCGAGCCAGATCAATTTATGCTCAAGACAGACTTCGATCTGACGCTTGGCCGAAGCGAGCCCGCCGCAGCGCGCGGGTTTCATGGCCACCCCATCGAGCATGCCCAGCTTGATGAACTCGTGAAGGTCTATGGGCGAGATCACCCCTTCATCCATGAGGATGGGCAGGGCGCCCTGTTTCTTGAGGGCTTGGTAGCCGCTCATGCGATTGGGACGGAGCGGCGATTCGAGCACATCGACGCCGGCGCCGGCCAGCCGCGGCGCCGCCCGCAGCGCCGTCTCGGGATCGTAGCCACCGTTGGCATCGGCCCACAGAAACGAATCCGGAGCCCGCCGGCGGACCTCGCGGGCCAGGGCGACGTCGAAGTCGGGATCCGGAGCGATCTTGATATTGAAGTTCCGGCAGCCGCGCTTTTTTCCTTCGTCCATGATGGGCCCGACCTCATCGAGCTTCTTGACATTGACCGTCCAGCTGAGCGTGATCGGACCGCCGGCCGGCTTTCCCCACATGCCGGCGAGAGATCGGCCCAGCCGCTTGCCGGCCAGATCATGCAGAGCCAGGTCGATCCCGGCGCGGCTGATGGGCATTCCGGTAGAAAAACCAGGAGCGACGGCCTGGTCCATTGCGGCATGCGCCCCTTCGATATCGGCCGGGTTGCGCCCGACAAGCACAGGCGCATAGTAATCGCCCAACACGACAACCGCAGTTTCCAGCGTCTCATAGCTCCACTGGGCGATCGGCACGGCCTGGCCCCATCCGACCGTCCCGTCATCGGCCGTGACCTTCACGATCACGGCGGGGCGGCCGGCCGAGCCGTGCGGCCCGGCAAAGAATTTAAAGGTGCCGGTCATGGGATAATAAAGAGGAAAAAGGTCGATCCTGGCAATCTTCGTTTTAGAGGGAGCTGCCGCAAACAGAGAGCCCGACAAGCCCAACCCTACGGCGGCTGTGGAGGCAGTCCGAATAAACTCGCGCCGGTTCATCGTCGCCACTTGTCTTCGACGAACTGTTGATATCGCTCGGCGACCCGTCCGGTCTTCACGTCTCCGCTGTGGACAAGCACGCCCACGCGCTGGGCGATCGACTCGCCCTTTTTCAGCGTGAAAGGCTTGCCGCTCCGGTCGTCGGGACGCCGTGGTCCGAAACATCCATACTCGCGCGTCAGCCAGCGATGCTCCTGGCCGTCAGGCCATTGAAAAACGGCCACGCCGGCGGTCTCTCCTTCGACCGTGTTTGAGTAATCGATCCACAGGGCGGCCTTCAAGTTGGTTGCTTCCTGCCCGGTGGCGCCGTTGCTCGCGGTGATCGTCCCGCCGTTCTCGCCGCTCCAGCGGGTTTGGAGGCGAAGGTACGGCCATGCATAGTGGACATCATCGCTGACGAATGCCACATCGCCGTCAACAGCAATCAAAGTGAAGGTGATGTCGAGCAGATATTCCCCCTCTCCCAGCGCCTGAACAACGACGTGCCGGCGCTCTTCGAGCATCGCTTGCCGGCCGTCCATCTCCCAAAGAAGCCGGGCTTCGATCACCGCTCGGCCCTCGCCGCTCTCCATGCCGGTAAAAGCAATATGGCGGATATGATCGCGAAACGGAGGTCCATAGATCTTCGGCTCCGTCTCCTTGCCCGTGTACAGGGCGTTGTAGGTGCTGACCTCCCGTCCTCCGTCCAGCCGGACGGTGTCCGCAAACCAAAACGACCTGTGGTGCGGATACGGCTCCGTCTGCTGCACCAGCATGTTCTTCCCTAAAGGGCTGTTCGCCGGCCAATAGTGAGGAAGGTCGAGCGTCTCGGCGTACTGATAGACAAAGGCCTCTCGGCCGTCGATCATGACCTGGAGCCGCCCGGCAGCGTCATCGCGGCGTAGCTCAATCGTGGGAGAGCCTGACCAAGTCGCGGCGGCCAAGATGATGCACAGACAACCGGACAACCACATGATTCAAAACCTCATTCAGCCTCGCCTTCTGATCAAACGGTCCACGGCTCGCGATGCGGATAGTCCAGCCGGCGGTTGGCCTCGTCGTCGCCGATGAACTGCTCGGCCTGGGGGTCCCACTTCAGCTTGCGGCCAAGTTTCATGGCGATATGGGCCATGAGGCAGACGGTGTTCGAGCGGTGTCCGACTTCCTCGGGCGTCACCGGCGCCTTCCGGCTGCGCATGCATTCCAGGAAGTTTTTCATGTGGTTCGTGCTGCGGTAGAGCTTGATTTCGCCTTCGCCGGCCTGCTGCCGAAGTATCTCCGGGTCGGAGGCCTGGATCTCGGTCCGCGTGACGAAGATCCAGCCCCGGTCGCCCTCGAAACGGACGCCAGCCGGATCGCCAGATTCCATGAAGAGCCGGACGCCGTTGGCGTAGAGCGCTTCGGCTTGGAAGGTCGTGTGGACATCGAACAGCCCCCGGTCCGGAAACTCGGCCTTGGCCTCGATCTCCACCGGACCTGTATCGTCCGCTCCGTTGCCCCATTGGGCGATATCGTTCATATGGGATCCCCAGCCGGTGATCATGCCCCGGCAGTAGGCTTCGATCTGGAGCCATCCCGGCCGGTCATAGCCGACTTGGGGATGAACGCGGTCTTCCGTGAACGACGCTTCCGGGGTGGGGCCGAGCCAAAAGTCATAATCCAGGTATTTAGGCACAGGCATCGGCCGCGGATCGCCCGTGCCTTGATCCAAAGGCAGCCGGGCGCGGATCGTGTTCAGCTTGCCGATCCTCTGGTTCCGGGTCAGCTCGCAGGCCATGAGAAAATATATCGACGAGCGCTGCTGCGAGCCGGTCTGGAATACCCGATTGTTCCGGCGGACGGCCTCGACGAGCTTCCGGCCTTCGGCGATCGTGTAGGTAAAAGGTTTCTCCAGGTAGATATCTTTGCCGGCGTTGGCGGCGGCGATGGCCATCGGCGCGTGCCAGTGGTCGGGTGTGACGATGAGGACCCCGTCGATATCCTGACGGGCCAGCAATTCGCGGAAATCCGAATAAGCCTCGCAGCCCTTGGTGCCCTCGTTGGCCAGCTCCTTGGCATAGATCATGTCCGCCAGCCACTGGGCACCTTCGCGGCGGTGGGCATCGATGTCGCACACGGCTACGACCCGCGCCCCCGCTTCAAGGCCGCGGTAAATCAGCTCCTGCATGTCTCCCCGGCCCTGCCGGCCGACGCCGATGCATCCCAACTGCATCGTATCGCTGGGAGCCGTTTGTCCGAAGAAGACTCTCGACGGGACGATCGCCGGGGCGATCGCCGCGGTCGCGGCCGCCTTAAGAAAATTTCGGCGCGTGATACTCATCCGATGAGCTGAACGAGACATGTCTATCTCCCTTTCTGTGACTTGGAATGGCTTGAGTTCCGGTTCGATGTCCGATGGCACTCCCCTCCCGGAACTCAAGACTCATATCCAGAACCTATCATGCCGGAATTATTGTTGTCAATGGAGTGAGCCGGGAGTGAATCGGGAAGACTCCTTCCCACGGGCGCCGGCGGACGGCTTATCGAAGCCATTGAGGCTTGGAGAGACGGCTATCTTTCGAGGCCGATTTTGTTGAGGAGGGCGAAAAAGCGCGGGTCGGAGCGGAGGGGGTCGAAGATCGGGTATACTTTAAGGCTGATCAGTTTGTTATCCCGCTCGGCATAAGCCTTGTCGAGCAGGTCAAAAGCGATGTCACGCTGTCCGAGAGCTCCGTATGCAGTAGCGAGTTCTATCACCGAAACTTATTTTTTCCTGAAGCGTTCTCTCAGCTCATCGATGATCTGGTAGCGGCCGGCGAAAAGAGCGCCTGTGCCGAGCTCCTGGGCGGGAATTTCGAGCGTCCAGGTGGGAGAAGCGATTTGGCGCTCGCCCGCCTCAAACCTGGTCCCGCACTCGCCGCAGAATCGCTGCGCCTCAGGATTGTCCGCTTGACACTTCGGGCACTTCATCGTCTCTTTGGTCCTCTATGCCGGATGATCTATGGCGGCATCATTAGAACCGAATGTGTTATTTTTTCAAGAGGAAGATGATCCGAGTTCCCAACTGACTCATCTCTTCAGTTCTTTTAAGATCTGCCGAATAGCCGGCCGGATGCTCTTCATGTCCTCTCTCGCTACTTTCCAGAGGATCTCTAGGTCGATCCCAAAATACTCATGGATGAGCTTGTCTCTCATGCCGGCCATCTTTTTCCAGGGAACGCTGGGATTATTGGCGGTGATGGTCGGCGGGATCTTTTTCGAGGCCTCCCCGATCACTTCGACGCTTCTCACGACGGCGTTGATCGTTTTCCGGTCCTTTTTGAATTCCTCGAAACTCATGCCTTTGACGAAGCTTTCAATATCCCGGATGGAGTCGAGGATATCCTGAACATAATCCAGATAAATTCTATTTTTCAAATGTAGATAACCTCTCTGAGAATCCTTTCGCCGATATGCGGTTTGAGCGCTTTCCTGGAAACAAGATCCACCTTGACGCCGAATAGGCTTTGGAGATATTCCTCGAGGTCCATAAATTCAAAAAGACCCACAGGTTCAGAAAATTCCACAAGAATGTCGACATCGCTTTTCTCTTTTTGCTTCCCCTTTGTATAGGAACCAAAAATGCCAATTTCTTTGACTTTGAATTTTCTTTGGATTTCCGGTTTACGCCTTTCCAGAACAGCCTTAATGTCTCGGAGTTTCCTCATATTTCATCCGGCTTGTTTTTCAATATCATAGTCGATTTAGACCATAATTTGAAGTCAAATCTTTCGCGAGAGATTCTTCAGCTCGAATATTTATTGCGCTTTTCATTTGAATTCCCCAAGACAAATTTCCGGTCAAGCCATGTCTCCGTTGGGCCTGAGGCGGCACTTTCTTTGCGCTTGATTTCATTGCGGGCCTAGAATAAGATTCTCCCGGCTAAATCGGAGCTGCTGCCCACGAGAGGAGTCGTCGTCGCACCATGTTCGAACAAAACACAAAGCCCTCAACAAGCCTTCCCTCGTCGCACCGTTACCTCCCTTTGTTGCTGGTCTTGTTCGTCGGGAGCGGATGTGCCGCCTTAATCTATGAAATCGTCTGGCTCCAGCTCCTGCAGCTCGTCATAGGCTCGACCGCGGTTTCTCTGGCCGTCTTGCTAGGAACCTACATGGGCGGGATGTGCCTGGGCAGCCTGGCCCTGCCGCGGCTGATCTCGCCTCGGCGGCATCCTTTGCGCGTTTATTCCCTGATTGAGCTGGGAATCGGGATCCTCGGGATCGCCGTTTTGTCCGGAATGCCGTTGATCGTCCGGATTTACACGGCGAATGCGGGCCATGGTTTTTTGGGGATTCTGCTGCGCGGGGCCGTCAGCGCTATTTGCTTGCTCCTTCCCACCATGTTGATGGGCGCGACGCTCCCGGCCGTCGCCCGGTGGGTCGAGACGACCCCGCAGGGAGTCTCCTGGTTGGGATTCCTGTACGGCACGAATATAGCCGGGGCTGTATTCGGCTGTCTGCTGGCGGGTTTCTATCTATTAAGGGTCTACGATATGGCTACCGCAACCTATGTCGCGGCAACGATCAACGGGACGGTGGCATTGTTCAGTCTCGGCCTATCGATGCGATCGCCGCACCGCGCGCCGGCCGGAGAGCAGAGCCGGAGTGTCCGGGTCCGAGTGCCGGCATCATGGTCCGTGTATGTCACGATCGCGCTGTCCGGGCTGTGCGCGCTGGGCGCTGAGGTCATTTGGACGCGGCTGTTGTCGTTGATGATGGGGGCCACGGTCTACACGTTTTCGATCATTTTAGCCGTGTTCCTGGCCGGACTGGGGATCGGCAGCGGCATCGGATCATTTTTATCGCGCGGCAAGGTGCCGCCGCGGATTGCGCTCGGGTCCTGCCAGATGCTTTTAGCGGCGGCGATCGCCTGGACTTCATATATGTTGGCCAAGTCTCTCCCGTATTGGCCGATCAACCCTGCCCTTTCCCGGAGTCCCTGGCTCATCTTTCAGGTCGACCTGGTGCGCTGTCTTTGGGTCATCCTGCCGGCCGCATGCCTGTGGGGAGCGAGTTTTCCGCTGGCCCTGGCGGCCGCCGCATCGCCCGGACAGGACGGCGGCCGGTTGGTCGGGAAAGTCTATGCTTCCAATACGGTCGGAGCGATCGTCGGAGCCGTCGGCTTCAGCTTGATTCTCATCCCGGCCATCGGCACACAGCAGGCTCAGCGGCTGATGATCGGGCTGTCCGTCGCGGCCGCACTCGTAGTGTTTGCGCCGCTTGTCCGGCTCTTCCGGGAAGATGCCGTGTCTCGCAGAGCTCCCCAGCCGTCCGCGATCAGGACCGCGGGTGTGGTTTCATTGGCATTCTCTGTGGGGCTGGCGGCTTTGCTGGCCTGGAGCGTACCCCAGACTCCCTGGGAGCTGATCGCTTACGGCCGCTATCTGCCGACAAAAACACTCAATGCTCGGGTCCTCTACGCGGGCGAAGGCATGAACGCCTCGGTCGCCGTCACGGAGCTGGAGGGAGGAACGCGCAATTTCCATATCAGCGGACGTGTCGAAGCATCGAGTGACTCCACGGATATGCGGATCGAAAGGATGTTGGGGCATATCCCGGGGCTTTTCCACTCGGACCCCAGGTCGGTCCTGGTCGTGGGATGCGGAGCGGGCGTGACCGCCGGGACGTTTGTCCTCTACCCTAGCGTCAAGAGAATCGTCATCTGCGAGATCGAACCGCTGATTCCACGGGTTGTCGCCCGCTACTTCGGGCCCGAGAACTACGACGTCCTGGACGATCCCCGCGTCGAAGTGGTCTTCGACGATGCCCGTCATTATATTCTCACGACCAAAGAGAAGTTCGATATCATCACGACCGACCCGATCCATCCCTGGATCAAAGGCTCCGCCACCCTGTATTCGAAGGAATTCTTCGATGTGTGCAAACGGCATCTGAACCCGGACGGGATCGTGGCCCTGTGGGTTCCCTTTTATGAGAGCACTCCGGAGACTGTCAAGAGCGAATTGGCGACATTTTTCGATGTCTTTCCCGAGGGGACGATCTGGAGCAACGACATCGTCGGCCAGGGCTATGATTCCGTTGTCGTGGGCAAGCCGGGAGGATTGAAGATCAACGTGGATGAGCTTGAAGAGCGGCTGAACCGCCAAGACCACCAAGCCATCACCCAGTCGCTGGCGGAAATAGGGTTCAAGTCGGCGGTGCAGATGCTGGCGACCTACGCCGGACAGGCCTCCGATTTGGGGGCTTGGCTGAAGGACGCGGAAATCAATCGGGACCGGAACCTGCGCCTTCAGTACCTGGCGGGCTTGGGATTGAATTTCTACCTCAGCGGCTTCATCTTCAATGACCTGCTCTCCTTCAGTAAATTTCCCGAGCAGCTTATTATCGGTTCGGAGAAATCCATCCAGGCTCTGAGAACGGCCCTGACGCCCAAGAAATAGGGGTTCCCCCTTATCGTCCAAGGCCCCATCAAACTTCGGCCCTTTTTCGACCCGCACGGCCTGTTCATGGCCGTCCAGGTTTCGTTTTTTCCAATATTGCTTCAAAGGGCTCATTTGGCTATCTTCAGGATTTTACCATAAAAAGAGACCCCCGGAGCGGACTGTGGCCCGGCCTGTCTTGAACTATGGTTTGCGCAGGAAACGGTTAAAAAAGTCATCCGCCGCGTTCAGAACCATGACCCACTTTTTGAACACCAGAAAATCATGCACTTCATCGGGGAAGACGATCAGCTCGTGATGTACGTTGCGGGCCCGGAGCAGTTGGACCAGCCCGGTGGTCTGAGAGAAGGCGACGTTGCGATCATCGTCGCCGTGGACGAGCAGCACGGGTGAAGTCCATTTGTCGATCGTGGCCAGGGTGGAGGCTTTAAAGGATGAGCTGTTGGTATCCAAGGAATTTCCCCAGAGGTGCACTCCGGCAATGTCCACTCCGGCCTTGAAGATGTCGGAATTCCGCGAAAGGCCCATCGCCGTCAGCAGGCCGCCGTAGGAAAGGCCCCACAATCCGATCCGGTTGGGGTCGACATCGGGCCTGGACTGCAGATACTTGGCGGCCGCCACGATATCCTGATACTCGGACGCCCCTGCCGCGCCGCGATTGGGGGCCATCCGAAACTCGCGGCCGTAGCCGATGCCCGACCGGTAGTTCACCGAGATGACGACATACCCCTTGTTGGCGAAGTACTGGTTGACGGCGTAGGCCATGTGGTAGAAAAACATATAGTGATATCCCAGCAGCATTTGCCGACCGGGGCCGCCGTGGGAGAATAGGATGGCCGGCCGCCGCTCGCCGGGCTGGATGTCCTTCGGCAGAAAAAGCTGGTTGTGGAACTCGAAACCATCCTCCGCCTTGAGGATGACCGACTCGGGGATCACGTGAGATTCGAGCGGAAAATCAGAAGGGAGCTTCGGGTTGATGATTTGCGCATCGCCCCCCTGGGCCGGCACGAGCGCGACACAGCGGGGTCGTTTCGCATCGGAATAGAAAACGGCGATACTGCGGCCTGAGGCCAAGGGCGCAGGCTCCGTCTCGATGCCATCGCCTTTGGTCAATTGGACAGGGGCGCCGCCCGAAGTCGGTGATTGCCAGAGGTCCCGGCGATCGATATCGCCGACATTGGTTGTGTAGTAAAGAGTTTTGCCGTCGGGCGAATACCCGACGAACTCGGCTTCGCCCTCGCCAGGCGTCAGGTTGGTTGGGATTGAATCCGCGCCTCCAGAAACCGGCACGGAATAGTAGTGGCGCCAATTATTTCGTTCCAATTGAAAGACCAGGCTCTCGCCCGCCCAAGTGATCTGTCTAATGGTAAGAAAAGACTGGTCGTCGAGCGGATTATGCCACACCTTCTCCGCCTTGCCAATCTCGACATCAGCCACCCAGAACGTAAGCGTATGGCCGTCGGCAAACTTGGCCGCTTGGAATCCCGGCCCGGTTGCGATCTCCTGAGGTTGGGCCGGCTGGGGCTGGGCCTGTTCTCGAGACGGTATGGTCCTCGAGGGAGGCTGCCCGGGAGGGCCTTGAGTCTGAGATTGAGCGACTATTTGGGCGAACGCCGATCCCGGCCTGCGGATGAAGGCGATCTTTTTGCCGTCGCCGGACCAGTCCGGATTCGTGTCCCGGTCGACCGAAGGCGCTAGGTAGGTGATCTTCCGGCCGGCGAGATCGCAGATGCCGATGAAGCTGTGGTCCTGCCGATCGCTAGTAAAGGCGATTCTCTTGCTATCCGGAGACCAACGCGGATTGCTGTTCGTCCCCCAGGTTCGGAAGAGCGGCTTGAGCTCTTCGCCGTCCCGGACGGGAATCTTTTTTCCGGCCGGCTGAACGGCCACCCCGTAGATCTGGCCGTCCTTGACAAAAAGCACCCATTTGCCGTCGGGCGAAAGCTCGGGGCTCGAACCGGCCGCCAACCGGAAAGGTTTTGCCTCACGCGGCCGGACCGCCCAAATGGCCTGTTCGCTTCCTTCGGGAAACTGGGAGGGATTGGCGACCCAGCCTTGTCTATTCGGGTCATGGCCGCGGACGAAGACAATCACCGCGCCATCGTCCGAGATCGACAGGCTGGTCAGGTCGGTCCCGTCATCGTCCATGAAATTGGTGAGGCGGACGCGCCTGAAATCGGGCGCGGCTGCCGAATAAACGTTGCGCGTTCCTTGATTGAACTCAAGCCAGGCGATGCGATCCGCTTTCCTGGCCGAAACCAGGTCATAGGAAAATGAATAGCTCAGGATTTGCTCGAGGGTGAACGGCTTTTGGGCGGAAGCCGGCGGGCTGGCGACCAAAAGAGTCATAAGACCAAGGCCAAAGAACAACAGGCACCGTGATGGTTTCATGATTCACCTCCGTCGAAGCTAAAGCTGCTCATTGCCTAAAAATTCGGAGACGTGTTTGAAGGCCTCAGGAATTTAACAGGTGTTTCCGAATCTCTCAATAGATTGATGAGTTGATCGTGCGTAATGAGTAGGTTTGACCCCACTTTATTCAGCCCACTCTGTTCTGATAAACGCCCCGGACATTATCGAAAAAGCCGATGGCGGTCCCCGTTTCCGGAACACCCGTTACGGCAAGACTTCGATGCGGCCCGGCTCCAGTTCTTTCCGGGTCCAAAAGAATCTCGCTATCTTCCGGGATCCTGGATGCTCTGAACACTCCGTCAAGGTAATAATCGAGCCGCAGTTCATTTTCTTTTAGATGGCCATCGTCTCTCTTGGTGATAATGTCCATCCGAAAGTTATACCATTTGTCAAGCTGGGCCGGGCCCAGGTTGTCGCCGGAATAGATCCCCAAATTGTTGTTGTAGTAGCGAGCCATGATGAAAATATTTCCGTTCGCGCTTTTTTGGATCAGGACCCCGGCTCCCCAGCTTATTCCCGGCGGCTGTTCCGGGATGGTCGTGTGGTAATCCAATCCGGCGCCGAAACTTGGCGTATTGGATGCCGATGACAACATCACATCCGCGCTCAAGGATCTAAAATCTCCAAAATCAATGAACTCCGGACTGTTGAGCGTGCATCGATAGACTCCGAGTTTGTTAGTGATCTTGAGAACATAGCCGCTTCGCATTGCCGGCAGAATTTGGGCTACGCCATAGACCTTTCCTTTTTCGATCGGGATGGACCTTTTTTGGGTTTCATAACGGCCGTCCCTGGCGCCCAACAGGAGAAGCTTTTTGGAGCCGTGATAGGGCTGTCCCGGAATGTGGGGAACGGCATCCACGAGTTTTCCGGCCGCGTCAAAAACGTATTTTATCTCCTGCCATTCTTTCCGCAGTCCGATCGCGGTTCGGACCAGCCTTTCCCCTTCCCTCATGGCCGTTCTTACGGGCGAGTTCCGATAATTTTCGTAGACCTGTTTTTCGGCCAAGAGTCGTCCCAGCACGAACAACTCGCGCTCATCGAAGCTCTCATCGAATCTTGGCTGGGCTAGGATCGAGGAGCCTTTGGCGGAGAGCACCTCCATGAGCTTTCTTCCTCTCTCGTTTAAAAGCTCTTCTCTGCGATTGAGGACGTACTGGATGACCTTCAGCTGTTTTTCTAGTTCCTTGATTTCGACATCGGCGATGATTGTTTTTCCTCGATCGTTGAGGAGGTTTTCAAGGACTTCCCTTTCGAACGCCGTGACCGGTCTCGGGTTTTCAGCCAGGTAGGTGACAATTTCCTGGACCTGTCTTTCCTGCAGGCCGTACTCGACTCTCTGGCCGTCCTCATTAACGACGGAAAACAGCCCTGCTGCGGCGGGGTCGAGGACGACGTCCGTGGACGGACCGGCCAGCCATATTTTGGAACTGAGCTTTCCGGCCTCGGCAAGGTTCTGATTGTCATAGGACTGAAAGCAGCCGTTTCCATCGAAATCGTCATAGAGAGCCTGGCCGTCGGCCAGTTCATAAACCGGCTGGGGCGATGACGGCTCGGAAGGTTTCCATGGACTCTGCCCCGATTCTTTTTTACACGATGCGCCCAGGCAGGACAGCGCGGCACCGGTCAAGCCGACTTTAAAGAAATCCCGCCTTCTAATCACATCCGAAGTATATGGCCCGCTTTCAATCGATGTCAAGGGATTGACAGGGAAGCAATCCGACGGCTTCGGCTCGAGGAAGCCTTTTTCTAAGCGCAGGTCAGAATAACCGGGCGGCCGTCAAGAATAACGACGTCCACCTTGACTCCATACGTGGCGCTGAGATTCTCCGCATTCAACGTCAAGGCGGTCGGCCCGAAGGCCAGGAGACGTCCCGCCCGGAGCAGAACGACATCGTCGGCCGCTGCCGCGATATTGGGGTCGTGGGTTGTGAAGATAATCGTCTTGCCGTTCTTCTTCAGCCCGGCCATGACCTCCAGGATGCGTCGGGTGTTTCCGATGTCCAGGTGGGACATCGGCTCGTCGAGAAGAAGAATCCAGGGGTCCTGGACCAGAGCCCGGGCCAGGATGACGAGCTGACGCTCTCCGCCGCTGAGCGCGGAGACGGATCGGTCGCGGAGCGCGGCCAGGCCGAAGTCTTCGAGCGCTCGCACGGCCAGGCGGCGGTCCTCCTCGCCGGGCGTCTCCAGAAAATCGAGATACGGAGCCCGGCCCAGCAGCACGTATTCGACGGCGCTCAACTCGAAGGTCACGTGCTCGTCCTGAGGCACGAGGCCGATCCGGCTGCTGAGCTCCCGGCGTGAATGGGCATCCAGGGGCTTGCCCGCAACCTCGATCGAGCCGCTTATGGGCGAGAGCCAGCCCAGGATGAGGTTCATCAGCGTCGTCTTGCCCGAACCGTTGGGCCCGAGAAGGGCGGTTATCGTCCCCGGGGCAATATCCAAAGAAATCGCATTCAGGACGTTGGGAAGCCCGCGCCCGTAGAAAAAAGACACATTTTTGACCGAGAGGATGGACGCGGCGCCGCTCATTTCCAGAGCTCCAGTTTCCGCCGCAGCAGCAAAACAAGAAACAGCGCAGTGCCGATGAATGATGTCAAAATTCCCAGCGGGATTTCGCCGGCAAGGGCGGTTCGGGCAAGATCGTCACAGAGGAGGACGAAAACGCCGCCGAGGAGCATCGACGCCGGCAGCGCCCGCTGCGAGTCCGAGCCTACGATCCGCCGCGCGATGTGCGGGACGATCAGTCCGACCCAAGCGATCTGGCCGGCCTTGGACACCGCCGCCGCGGTGGAGGCCACGGCCGCGACGAGCAGGATCAAACGCTCGCGGCCGGGAGCGACACCCAGTGAGAAGGCGGTTTCATCGCGCAGCGACAGGAGGTTGAGCCGCCAGCGCAATAGATAAAGCACGACTAAGCAGGGAACGATCACGGGAAGGATCTGGAGCACGTCCTTCCAGGTGATAGCCCACAGGCCGCCCAGCATCCAGAAGATGATGTCCGGGAGATGCCGGTTCGGGTCGGCCAGATACTTGATTCCGCCGGTGGCCGCAGAATAGAGCGCCGAGACGGCGATCCCCGCCATCACCAGGCGCAAGACCCAGTCTCCCAAGCGGATGCGCCTGGCCAGGATATAGCTTGCCGCGAGGCCGAGGAAAGCGAACACCGCGGCGGACCCTTGGACAGCGACCGCCGTTCCCCCTAAAAAGACAATAGCCAAAGAAGCCCCGAACGCCGCGCCCTGCGATACACCGAGAAATCCCGAATCGACCAGCGGATTGCGGAAGATCATCTGAAAGACCGCCCCAGCCGCCGAAAGGACCATTCCAATCAGGAAGGCCGAAAGGATGCGCGGTATCCGGAGGTTGAGGATCAGGTTGAGGGCCAGCGCGTCGTCACGGACCGCGGAGAGCGGCGTGAAGTAGGGCTTGGGATAACGGCCGAGCAGGATCGAGGCAGCCAGGCACAAGAGCACGGCCGCTCCGATTCCCCAAAGCCGCCGCGATCGCAGGCTTTGTCTGTTCAAGAAGTCTGCTCCGTCACCGGACGTCCAGGCGGACTTTGGGGAGGATCAAGGAATCGACGGAATTCCGATCTAGGCCGAAGAGCCGCCCATAAAATTCGCGGACTTCGCCGCTCATGTCGATGTCCTTGAACAAACCCGGATGGATCCGGCCGGCCATCCATGTCAATCCCAGGATCCAGCGAGGATCCGGGGAATCCCAACCAAAGATGTCCGAAGGAAACGCCCAAAGCTCTCCAGCCTTGACCGCCTTGAGCGCTCTCCACTGCCGGTCCGCTTTGAATGAGTCGATCATCTTTTGTGGGTCGATCGAATACCACGCCACGACAAAGATCTTATCCGGGTCCCAGCGGGCGATTTGCTCCAGGTTTACGATCGTCCAGCCGGAGGTCTTTTGCACGGCGTCCAGCCAGACCGGAGCCCCGCCGGCGGTCCGGACCTGGAACGTCTGCATCCAGCCCGCGGCAGGCACCTGCACGGCGTACTTGCCGCCTCGGTCCGTGGCCATTACAAGAAGGACGCGCGGTTTCTTTTCTTCGGCCAGGCCGGCGAGCGTTTTCTGGATCCGTTCGATGCGGGTGCGGAAAAAGGCCGTGATCTCGGCGGCCCGGGTTCCGTTCCCCAAGATGATTCCTGCATTGGCCACGTCCCGGTAGAACTCGTCGGGCATTTCCAGGCTGAGGTAGGCGACCGGGATTCCAATTTTAGCCAGGGCGTCGCTCATCCGCTCGGCCGATGATCCTTTGATGAGAACGAGGTCGGGTTGGAGCGCGGCAATCGCTTCGGGACCGGGGCTCACGCCAAGAGCTTTCTTGTCCTTGAAGGCAGGGTCGACGAGATCCAGGAAATCGCTGGCCGACTTTCCCCGCTTCTCCATTCCCGCCAGTCGCTCCGGGCCTTCAGGGAACATGTAGAGAAGGTGAAGGATGAGGTGAGGGCCCCTCCCGATGACGATGATGCGCCGAGGCAGCGCTTCCAGCTGAACCGAACGTCCTGCAGCATCGATGAATTGGATGGGACGCGGCGGCGCGCCGGGGACCGGAAAAGCCGCTCCGGCCCAAGAAGGCATAAAGGAAATCGCGAGGAATATGATGAGAGCCGAACGGATGAGGGCACGGCGCATGGCTTTTCTCCTTTCCGAATACGGGGGGCAGGCGCGTTTCCGCGCCGGCCGTGGGCCGTCAGTAGGCCCGGCGCTGCGACTGCGGGCCATGGAGGAATACCTCTTTAGGCCGAGCAGTTCGGAGAACCAGCGTTTCGAAGAATGGATCCCGGGACCGGGCCCGGATATCCAGTCGGTGATTATAGCACACCCGAGTACTTTTTATAAATATGAGCGAAACGACGAAAGATCCCGAGCCCTGTTGCATTCTCGGCGGGCGCGACGGCAGTTTTCGAAGTCCTACTGACGCATTAGGCCTCGGCCCGGGCCGCCAGCTTTAACCGCCACCCGCATCTAAGGTAGAAAAGAAAAAAGGGGACGGTTGGATTAACCGTCCCCTTTGTCTTCGTACAGACTTCTGCTTCTCTTGAATTCAGGGAAACTGAAAAGGGATTCAGGCCGAGCGAAACGGAATTAATACCGTCTGCCGCCGCCGCCGCCGAAGCCGCCGCCGCCGAAGCCGCCGCCGCGCGAGCCTTCCGTCCGGGGCTTGGCCTCATTGACCGTCATGTTGCGGCCTTTAAGGTCCTTGCCGTTCAGGCTTGAGATGGCCTTCGTGGCCTCGTCTTTGTTCGGCATTTCAACGAATCCGAAACCGCGCGATTCTCCGGTCATTTTGTCCTTGATGATCGACGCGGTTTGGACCGTGCCGTACGCCTGAAACACTTCCTTGAGCTCGGTCTCGGAAAGGCTCCGTAAGAGATTGCCTACATAGATGTTCATACTCGTCTCCTTTGACGTGGGTTTGACCCGGGAAGGCAAATCCCCAGGTCTCCCTTAAAGATGTGATCTAAATAAAGGAGAGGAGTATGTGACCGATCAGGGCCCGCGCCCCTTCCTTTATTCGATGCGCAAGTTATGCGTGATTCCCAAGCCGCCCACGGCGGCTTGTTATCATGATTATTATACCACATTTCAACGATAACAGGAAATTATTATTATTTGTTGGGTTTGGGATTCGCCGCTCCGGGGGAAGAAATCGCTTTTCTGGGCTGCGCGACGTTCTCTTCCAATAAGCTCGGAACCGAGACCTCCCATCCCCCAAAAATATATCCCCGGCCCCGGACCGCCGCGATTTCATCGGCCGATGATCCTCAAAAACGCCCGGACCTCATCGAGTGTGATGAAGCCGTCGCCGCTTGTCTCGATCATTTGGAAGATGCGCGGCCGGGGGAATTCCTCTAGAGTGAGCTTGCCGTCTTTGTTCTTATCGAGGCGGTCAAACCACGCTTTTTCCTGACCCGGCTGGGGAAGGGCGGCCCGCTGGTTGGCAGTGAGCGGAGTCGTCTTGAGCTTAGCCTGCGGAGCGGGCTTCCATTTCGGCTCTGCCATCTCGGCGTTCCAGGCATCATACAGCGCCTGGAGTTTCTTGACGTCTTCGGGCCGGTCGTTCGCCAGGTTCCTGCTTTCGCCAGGGTCGTTGACGACATCGTAAAGGCCGCCCCGCTCAGCAGGTCCCGACCAGACGAGCTTGAGGTTGCCGTGGCGGACCGCCCGCTGGTTAGCGAACATCCGCCAGTAGAGAGTCTCGTGGGGCGCTCCGGCCCCTGCGCCGGTCAGGAAGGGCACGAGGTCGACGCCGTCGAGCCTCCAGGTCGGGTCGATCGCGGCGCCGGCGGCAGCCGCCACGGTCGGATGGATGTCGAGTGAAATCACGGGCCGGTCGTCCACCTTTCCCGCGGGCAACGTCCCCTTCCACTGCATCATGAACGGGACGCGGATGCCGCCTTCGAGAGCCTGGCCTTTGAAGCCGCGGAGCGGGGCGTTCGAGGAGGTCGTCTGCGCCGTGGGTCCGCCGTTGTCGCTGAGGAAGATGACCAGGGTCTTTTCCTCAAGGTTGAGCTCTCGGAGCTTTTTTAAAACCCCGCCGATCGCATCATCCAAAGCCGAGAGCATGGCGGCATGCGTCCGGCGGAGGTCGTCCTTGATATTCTTGAACCGGTCGACGTATTTCTGGCCTGCTTCCATGGGAGCGTGAACGGCATTGAAGGGGAGATAGACGAAGAACGGCTCGTTCTTGCGGCGGTCTATGAACGACAGGGCTTCGCGGGCCAGGGCATCGGTCAGATACTCTTTTTCTTCGACAGGTTGAGTGCCGCGCTGGATCGAGCCGTCGTTCATCCGCCGGCTTCCCGGCATGTAGGAATGGCCACCGCCCAGGAATCCATAAAATTCATCGAAGCCGCGTTTGGTCGGATGGAATTGAGGCTGGAAGCCCAGATGCCATTTGCCGAACATGCCTGTCGCATATCCTAGCTTTTTCAGCCGCTCGGCGATTGTCGGCTCATCGAGAGAGAGGCCAAAATCCGGCTGCGCCTGGTTGATCGGTCCGGGATTCGTTTCATGGCCGAAGCGCTGCTGGTAGCGGCCGGTCATCAGGCCGGCGCGCGTGGGAGAACAGAGCGGCGCCGAGACATAGCCATGAGTGAACCGGACGCCGTTGCCGGCGATGGAATCGATACTGGGCGTGGGGATTTCGGCGCATCCCTGGACGCCGACGCCGGCAAAGCCGAGGTCGTCGGCAAGAATGAGGACGATGTTCGGCCTTTGCCCCGCCCCGGACTGTCCGGCCGCCTGGAGGAAAGGAAAAAGTTCATTGCGGGCGACAAAGACGGCCGCTGTGCCTTTGCCAACAGCCCCCAGGAAATCGCGGCGTTTCATGGCTCCTCCTTTAGCAAAAGGATATGCGTCTCCGTTTATTTAGACAACGGACGCGATAAAATATTTGGAAAATCGGGGAAAAAAATTAACAAAATCTTTAAATGAGCTGCTGACTATTGCTCCCTTATTTTTTCTGCGGCGCCTGGGCCTTGATCTTCTCGAGATTCTTCTGCATGGCGGGCTTGGCCGCGGGGCTTGCGAACTCTATCGCCTTTTCGGCCGCCTTGAGCGCCTCGGCGTGATTGCCCATCTTCGCGTAAAGGTCGGCTAGCGCGGACCAATGGTAATACGCCCGAGGCCTAAGCTCGACCGTCCTCAATCCCGCCGCGAGCGCTCCGTCGAGGTTTTTGCCTTGCTGCGTCCAAAAATAAATGTAGGATCGCAGCTCGCCCGGCTCATCCCAATAGGTTTTCGCATAGGCCGGGCCGAAGACCTCGAGCGCCCTGGCCTCCCGGCCGAGGGCAAGAAAGACCCGGGCCGCCTGCTGACGGACGAACATGTTCTCGGGCTGGAGCTTGAGGGCCGCCTCGGCGACGGCCTCGACGCTTTCGGCGTTCTCGCCGCGCTGCCCCCAGAAATCCGCGTACTGGAGCAGGCCGAAGGCGACGTTCGAAAGGTGGCCATCGATGAAGGTCTTGCCAAAGACCTCCTCGGCTTTCGCCTTATCGCCCCGCGCCAGATAAAACTCGGCGATGATCGCCTGGGCGTACGGATCGGGGTTGGCTTCGGTCATGTCTTCGAGCCGCTCGGCAAGCGGGATCCCCTTATCGAGCGCCGTCTTTTCCCGCGTGATCCTCGTCAGCCATTTCTGAAGAACCCAGCTTTCCGCGGGGAATTTCGCCGTGTATTCGGCGTAGAAGGCGTCGGCCTCCGCCGCCGGCGCAGAGCCGTAATAAAAAATGTCAAGGCTCGAGTACGCCATTCTGGTCATCGACCCGTCGGGGTACTTCTTGAGGTAAGCCTTCATCAACGCGGGGTCGCGGCGGCTCTGGAGAGGGAAGCGGGCGATTTCGTATTCGGCGTATTCGGTATACGTCACCGGCGCCTTCATGTAGTCCGGCGTGAACGATCCCGACTTGCCGGAGGGATCAAGGGCGACGACATCCTTGTACAAGGGGACGGCCTTGCCCTCGTTGGCGCGCTCGGCGTATTTGCGGCCGAGCTTGAAGGCCGTCGCGACGTCCTTGGGATTCGCCGAGCGGGCGGCCGTCAGGGCTTTAAACGTGTCAATGCCGGCCAGGGCCTTGTCGACCTTGGCCCGGAATTTTTCAGGAGGAGCGCTGTAGCCCACGATCCAATCGACCTCGGCTCCCGCGCCGTCAAGGACGATCGTCGTCGGCGTGCCGCGAATCGCGAACTTCTGGAAGGCTTGGGCGCCCTTTTCGTCATCTCGGTCCGCCCGGACGACGACAAAATTCTTTGTCAGGAAATCTCGAAACTTGGGGTTTTCGTAGAACTGCTGACCCAGCAGTCGGCAGCCCGCTCAGCCGTCCGAGTAGAAGTCCACGAGGACGAGTTTCGATTCGGCCTTGGCCTTAGCGACGGCCTCGTCCACCGTGCCCTTGAACCAGACCTGGGCGGCGGCCGAGCCGGCGAGAAGCGTCAAAGCAAGAGCAGCGACCAGCGATTTTTTCATGGCGACCTTCCTGGCAAAGCTATTAAGGGATTTGCTTTTTCGCGGCGCAGAGCTTTTTTTTCTGCCTTTTAGCTCAGGATCGAGCTCGCGCATTGCAAAATGACTATAAGGCCGGCCTCGGGTTGATGTCAAGAACGAAAAAACCACTGCGAGGCATGTAGAGACTATCGGCTTTTCCAAAACATCATTCCGAAAGCGGCCCGCGTGCCGGCCCCGGCTACGCACAGGCACGTGCCGACACCGAACTTGTCGAGGGCGCGATAAACTCTTTATGATTTAATAGTAAAGGCCTATCTGGTAGCCGTAAGAACATCGTGAACAGTTTTCTAATGCTTCCAACCGTAAGGACATCGTGAACACTTGAAGGGTCAGGCGATAGGATCAACGACCTTTCCGACGAACGGAAAAGGAAACGTCTTGAT
>Ga0315284_10001056_pt1 | contig 38572 bp, 35 predicted proteins | sample YL17G09_16_MG_FD_203696 | JGI IMG/M metagenome (GOLD analysis project Ga0315284, IMG submission 203696) | Sediment microbial communities from Yellowstone Lake, YNP, Wyoming, USA - YL17G09_16 | ecosystem: Environmental > Aquatic > Freshwater > Lake > Sediment | place: USA: Wyoming | collected...
GAACAGGATATGAGGCCTGGCCTGAACTCATCCGACCTGCGAGGTCAGCAGTACCATCTAGTGCCACTATCCCCAAGCGGAGATGTTTGTGGGACAAGCTCATAGGTCTATTATTATAACAAGATTAAGGTTCTTGGTGTAAAGGGGAAGGGTGGGGATTTGGTCCCCACCCCTTTCTTTTGCGATATTGGTGATTTACGGTAATAAATCATTCGTAAATCCGTCACTGATGGTGGGGATTTGATTTTTACAGTTGGCGTTGGCATAATCAAATGCCTCTTCGACAGTCACCTTACCATTCGCAGTATTAGTGTCAGCCAGCGCTTCTTCCATGCCCTCTTCAGTAAAATAGTAGGTGAACTGGCCGTGACCGCCTCCCCAGGCTGCCCCCTCCAGAGACATACCGTTGATGGTGCTCGCCATGCAGACCACCCTCTCCGGTGCCTTCAGGACAGACATACCGCCGGAAAGGCAGCTATCGAAAACAAACACGATACGCGTGGCTTTGAAATTGCTGAACCACTGCACCAGTTCTCCGTCCCAGATGAAGGCGAAATCGCCGTTTTCCTGGACGACGATTGCCTGGTCCATGTTGTTTGCGTCGCCGTCGTCAGCCTTACCCTTAGCTCCATGCCCGCTAAAGAAAAATACTACCTCATCGCCTGATTTAACAACGTCTTTAATGGTATTGATCGCGTCGTAGATGGCGGTTTTGGTGGCGGTTGCGTCGATAAGTTCAGTGACATTTCTTGCCGAAAACCCGTAATTGGTAGCTAAAACTTGTTTCATCAAATCGGCATCTGCCACCGTGTATTGAAGGTCGGCCGACGAACCCGGGTAATCTTTAATACCCACCACAACCGCGTATTTCTTGCCCTGGACAGGATCTCCCAGGATGCCGGTGGCGGCGGTGGGTGCCGTTTTCCCTCCCTTAGCTGCGGGACCTTTGAGAGTGATTTTCTTAACAATCTCAACATCGGTAGCGTTGACCTGTCTTGGTCCGTCTGATTTCGCCAGGACCACCGGCGGTGATATGGTCAATAAGAGCAGCGCTACCAGCAGAACGATTAACAAAACCTTTTTCATAATTCGATTCCTCCTTACGGGTGAGCAAAATTATAGTCTCCATGGTGGAAAGATGTCAAAGTAACCTTCATTTATGATCCAAATTCCAAACAAGCCCCTGAAAATGGCGCAATACACTCTGTGCTTCTTTCAGGGCGTCATGGCTACGGTGTCGCAGCACAAGCTGGTCCCCATAAAGATGGAAGAGTTCGGTGTTAGTCTTGCGTCGCAGCCTTATTTTTCGCTTGCCTTCAGCGCCCAAGAGAACCTCCAACATTTCGCGAATGCCGAAATTCTCGGACAAAACATCGCAGGTTCTGGGCTCGGCAGGTATCGAACCTGCGACCAAAAAGTTACTGGTCTGCCCTGTAATCCTCATACTTTCAGACGGACATTTGCTTGTCTACTACGGAAAGCTGGAGTAGATACGATGACCATTAAGGACTTGGGCAGGTGGGAGAGTCTGGAGATGGTACAAAGATATACAAGGTCAGTGAATTTTCAGGACAGCTTGAAGTTTTGTAAAGCACCGTTATCCCTGTAGGTTAATAGACTTGAGATATTCTTCAGCTCCCTTGTAGAAGCCGAATATAGTCGCCGAAAGCCTAAAGAGAGCTTCAGGTTTCAGGTTTACGTCACATTCAAGTCGGCTTGCAAGCCTAGAAGCGAGCAACTTGACTACAACACTATCCTCCCGCTTAATATCAGCACCAATAAAGTTGATAACATGGTTAGAACAACCAATAAACTGTTCGTCCTCCGTAATTATAGTCCCCAATGATTTTTCCAATGCTTTGACTGCTTCGTATTTCATTAGGTTATAGTAAGTCCTCTGTGCTTCACCTATACGTCCTGGGGTTGGCTTCCCACTTGCATTCATTGTGGCTGACATAGCAATGGCTTGGTTATATTGACCCATGATACCCCGAATGTCAAGCCTTCCGTTTTCTTTTAGATAATTCTCAGTGAAAAAGCTCTGTCGGATAGCGTATTTCGATGTTTTAGAATTCTTTGAACATGCAAATGCAAATAACTCTATGCGTAATGCGGTCATCTCATTTCGAAATAACGTTGGGTCTACAGATAAGAACGATTGGTCAACATCCGCAATGGACTTGAAGTAAGTATCCAATATGATAGACCAACCGTCTATGCCATTTATGATTGCATGAAATATATGGGAGTCGTAGAACTGCCTACAACACTCCTCAATGCTAAGCCAAGGTTTGCTCTCAAATAAGGGCATGTTTTCGTCCTCTTAGACTAGGTTTCTAGCTTAGCCCTGTGGCGATAGTATGTCAATACCCGTGTAAACGAAGTGGGCTTGGGCAAAAAATGAAGAGTGTTAAGCAAACTGCTAAACGGGTTAGTTCTGGGCTCGGCAGGTATCGAACCTGCGACCAATCGGTTATGAGCCGATCGCTCTTCCACTGAGCTACGAGCCCGTGCATTCAATTATAACCGTGCCTATAGCAGAGGGTCAATCGCTTTCAGTTGCTCACGGGTGCCCACAACCACCACTTCATCACCTAACTCCAGCCTCATGTCTTCGGGCAAATTGGTGATCAGTTCCGCGTCCTTTTTCTTGACCGCCAGGATCTGAACGCCGCCACACTGTTTGAGCCAGTCCCCGATTGTTTGCCCCACGACGGATGAACCATGTCGCAGGACCACGTCCTCAAAAACAAGATGCTGGTCACGGCTCCCCATGGCGGTATCCAGGAAATCGACCACCACCGGCTTGAGTGTCAGCATGGCAAGGCGGCGCCCGCCAATCCGGTACGGCGACATGATGCGGTCAGCGCCCGCCCTTTTCAACTTCACTTCCGATGCCTCGTTATAGACCCGCGCCACCACGAAGAGTTCGGGCCGCATTCCTTTGGCGGAAAGGGTAACATAGAGATTATCAGCGTCGGTTGCCAGCGCCGTCACCAGGGCGCGCGCTGACGTGACACCAGCCTGCCTGAGTACCTCATCGCTGGTGGCATCGCCTTCGATGCAAAAACACCCGTCGTCGATTGCTTTATTGGCCATTTCCGGGTTTGATTCGATGACGACAAAACGCGCGTCTTCACTCTGAAATACCCGTGCCACTTCCTGTCCTACTTTCCCATAACCGCACAGAACAATATGGTCTTTAAGCTTACTGATCTCGTCTCTCATACGGCGCCTCCCCAGGATATTTCCCAGCCGCCCCTCCAGCAGGTATTCGATAACTGTGGTGGCCGCGTACAGCATCGTGCCAGTGCCGCCGACAATGACGAAGATGGTGAAAACCTGGCCGCCGCGGGAAAGTTCGTGGACTTCCTTGAAGCCGACGGTACTGATGGTAATGAATGTCATGTAGACGGCGTCAAACCATTGCCACCTTTCAATGAGCACATAGCCCGCCGTTCCCAGAGTGACCACGAGCAGGAGGGCAACGGCGATGCGGATAACCTGGCGTCTGTAGTCCATAAAAATCCTGCAATTGGATTGTAAACTGGCAAGGGTGAAATGTAAAGAACAGATGATATTATGTAATGTTAATTTACGCGTCATGCGGGCCGGGAAAAAGGAAAAGGGGCCTGTTCGGCCCCCCCGGATTTATATCCCCTGCCTGCTCTTTAGTAAAGGACTTCTTCCACCACCAGCTCGGCGATTTCGTCATCCGTCATGTGCAGAAACTCTTTAAGCACGTAGTCCGTATGCTCACCCATCAGCGGCGCCCGCCTGACATCGCAGGGTGTCTTGGAAAGTACGCACGGTTGCCGCGGCACATGAATAATGCCGATTTCCGGATGGTCGATTTCCTTGTAGAAATTGCGGGCTTTGATGTGCTCGTTGCTTTCGAGGAAGTCCTGAGGGCTCATCAGCATACCTGCCGCCATGCCCGCCGCCTGAAGTCTGTGCATCAGTTGCTCATCGTCCTGGCCCAGCGTCCACGCCAAAATCAAAGCCTCTAGTTCGTCTTCGTTCGCCTTGCGGCTGGCAAAGGTGGCAAACCTGGGGTCCTTTGTCCACGGTTGGTCGCCGGCGACTTTGCAGAACCCGGCCCACTCGTCCTCGCCAAAGACGGTCAGCGCGATATGACGGTCTTCGCCCTTACAACGGAACACGCCATGCGGCGAACCGGACTCATCACGGTTGCCATTTCTGCCGGCAACGCGCCCGTTAATAGAATAGTCCAATATGAGGGGCAACACATACTGCAGGCCACCCTGATGCTGGGCGATATCTAGGTACTGGCCTTTTCCCGTCCGCCGCCAATAGTCGATTGCCGCGAGCAGGGTCATGGCGTTGAAGCGCGGCGCCACGTAGTCCGTGTAGTAGCCGATTTCCGCGGGCGGGTAGTCCGGCCAGCCTGAGATTTCATTCACGCCGGAGATGGCAGAGAGCAGGTCGCCGTAACCGGGCAGGATTGACCACGGTCCCGTCTGCCCCATCATACTACTGCTCATCATGATGATGTCCGGGTTGATTTCCTTGCACACCTCGTAGCCGAAGCCCATCTCTTTCATGGAACCGCCGGCATAGTTTTCTGTCACGATGTCAGCCCAGGCGATAAGCCGTTTCGCCAGTTCCTTACCCTTCGGCTTGGCGGTATTGATATTCACGCTGTACTTGCTGGTATTAATTGTGTTGAAAATGCCACCGCGGTTGAAACCGGGGACATTGTCCTTAAAGGGTGGCTGGATACGCCAGGTCTCGGGGCGCGCCTTGCTTTCTATCTTGACCACCGTCGCTCCAAAATCAGCGAGCACCTTGGTGGTGGTAGGACCGGTCCAGACCCAGCAGAAGTCAGCGACTTTTATTCCTTCGAGTGGCAACTTTCCCATTCTCTTCTCCTCTCGCCTATATCACCTTCGCCCGCTTCAAACGGCGGTATTCTGCCTTTGACACGCCAAGCTCTTGTTCGTAGATTTCATGGTTATGCTCGCCCACCAGCGGCGCTCTGCGGAAGATGCACGGTGGCGTGAGCGAGTTGTTTGCCCACCTGCCCGGATAGGTGAAGGTGGCATTCATCTCCGGGTGCTCCACCTTCTGCCAGAAATCGCGCGCCGCAAGCTGTGGACTCTCGTAGACGTCCTTCGCCGTGGCGAGGGCATAAAGCATGATGCGGAACTTCACCGCCCCCTCCATGATCTGCGCCTTGGTCTTGGTTTTGAAGAACGCCAGGGTTTCCCCGTCAATCCGATCGATTATTTCCTGCGTAGTGTTATAGTGGCTGAAGTTATCCCAGTCCAGGTTGCGAAGCCAGTCTGACGCCATTTCTTCGGCCGCCATCCAGTTGACCAGCGGCAGACTGTGACGTCTTGCCAGAGGTCCACCCGTCCACCGCCACATCACATAGCCGTCCTTGCACTGCCAGATATGCTTCACTTCCACGTTGAAGTATTTCAGACCCCGTACCCTCTTGGTCTTGTTCAGGTCGTAGTCCACAGCCGTGAGGAAATTCATGCAGTCCTGAATAGAGACATCCACCTGCTGGCCTTCGCCGCTGGAGCGCCGGTGATAGAGCGCCACGAGCGCGCCCACCACACCCTCTGTCCCCGCATGGTAGTAGCACTGCGGATGGCCTATGCGGATCGGCGGGCGGTCGAGGTCGCCCATGGTGCGCATGTAGCTTCCGGAACCCATCGCCCATTCCACCAGGTCTGACCCCTTGAAGTCTTTGTACGGTCCGAACTGTCCGAAAGGTGTGATGGAGACCACGATAATGCCGGAATTCAGCTTCTCCAGGTCCTGATAACCCAGCCCCAGGCTGGCCATATATCCTACCGGGTAAGACTCAATGACGAAATCAGCCTTCACAACCAATTTCCTGAATAATTCCCGGCCTACCGGCTTTTCTATGTCCAGGGTAATGCCACGTTTGCTGGTATTCATCGCCCACCAGAACAGGCTGTGTTCCGGGTCCTTTTCATCTCTATAAAAAGGTCCGATGCTACGCGCGGCGTCCCCACCGGGCCTCTCAATCTTGATGACATCGGCGCCCATATCCGCCATGAGCTTGCCACACATAATACCCTTCTCATCCGTAAGGTCAAGCACGCGGTACGGGCTGAGCATGCCCTCTACCCTTTCGGTCATTCTCGCCTCCTTAACATTAAACACAGGGCTTTGTTTCAGGATAGCATTAACGGGCGTTTTCTGGCAATGTCATCGCACAGCATTTTGCCCACTTGACCCCTGCATTATGTGAAGACAACACCCGCCGAATACAGGTCAATTGCAAAATGCCTACCGGAGGGCTAATAATAATATCAGGAGATACGGACTAAAGGACGGACCCACCAATGACTTCACTGCAAAACATGGCGAAACCAACCCTCATGTGCTTGCGTTGCGGACATTCCTGGGTGCCACGCACAGCCGCGGGGCCCGGCGTTTGCCCCCGCTGCAATAGCGCCTACTGGGACATTCCACGCAGTAAATTCAGAAAGAACAGGGTCAAGTAACCACCCATCACAGGGTCTCCCCAACTGGCTTTCCCCGCCCACACAGGCGCCCGGAATGTCGGCCGCGGACGCCTTTCACTGTGCCACTGTGGATGCCGCAGTCCGGGCAATCTCCTCGATGACCAGGCGGACCACTTTTTGCAGGCTGGCGGCTACTTCCGCCGATAGCTCCATGCCCCAGTCCACCTTCGCCGGTTCGATACCGAAGATAACCACCTCACGAGGCTTCCATCCGCCCAACTCCGCCATGCGCAGAGCTTCCAGAATCCCGATTTGATGAATGGATATCTGGGGCTGTTTGAGTTCGGCGATGTCCGCCGGAGTGAATCGGTAGACCGTGCCGGGTTCGCGGCCACACCTGACCGCATCAATGACGACTACCTTCTCACGTTTGCTCAACAGAGGGAGCAGTTCTACAAGCGCTGTGCCGGCATCGATAAGCTCCACGCAGTCGGGCATCAACTCGTTTTTCAACGCCTCCAGGACGCGCACGCCGATGCCTTCATCCGCCATAAGGATATTCCCCACCCCCAGCACCAGAAAAGGTGCGGGGGCAAGCCCCCCAGAATTACCCTCGGTCATTACCTTGTCCATCCGTTCCTAAAGAACGCGGAACTGCCCCCTGGTCTGGCCATTTGGTGCAATCACGTGCACCGCACAGCCTATTCAAGGGTCAAACGAACGCACGATACGTACAAGCTCAAAGGGATTACCCTCATCCTTTACCTTCGTACCGATAAGGGCTTGCTCGATGGGGCCGGGCTGTCCTTTATCGTCACGAGGGGAGGCATTCCAGTTGGTAGGGGGCACACACTGGTAGTTGGCGATCTTCCCGCCTTTAATCTCAATCCAGTGTCCCACGGTGCCGCGCGGCGCTTCCCACAGTCCCATACCTTCGGCTGTGTCAGGTGTGACGTAATCAGCTACCATAGGCTCGCCTGGTTTCAACTGCAGCAGCCAGCCGGGCATGCTATCCGCCACAAATTTGCATTCCAGCGCGCGGGCGGCATGCCTGCCCAGGACACTGAAGAGCGCGGCGGGCGGAGCTTTGAAATGCGCCAGCGTATCATTCACCAGTTTCTGCACCGTTGGCTCCCCGGCCGTGTAGCTGACCACCATGCGGGCGAGCGGTCCCACTTCATAGACATCGCCGCCATAACGGGGCGCCTTCACCCAGCTGTAAGCGCCGTCCTTCTGCCGGTCCGGGTCAGTCTGGCCCTTACTTGGATGCAGGCCCGAGGTGCTCTTGTACCAGCTATTTTTCACATCCTCGGTGATTTTGGCCGGTTCCAGCGCATGGTAGGCCAGGTCGGTGGCGGAAGTTGTGCCCTGCTTGAGCAGGCGGCTGCGCTTGGCCAGGTCTTTGCCCTTTGCCTCCAGGTCGAAGACGCCATAGCTGAGCAGGTTGCCACAGCCCTTGCCGATGGCAAAATAATCTGAGTAGACTTCAGCCACGGCAATTACGTCCGGGATATAAACATTATCGACGAAATCACGCAACTGCTGGAGCTTCCACAGGAAGTTGGCAATCTTGTCTACGGTGGGTGGTTCAGTGGCGCCACCGGGAACAATGCCCACGTTGTGAGGCATTTTGCCGCTGAATATCGCCGACATCTCGTGGGCGAGCCGGCGCATATCGAGTGCCTGCACATAATGCGCCACCGCGGCCCTGTCCACATCGTCAGGCAGGCGGTAATCGCCTTCGTACCGCGGATAGAATGGACCCAGCATCGCCATGTCCCCGGCATCCAGCGCCCGCTTGATGAAGTCCTTCACGGCATTGAGCGCCGGGTCTTTGCCGTCGTACTTTGCCACCTTGGTAACATCCACATAGTCGAGGGCGGTGAGATGGTAGAAATGAAGGATGTGGGACATAATGTAGTTCGCCCCTTGGATGAGGTTGCGTACGATGCGCCCGTTATCCGGGATCTTATCGGCTATACCGAAGGCGGAGTCCAGGTTAAGCGTGGCGGCCATGGCATGGGCGGTGGGACAAACGCCGCATATCCTCTGCGTAATGTGCTGGGCATCATACGGGTCACGGCCCTTGAGCAGAATTTCGATGCCGCGGAAAAGTGTGCCGCTGCTCTTGGCGTCCTTAACCACGCCCCCCTCCACAGTCACCTCTATCTTCAGGTGGCCTTCGATTCTGGTAATCGGGTCGATGACGATTTTTGCCATGCTACTTCTCCTTCTCCGTCTTCCTGGTGGCGCGGGCGACAAGGTAATTGAACCCAAGCCCGAGTATGGTCAGTCCACCCACAACCATACCCACCGGCTGAATAATATCCTGCCAGGCGACGGCCGTATCCGGAACAGCCGGGGCCGCCGGGAATGTGTAAAGAGCCGGGGCTTCTTTCAGCAGATACATGACGTGTAGCCCGCCCAGGTCTTTCTCACCGTAGAACGTGGCGTTGGGGTAAGTGGCTTTGATTGCCGCCAGCCGGCTTTTGCCCTCCTGGATAAGCGTCTGCCGGTCCCCGAAAATGAGGGCATTTGCCGGGCAGGCATCGGCGCAAGCCGTGGACTTGCCATGGGTTACCTGGCTCGCGCAAAAGGTGCATTTCTGCATTACCTGTTTGCCCGTCACCGTGTTTCCTTCTAGATGCGGCACGTGAAAAGGACAGAATTCGGCGCAATAACCGCACCCGCTGCATTTGCTCTGGTCATAATTCACAAAACCAAGCGGATGATGGCTGAGGGCGCCGGTGGGGCAGACTTTTACGCAGGCGGCCTGGGTGCAGTGCATGCACTGGTATTTGCAGAGTAGAAGGTCCTTGGTGCTGGGCGTTTCGCCGTATTTGAGCAGTGTCCATGTCCGGGCTGAAAGACCGACCGGATTGTCGTAGATATTGTCATAGCCAAGAGATTCCGCCGGTAGTTCATTGACGCGTTTGCAGGCATTTTGACAGGCGCGGCACCCCGTGCACTTTTCAGAATCATAAAGCATCGCCTTGTCATGAGCCCCGGCCACTCCGCCGGATTCCGCGGCGAAAGTTTTCTGCGCGCCGGCCGTGCTGTAAAGGACCGCGATGGCGGCCCCGGCGCCCAGTCCTTTGACGAAATCCCGTCTGTTTATCTGCATTTTTTAGCCCTCCGGTTTTTCTTTGGGCTTTGGCTTTGCTTCCGATTTCGCATTGTTCTTAGCCACGGCAAGTGCTGTCGCGCCGGCGGCCACGCCTACCACGGCGCCAATGCCTGCCGCCAGTCCGGGATTCATGCCCAGTGCCTGCTTCTCCATGGGCGGCAACCAGCTCGGCGGGGTCAGAGCCGCGAGTTTCTCAACCTTGATGAAAGGCGCCACCTTATCCGGGAAGCCGGGGTTACAGCAACCGATGCAGGGACTACTGGCGCCCACACACCAGTTGGTGCCGCTGTTCCACATCCTTGTCGGGCAATCGCTGTAGGTCACGGGACCCTTGCAACCCATCTCGAACATGCAGTACGGTTCGGAGCGCCTCTGAGCAAACTTACCCTGGTCAAAATAGCCGCGCCGCGGGCAGTTATCGTGGATGAGCTTCTCATAGAAGGCGGTGGGACGCCCCATGCTGTCCAGGCTGACCGCGCCCAGACCGCCGATAAGCACCGTGGCCACCGTCCCCACAAACCAGTCCGGGTGAGGCGGACATCCGGGCAGATTGACGACCGGCGTCTTGATGCCACGCTCCGAGAGGATGGCGCCCGTGCCTTTGCAGCCGGTCGGGTTTGGCGCCGCCGCCGGTATGCCGCCGTAGGCGCAGGTGCCGAGGGCGATGACAGCCATGGCATCCCGTCCCAGGGCGACGACCTGGTCCAGCGCCGTCACCCCCTGACCGTTTCTTTCCCCGATCTCGCAGTAGATGCCGTTGTCTTTGGTGGAGACGGCGCCCTCAACCACGAGCACGTAACCGCCCTTCTTCTTGGCGGTATCGTCCATGGCTTTGAGCGCCACGTCGCCGGAGGCGGCCATCACCGTGGGATGGAAACGAAGGCTGACGTGTTTCCCCGGCACCACCTGGTTGACCAGTACATCCTGAATCCTCGGGCTGAGACTATTCAAGACGGATACCGAGCAACCCGTACAGCTTCCCGCCTGTAGCCAGATGACCGGCACCTCGGCGACCGATGCGGCGAAGAGCTTTTCAAAGTTGGGGAATTTGAGCAGGAACAACCCCATTGCCGCCGTCGACCCGGCCGTAAGTTTAAGAAAATCCCTTCTAGTCAGTTCCCGTCCTCGCGCCATAAGAACCTCCTGTGTCTCCGATTTCCATCGCGCTCGCCAGCAGAGGTGAGCTTTCCCGCCGGGTATAATTAGCCGCAAACTGGAACTAAGCCTTTTGTTCCCATAACTACCCGCCCCGGCGGGAACATTCACCCTAACATGCTATTTTATTCGCAGTAGAATAGTCAAATAAGCGTCTGCAACACGGGCAAAGCGAAAAAGGGATACGCTATTATACGTACAGCAAAACAGCAACTGCTTCGGACGGCGTACCAAGCGGGATTTGCATAAGGAGCCGTGCCGGGGTGATACATATTGTAATTTGGCATTTGAGATTTGTCAGTTGGAGTGGGGTGGAAAAGAGGCAGGGCAATGGTGGGGAAGGGGGGAGTTGAACCCCCACGCCTTGCGGCACAGGATCCTAAGTCCTGCCTGTCTGCCAGTTCCAGCACTTCCCCGTCAGGCACTGGGACAAATATCCTGACCTACTATAGCACCGCGCTCCAGGCACAGCAACCGCCTCTGCCACACAGTGCTACTCGGTAAGCGCCAGAGCCCCGCGTAGAAACCCGTAAATGCGACTGGCAATGAGCGGATACAGCACCCAGATGGTCGAGTGGGTGGTGGGGAACCAGACCAGCGGGCAATCGCCGCAGGCATGTTGAAAATCCAGCGTGGCTTCCCTGGGCACGAACTCGTCCCAGAGCGCGTTCAACATCAGGAGGGGCCTGGTCTTGAGACGGTGCGCGTATGTCATCGGGTCAATGAAGAAGTTGCGCTCCTGCGGTTCTACATTGTCCCAGCCCCTTGTCGCCACCTCTTCGAGATAACCGGTGTACTGCTTCTGAGTGTCTTCATAGACCTCGCGGGGGAGGCGGTACCGCCGGCGCAAAACGGTGAACCGGCTGTACTCCATAATTTTGGTGGTATTCCCTCCGATGACAATAAAGACTCCGGCCGTGATGCGCCGGTCGACTCCCATGGCTATTGAACCCGTAAACGCGCCCAGACTCAGTCCGACGACCACTATCCTGCCGCCATCGATTTCGCCTTTCTCCTGCGCCCAGTCCACAACCTGACGCACGTCCGTCACCCCGATGCGGTAGCCAGCGAACCATTCATCGGGAGTAAGATTGGGACTACGCTTTTTCATGTCCGCGGACATGCGGCGGGAATGAAAGGGCAGGTAAAGCATCAGGCTGTGAACTCCACGCCTGGCCAGACCGCGTGCCATGACCCGAAGCGGCAAGGCGCTATGGTCTCCCCAACCGTGGATTAGAATGACCAGAGGTGACTTGCCGGACGCGAGCGGTTGAAAATAGTCGGCATAAGCCGTGTTGCTATCCTGAAAGATGCCGGGGAACGCCACGGGGAAATCGATGGCGTAATGGCGCCAGTGCCCGTTTTCTGCCATAAGCCTGGCATTAAAACGGCGCGGAATATTCCCGTATTCAAAAGGATTTATCATGATTGACGGTTGCGCTGCCTGAAAGCCTCGTACATGACCAGAGCAGCCGCCACCGACGCATTCAGCGAACTGACGTGACCTTTCATGGGGATGCGCGCCAGAATGTCGCACCGCTTGCGGACAAGCTCCGAGACACCCGTGCCTTCCCCACCGACGACGATGGCGACCGGCATCCGATAGTCGACTGCGGTGTAGTCCCGATCGCCGCGCATATCGATGCCGATAGCCCACACATTCTCTTTCTTCAACATTTCGAGAGATTGTGCGATGTTCGCCACGCGTGCCACCGGCACATACTCCAATGCCCCGGCGGAGGCCCTGGCGACGGCTGAGGTCAGCCCGACCGCACGCCGCGCCCGCACGATAGCGCCGTGGAAACCGGTGGCATCCGCCGTGCGCAGGATCGCCCCAAGGTTCTGCGGGTCTTCAATCCCATCCAGGACACAGTAGAGCGCATCTTCTTTCTTGCCCCGGCTAATACCCAGCAGGTCCTCAAGAGAAACGTATTCTTTAGCCGCCGTCAGGGCAATGACTCCCTGGGTCGAGCCAGACGCGCTGTATTTCCGGAGCGCCAGGTCATCAACATGCTCAACGGGGATACCCTGTTCGCGCGCCCGCCGCAGGATTTCCGCGATGGTGCTGTGCCGTTGCACATTTTTGGAGAGCATGACCCTGTTAATAGGACGCCCCGCCCTGAGCGCCTCGACCACCGGATTCCGCCCTTCGATAAAATCAGTCAATTCAGACATCAAGGGTATTATAGCAAAAAGAGGCGTTGGTTTGACTCCGCGCTCCAACTGGACTAGCATTGAAGGTAGCTTTTTCTTCGCACAAGTAATAAACCGAAACTCTGAATGTTCTCCGTTTTCAAATCAAACCTCGGCAGAAGACTAATACTGCTGGTCATCATCAGCACTGCCCTGGTGCTTACGGGCCTGACAATTTCCGGCTGGCTCGCGGTGCACCAGAGTTCGGAACGCGTTTTCGAGGAACGCGAGGCCCTTGCCCGGTCAACCGCCACGTACCTGGACTATATCCTGACACAGAACCTGGCGCGGCTTGACGGACTCGCGTTTTCATCAGGTCTGAACATAGCGACCGGTGAGTTCACAACGGTGGAGCGCGAACTGCATACGATTCATATCAGCTCCGTTTTTGACGGGGTCTTTATCACGAACAATGCGGGAGACATTCTCTGGACGGAGCCATCCTCCGGGCTTGCCGGAGCCGATCTCAACGCTATTCCCATTATCAAACTGAGCCTAACGGCAAAGAGGCCGGCAGTTTCGGACGTGGTGACAATTGGCGCCGGACGCATGGAAGCGGTGCTTATCGTTACCCCCGTGCGCAATGGTGAGGGCGCTGTAACCGGCCTGGTAGGCGGCTGGATTGACCCGCTGGAACAGGGTTTGAGCCAGGTCATCCAGTCGGTCCAGCCGGGCCTGACGAGCCATACAGACATAGTTGACAGCCGCGGCATCATCATTGCCAGCAGTGACCCGAACAGGGTCCAGACGGACGCCGCCTCTGGCACCGGAAGCGAGACAGAAGTTGTCCGTTCTGCTCCATTATCAACGGCGCCGTGGTCAGTTGTGGTGGCGCAATCAACGGCGGAAGCGCTTGCGCCGGTGCGCACCATGGCGCTGCAATTCACGCTCACAGGCATCGGTTCGCTCGCCGTAGCTCTGTTTTTTGCGTGGGGAATGGCGCAAAGCCTGATAAAACCCATTGGCCAGCTTTCCGCCTCTGTCCGGAGTATTTCCCGCGGCGATTTGTCACAACCTGTGCCCCAGCTCGGCGGGGATGAAATCGGGCAACTGGGGTTGAGTTTTGACTCTATGCGCCTGGAACTGAAGAAATCGCTGGAAGAGATACAGCGCTGGAACCGGGAACTCGAAGCCAAAGTCGAAGAGAGGACCCGCCAGCTCGAAGAATCATTCCGCGAGATTGAGCGCAAAGAAGCAGACCGGGGACGGCTCCTTCAGCAGGTCCTCACGGCGCAGGAAGAGGAGAGGAAGCGCATCGCCCGCGAGCTCCATGACGAGACCACACAGGCACTGGTAGGGCTGGTCTTGCGGCTCGAAGCATTGATGGCAGTTTCAAATGTGACAGACGCCGATAAAAGCAGGCTCGCGGAACTGAAAAGCCTGGCGGTGCGCACAATTGATAACGTACACAAAATAATCTTCGACCTTCGTCCGGCGGTGCTGGATGACCTTGGACTCGTTTCCGCCATAAGGTGGTATGCCGAACATCGACTCGGCGCAGAGAATGTCGGGGTGCGGATTGAAGTGGCCGGCACGGAGCGGAAGTTACCATCCGCCGTAGAAATCGCCCTGTTCCGCGTGGTCCAGGAAGCGGTAACGAACATTATTCGCCATGCCGAAGCAAGCAACGTGGTCCTTTCTCTGGAATTTGCCCCGCGGGCGGTAAGAATTGAGATAGAGGATGACGGCAAAGGGTTCGACCCGGCCGCCATGAACCAGCAGGCAGACAAAATCGAGGGAGTCGGACTACTGGGCATGAGGGAGCGAATTACGCTCATCGGCGGCAAATTCAGCGTGGCGTCACAACCCGGCGGCGGCACGCACATCACCATCGAGGTTAGCCGGGTGTGACGGGGGTGACGGCGTGAATAAAATCAGAGTCCTGGTTGCTGACGACCACGGCATTGTCCGTGAAGGGATACGTATGATATTGGCGCTTCACTCTGATATCGAGGTGGTCGGAGAAGCAGCCAACGGTCAGGAAGCAATCGAACAGGTCATGAAATGCGAGCCGGATGTGGTGCTAATGGATATCGCCATGCCCGGCCTTGGCGGACTGGAAGCCCTGCTGGAAATAGTCAAAATAAGACCGCAAACCAGAGTCCTGGTGCTGACACAATACGATAATGCTGAATACATTTACCGCTTTCTCAAATCAGGCGCCGCCGGCTATGTGCTGAAAAAGGCGGCCGGGGATGACCTTGTGGCTGCCATCCGCGCCGTGCACCAGGGGAACTCCTGGGTTGACCCCGCCATTGCGGAAAAGGTGATAAAAGGTTTCCTGAACCGACCGGAAATGAGTGAAGATGAGGCGCTCTACGAAAGTCTCAGTGACCGCGAAAAACAGGTCTTGAAACTCATAGCGGAAGGCCACACGACCCAGGAAATCGCCGATATTCTCCGCCTGGGGATAAAGACCATAATGACCCACCGCACCACGCTGATGGAAAAACTCGGCTTCCATAACCGCACCGACCTGATCAAATACGCATACCGAAAAGGCCTCATATCCACCGATTCATAAACAGGCTCGCCGGCTAGGTATTTTGCCCTTTCTTTTTTTAACCTCCGCCGATAGCCTGCCATTTGCATAGGCATTTCCTCGCAGGTGTGATTCAGTATTTTACCAGTGCCCTTTCAGGTGTTTCTCCAATACACAGAAGCACCCGGAGCATCTACAGTTAAATCAGGAATGCTGGAGAAGGACACGGGAAATGCTCGGTCGCCCGAGAAAGGAGAAATTGCCATGAACTGGATCAAAGGGGGCACCACGGTTCCCAGGGGTGTGTATTTCAACGCGAAAATGTGGGAGTTCGTCCAGTTTGAGAAAGACGAACCGCCGGTCCTGCCGGGAGACGAAAATGCGAGGTACGTGAAAGTGCCGGCCGCGCTAACCCTGCTCGCCGGGCCGCTGGGCGGGCTGGTCTTCGTCATCTTTCTGCCACTCGTGGGCATCGTCGGACTGGTGAGCTTTCTCGTCTATAAAGCGGCGAAAATTGTCACCGGCGGAGCTTCCCGTCCACCTGCCGTCCGCGGTAGACAGGACAAATCCTACCTGCACCCGGCAGACAGTGCGCCGAAAGCCGGTTCAGAAGTAGAGGTGCGAACGAGGTGACGTTACTCAACATGCCCTGACTCCGCAAGAAAGCGTACAGGAAAGCCACTACTTGAAACATTTATCGCCACGTTGTAGCCGATGAAGGCATGTGTTAGAGTAAACAGTCAAGCGACTCAATCCCGGCGATGGCTGTGAAAGGGATGAAGAGAGAGCGAGAAATGCATATAGCCCGTATCCAGCTTAGTGCGAGTGCCCTGTGGGGAGCCGTGCTGGTGGGGCTTATCACGGTCGCGGCAATTGTTATCACTAATTCCTCCAGGGCGGCCGCGCAGAGCCCCCCGCCTATCCCCCACCCGGTAGCCGGTCAGGAACAGTGCCTGGTCTGCCACGGGAGCCAGGGCCTGAAGCCGTTCCCGGCCGGCCATGCCGCCTTCGATGAAAAATCCTGCGTGACATGCCATTCCACTGCCTCCGCGGGGGTTAAAGCCCAGGACTGTATAAATTGCCATGCAGAGAAGCCGCTGAGCATGAATCTGACTGGCGGTGAAAAATTGTCTCTTTACGTAGATGGCGCCGAATACGAAACTTCAATTCATGGGGGCAAACTCATCTGCACGGATTGTCACAATTACAGCGGGGCCTCCACCACCTCCGGTGCCGGTACTCTTGCCATTGCCAGCGAGTACGCCCACCCCTCGCGGGATGTGGCCAATAAGCGGGAGTATAGCCTGGCACTTTACGAAGTCTGCAAACGATGTCATTTTGACAATTACACCAAGACTCTGGACAGCGTCCACTATCAGGTGCTGGCGCGCGGCGACCAAAGTGCCCCCATCTGCACGGATTGCCACGGGGCGCATAATGTGTCCGCGCCGTCTCAGCCGCGCAGCAAGACTTCGCAGACGTGCGCAGGCTGTCACCAGTCTCTGTACGAGCAGTACGCCACCAGCGTTCACGGCACCGCCCTGATTCACGACAATAATAGTGACGTGCCGGTCTGCACAGATTGTCATAAGTCTCATACGATAGAAGACCCCAGGACAGCGGCTTTCCGCCTCGAATCGGTGCAGATATGCAGTGGCTGTCACAGCAACGAGACGATAATGCAGAAGTACGGGATTTCCACCAGGGTGGTCAAGACCTACCTTGAGGACTTCCATGGCGCTACGGTGGCACTCCAAACCAAAGACAATAAGGACATCTGGGTAAACGAAGCCGTGTGCACTGACTGCCACGGCGTGCATAACATCGTGGCTGTTGATTCACCGTCTTCTCCCGTGATAAAAGCCAACCTGGTCAATGTCTGCCGCAATTGCCATGCAGACGCCACGGAGAATTTCCCCTCCGCGTGGCTTTCACACTACGAACCCACCGTGCACAAAGCGCCGCTCGTCTATTTCATCAGGCGGTTTTACTGGGTGCTCATTCCGTTCATTGTGGTCGGTCTTCTGGCCCACATCGTAATTGACCTGTGGCGCACAATTACGAACCGCAAGTAGGGAGGATGTGATGACTGTTTCCGAATTACCTGCAACTGAGACCCCCGCGAAGGACAGTGAACGCGATTACTTTGTGCGGTTTAAGACGAGTCAGCGCATCGAGCATATCGTGCTTATGGTCACTTTCATCCTGCTGGCGGTGACCGGGCTTGCCCAGAAATTCTACACGGCCGGGTGGGCGGAATGGCTCATTCTGCATATGGGCGGAATTTCCGTCACACGTTTGATTCACCGCATTTTCGCGGGCGTTTTTACGCTGAGCATTCTCTATCATTTTGCCTACCTGTTCCGTGCGGTTTTCATCAAACACTCGAAGCTGACCATGATGCCCACCGTGCGGGACCTGCGAGATGTTGTCAATGAGCTACGGTACAGCTTCGGGTTGGCAGACCGGCCGCCGCGTTTCGGCCGTTTTGACTACCGCCAGAAGTTCGAATACTGGGGCATTATTTTCGGCGGGCTGATTATCATTATCTCCGGGGCCATCCTGATGTTCCCCACGGCAATCACCCTGGTTCTGCCTGGGCAGGTGGTTCCGGCGGCCAAGGAGTTCCACGGCAACGAAGCAACCTTGGCCGTCATTGTTATTGTCATCTGGCACCTGTATGACGTGATGTTCCGCCCGGGCATTTTCCCGGCAGACACAACCATCTTCACAGGCAAGCTATCGCGTAAGAGAATGGCTGAAGAGCACGCGCTGGAATACGCCGAGTTGACCGGCGCTACTCCTGACGACGAAAGACCCGCGTCACCCCCGGAGGCGCCGGGGCCAGCCGGGCAAATTGCCGCGGGCAAGAGCGCAGAAACAACCGGGTGAAATCGCGCCGGGGATTGGGGCTGTGCTGTTCGGGAGGCTTCTTACTGCCCGCCCGCTCCGGGCGCCGCCGCCGGATTCTGGCTTTCGCCTTGCGATTTTTCGGGGGGTGAGGTTTCAGCCCGCCCGGGTGTTCCGCTGAGGGGTTCGGGGAATACAGCCTCCAGCTCCTGCCCTTCCGGTGTTTCTTTGGCCAGAAGCCTCTCCGCAAGATGGACGAGCCTCGGCTTGTTCTCCTCCAGCACTTTCTTGGAGACCTCGTGGGCTGTCTCCATGATATCGTGCACTTCCCTGTCGATTTCCCCGGTCACATCCTCGCCGTAGTCCCTTTCCTCAGAAGGCCCTATGACTTACTCCCCTGCGTCGAAAGACACGCAACTTCTATTCAGTTAACCGTCCCCCCTTTTGTTCTGCCGGCCAGCGCCGCACATATGCAGATACGTTATGGATTACGTCTTCCGACTGGACTATAATTGGCTGTCGATTTAATCACGGAGGCAAGAAGATGGCGGCAAAATCTGAACAGAGGCTGGCTCACATCTGCATATTGGTCAGAGACATGGACAGGGCAATCGAGCATTACACCCGCATATTGAGTGCCATCTCTCCCCAAATGAGCGAACAGAATATTGCCAAACAGGAAGCCTTTGCCGGGAAGGACAGATACCTGACCGCGTTTTTTCCGTCAACGGGAAGCGGCTGTGATATTCAACTCCTCCAGCCTCTGGACAAAGAGTTCCCCCTTTACAGGCGGCTTGAATCGCACGGCGAGGGACTGCATCACATTTGTTTTTCCACAGAACGCCTTGAAGATACTTTCCGTCAACTTAAAGACCGGGGCGTTACCCTGCACGGCAACCAATTCATCGCCGATGTCCACAATCCCGGTCTGAGGTGGTTCTGGATACTGCCCCAATATGCCCATGGCGTTCTGATCGAGGTCATCGACGCCTACAATCTAGACAAAGGCATGTTGACACGGGATGAAAACTCCTGAAACCCATCGCTCAAATTACACAGCGAGTGGTGATGGAAATACGGCACAGCGATGAGTGCAAGCGTTCACAGACGACACCTTCGTAGCTATTGACCAGTCCATTCTGTCCACACCTGCTGCACCTCAGGCTCACGGTCCTCACGTTGTCTCCTCTGACCGGCTGGTTATCACCGACTAGGGGTTATCAACCAGTGGCAACAGAAGTTACTAGGGCAACGAAGTGACCGCAATATCCTTGCGGCTCATCCTGAAGGTCATTTCGGACAATTCCGATGGCCGCGAGATGCGGGCAGAATAGTCCCGACGGCTTCGTCACCGGGTTCTGCATCCGTGTAATTACTCTGACGCCGGACAAAGAGGGTCAATCGCTCGCAGGGCGGGACACGAGTCCCGGCTATGCCACCAGGTTCCGCTTCTCCAATCCGTCCGCGATATCTTTGAGGCCCAGTTCTTCGAGTTTCGCCCTGGTCTGGAGGCCGCTATCCGGGTCCCAACCCCTCAGGCGGTAGAACTCTTTTTTCATCTCATCAAACTTTGACCGGTCGAGCACGGCTCCCTTTTTGAAGAAGATTTCGCCAGCTTTCCCGGGCGACATACCCCGGGGGTTCATGGGGTCGTCCCTCTGCGGAGTGGTGAAGAGAAATTCGGGAACCGTGTCACTGCCCCTCGCTTCTCTAACAGATATTGCCCTCTGCAGGTTTACAATTCTCTCACCGACCCTGTACAGCGCCTCCTCATCCACCTCTTCGCCGGTAGCCGCGGAAAAGACCTGGCTTTCGAGGGAGGGGTCGCCCACATGGTCCTCTGAAAACTCAACGCTCAAAATCGGCCACACCCAGTCGCAGAGGATCATACTTTCCTTCGCATACTGGCGGTCCTGTATCCTGGCAGCAGCAAGCGCCTTACCCTCGTAGGTGGAAAGGTCGGCGGCAAGTTCACTTCCCCAGAACCTCCGGGCAATAGACAGCAGAGCATTCGTAGAGACATAGGCACGACCGGACTTGTTCGCCCAGGCGAGCCAGTTAAGGATTACCCTGGAGACTTCATGCAACTGCTGTATCGGCTGTCTCGGCTCCATGGCATACATCAGTCCGGTGGTGATAAAATACCTCGGGTCATAGGCGATGCCCTGCTCTCCCCGGGATATGTAATCGGTAATGAGTTTGTCTGACCCGCCGCCCACAATTTGAGCGGCTTTCACAATGCCGCCGGCGATAACATCTCCAAAACCCTCTCTCATCGAGAGCTTTCTTATCAGCGACTCCATGAAATCAAGGCTCCCCATCCGGGATAACGGGATGTCCGTATTTTCGTCGGTCAGAATGCCCGCGCGGTGACATCTCGAGAGCCACATCATCATCGTGCCGAGGCTAAAGACGTCGACCCCGTAGTCGTTGGCAAGCATGGCCGCCTTGAACGGCACTTCGCTCCAGTCGTTTTCGCCATAGAATCTTTCAGCCCTCGCCTGGTAGAATCCGACGGCGCCGCAGATGAATTTCCCCTGTCTGCCGTCCTTCGCTTCATAGACCAGCCTCTGACAGCCCAGACTACAGCCGCGGCAGATATCCAGCTTTTTCTTTTCGGGGGTAGCCCTCATGCCGAAGAGTGATTCGGCAGGCGAAGTCTTCAACATCTGGCGGATGTGCCGGTTAAGTTCGGCGAGTTTCCCCGGATGGGCGGTGGCTATTTTGCCTCTGCCCCGAACGGCAATCGCCTTAAGCTTTTTGGACCCCATGACCGCGCCAAATCCACCTGTCCCTGCGGCATCGTTGTCCGCCAGGATGATAGCCATGGAGACCATATGTTCCCCGGCCGGGCCGGTGGCAACAACCCTGGTCTGACCGCCGAGTTGTTCCTTCAAAATGTCCCGGGTGGCAACGGTGCTCTTTCCCCAGATAGCGGAGGCATCTTTTAATTCGGCCGTACCATCCTCGATGGAAAGATAGACCGGTGTGTCTGATTTTCCCTGAACGATAACCGCATCGTAGCCGGCATGCTTGAGTTCGGTCCCCCAGCTTCCGCCGAAATTGGAATAGGAGAACTGCTCCGGGTTGGTAGCGGGAGATTTGCCGCACACCAGCCACCTGACCCCGGCTACCCCCGGCGAAACCCCGGCAAGGGGCCCCGTGACGAACATTAACCTGTTGTCCGGTTCCAGGGCTCCGATTTCAGGGGAGACCTCATCCCAGTAGATTTTGGCGGCCATGCCTCTCCCGCCCAGAAATCTGCTGGCATAATCGATTGTAGGAATTGCGGTGACCTTTCGCGAGGACAGGTCCACCCGCAAGATTTTCCCGGCATACCCGTATTCACCCGCCATTTTGAACTGCCCCCTTTCGGTTAGTAATGCCTTGCCCGCACCATGCATGGCAATTTTCTGTGGTGGCCCCCGACCTGTGTGCCTCGTGCACCAAATTTACGACATTCTGGCAATAACGTCAAGGCTGACGAATACGGCGGGTGGGTCTGGAAACCTGCTGAGGGCATATATCACAATGGTGACCGGTGGAGCGGGTGATGGGATTCGAACCCACGACAACTTGCTTGGGAAGCAAGCACCCTCACTCTGTTGATTCATGCGGTTGATTAGCTTCGAGAGTAGACCGTCAAGTGCCTCGTCGGGTAGTGAAGCAAGCACCCCCCTTGAGACTGGTTGAGCGGGTGATGGGATTCGAACCCACGACAACTTGCTTGGGAAGCAAGCACTCTGCCAGCTGAGTTACACCCGCAAAGCCGATTCTATTTTACCCGAAAAAACGAGCCTCGTAAAGGGCCAATGCTCGCTTCGTCACAGTCCCGCATGGCTTGCTCTCTCCGCAGTAAACTTCCTCCTGCCTAATCGTCTGTCTCCTGGCGCCCCGTATTTCACCCTGACGGTGGCCTGGTGTTTGGCGGCGGCGGATTGCGCATTCCCAGGCGAAACTCTTCGCCGGTTTGTCTGCGTTTCCAGCTTACCACCACGCTCTGGTTCAGGGGATGCACCATGCTGATGGCTCCCGGCCGGTTACATTCCTGAATACAGCAACCGCAGTGCCAGCATTCATCCGGATAAAGTACGATCGGAGTCTTACCTTTCTCTGGATTTGGCATCAGGACATCGGTCCGGCATATCTCCACGCACTGGTTACACCCATTGCACACGCCGGCATCAAACTCGATGGCGTTGTTCGGAGTGGGCGGATTGGGCACCATATATACTTTCCGTTCCATCTCGACTTCTCCTCAGTATCAATTGCCGCGGCTAGAGATCACCGTGCAACCGGTAGTTCTCCTGATAATCGGGCGCGTATGGGGCAAGCAAGTGGTAGTTAAACGGCAATTCGCTCACTACGACACGACCCTCGACCAGCTTAATTGGCGTAAGTCTCTGCCACTCAGGCGGGTCTTCGGTCGGGTAATCCAGCCTGGCAAAATTGAGAAACATGCTGCTTGCTCTGCGTGCCAGGGAAGCCTGCATCGCAATCTCACCCACCGTCATGATGGTATGGCATTCCAGCGCCCGGCCCAGTTCGTGCGGGGTTGAGGCATAAAGCATTGATGCCTCTGATTCTCGAAGCTCTTTAAGCAATCTCAGTCCCGCCTTGAGTGTTTGTTCGCTCCGGAACTGTCCGCAATGGTCCTGCATTATCCGGCAGATTCCGGCATTCAATTCTTTCCAACCGATGTTATGCTTGTTCTGTTTCAAAGGAATATAAGCCCGCGCCTTCTCTCTTTCCACCTGGCCGCGGTCGACAACCGGCTCAGGCGCCGTCCTTACAGAGGCAGCGGCTTTTCTACCGACGAACCTTCCGCTGGCGGCGGCGCTGGAGTGCGCCCCCGAGCCGAAGATAGCACCGCCGGCGGCATACAGACCATCAAGATTGGTCTTGAGGTCCCAGTTGACCACCAAGCCACCGCCGCCCCAGATGCGCCAGTGAGGTACATCCATTCCTGCCCAGTAGTTCATCGATTGATATGCCTCCGGGGGCATGACCGGCGCCTGGAGCATATCCTTATCCGGGTCAAAACCGGCTCTCGTCAGAGTGACATAGACCGGGATGCGGGTCTTCCCTTCGTTGCCTACCATCAGCCCGAAGATTGCCCTGCGTTCCTGCTCCGGCAAGCGGGATAGGTCGGCATACAGAGGCAGTACATATTCACCTTTCCTGATCCGCTCGGGCAGGTCCGGTGCAAGCGAATGGACCTGGTTTTCGTAATCGGACGGTACTCTTTCACCCAGTCCGAGCATGAGTCTCTGTCCGGGGGATGGCTGAAACCGTTCTGCGATTGTCTCAAGTTCTTTGCCGTCTCTATCAAACCAGGGCACTTCTTTGCCCCTGGCGTCCACAATCGGAGCGCCGTACCAGGTATTGTGACTGTTTCCCATTGCGTACTCTATATAGGACAGAGCGCCGCTGTCGCCGAACGATTGCTCCATCTTGGCAAATTCGGCGCCGGCATTCCAGGCTATGGCACAGCCATCCCCAACGTTATTGAAGTCGCGGAAAGAGCTACGCAGTTCGGTTGAAAACCACCATATCCGCCCGGGAAGACCGGTGGCGATGACTGTTGCCTTAGCCTTGAAAATAAGAAACTCGCCGGTCCTTACATTGAGGCCAGTCGCCCCGATGACCCTTGACCCTTGCCTGCCGCCATCGGTCAGCAGGCTGGTGACCATAACCCGGTCGTAAATCTCGACTCCCAGGCGTTTCATTTCGCGGTACAGCAAAGGTTTTACGTTATGCCCGTAAACACGCAGAGTTGTCCTGTTTTTGTAATCGTACGCGAAGAGCAATTTGGTCCTGTCATCTCTGAAATCGGCGCCCTTAAATTCATTGTCCACGTCCCGTATTTGCAGACCCATCCGTTCGCAGTCCAGAAGCGTATCCCAGCTCTCCCGACAGGAGACGTAGCGCAAGGGTCCGCAGTCATAGCCCCCGCTGCTTCGCATTACGACATAGGTATATTCTTCGGGGGTTACCTCTGAGCAGGGATTGGTGCACGCGGCGATCCAGTGGTCAACTCCGGCACCTCCGGAGCCGCTCCATTTTGTTGCCCCTTTCTCGACCACGGCAACGCTAACACCCTGGCGTCTCGCGTTAATCGCGGCATGGCAGCCGGAAATGCCGCCCCCGAGAATCAGGACATCTGTCTTGACCTCGGTTTCGTGCCCGTAGCGTATCGGATAGGGCCATTCGGGGATTGGGACATCTTTTTGAATATACTCATGCCAGGCAACCATTTGTAGGCCCTCCTTTATGTCCTCCGCTCCGGCGCCGCTTCAGCGTGGGAACAGGAAAGGTATTTAGTATTTACTTTGAAGGAATCTAATTAGCTGAAATAGGCAGACTCATTACTGATTTTCAGTATAACAGGGACACGCAACCGCGACAAAGTTGAGAACGGCTATCCGAAGAGCTGTGAGTAAAAAGTATTTTCAAAGCGCATGCCGCTAAATGCGCTCCCATGCAGGTTATGTAGCCTCGGTTTCGTCATCCTCACCGAGAATCTCATCGTACATCATGGCGACGGCTGACTGCACCTGCGGTTTGACCAGGTCCGAAACAGGCACTGGCAAGACGTCATCCAGATTCAAGTCTGTCACAATTTGCCCCTTGCCCGCACCTGAGCTGATGAGTTTCCGCACACGGTCGCGCATTGTTTCAAAATAGGTGCGAATGGCACTCACCGCCTCTTTGCCGCAAACCTCGCCGTGCCCGGGAATAATCCTGTCAATATCCATGCCCTCAATCCGGCGGAGCGCCGTAATCCATTCATCGAAACGTGAGTACGGTGTGACAAACGGCATGCCGACATCAGCGATGTCCCCGCAAAACAGAGCCCGGTCTTCTTTCACATAAACCATGATGGATGCCGGCGAATGCCCGCCGATGAAGCTCAATTCCAGCGTCAAGTCTCCTGCGTACAGTCTCATCTCTTTGACGAAGGTGAGCCGCGGAGAAATAATCTCGACTGTATCGAAAACATTCTTGTATTGTCGGTAGAGGTCGGGTAAAAAGTGGTTTATTTCCGTCGGCAGATTTGTCTTCAGATAGTCTATTTCGCTGACCGCCGCCTGATGCGCCACAATCCTTTTTGTGGTCAGGTATGCACTCCCTATGACGTGGTCGAAGTGTTCGTGCGTGTAAATAAGGTAGGCGATGCGCCGCGCCGTCAATTTCCGCATTTGCTCTTTGAGGTCGCGGGCATCCAGTGGGAGAGCCGGCGTATCTATCAATACAGGACCCTGCTCTGTCACAATTATACCTACATTGCACCCCAGATATTTCGTCTCAACATATACGTGCTGGCTTACCTGCATCATCGACTTTTGCCTCCGCGACGCGACTTGGAGCTTCACCTGCGAATTACCAAATAGTAGCACGCCCGCCGCAGTTCGTTCAATGGCGTTAGGTTGCCATGACAAGGTATTTCTGCTATAAAAGAGGGGTCGGCCCCGTCAGCGAACAAACCAGAGGAGACACATGTCACTCACACAGGATATCAGAGAGTATGCGCTTGACCTGGGATACAGCGTGGTGGGTTTCACCACCGCGGATGGGTTTCCCGATTACGCCACGGAAATAACTGCAAACCGCAAAGACATGTACGACTGGTATGTCATTGGCGCTTACCAGCCGCTGAAAGGCGTTGAGCCCAGAAGCGTCATGCCGGAAGCAAAATCGATAATTGTCACCATGCTCGATTGCTACAAAGAGGCATTCCCCGAGAAACTGCTGGGCAAAATCGGCCGGCTTTACATGTCGCGGGCTTACCTATCGCCGCGCCATCGTATTGCCGGAGCACGGCGCCAGCTCCTGCGCGATTTTCTGGAGCAGAACAAAATGCGGGTGGCATCACCCATCGTGGTGCCGGAACGATTGTCCGCGGCGCGCGCCGGGGCGGTCGACTATGGCAATAATACCTTCGTTTTCATGCATGGCTCTCATTCCTATGTACTTATCACAGCGTTCGTTGTGGACACGGGGCTTGAATACGATAACCCGACAATGACGGTGGACTGCCCGCCGCACTGCACGGCATGCATCGATGCCTGCCCCACAAAAGCCCTTTATGAACCCCTGAAGATGAACCCGAAACGCTGCATCGCCTACAACTGTTTCATCACACAGGACAACTCGATTCGCGGTGTGACCAGCTACATCCCGTATGACATTCGGGAAAAAATGGGCACCTGGATACATGGTTGTGATACCTGCCAGGATGTCTGCCCGCGCAATCAGAAACGCATCAAGGCAAAACTGCCGCCCAACGAATACCTTGAAATGCTGGCGCAGGACTTCGATTTGACCAGATTACTGCACCTGACGCCCGATTTTTACCAGAAACGTGTTTTTCCGCTAATGTACAATTACATCCGTGACCTGAAGGTTTTCCAGAGGAATGCGGCGATTGCACTGGGGAACATGAAAGACACGTCGGCTATTCCTGACCTGGCGCTGGAAATGGAAAACAAGGAGCCGGTTGTCCGCGCAACCTGTGCCTGGGCATTGGGAAGAATTGGCGGTAAGCGGGCAAAGGCGGCACTCGAATCAGCTTTGAAGAGAGAGACTACCGATTCTGTAATCAAAGAATTGAATGACGCCATTGTTATGGCGTAATCCGAAAGATTGCTTTCGATACGTTCATCATATCCTGGTATCTGAAAAGCGGAGGTGACTGCAGATGGCACGAGAACTTAGCCCCAAACCCGAGTGGTTAAAGCCTGTCTTTCCGTGGGAACAGCACGCGCTTACCGTGAACGGCCACACCATGGCATACATCGATGAAGGCCCGCCGGATGCACGGCCGGTCCTGCTTCTCCACGGCAACCCTACCTGGGGATTTCTCTACCGCGACTTTGTGGAGCCGCTGAAGAAGGCCGGTTACCGCGCCATCGTGCCGGACTGGATTGGCGCCGGTTTCTCCGATAAGCCGCGCATCGATTCACGCTACACTCTGGCACATCATATCGCCGACCTGGTGTCACTCATGGACCAGCTAAAACTCCGCGGTTTCGTCATTGTCGGGCAGGACTGGGGCGGTCCCCAGGGAGTCGGCGCCGCTCTCCAGCGCGTCGAGCGGCTATCCGCGCTCATCCTCATGAATACCTGGCTTTTTACGGGCCTGGTCGGGCGGTTCCACGCCTCGTCACGCCCCTGGACAACGTGGCACGCCCCGCTCATCGCACAGTTTTTCATGAAGCGCCATAAAGTACTCTCGCACGCGGGGCCATCACTGACGAGCAAAAAAGGGCTGACGCAGACAGAAGCGCGCGCCTATCACCATATCTATGACGAGCCGGATTCCGACCATATTGTACTGACCTGGCCGCGCACCATCCCAATGAAAGAAGGCGACCGCGGGTTTGCCGATATGCTCAACATCGAAAAGCGCCTTCCAGAACTAAAAGACATTCCTACCCTCCTGCTGTGGGCGCCCGAAGATAATGTCTTCACAATTGAATATGCTCACCGCATGAAAGAGCTCCTGCCTCATGCCGAAGGTCCCATTACCTTCGATAAAGCGGCGCATTTCCTGCAGGATGACCGCGGTCCCGACCTGGCAAAGGCAAGCATCGAGTTCCTGGACCGAACCGTTGGCAAAGAAATAAAGATAGACAACCGCCGTTTCCAGGTTTAAGAAGAGAGGAGAAGACGATGGAATTTGTGAAACCGCCAGCCGAAGAGCTCTCCTACCTGCGCGCCGACTCGCTCCTCTGGGAACAGGAACTGGATGTCCGTCCCGAAGTGGCTGAAGATATTGAAAAAGCCCTGGGATTCCGTGCCGGGCGCGTGTACTGGCGCAGTGAGCATGACCATCTCTACGCGCTGGAATTGGCGGATGCGGGGCGGGGCAGGCCATCACAGGCAACGGTCTACGGTTTCTGGGACCGCTACGAGCCACGCCCGCCGGAGCACGAAATAGACGCCGACCTTTTCAAATTCCTGCTCTGGTTCGCCGGCCAGACAAAGAGCCTGGACCCGGCTGACATCGAAGTCACGGCCACCTTTGCCCAGCGGCAGACCGGACGGGTGAGGCTTACCTGGCCCGAGGGTTCCGTCCTGCGCACGCCAGAGGAACGGTTTTCAGTGTTGCCCGGTTTTCCTTACCCGCCCAGGTACGTGGAAATAGAAGGACTGCGGATGGCATACATCGAATACGGCGAAGGCGATCCCATCCTTCTGCTTCACGGCGAGCCGACCTGGGGCTATCTTTACCGCAAAATGATACCGGCGCTGGCTAAGGTAGGCAGGGTGATTGTGCCGGACTATATCGGCTTCGGACGTTCGGATAAACCGGTGGCAGATAACGCCTACAGCTACAAATCGCATTGCCGCTGGATGCTCCAGTTTATCAACAAACTCGACCTCAAGAACATTACCCTCGTCTGCCAGGACTGGGGCGGGCCAATAGGTCTGCGCGTGGTTTCACAAATGCCCGACCGTTTTTGCCGCATTGTGCCCATGAACACAGGCATTCCGAACGGCATGGGCTTCAGCGATGCCTTTATGGTATGGCGGAAATTCTCACAACGCCAGCGCTTTCTGGACGTGCGTATCGGTAGTTCCGCTCTCACACCGGAGGAGCAAAATGCGTACCGCGCCCCGTTTCCTTCGGAAGAATACCAGGCTGGAGCGCTCGTTTTTCCGCGGCTGGTGCCTATCCGCCCCGACCATCCCGGCGCTTACGACAACCGCGTGGCAATCGAGATACTGCGGACACTGGACATCCCCGTCCTGCCTGTAGCCGGCGAAAACGACCCCATCACATCAGGAGCCGTCCATGTTCTGCGGGGCATTTTCAAAAACGTGGCGCCGGTTGTCACAATTAAGAATGCGGGGCATTTTATTCAGGAAGACGCGGGAGAGGAAGTGGCAAAACGCATCGTGGAATGGATGAAGAGCGGGAAAACGTAAAATTGGGAGTGAAGACATGATAGGGTCGGTAGAAAAAGGTAAACGATATGAATTGTACGTGTTTCAGAAGCTAATTGAAAAAGGCGCCCTGCCATTTATCCCGATAGCAGATGTGTACGGCGTTGACGCTGTCGTTCGTAAAGCAGATGGGTCATACGTTGAAATACAGGTAAAAGGTACAGAAAAGCCAGAGCAACGTGGGTGGTTCAATGTCCCGGATTTAGTTCCACGGGGCGCGTTTTTTATACTTGGAATAGAGGATGACGGGAAGGATCTCATTACCTGGATTTTTCCGTCGCTGGTGTTCGCTCACTATACCACGGCAAGACGGCAATTGGGACTGGATTCAGGGATAAAGAAGTACGGGAGAACACTGAGGGATGAGTTAACGTTTTATCGCGAGAACTGGACCCAAATCACTTGAGGAAAATCTCGCACGTTAGTCTGGCTAACTTTATGTAAACTAGCCAAGCTTTATTCAGTCCTCGTGGGGCCGGTTCATGCTGTACCAGCAGCCGCAGTAGTGCTGGCGGTAAACCCCGAGTTGCCGGGCAATTTCGTTGGCGCGTTTGAAACCGCCCTGCTTCTTGAAATCCCTGGCCAGAAATCTATCGCCACCGATCTCAGCGCCTACCCGGTTGACCACGGCCGCAGGTTTGTGGGGGCTCACCGTGAGTGTAGTTGTGAAAACATCAAATCCCTGTTCGAGCGCAAAACGCTGCGTCTGCTGTAAACGGACCCGATAACAGACCTCACAACGGCGGCCGTTTTCCGGCTCGCTTTCCAGCCCGGCCGTTGCCTTCAGCCAGCTTTCGGGCTGATACTCACCGGCCAACATTGAAATGCCCAGCCAGCGGGCAACAGCATTCGCCACTTCAAGCCGCTTTTCGTACTCCTCCGAGGGGTGAATATTGGGATTGTAGAAATAGCCTGTGACGACATGCCCTTCTTTGAGAAGGCGTTCCGCCACACTCCCCGCGCAGACGCCACAGCAAACATGCAGAAGGACTTTCACCTGTCACCACGTCTCCATGCTCTTCGCGATGTCGTTGAAGGTGGCAAACGGTACGTGAGGGAGGCTGTGTTTTTTGCAGTGTTCCAGCAGTCCGTCCGTGGCAAAGACAAGCTGACAACGGCTCGCCGGCACGAAGTCCGATGTCCCATTGCCAACGTATGCCACCCTGTCCCCCTGGTCCAGAAACAGCGATACGTAGCTGTCCTTGAAGTCCCGCTCCACGACCGTGCCGTCCGGCGCCACGTATCGCACCTTCATTCCGGCGGGGTCGAAGATGGTCTGGGCCGCATGATATTCCGTGCCGGCAAGTCCCAGCCTATCCAGTATCTCCCCGACGTAGAAGTCCAGCCCGTTACTGACCACAACGAAACGGTAATCTTTCCGACGGCAAAGCTCCACCAGGTTCTTGAACCCGGGGCGCGCCCGGAAGCGGTTACCGATGTAGTCGAGCATTTCCTGGCGGCCCGCTTTCACCATACTGAAGGCTAGCGCATTGAACCTGCCCACCGTTATCCTGCCATCCTGGTATTGCTCCCAGTATTCGCGCCATTGCGGACCTGCAAAAGCATCAAGCAGAAGAAAGCTGATGTCTTTGTAGGTCACTGTGCCGTCAAAATCGCACTGGATAACGGTTTTCGCCATCACAGTCCATTATAGCATCGCGCCAGAAGCGCCTGCGGCGTTAGACGGCTTTTGAGGTACCTGACGGACGTATGAATCTCCACAGAAAAACTGCGCACAGCAGGGCAATAACCGCCAGCGAACTGCTGGCGACAGTGAAGACGGTTCCAAAACCGCGTGTGTCAATGAGGCGTCCCATGAACGGCGTCAAGATGCCGGATACCTCCGACCCGGCGAAGAAATAGATGCCCAGCACCGTGGCACGACGACGGACGGGCACGTTGCCGGCGATGTACGACTCGGATGCAGGCATGCGGGTCATGTTGACCACGCCCATGACGAGCAACATCGCGGCGAAGTAAGGCACGGCGGGCACGTTGCCGACCACGTAGAGAAGGGGCCCGGCAAGAAGACTGGCGACGGTCAATACCGGCACACTCCCGAAACGATCGGAGAGATAACCGCCGAGCGGCGCCGCAAAAGCGCCCACGGCTGGCATTATGGCCATAAGCAGTGCCGCCGATGGGGCCGTCATGCCGAAATGGTCGACCAGGTACAGGGAATAGTAGGCGGCCACAGATTGGGTCAGGGTCCCGGTGGCGACACTCATCACCAGGAATGGGACCAGCGCCGCCCACTTAATGCCTGACATCGGGCTGGCCGCGGCCTGTGCGGCCGGTTGCACTGCCACCGGCGTAACCCGCGCCTGCCGTCCCATCAGGTAATACAGCGCAACCCCCAGGACAATAACCGGAATGGTGAGGGAGATGTATGGACCCCGCCATGTCCATTCGGCCGCGATTGGCGCGGCAAGGAGCGGCACGACCCAGAAAGCTGAACTGCCGCCGATAAGATGCAGACCCAGCGCACGGCCTCGCCTTTCCGCGGGAACGAAAGAAGAAATTGCCGCCGCGGAGCTTGGATGATAGCCGCCACCCATCAGGGCGGCCAGCACAAGGAAAGCAATCAGGGCTTCGTAGGTGTGGGAAAGCCCGACGAACAGACCGGCCGTGGCGACGCCAGAAACACTCAGGACCACCATGAGACGGGCGCCAAAACGGTCGGCGAGCCAGCCCGCGGGAAGCTGGGCAATGCCACTTGTGATAGAAAACGCGGAGATGACTACACCCGCCTGGGTGTAATTGAGGCCGAGCTCACTGCGTATCATCGGCATGAGCGGGTTAAGCATTGCCCCGGTGACATGGTGCCCGAAATGTGCAATTATGAACAGGGGCAAGAGGCCGGAGAAGTAGGGCCGCAGATTTGAAACCTTGATGTCCATCACCTTTCGGGACCGGGCGCCGGAAAATGGAAAGCCCCGTCGAAATGCTGGCGAGATTATAACATCTCGCAGAAAAAGAAACCAGAAAACGGTAGCAAGGAATAGGCCTGGCGCGGACAAAATGAGTACGTATTCTGGACAATAATGTGGTATTTACTTATAGCCTGCCCCAATTCCCGTTGTTACAATACGATTGCGGATACTTTAAGTCCGGGCCGGGGAAAAGGCAAGGAAGCATGGAATAAGGAGCCTGGTTATTATGAAAGCGGTTGCCAGACCACAAACTAAGTCGGCAATTATCGCCTGGCTGAACCTGATGCGCATCGGCGCCGCGGCCAGAGGCCTCCTGCCCTTTTTCCTGGGCACGGTCATTGCCTGGAGCCGGGGTTATTCCATCAATCTGCCCGTCTTCTTCCTTTCCTCCGTGGCCGTGCTCAGCATTATGATTGCCACCTTCCTGGTAAATGAGTATTTCGACTACGAGACTGACAGCGCCAATCGGGGTTTTCACAGGCTTTCGGGCGGCTCCCGCGTGCTGGTTTCAGATCTGATTCCACGCGGGCAGGCTTTATTCTCCGCATTTTTGCTGTTTGCGCTTTCCGCGGCGTGCGGGTCTATCATCTACTTCGTATTTCAGACCGGTCCGCTGACCATTCCGCTCGGTGCGGTTGGCATCCTGACAGGCTATTTTTACACGGCCGCGCCCGTGAGGCTCTCTTACAGGGGACTGGGTGAACTGGCGATCTTGTTCACCTGCGGGTGGCTGGCGACTGTAATTGGCTATTATCTTCAGACGGGTCAGATGAGCACCACCGTCTCGCTGGTATCATTGCCCGGCGCTTTTTCGGTGTTCCTGCTCATCCTGATAAATGAGGTGCCTGACATGGAATCGGACGCAGGCTCCGGGAAAAGAAACCTGGCGGTCCTCTTCGGCAGGGAAAACACCCTCCGGATTTACTCGGTGCTGCTCGTCGTCTGCTGGTTGATTATTCCCGCGCTCATTCCGTTCGGGGCGCCGTGGATTTCCGGGGCGCTTTCGGTAACCCTTGTGCCACTTGCATGGATGAACCTGCGTGACATCAGGAGAAAGCCAGAAGAAGGACGGACCATGAGCAGAGGCACACTGGAGAAATTGTCGGTACGCACGATGCTGTTCGACCACACAATCACTTTCATCTATTCAGTGGCGTTTGTGGCGGCCGGCATTAGCGCGGGCAGAAGGAGCGATGCGCTGGTCGTCATCCTGCTCTGCTACCTGTTTGTCTTCGCACTGGAAGGGATGAGCCTGTTGATTTCCTCGATGGTGCCGGGTAGAAAACCCACACCTATAATGTGACCACGTCTGTTTCCATCATGGCCGCGATGGATTTGGACATAGTGGTCGGCTTTCCCACCAGTATTTTGTCTCTCAGTTCGAAATATTCGAGACAGGTCGTGCATGCCAGAATCTCCACGCCCTGCTTCTCCAGGCGCTTCAGGTGTTCCAGCACGTCCGAGCCTTCACAGGCCAGGCGTATCCCCGCGTTCCAGAGTATGATGGTGGCGGGCTTTTTCCCGCTTTCCGCGAGCAACCTGAGAAAATTGGCCATGAGTATTCGGCCCAGTTGTTCGTCGCCTCTGCCGAGGCTCTCACCCTGGATAATAACCGTCTTCTGAGACATTCCCAAATCCTTTGCTACAGAATCAGCATCGCATCCCCGAAACTGTAAAACCGGTATCGCCGGGCAATTGCCTCACGGTAGACTTTCTCCATGAGTTCTTTGCCGACGAACGCCGATACCAGCATCAGCAGGGTACTGCGCGGCAGGTGAAAATTGGTCACCATGGCATCCGCCGCCATGAACTTATGGCCGGGCAGGATGTACAGGTCTACCCAGCCGTTTACCGGCAGGATGTCCCCGGACTGTGCGGCCGCCTCCACCAGGCGCACGCTCGTCGTGCCCACGCAGATGACCCGCCGCCCCTGCGCTTTCGCCCGTGACAGGTTGCCGGCGGCTTCTTCTGTCACGACCCCGTATTCGCGGTGAATGCGGTGCTGCCGAGGGTCTTCCTCCTGGACAGGCCGGAACGTGTCCAGACCTATGTGCAAAGTTACAAAAATACAGGTGACGCCTTTCTGCTGAATACCCGCGATCAGTTCCGGGGTGAAATGCAGTCCGGCTGTGGGCGCCGCGACACTCCCGGATTTCTCCGCGTACACGGTCTGGTAACGTTCCGGATTTTCCAGCGGCGCCTGGATGTAAGGCGGCAGGGCAATCTCCCCCAGCGCAGGCAGTTTTGCCCCTTCGGAAAAGCGGATGGTGCGGATTCCCGCTTCCGCTTCGCCTGTTATTTCGGCGGTGACATCCGTGTCAAGTTCAAGAATGGCGCCCGTTTTGACGCGCCGCGCCGGCTTGACCAGCACCTCCCAGACGTGAGTTTCCAGGCGTCTCAGCAGAAGAATCTCCACTGCTCCACCCGTCCCCGACTTTTTCCCCGCCAGGCGCGCCGGTATTACACGGCTGTCGTTAAAGACCATGATATCGCCCTCCCGCAGAAACCCGGGAAGGTCACGGAAATGGCAATGTTCCAGCAAGCCGGAAGCCAGGTGAACCACCATCAGCCGGGCGGAGTCACGCGGCTCGACCGGCGTCTGCGCAATCAGTTCCGGCGGCAGGTGGTAGTCGAAGTCGCTGGTATGCAGGGTCATTACCTTATTATAGGGGTTCACACCAGTCCGCAAAAGGTGCAACTTCGAAGAAAAAGGGTTAAAATAGGCGTCAGGCATCGCGGACTGAAAGGAATCAGGGCTATGAACAAACCCATCCCGGCGGAACTGCTTTCGGTGGGCACGGAACTTCTCAGGGGCGAAATCGTCGATACCAATGCGGCTTACATCGCTTCACAACTGCCCCTGCTGGGCTTTGAACTGCAGAGAATGACCACGGCGGGCGACGACCTGGACTACCTCTGCGGCGTACTAAGACAGGCGCTGGGGCGCGCTGCTCTTGTAATCGCCAGCGGCGGTCTGGGACCCACCCAGGACGACCTGACGCGGGAGGCAATCGCCGCCACGTTCGGGGAGCAGATGACAGTAGACCCCGGGCTGGAGAAGAACCTGCGGGCAATGTTCTCACGGTTCGGGCGTGAAATGCCGCCCCACAACATCAAGCAGGCGATGGTCATTCCCTCTGCCAAACCCCTGCCCAACCCGCGCGGCACGGCGCCGGGATGGTGGGTGGAAAAAGAAGGCAAAGTCATTGTCACTTTGCCCGGACCGCCACGCGAAATGACCCCGATGTGGCAAAATGAGGTCGTGCCACGCCTGAAAACCCAGTTCCCCACACTGCCCATCCTCGCCCGTACCATCAAGACCTTTTTCATCGCGGAGGCATCGGTAGCAGAACTGCTCCAGCCGTTTTTCGGCATTGACAACCCGACGTTGGGCATCTACGCCAAACCCGACGGCATCCAGGTGCGGCTAATTGCCCACGGTGATAGTGCGGCACGTCTTCTGGACGACGCTGAGGTCAGGCTCCGGCAATTACTGACGCCGTATGTGTGGGGAAAAGACGAGGACACGCTCGAAGGTGTTGTCGGACAATGGCTGGTCAAGAGCAAACTGACGCTGGCTACCATTGAGGATGTTACCGGCGGTCTGCTTGCCAGCACGATTACTGGTTCGGCGGAAAGTGCCAACTACTACCACGCCGGCGTCATCGCCACTAACGACCACGCTAAAATGTCATGGGGCGTGCCCGAAAATCTGATTAAGGAACAAGGCGCTGTCAGCGCACCGGTGGCGGAAGCAATGGCAACCGCCATCAGGGAAAAGCTGTCCGCGGATATAGGCGTGAGCGTGACGGGGATTACAGGTCCGGGGAGCAAACAACCCGGCATTGTCTTTGTTGGTGTTGCCGACCGCTATGGAAAAAAGAGCTGGCAACAGCAATACCAGCCCGGCCGCGCTGACACACGGGAGCGTGCAGCCGTATCGGCGCTTTTCCGTCTCAGGGAGCGCCTTATCGAAATGAAGCTGGCAGACTAATCCCTCTTACTTTAGTCCTCTCCTGTAATGGGAAGAGGAGATTTCGAAACGCGGGAGGCACAAATATGGTCTATGAAGAGCGTTACACGTACTGCGCAGTCAGAAGAACCCGCGATTACCCCACTCTTTTCCGCGAGAAAATGTCGCCGCAAATCAAAACCGCCGGCGGACAGCCGCTATTGTTTCTGACGGGTCTTGTCGGCGACCGTGATAACGCCATCCTGCAAATAACCCGCTTTCCTGACCTGAACGCCTGGGAGAATGCCCAGAAAGACCTGGCGTCCGGCAGAGAGGGTATCGTGGAAAATGACGAGGTCAGGCTTCTGCGGTCGGTGGCTTCCCGTCCCAAGACAATAATCCCGCAGGAAGACCGCCGCGCCTGCTACAGCTACCGCAAGCTGTTCATCGACCCCGCCAATCTGCCGCAGTTCGTGGACTATTCTGAAAAAGGCGTATGGCCTCTTTACGAGGCGGCCGATTGCCGCATTTTCGGGCTGTTCTCCACGGTGGCGGCAACCAATCCCCTGGAGCTGATCCTGATGACCGGCTACAATAGCCCGGGACACTGGTGGGATACGCGCTTTGTGGAAGGCAAACCGGCGGGCATCGATGATAAGACCTGGGAGCAGTCACGGAAGCTTGGGACAAACCGGAACCAGCTCGGGGTAAGGGGGAGCTGGGTACGCCTGTGGCGTCCACACGATGTCTGAAAAGGAGGTGGGTCATGCCCAACTTCGATCTGAATGTTGAAATCCGTCATCCTTCAGTCCGGGAAATACTGCCCGAAGATGGCGTCATCGAACAGCTTGCCACCGGTTTCGGTTTCACCGAAGGTCCGGTCTGGTGCGGCAATCACCTGCTTTTCAGCGATATTCCGCAAAACCGCATCGTTAAACTGCGCCTCCTGAGAGAAGGTCCGGAAGTGACGACATTCCGCCATCCCAGCGGGAATTCCAACGGCAACACCCTCGATGGCAGTCAGCGCCTTCTCACCTGCGAACACAGTGCCCGCCGCGTGACACGAACAGAGCCCGATGGCACCATCACAGTTCTTGCGGAACGCTACCAGGGCAAGCGCCTCAATAGCCCGAACGACATCGTGGTGCGCTCCGATGGCAGCATATACTTCACCGACCCGCCCTACGGCTTGCGCAATCTGACCGACTGGAAAGAACTGCCGTTCAATGGCGTCTACCGCCTTGCGCCGGACGGGACGCTCCATTTGCTTGTCGATGATCTTGACCGCCCTAATGGGCTGGCTTTCTCTCCGGACGAAAAAACGCTCTACGTGGATGATACCCAGCGCCGTCACATCCGCGCCTTTGATGTCAACACGGACGGAAGCATCAAGAACGGCCGGGTTCTGATTGACATGGCAATACCGGAACCGGGCGCCCCCGACGGCATGAAGGTCGACCAGAAAGGGAATATCTACTGCACCGGTGGCGGTGGATTCTGGATAATAGCGCCGGACGGACGTTGCTTGGCGATTGTGCGTCCGCCGGAACTTCCGGCGAATATGGCCTGGGGCGATGCGGACTGGCGCACGCTCTTCTTGACCGCCCGCACCAGCATATACCGCATCCGCATGAATGTGCCGGGGATGCCGTGTAGACCGCCATTATTTGAAGAAGTCGCGGATAACATCAAACTCGCTCGGCAGGAAACCGAGGACCACAGGGAACTTGTCCAGCAGGAATCCGGCGAGTGCCGAACCGGTTATCAGGTCGCTGCCGGTGAGCTTGACGATGACAGCCAGCAAAGCGCCCGCAGAAATGACACCCATCGCCAGTCCGAAAACAGCCCCGCCCAGCCCATCTACCCACCCCAGGTGAATCGCCTTAATCACCGACCGCAGAGCCGAACCGACGATGGCGGCAATGATGACGACCGCGCCCACAATGAGCACGAAGGAAATAACATTGGCGACGGTCTGGTTGTGGATAAATCCGAAGATGGTGGCCAGTTTCTCGTAGAAATTTGCCGCCAGCACCACGCCGATAATCATGCCCAACAATGACAGTACCGAGCGTATTAGCCCCTGCATAGCCCCGCCGATGACCGAAAGAATCAGGTAAATAGCAATGACGATATCAATCCAGTTCACAGGCACTCCTACGGCGGCCGCAAAAAGTCAACCGTAAACGCATTGTACCACAGACTGTTTAGTTGGTAAACTAGGGGTAAATCGTCAGGGCTTAACGGGCAGTACAAAACCCCCTTGATGAGGTTGTCCGATAATAGTATTCCCCAGCAGCAATCTTAAAATAGTGTGTGTATTAATTACACCGTTGACACCCACTACTGCGGGGGATAGAATCTCGGTACGTGCAGGAGGTCAGCAATATGATATTTCGTGGTAAAAGACTTTCGGATTTGCAGGTAGAAGACCTTCAAAGACTTATATGTGAATTTTCA
>Ga0315284_10001057_pt1 | contig 38568 bp, 31 predicted proteins | sample YL17G09_16_MG_FD_203696 | JGI IMG/M metagenome (GOLD analysis project Ga0315284, IMG submission 203696) | Sediment microbial communities from Yellowstone Lake, YNP, Wyoming, USA - YL17G09_16 | ecosystem: Environmental > Aquatic > Freshwater > Lake > Sediment | place: USA: Wyoming | collected...
CGACGGCGAGCGGTCAACGAGTGCCCAGAACCGCCGAGTCCGACCGATTTTCATCTTCGTCAGATCGTTCTGCCCGCTCGTTAAATCGCGTCCTACCGGGTAGACGAACTGGACGGTGCCGTAGATGGAAAATGTGTCGCTGCGGACCGTGGCGATGTTGGAGATGCGGGTGTACCAGTAGTCGCGCGTCTCGATGGGGCCGAGGCATTCAGTGGGGGTGGTGGAAAGCACGGGCATGTGGCGCAGGATTTCCGCCGGGCTGGTGAAGGGCCTCTTCTTGGTGATGTCCGCGGCGCTGGCTCCGTCAGTGGTGAAGGTGTCGCGGCCTCCGAATAGGCTCAGGCCCAGGGCCCTGAGTGCCTGCTCGGTGGCGGTGTTGAGGTTGATGCGTCCGGCGACGCGGATTTCCTTTCCGCAGAAGCGGCCGTTGGCCTTGGTGTCGGCGGTGTCGAGGTCGTCCTTCTTGCCGTCGGCGTCGTTGTCGAAACTGTCGAGCCACGGGCTGTCGACGCAGAGGATGTTGGCGGCGTTAAACTGTCTGTACTGGGCGTTGGCGGGCTGGAGCGGGTCGTATACAGGCTGTGTGCGAACAATAACGGTGGTGTCTTTCCACCAGTTCCACTTGACCAACTTCTCAAACTCCGCATCACTGGTTGCGTTTCCGGTAAACAGGTCGCTCTGTGCGGCAACCTTCGTGATCCAGGGCCAGTAGTTTGGCGCGGTGGCCTCGAGTTCGTCTTTCGGGCAGAGGACCTGGTTTAAGTCTCCGACCCGCAGGAATGCCTTGAACATGCCTTTCTTGGCGTTGGTATCGGCCGCGTTGTAGTAGGGGGGAAGCGGCCCGTTGACTTTGGTGTCCCAGTCGGTAGTCACAGAAGGAACGCTGTGCGGGAACCGGATGGGGATGCCGTTACCCTTGGGAACAGCGGTGTCCCCGCCATCGGGCTTTGTGTCCCACGTGTCGGTACCGGTGGTCCATTTCTTGACGTAAAGGACGGTGACCATGCAAGAGGCGTCGGTGTCGTCAGAGGCTCGCGGCTCATCATAAACGCCGATGGGCCGTTTCTTAATGCTAGTTGTGCTGGAGCCAAGGTCCGCGGCCTCTATCTGGTCTATGATTCCGGGGCCTGCCGCTTCCAGCGTGATCTTCTGGATGGTCGTGCCGCTTGCGCCGCTTGCGCTGATATCAACCGAATTCCAGGTTTGCCTGTAGGGAACTGAGGTAATGGGGAGGGTATAGGTCGTCGTGGTTCCTCCGCTGACGTAAACTTTTATCGTGTGGCCGATGACGTCGATGGCGCCGTTCTTGGTGGTGTCACCGGCATAGTTGCCGTACCAGGGGTTGTAAAGTTGGACGCGGACGTTCCACTGGCCTGAGGAGGCCTGGACCACTTTTACCTTGGTCATAATGGCCTGGCGGCGAGCCCCGTAGAAGTTGCCGTAACTCTTGAAGCCTGGGGATCGCGTCTTGAAGGCGAGGACGTTGGCGTTGAACTGGCCGAGATAGTTCGGGAACGTCGACTGCTTGACCGCTCCGCCGGTGGAAAGGGCGGAGGCGATGGTTGGGGAGTTGGCGGTGGCCGTCTCTCCCACGAGGTTGAGGTCGACCTTCGTGAACACGCCGGCGGTACTGTTCTGGCCGGGCATGACCTCGGCGTTCCAGCCGAGGGTGGTCAGGCCCTGGCGGACGTTGAGCGTTGCCGTAGAGGTGTCCGCCGGGGTCCGGGCCAGCCCGCTGCCGCAGAGAGATTCCAGCCGCGACTGGGCGTACGTGCCGGTGAGGCGGCGAAGTTCGAACTCGTCATCGAGCGTAAAGGGGCGGTCCTGGGCAATGGTGGGGTTCTGAAAGAAGATCTCACCCAGCCGAAAGTTTCCGGGAGCATTGTTCTTGGTGGGGGACCAGCGTCCCGGCGGCGTGGAGGTGGAGTCAAGCAGTTTGCCGGCCGTAAGGGCCGGTGAGAACAGGGAGTCCGGGCTCACGTCGCAGACGAAATAACCCTTGCCGCCGGCCTTGCTGTAGGTCCAGCCGTGGCCGGTGGCGGCAATGCCGGGCGTGCCGTGGGCGTTGAGGTTCACCATGGCAGCATGGTCCACGACGGTGACGCTGGTGCGGACGACACCGCTCCCGAACGGGGAGGCCAGTTCGGGGATCCAGAGGCCGTTGGGCGGGTCGTACCAGAGAACGGTGGCGCCGGTCTTGGGAATGCCGAGGTTGTTGGGAGAGCCGTCGAGCGTGGCGCTGCCGGCCCACGGCGCGCCGGTGGATTGCGCGCCCCAAGTGATGAGGTTGAAGGGCTTTACGGTGCCCATGGCGACGTCTGTCCGGAAGGAATACGCGGGAATGATTGTGGTGGGCGCGACGTTGGTGCTCCAGTTGGTGGCCAGGAAGGCGTCGGGCCAGGGAATCGTCGGGGTCGACGCGGTGGTCGGTTTAGTCGGGTCGGGCCAGTCCCAGGGCCAGGTGCCGAACCTTCCGGTCAGCAGGTAGCCGGTGTACAGGCGGGTGGCGGGGTCGAATTCCCAGACGTCTCGGACGAGGGCCTGGCAGACGTAATCGACCGCCCCGTCGGCGGCGAGGTCGAACTGGGCCTGGAGGGCGAAGTTTGCGGCCGTGTTGGATTCGATGCTGCTCATGGTGACAAAGGCGATGCCGACCACCGCCATGACGCCCAGGAGGCCGAGGATGACGATCAGAATGGAGCCTTTTAACCGCATCGGTTTTCCTTTCAAGGCAGTCGCCTTGAATGACAATTGACAAATGACTAATGACTAATTCCTAATGACTAATCAAACGACAAGCACCAATGCCCAATGCAAAACGTCGAAGCCCGGTCGAGGCCGCCGTCTGGCATTAGACATTAGGCATTAGATATTAGACATTCCTAGGGGTCGCTGATCCAGAAAACCTCCTGGAGCGCATAGCCTTCGTATCGCCCGGAAGGCCCGGTTGAGGGTTTCTTGTCGCTGGGATCGTGAATAGCGACGGTCACGCGGATCGCCCGGGGACACTCGGGGTCTGTGGCCGTGTCTGTGTCCTTGATGGGGTTCGTCGCCCAGGCCACGCGCGGCAGGGGCCAGTTGGGCGCGCCGGCCGCGGGGATGTTCAGGGCCTCGACGAGGAACTCGCTGGCGCAGGAGGCCGCCACGCGGCGGAACTGCCAGGGGCTCGAGGACATGCCGAAACTCGTCATGGGCTTGACCGAGAGTCGCGGCACGGCGTTGGCACCGGGAGTGCTGTCGGGTTGGTCCAGGCGTTTCTTGGCGGTCGCTCCAGCGGACACCAGGTCGGCCATCACGGCGGCCTTCGAGCGGTCGTCCGAGTCGGAGCCGCCGGTTGCCTGGTCCGTCCCCGTCAGCACCCAGACGCCCCTGCCGATAAGGCCGCGGCGCGGATCCACGGTCAGAGCCGACCCGCTGCCTGCCTGGACCTCGAACCGGTTCGTGGGCGTCCTGACGTTTGCGCTATAGACGACCTCGGCGCCGGTGTATCGGCGGGCGTTGCCGGTTTGCCCTTCCCAGAACCCGACGCTGGTCAGGGCCAGGCAGTCGGTGGAATACCAGGTGATGGGGTTCGAGGCAAACACCGGGGCGCCGAGAGCGGGGCGTTGGGTAGGGACCGAGGGGACCGTAAACGTGCCGGGGGTGCCATCCTCTTTCGTGTCCGACTTCTGGATCTTGAAGTATCCCATGCGGTCGAAGCCGCGGATGTCGCGGTGGATGGAATCCAGGAGCGCCCGGCCCTGTTCCATGGCGTAGGCGGAACCCTGGGCCTGGCTGGCGGTCTCGGTGATGATCGCGAAAATCTGGACGACCCCCATCATCATGAGGGTCATCAGGGAGGCGGCGGTGATGAGTTCCACGAGCGTGAAACCCCGCCTCCGACGGAAACGAAACCTCTGCGAAGGATGATGCGAGAGAACCATGCCTTTAGTCTCCGATGATGGTGTGATAGACCGCCACGGCGCCCGGCAGGGGGTACCAGATCTTGTTCGCGTTGAAGTCCACCGTCTTGGCGTAGGCCTGTTTTGTGCCGCTGGCCGTCAGCCCGCAGGCCAGAAAGATCGGCGGATCGGCAAGGGTGCCCGGCAGGCCGCTGATAGTCTTTAGTGGATCGGTATGGACCTGGTCGATCAAGTATGCCTCGCCGGCATGGCGGCCGCGGTCGATGACGTAATCGCCGGCCCCTGCGGCCCATGTCGGTATGCCGTAGTAGAGGTCGCCGGAAGCGGGCTTGGCGTTCTCGTACCAGGACCTGGTCCGCGGGTGCATCTTTTCCGTGCCGCGCGACTTAAAGACCACAATGGTCACGCGCCACGGCCCACTGGTGTTGTTGTAGATGTCGGTTCCGGAGTTGCTGCTGCCGTTGTAACTGCGGTTAGCCACGGGAACGATGGGCGTGACGTAAATAACCGGCACGTAGTTGCCGGCGTTCCACTGGGGCCAGAACGGATCGGTCACCGGAGATTCGGTCAAGTAGCGCCTGCCGGCCTCGTAAAGGAACATGTTGGGGTTATAGACCCGCATGTCCTTGGCGATGATAAATTCGGTGGTGTTGAGGCCCCAGACGATGCCGGGGTTCCATTTGGTGGTGTTGAGGTCGGCCACATTCTGGACGACGGCGAACTCGGCGGGGCGCTCCCTGTCGTTGGTCTTGGCCGCGTCTGCGAAGAGTTGGTTGAAGTAGGTGCGATGGGCATTGACGAAATTGCCCCGGTTGGCGCGCATCATGGCGGCGACGCTGCGGGCGCACAGGGCGGACATCGTGGAGTCTGTGGCGCGGCGGGTCTGGTCGACCGCCACGGGGAAGATCGTAGCCACCATCGACAGGCCGATGCCGAGGATGCCGACGGCCATGAGGATTTCCGTCAGCGAGAAGCCGCGCGGGCTTCGTCTCGTATGGCTCATGGAAGACTCCTTGCCCCTGCCGCCAATCCAAGTCTATCCGGAGGCATTATAGCGGCGGCCCCCGGCGACAACAAGGCAAATGAGGCCCCGCGGGCAACCCCTCAGCTGGCACCTATCGATCCCGGGCAGGGTGGCACGCCCACGCCGCCGTTTGCGTGCGCATGCTCCATGGCCGCGGCAACAGCATGCCTAGCAAACAGCGCGCTGGGCATGCCACCCTGCTTGGGCCGCCAAGGTCAGTGTTCCGGGGGCTGCGTAACCCGGAAACCCGGCCAAAAACGTCTTATTTCCCAAGTGTCCGAAGCGTCACGCGGCCTGATGCGGGCCAAAATGAGGGTCAGGCCTTGATGATCTTGCCGCGCCCCGCCTTGACGGCCGCGCAGGGCCTTGCCGCGATCATTCAGGGCCAGGATGAGGCGGTTGATGACGTAGTCGGGCATGCCGGTGTTGATCTCGCCGGCCAACTCGATGAACCGGGTGGCGCAGCCGTACTCGCGGGCCTTCCAGGCCAGGTAGGACGACGGCCCGCCGTTTCTGGATGGGAGCCAGTAACGATTGCATAGTGACGGCTCCTTTTACTGGAGGTTGCGTGTTCGCGTCTATATCGTCTTTCCCGGCGCGTTTCTTTCCCGGCGCGTTTCTTGACATCCCTCCCAGGCCGAGTAGAATAGCACGGCTTTTCTTAAGCACTTGGCGTTCTTTTGGTCGATTCCGTAGCAAAGGCTTTCTATGGGGAGAGACCGCATGGTCACTGTGGCAATCATCGGTGGGGGAGGCTGGGGAAAGAACCACGTTCGCACCTTTGCGGAGATAAGGTCCTGCCGCCTCAAGACCGTCTGCGACCTCGACGACAACGTCCTGGCTGCGCACAAGGCCGCGTATAAGACCATAGGTGTAACGAAGGACTCCGGCGAAATCTTGGCCGACAAGGAAGTGGACGCGGTCGTCGTCGCTACGGACGCCCCCAGCCACTATCGCTTTGCGCGCCAGGCGTTGGATGCCGGGAAGCATGTTTTCGTCGAAAAGCCGATGACGCTCTCTCCGGCCGACGCCGAAGACCTTGTGAAGCGGGCCGAAGCGGGCGGGCGCGTGCTCATGGTCGGCCACCTTCTGGAATATCACCCGTGCGTCCTCATGCTGAAGGACATGCTCGAGAAGGGCACGTTGGGCGAGTTGCGATACCTCTACTGTCAGCGGTTGAACCTGGGGGTCGTCCGCAAGGACGAGAACGCCTGGTGGAGCCTGGCGCCGCACGACGTCTCGATCATCCTCTATATCTTCCAGGCCGAGCCGGTCACGGTGACCGCGCAGGGGCAGTCGTACCTTCAGGAGGGCGTGGAGGACGTGGTGTTCGCGCAGTTGAAGTTCGCCGACGGGCGGATGGCCCACGTCCACGTGTCGTGGTTCGACCCGCACAAGATCCGCAAGGTCACACTGGTGGGGTCCGACAAGATGGCCACGTTCGACGACATGGAAGCCAGCGAGAAGATCCGCATCTACGACAAGGGCGTTGACGCCAACGGTTCGGTGGTCGGGTACGAGCAGTCGCTGACCCTCCGCAGCGGAGACATCCTGATTCCCAAGACGCCGGGTGGCGAACCGCTGCGGATCGAGTGCCTGCACTTCCTGGAGTGCGTCGAGAAGGGGCAGTCGCCGCGCAGCGACGGCCGCGACGGCCTGCGCGTCGTACGCGTCCTGGACGCCGCCACGCAAAGCCTCCGGGCCGGCGGGGCGCCCGTCAACCTGTAAAACGCGAGCCCGCGAACCGTCGCGGTCCTTATCCGAAAGGTGGTTCACGTGGCCTCACCCGAGTACTTCGTGCACGAATCCTCGTACGTCGATGAAGGCGCGGTCATCGGGAAGGGGACTAAGATCTGGCACTTCTCCCATGTTTTGCCGGGCGCTAGGATAGGCGAGGGGGTCTCCATCGGCCAGAACGTCAACGTGGGCGGCAAGGCGATCATCGGTAATCGCTGCAAAATCCAAAACAACATCAGCATCTACGACGAGGTCGAACTGGAGGACGAGGTCTTCTGCGGCCCCAGCATGGTCTTCACAAACGTCTTTAACCCGCGGGCCTTCATCGTCCGCAAGCACGAGTACCGCAAGACGCTCGTCCGCCGCGGCGCGACCATCGGGGCGAACGCCACGATCGTCTGCGGCACGACCATCGGCCGCTATGCGTTCATCGCCGCCGGCGCGGTGGTGACGAAGAACGTGCCGGACTTCGCCCTCGTGACCGGCGTGCCGGCCCGTCGCGCCGGCTGGATGTGCCGCTGCGCGACGAAACTGAAGTTCGACGGACCGCGGGCGAAGTGCGCGGCCTGCGGCCAGGAGTATGTCCTGGAAGACGGCTTGGCTCGCGAGGCATGAAGCCGGCCTGCCACAGCAACTAAGGAGAACCCATGCCCGTTCCCATGTTGGACCTGGTGGCGCAGTATCACAAACTTCGCGAGGAAATCCGCGCTGCCGTCGACGGCGTCCTCGATACGCAACTCTGCATCGGCGGGCCGAAAGTCGCCGAGTGCGAGAAGGCCGTCGCCGCCTACTGCGACGCCAAGTTCGGCATCGGCGCCTCCAGCGGCACGGACGCCATCCTGAACGCCCTGATGAGCCTCGGCATCGGCCCGGGCCATGAGGTCATCACCACGACGTTCACGTTCTTTGCGACCGCCGGCTGCATCAGCCGCACGGGCGCCCGGCCGGTCTTTGTCGACATCGACCCGCGGACCTACAATATCGACGTAAAGCAGGCCGCCCGCAAGGTGAGCAAGAAGACCAAGGCGATCATTCCGGTGCACCTTTTTGGCCAGATGGCCGACATGGACCCGCTGATGCAACTGGCCCGCGAGCGCAATCTGGCGGTCATCGAGGACGCCGCACAGGCCATCGGCGCCACCTATAAGGGCAAGAAGGCCGGCTCGATGGGCACGCTCGGGTGCTTCTCGTTCTTCCCCTCGAAGAACCTCGGCGGTGTGGGCGACGGCGGCATGATCGTCACCAGCGACGCCGGCCTGGCCGACATGTGCAACATCATGCGCAACCACGGCTCCAAGCCGAAGTACTTCCACAAGTTCATCGGCGGCAACTTCCGGCTCGATCCGCTTCAGGCCGCCGTCATCACGGTGAAACTGAAGTACCTCGAAGAGTGGCACGAGGCCCGCCGGGCCAACGCCGAGTACTACAACCAAAGGTTTGCCGGGTGCGAAAAGATCGCGACGCCCTGCGTCGAGCCGCACAACCGCATGATCTACAACCAGTACGTCATTCGCATCAGGTCCGACAAGGGGGCCTCGCGCGACCACGTCCGCCAGCACCTGGCCGAAAAGAAGATCGGCAACGAGGTCTATTATCCCGTGCCGCTTCATCTTCAAGGGTGCTTCGCCGACCTCCGATATAAGGAAGGCGACCTGCCGCATGCCGAACTGGCGGCCAGGGAAGTTCTTGCGCTTCCGGTGTATCCGGAAATGACCGCGGCCCAGAAAGACGAGGTGGCGGCGGCTGTATTGGAAGCGGTGGGGGCCTAAGGCGCGCTTGGACGCAGGCGGGGGCTTGACCGGAGAACGAATGGCCATTGAGTCGGACAAGCCGCCAGGCGAAGCCGTGGCCGATGCCGGCGCCGCTGAGGCGGCCGCGGCGCCAAACGCCGGCGCCGGGCAAGAGGCCCAGATCAGCACGTCGCACCGCGTGGCGATCAGCCTGGTGAGCAACTGGATTCGGGCGGCGGTCCAGGTCGGCACGGGTTTCTTCCTGCTCGCTTACATGCTGGACCGGCTGGACGAGGAGCGCTATGGCATCTTCCGGCTCGCGCTGGTGACGGCGCAGGTGATTGCCTGGCTGTCGTTTGGCATGTCGGGTGCGGTCCTGAGGCTGGGGAGCCAGAGCGTCGCCGCCAAGGAATGGGATCGCCTGTCGAACATCCTCTCGGTGGCCCGCACGTTCCTGATGGTGGGAGCGGCCATCGGCATGCTGGGCGTGTTCGTGGCGTCGTTCACGCTCCTGGGATGGCTGAAGGTCCCGGAGTCGTACAGGGCGGAAGCGGCGGTGTTGGCCCAACTCCTGGGCTTCGTGGCGGCAACGCACTTGGTGCGCATCGTATACTTCGGGGCGCTGCTGTCGAAGTTACGGTACGACCTGGTCAACGGCCTGCTGGTGGTCGAGATGCTGGTGCACACCGCGTTCGTGGTGGTGTGTTTCGAGTCAGGCTACGTCTACCTGGAAGTGATTGGCATCGGGCGGGCAGGAGCGGCGTTGCTGGTGATGATAGCGATCGCGCTGTTGCTGAAGTGGGTGCTGCCCGAGGCGCGAATGTCATTTCGGCGATTTGATCTTACGACGGTGCGCGACGTATTTCGATTTGGCGCGTGGGCGACCGTGAGCATGACGACGCGCGGCGCCCAGGATGCCGCCGGCATGCCGATCGTCAGCACGACGATGGGCGTGGCGGAAGTGACCCAGTTCTCCGTGCCGCTCTCATTCGCGCAGTATCTAGAGCAGATTGTGGCTGCGCTGACGGCGAGTTTCTGGCCAGTGGCGGCCAAGTATGCGGTCCAGAAAGACCGCGCTGGCATGGCCCGCCTGTACGATGTGGGGACGCGTTTCTCGACGATTCTACTCATGCCTTCGGTTGTCGCCCTGGTGGTGTACGGGGATGTGGTTATCCGGTGTCTGAAACCGGGGCTGGAATCGGGTTACCCGCTGCTGCTGGTATGTCTGGGCCTGTTTGCGGCACGCTACTTTGGTCTTTCGGCCGAGCATATCATCTGGGGAGGCGGCCGGGTGCGGTGGGTGGCCCTGAGCCAACTGATCGCCAGCACGGTGGGCATCCTGTCTGCGGGGGCCGTGGCCTACTGGACAGACTGGGGCCTCATCGGTGTAACGGCGGCACTGTTCGGGCCGACCGCGCTGAGAGGGCTTGTCTTCCTGCCCCTGAGGATGCGGCAAGAAGCGGGGATCGCTTACCGAACGACCGTGATGCGTTGTCTTGTGCCACCGCTTCTCGTTGCAGTGCCGGTGGCGCTTGTCGGGTGGGGTGTGCGCTGGTTGTTGCCGCCGACGGGCCTTTTCCAGACTCTGGCCGAGATGGCCCTGTGCGGCCTGTGCTATATGGGGGCGGCGTGGTTTTTCGTTCTCACCCGCGACGATCGCCGTTTGGCGCTGGAGGCCCTCCGGAGGGGCCGTCCGAAGACGCGGGGGGCGGCGACGGCCGACCCGCGACCCTAGCGACGTCAGACGCGGGGTTTGGTTGCGGTCGGATTCCCTGGTGCGCCGCACGCCGCCAAGGGTCGAGGAGACTGTTGGTTTGGCGAAGGAGCGGGACAATGCCTGGCGGGCTCAAGAAGGTTGCACGCGAGTTGCTGACTTCCCTGCCGGTGGTCAGCCACTTATTCTATAAGTGGTACCGGTACCGCTCCGGCATGAACGATAAGGTTCTGAGGAGCCACATCCAGCATTGCGGTCACACGATCGACCTGCGGTGCGGCAACAACGAGTCCCTGCCTGTTGCCACGGTCCGAGAGATGGAGTTCCTTTTGCGCGAGGCGGGTCGGCGGAATCTGGCGATCGACGAGCCGCTACGATGGGCCATCGAGCAGTTCGCGAGGGCTAGGTATGGCCTGCGCATAGAGCCGATGGAGTCTGCGGGGGAGTCTGGGGGCTTAGGGGGTGGGTCGGCGGATCAAGCCGTTCTGGCACGGGTTATCCGCGAGCGGCGCAGCGTGCGAAACTGGACGGCTGAAGGCGTTGACTTTAACGACATTCGCGATAGCATTGATGTGGCGAAGTGGGCTCCATCTTCCTGCAACCGGCAGTTGTGGCACGTTCTGCTGATCCAACGCGAGGAGGAGAAGGAGGCCATCAGCGGCTACTTCCCGAACGTCTTCTACGTCAAGGCGCCGCTGCTGGCGCTGGTGCTGATGGAGACGTCGGGCTACGGCCAGAGCGACAGGCACTTCGTCTACCTCGACGGCGGGGCCTTTATCCAGAACCTGTTGCTGATTCTGCATGCCAAGGGATACGGGGCCTGCTGGCTCGGTTTCAAGGGGTGGGACTGTATGGGCAACGTCCACTTTCCGGCCGAGAAGCGTGATGCGTTTTACGCGCATTTCGGGCTTACGCCGAATCTTGTACCCATCAGCATGATTGCGGTTGGAAAACCGGCGAAGGTGCCACAGGCTCCGCCTCGGCAGGGCCTGGACCAGATAGTGCTTCGAGACAAAGCATAGGAGCCGTCGCATGGGTAGGAAGATCGGCATCCTGACTTACTTCTGGGATAGTAACCCCGGGACGTTTCTCCAGGCGTTTTCCATGCAGCAGGCGCTGGCGAAGCGCTTTCCCGGGGACCGCGTCGAGGTGATCGACCTGAAACACGGGCGGTTCTGGTTTCGTCCGTCGAGGTACGATCTCTGGCTGCCGAAACTGATCGAGCACTATCGGCGCCATCGGATCTACCTGCGAACCACGCGCGAGCACCTTCCGTTAAGCCCAACGGGGCTTATCACCGACAACTACGACAAGGCCGCGGCGTTTATCGAGAGTCAGCATTACGACTTGGTCGTGGTGGGCGCCGACGTCATCCTGTACATGATGGCGGACTACGTCAGGCACGGTACGCCCCCGATCTACTGGCTCCCACCCTCAATGGGGTGCAAGAAGGTCTGCTGCGCGGCTTCGGCCAGGGAACTGACGGCCGACATGCTCGATGCGACGATGCGCCGAAAACTGACCGAATCCATCCGGGCGTTCGATCTGGTGGGCGTCCGTGACGACGTTACGTACGAGTTGATGGAAGACCTGGGCCTGAAGGGCGACCCCCGGCTGGCGAAGGTGCCCGATCCCACCTTCACGTTCGACATTGACCAGGGCCTTGCGAAGGCCGCACTTCTGAGGTACGGCGTTGACGTCGGCGCGCCGACGGTGGTTGTTAACATGCCGCGACGGCCCTTGTGCGACGGTCTTGTCCGGTACTACAGGGATAAGGGGTTCCAGGTGGTCTCGCTGACGGGGGGCTTTGGCTTGGTCGAGCACCGCGTGTGCGGGATCTCGCCGTTCGAATGGGCCGGCATCCCCCGCTACGGCAAGATTGTGCTGACCGACCGCTTCCACGGAACGCTCTTCAGCCTGCGCAATGGAACGCCGGTCGTCTCGATGCAGAAGGGCGGCAGGATGCATTATACCGAAAAGGGGCTGTCGAAACTCTACACGCTCCAGAGGCAGTTCGGCGGCGAGAAGACCAACCTCATCAACCTCGACACGTTCACCGACCTTGATGCGGCCGTGAAGATCACGGATGCTGCCATGGCCTCATTCGATGCCGGAAAAGTGGAGCGGACCTGCGCCCAGATGCGGCAGCAGTTCGAGGCGTTCCTGGACCGGGTAGCGGCATTGTTCGAGGCTTAGAACAGGCTTTGCGGCCGGAAGCGGAAATCCGTCGTGTATGGTGTCAGGGTGCTGCGCGGCCTGAAGCGGGCGGGTTGCGGAAAGGGTAAGTGAGACAACGATGGTGTACATTCGACACAAGGGCGGCGGCCGGATGGGCAGCGATATCAGCACCATGGACAAGATCTGGAGCGCTGAATGGTTGACTATAGACCCCCAGAAGGCGCTGGCCGGGTGTGAAAAAGAGGACACCTGGTACTGGATTCAGCAGTACATGAAACCCCCGATGCGGATCCTTGAAGGGGGGTGCGGCGTGGGGCAGTGGGTGAGATTCCTGGCCGAGCGCGGCTACGAGGCCTACGGGCTGGACTTCTCGCAGGAGGCCATCCGGGTCGGAATGGAGGCATGGTCTGATCTGCGGTTGATCCAAGGCGACCTGCGCTCGATGCCCTATGAGGACGGCTACTTCGGCGGGATCGTCAGCCTAGGGGCGATTGAGCACGATGAAAAAGGGCCTCAAGCCATCCTTAGAGAGATGCGCCGGGTCCTGGCGCCTGGCGGAATCCTCTTCTGTACCGTTCCGTGCATCAATTATCTGCGGCGGTCCGGCCTTTCCGTCCTGTTTGACTGGGTCGTCTGCAACCCGACGATCAGGCGTTTGACGGGGCGAAAGCCCGACGTCGCCTTCTATGAATACATGTGGACGCCGCGGGAGTACCGCCGTATCCTCCAGGACGCGGGGTTCGAGGTGCTCCGTCTGGTTCCCATGAGCCCCTTGCTGAGCGTCAAGGGCCGGCCGGGTAGCCTGCGGCGCCGGTTGGTCGAGTGGGTCCACGCCCGCGTTCCCTGGCTGATGTGCCACATGGTGGGGGCTTTTTGCCGCAAGGCCTGACAGGCCTTGAAAGAGCGCCGCTGGTCGAGAGGAAGTCGCGTGGCGAGACTTCGAATTGCGCATATCACAGGCATGACGAGCCCCAAGTACGGCGGGTTCGAGCGGTATACCGTGTCCGTCGCACGCGAGTGTGCCGCGCGCGGGCACCAGTTCTTCGCCATCTGGGAGGGCCAGCCGGGGACCCCGACGTTCGTCAGCGACTTGGCGTCGGCAGGCGCGCAGTTGATCGTCAGTCCGGTCACGGGTCGGCCTGCGGGGTTCTTTCTGTGGGCACTGCGCTGGCTGCACCATCGCGGCATCGACGTGCTACACGCGCACTTTACGAACATGGGCTCGAACCTTTCCATGCTGGCCGCCAGGCTTGTCGGCGTTCCGGTGGTCCTGTTTATGGAGCTCAGCAGCCTGTCCGCCGACGCCATCCGGCACGGAGTGCCTCTGAGGCAGGAGGTGGTGGCTCGGGGACGGCGCGCGTTGGCGACCCGGATCCTGACGGCGTCGAAGTCGGCGGGTGACCAGTGGCGCCGGATCGGGCTCGGGGGCCGGATGACCGTTCATTACATCGGCATCATGCCGCAGCCCGCCCAGCGGACCCGCGACGAGATGCGCCGGCTGCTCGGCCTGGCGCCGGAGTCGCTGGTCCTGACGTGCTTCGCGTACGCCTATGTTGTGAAAGGCGTGGACGTGCTGCTGAAGGCCGTGGCGCGCCTGGCCGGCGAGTTTCCCAGCCTCCGCCTCCTGGTGGTGGGCGCCGCCATCTCGCCCGAAGAAGCCGGCGACATGAACCAGTTAGCCCGGACGCTGGGGGTCGCGGACCGGGTCGTCTGGCTTGACTTCCGCGACGATGTGCCCGACCTCCTGGCGGCGACCGACATCTACTGCCAGCCGTCACGAAGGGACGCCATGCCGTTCGCCACGATTGAGGCCATGGGCGCCGGTGTGCCGGTGGTGGCGAGCCGCGTGGGCGGCCTATGCGAGACCGTCGTGGATGGGCAGACGGGGGCGCTGGTGCCGCCCGAATCCCCGGAGGCCCTGGCCGCGGCGCTTGCCGGACTGCTCCGCGACGGGGTAAAGCGGCGGCAGATGGGGGAGGCCGGCTGCCGTCACGTCCAGCAGAACTTTGTGCTGGAGGAGAATACCCGCCGGCTGGTTGACACGTACGAGCGGATGTGGCGGCGGGTCCGGCAGTAGGGGCGGCGGCTGGGGCGGGTGCCGGCGGGCCTGAAGTCGCGTGCCTTATCCGGTCGATAGCATGAGAATCTGCGGGCCTTGACGCCGCGGGGGGCGGCCCCGATACTTGACTGTGTTGCATCCTGGAGGTGCAGGATTGAATAGGCTGGCTTACTTGGCCGCAGCAGGCAGCGGCGGGCGTCAGCCTGACATAGCCGACCTGGCAGCACTACCATGCGTTGCTCACGGGGCTTCACGGCCAGGTGCTTCGCCGCGCCATCGGAGTGGCGCGCGGCTTGACGCGAATACAATATGTCGCGAAGCAGATCAGCACTCAATTTGACTTGAGGACGTACAGCCCCCGACGGTTTCGGGACAAGGCTTGAGGTTCGGGATGTGATGCCTTCCGTTTGGTGCACGGGATGCCGGCGCCATCATCCGGAGGGAAGATGCCGCATTGAACCGGGTTGATCGCCATGCGGTCCTTTGCAATGCACTCAAGATGCGGGAGTCGAGCGTGTGTCGGGGGGATGAGGAATCGCCAGGATGATGTTGCGCATTGCCCACGTGATGGGGACGATTTCGGAGCAGTACGGAGGCATGGAGCGGTTTGAACTGGCTCTCGCCCGGGAGTGCGCGCGGCGCGGGCACCGGCTCTACTGCCTATGGGAGGCGCGCCCCGCCAGCGAGCAGTTCAACCAGGACATGTCGGCAGCGGGGGTCGAGTTGATCGTCCTTCCGGCGAGGAGCCACCCGATTCGGTTCTTTGCGCAGATGGCCCTTTGGCTTTATCGCAAGGGCATCCACGTGATGCACGCCTACTTCAACCCGGCCGCGCTATTGGCACTGGCGGCGGCGCGGGTTGTTGGGGTGCCCGTGCCTGTGGGGAGCCTGGTGGCTGGTTTGGGGCGCCGCGGCCCCCAAGACGTGGCGCTTCGGTCCAGGTGGTTGCTGGGGGTGCGCAGATCACTCGCGGCACAGATCTTCACCGGCTCGCGTGGCTTGGATGAAGAGCTCCGCCGCCTGGGCTTGGGGGGACGAAAGACGGTCGTTCACCATTTGGGCGTCTCGACCGTGGCAAGCACCCGTAGCCGCGAAGAGATACGTCGCGAACTGGGCATCGGCCAGGAAGACCTGGTCGTGGCGTGCGTTGCATTTCATGAGTCGGTGAAGGGGGTTGATCTGCTCGTGCGTGCGGTGGGAATCCTCGCCCCCGAAGTCCCGCGTCTGCGGGTGGTGCAGGTCGGAAGTTTCCGCGATCCCGAGTATAGCGCGCGATTGCGGCAACTGGCCGAGGAACTGGGTGTGGCGGACCGGATCATCTGGACCGGCCTCCGCACTGATGTGCCGGACATCCTCCAGTGCGCCGATGTCTACTGTCAGCCGTCGCGTCAGGAAGTGCTGGGTTTTGCCATCCTGGAGGCCATGGAGGCCGGCCTGCCCGTCGTGGCCACGCGCGTGGGCGGCATTCCAGAGGCGGTTCTCCACAATCAGACCGGCCTGTTGGCGAAACCGGAGTCTCCGGAGAGCCTGGCCGCTGTCCTCGGGGTTCTCCTGGGCAATGAGGCGGAGCGACGGCGGATGGGCGAGTGCGGCAGGCAATACGTCCGCCAGGCGTTTTCCGTGGAGAGCGTCACGAAACGGCTGGTTGACCACTATGAGCGCATGTGGCGGGCAACGAGGTCTTAGGCGGGAGGAGGTGCGGCATGGACATCTACGTCGTCGGGGCTGGTCAACATGGCGAGGTCGTGCTCGACATCGCGCGGGCCTCTGGCCGGTACAACGTCGTCGGCTTCTTTGACTCCAATCCTGCGGTCCATGGCCGGGAACTGGATGGCGTGCCCGTGCTCGGACCGCCCGAGAGGGTCGACGGGCCTTTCGTCGTGGCCATCGGCGATAACGCTGCCCGGCGGAGAATCACGGAAGCCCTGGTTGGGCGGGGTTTGAAGCCCATTACGGTCGTCCATCCGATGGCCTATGTGTCGCCTCTGGCCGAGATAGGGCCGGGGGCGATGATCTGTGCCGGCGCGATCGTCTGCATCCGCACCGAGGTGGGCGCTGGGGTCATCATCAACACCGGCGCCGTTGTTGATCATCACAACAGGATCGGCGATTTCGTGCATATCGGGCCACGCGCAGTGATCGCCGGTCGGGTCACCATCGGTGAGGAGGTTCTGATCGGGGCCGGTGCAACCGTGATCCCCGGCCTTACCGTGGGGGCCTGGTCGAAGGTGGGCGCGGGCTCGGTCGTCATCCACGATGTTCCGCCGGGCATCACCGTCGTCGGGGTGCCGGGCCGCGGAGTGACGTAGTCGTCGCCTGCATCGCGTTTCATGGTCCCGTCAAGGGCGTGGACGTCCTGCTGCGGGCGGTCGGGCTTTTGGCCCCGCAGTTCCCGAGGTTGCGGCTGGTGCAGATCGGGAGTGAGGCCAACGCACACAGCACGGAACTGATGAAGCGCCTGGCGCGGGAGGTCATGGCAGACGACCGCGTTGTCTGGGCCGGGCTCCGCAACGACGTCGCGGACCTTGTGTCGGCGACGGACATCTACTGTCAACCGTCGCGAGGGGAGGGACTGGGCTTGGGTGTGATGGAGGCCATGGCCTCCGGTTTGCCGGTGGTGGCGAGCCGCGTGGGCGGCCTGTGCGAGAGCGTTGTGGATGGGCAAACGGGGTTGCTGGTGCCGCCCGAATCTCCGGAGGCCCTGGCTGCGGCGCTGGCCGGATTGCTCCGCGACGGGACGAAGCGGCGGCAGATGGGAGAGGCCGGACGCCTTCACGTCCAACAGAACTTTGTGCTGGAGGAGAATACCCGCCGCTTGGTTGACATGTACGAGCGGATGTGGCGGCAGGTCAGACAATAGGCATGGCGACTGCAATGGTCGGCCATCAGGCAGTAGTCGCAGGTACGAAACGGCCGATAACGGATAACGTGAGAATCATGGGCACTTGACACCGCCTGAGGGCGGCTCTAATACTATAAGGCCGCTTTAAGCCTTTGCGCGGCGGGCACCTACGGGGACCGTTTATGACACTTGATGCAAGCGTGTTGCGGCCGACCGGAGACGGTCAGTGGGAAGGCGGCTTGCTGACGCCCGCTGCCACCGGCTGGTCCGTAAAGACCTACCTGCTGGTGACGATCTCGATTGTTTTCATGGCGGCCCTGGGGGTCGGAGTGGGCGCTATCCTCGGCGAACCGGCGACCGGGGCGATCGTGGCGGCCTTGCCCGCCGCCCTGTTGGTAGCCGCGTGGCCCGAGATCGGCGTTTTCCTGCTTGTCGTCTACGTGCCGATAGAATCGTACGGTACCATGGGCAGCGCCACGGCAACCGTTACGAAGGTCATGGCCGCCTATACGGGGTTGGTGCTGTTGATACACCTGCTCGGCGGACGCCGGGGGAACATGGGCGTGGGGGCGCTGTGGCTGGCAATCGCATACGCCGCGTGGTCGGGGCTGGCGATGATCGGCACGCGGCTGCCCGAATTGGCGGCGAGCGTGGTTGTGACGCGCATCTTGCTGATCGGCCTGATGTTTATCGTGTTGAACGCGTGCGCCACGCGAGAGCGGTTCCAGGCGCTGTGCTGGACGCTCTTTCTTGCGGCGGTGGCGGCGGCGATCCTGTCGTTTTTCTTAACGCCCAAGCAGGAATCAGCACGTCTGACGATCGAGGGGATCAATGTAAACGAACACGCCCAGAACCTGATGGGCGGCGCCTTCATGATCCCGCTCCTGCTCGGGTGGTCGCGGCCGGCAGGCCGGCTGCTGGTCGGCCTGGGTTCACTCGTCCTGCTGGCAGGCCTGGTCTTAACCGGCAGCCGATCGGTTTGGCTGGCGCTGGTGGCCGGACTGTTGGTCGCGGGGCTGCTTTATCGGGGGACGTCAATCTCGCGGCGTGTCATGTGGGTGCTGGGGACCGTGGTTCTGCTCGGCACGTTGGTGGCCGTGGGGTTTGTGTCCGGGATTTTCGGGGAACTCGTTGTCGGGCGCGTGAGGGAAGGCTGGGAGCAGGGCCTGACGGCGGGGTCGCGCGCGTCGGCATGGATGGCTGCGCTCCGGATGGGCGCCGATCATCCGCTGATGGGCATCGGCCCCGGACAGTACTTCCTTGAAGCCTCGCAATACAACGTCAAGATGATGATGGCGCCGCACAACATCTTCTTGAATACCTTCGCGGAAGCGGGCGTCCCGGGCCTGTTACTGATCACTGCGTTCATGGTGGCGGTGTTCAAGAAGGCGTGGCGCGTGGCGCAGCCGGGGCTGCGGGCGGTCTTGCTGGGGTTGTTCGCGGCGGCCCTTGTGACTAACCTGGCCAACCCCTACTATCAGACGAAGGGCTATTGGTTCCACATGTCGTTATGCGTCCTGGGGGGGATGCTGTTCGCGACGCGGTCGCAGCAAGAGCCGGGCCCTTCAGGGGGGTAGCTTCCGGGCGCCGCCGTACAGTGTTTTCCCGCCGAGGTGGCGGCAGGGGGGCGCCGGGGGCGGCGGCGCGCGGCTGAAGATTGACACTCCGGGCGGCCGACTTGATAATGCCTTGATGGAGTTCGGCGGGACATCGCGGTTGGAGAGCGTGCATGATTATTTCGCGGACGCCGTTTCGCATCAGTTTCGCCGGGGGCGGCACCGACCTGGCCGCCTTCTACCGCGAGGAGAAGGGCGCGGTCACCAGTTCCACTATTGATAAGTACGTCTATATTACCGTCAACAAGCGCTTCGACAGCACCCTCCGCATCAGTTATTCCAAGACCGAGATCGTCGACAACGCCGACCAGGTCCAGCACCGCATCGTGCGCGAGGCCCTGCGCCTGACGGGCCTGAAGCAGGGGCTGGAGATCACCAGCATTGCCGACCTGCCCGCCGGCACCGGCATGGGCTCCTCCAGCGCTTTTACGGTCGGCCTCCTGAACGCCCTGCACGCCTACGCCGGGCGGCACACCTCGGCGGCGCAACTGGCCGAGGAGGCATGCCGCATCGAAATCGACATCCTCGGCGAGCCCATCGGCAAGCAGGACCAGTACGCCTCGGCCTACGGCGGCCTGAACCACATCGAGTTCAATCCCGACGGGACGGTCTACGTCAACCCCGTCATCTCCAGGCGCGAGACCCGCGAGGAACTCGGCCTGAACCTGATGCTCTTTTATACCGGCGTGACGCGGTCCGCCTCGTCGGTCCTGGTGAAGCAGAAGGAGGACACCACTGCGAAACTCGCCGTGCTGCGCGAGATGCGCGACATCTCAGACCGCATGGCGGAGGTCTTCCAGGCGGGCCGGCGACTACACGAGTTCGGCGAACTCCTGCACGAGGCCTGGCTCCTGAAGCGCAGCGTGACGAGCGGCATCTCCAACCCCGACATCGACCGCTGGTACGAGGCGGCCCGCGAGGGCGGCGCGCTGGGCGGCAAACTGCTCGGGGCGGGCGGCGGGGGCTTTCTCCTCTTTTTCGTCGAGCGCCAGAACCGCCGGGCCGTCGCCGAGCGCCTTGCCGACCTCCGCGAATTGCCGTTCCGGCTCGAACCCGAAGGGTCCAAGATCATCTACGTTGGAGGATAAGAGGTCATGGGCGATCCGTTTCCTGCCGCATATCTTCAGGGGCTTCGCAAGGTGCTGGACGAAGTCGACCTGGGCGCCGTCGAGCGCGTCATCGACATCCTGTGGGACGCCTATCGACGCGACGCCCACATCTTTATCATCGGCAACGGCGGCAGCGCCGCCACCGCCAGCCACATGATGTGCGACATGGCCAAGGGCTGCGGCGTTGAAGGCCGCCCGCGCATTCGCGCCATGAGCCTGACCGACAACGTGCCTGTCATCACCGCCATCGGCAACGATCTTTCCTATGAGAAGATCTTCACGCTCCAGTTGGAGTTCTTCCTGAAGCCCGGGGACGTTCTTATCGCAATAACAGCCTCGGGCAACTCGCCGAACATTCTCGATGCGGTCCGTTACGCGCGCGAGCACGGCGCCACGACCGTCGGGTTCATCGGGTTCGGCGGCGGCAAGTTGAAGGCCCTGGTCGACGTCGACCTGACGGTCTCCAGCCGCAACTACGGCCACGTGGAGGACCTCCATTGCGTGCTGGAGCACCTGATCAGCCAGAGGCTGCGCGAGAAGGTCTGTGCGCTTCAACCGAGTTAAGAAAGATCGGCGGCCGTATGCGTGTTGCGATCATAGGCGCTTATCCGGTCGATGGCGTCGCGATCGGAGGCGCCGCCAAAGTGTGCCGCCAAATTGCGCAGTTGCTGGCCGCGAGGGACGATCTGGACGTACATGCGGTGACGGCGACGGCGGCGTTTCGCGGCGAGAGGCACCTTGAGGATGGCCGGGTACACGTCCACGTGGCAGGCGCCGCCGGGTGGCTGCCGCTGGGCGTCCGTTTGTATTTTGGGGTTCGGCGCCGCCAGGTTCGGCTCTTGCGCGAAGTGGCGCCCGATATCGTCCACGCTCAGGACCCGGCCGACGGGTTGTTTGCGGCCGAGGCGGGCTTCCCGACCGTCATGACCGTCCACGGCATTCTGTTTCGGGAGGTGGGGTTTGCGCGACCTTTGAGGCGGCTATGGGGGGCCGTCCATCTGCACTATTACCGCAAGGGGTTGCGCAGGGTCGGGCATATCATCAGCATCAGCCCCTATGCAGAGGAGGAACTTCGCCCCTGGACCGACGCGGCGTTCCATTTCATCCCCAATCCGGTGAACCCGGGCTTCTTCGGGCTGGATCCCGGCGATGCCGAACCGGGGCGGATCCTTCACGTCGGCCTTCTGGTGGTGCGCAAGTGCGTTCTGGAACTGATTCAAGCGTTTGAGCGGGTGTACCGAAGGCATCCGAATGCCCGGCTGCGGATCGTGGGCGAACTCCAGCGCGACCCGGCTTACGTGCAGGCAGTCCGGGCGCTGATTGCGCGGCAGGGGCTTGGCGATGCAGTCGAGATCCTGGGGGTGCTCTCGGAGGAGCAACTCCTGGAGGAGATGAGGCGGGCCTCCATCCTGGCGCTTATGAGCCGCCAGGAAACCGCTCCAGGTTGCATCGGCGAGGCGATGGCTGCCGGGCGGGCGGTGGTCTCCAGCCGCATATGCGGCATCCCGCACATGGTGGATGACGGCATCACGGGCCTGCTGGCTGAGGCTGGCGACGTGGACGCCTTTGCCGCGCACCTTGAGCGGCTGGTGGCGGACCCCGCCCTGTGTCGCGAGATGGGCCGCCGCGGGCAAGAGAGGGCGATGCGCGAGTATCACCCCGACCGGGTTGTCGACCAGACGCTCGAGGTCTACAGGCGCGTCCTCCAGCAGGAGGGGGCCGCCGCCCCCGATAGGAAGGGGGAACCGTCGTGAAAGTCTTTGTCACGGGTGGAGCGGGTTTCGTCGGCAGCCACATGGCGGAGCGACTGGTGCGCGAAGGCCATACCGTGACCGCCTACGACAACCTGTCGCTCGGCAAACGCGAGTTTCTCGATGAACTCATCGCGGGCGGCCGCTGCACCCTCGTGGTGGGCGACCTGCTGGACAAGGCAAAGGTCTGTCAGGCCATGGCCGGCCACGACCTGGTTATCCACCTGGCGGCCAATTCCGACATCTTCCGCGGCCTCCAGGATACCGAACTCGACCTCCAGCAGGGCGTGATCGCCACCTTTAACACGCTGGAGGCGATTCGCGCCAGTAACATCCGCCGCCTCATCTTCTCCTCCAGCAGCGTCGTGTACGGCGAACCGACGGAGATTCCGACGCCGGAGGACTACGGGCCGCTCCTGCCGATCTCCTTCTACGGTGCGAGCAAACTGGCCTGCGAGGGGCTGATAAGTTCGTACGGCCACAACTTCGGCCTACAGTCATGGATGTACCGGTTTGGCAACATCGTCGGCACGCACGCGACGCACGGCGTGATCCTCGATTTCATCCGCAAGTTGAAGGCCAGTCCGCGCCGGCTGGAAGTGCTCGGCGACGGCCGCCAGTCGAAGCCGTACCTGCACGTCGGCGATTGCGTCGACGGGATGTTGTTCGGCTTTGCCCACGCAAAGGACCCGGTGAACGTGTTCAACCTGGCCGTCAACGATGCGTGCGACGTCACGACGATCGCGCAAACCGTGATTGCGAAAATGGGCCTGAAGGGCGTCGAGATCGCGTACACGGGCGGGTCGCGCGGCTGGCCGGGCGACGTGCCGCGCGTCGGCCTCAGCCCCGAAAAACTCGCCCGCCTCGGGTGGCGGGCGTCGATGACCTCCCGGCAGGCGGTCGAGCGGGCCACTGAAGAGATCGTCGCCCAGGAATCGGCCCGATGACCCGGAACCTTTCGCAAGTCAGCCCTGTGCGACAGGCCGTGGTCCTTTGCGGAGGCAAGGGCACGCGGCTTCGGTCCCTGACCGGCGACGCCGTTGCGAAAGTCATGGTCGACGTGTGCGGCCGGCCGCTGCTGGAATACCACGTGCAGTTGCTCAAGCGGCACGGCGTTGAAGACGCGATCCTATGCACAGGCTACCTCTCGGAGATGATCGAGCGGCACTTCGGCGACGGCGCGCGATTCGGCGTGCGGATCCGGTATACGCACGAGCCCCAGGCCCTCGGCACGGCCGGGGCCCTGGTCCAGATACCGTTTGACCTGGCGGAGGAGTTCTTCGTTCTTTATGGCGACGTGTTCGCCAACATTGACCTCGGACGCATGGCCCTCTATCATCAAGGCAAAGGCGGCGAGGCCACGTTGCTGGTGCACCCCTCGGAACACCCGTACGACAGCGACCTCGTGGCCGCCGACGAGGCCACGGGACGCATCACCGGCTTCCCGGGGCGGCCGAAGCCCGGCGAACCGTTCGTCAACCTGACGAGTGCGGCCCTCTACGTTATCAATCGCGGCCTGCTGCCGCACATTCCGAAAGATTGCCCGACCGACCTTGCCCGCGACATCTTTCCGGTGCGGGTCAGGGCGGGGGCCGCTCTTTACGCGTACTTGAGCGACGAATACTTGCACGATATGGGCACGCCCGAGCGTTATGCCAGGGTGGTTGGGGACGTCAGGAGGATGATTGAGCAGCGTGCAGGCAGTCTTTTTGGACCGTGACGGCGTCATCAACGAGGAGGTGGACCTCCTGCACAGGGAGGACCAGTTGGCGCTGATTCCCGGGGCGGCCGAGGCGATCCGGCGCCTTAACGACGCCGGTATCCTGGTGATTGTCGTCACGAACCAGCCCGCGGTCGCGCGGAACCTGTGCACCGAGGCCGACGTGCAGCGCATCCACGCGCGCCTGGCGGACATGCTTCGAGAGGCCGCCGGAGCCAGGCTGGACGCGATATACTACTGCCCGCATCATCCGGAGAAGCATCACGCGGACGGCAACCCGGCGTACCGCATCGATTGCGAGTGCCGCAAGCCCGGGATCGGGATGCTTGAGCAGGCGCGGCTGGCCTTCGGGCTCGACTACGCCCGCTGCTTCATGGTGGGCGACTCGACCCGCGACATCCAGACCGGCCGCAACGCCGGATGCCGGACGATCCTGGTGCGAACGGGTTATGCCGGCCGGGACGGCAAGTGCGACGTGCAACCGGATTTTGTGGCGGACGATCTGGCCGCCGCCGTAGGGGTTATCATCGAGGCTCATCGGGCGGCGGTTTAACAGGCTGCCGCGTGACCGGGAACATTGATTTGTTCCCGGGCCTCGTGATGCTGAGCAGGAAGCCTTGACAGCCCAGATAGGACCTCTGGAAACCATGCGGGTTCTTGTCGTTGGCTCGGCCAACCTGATGCACGTCGAACCTTACCTGCGCCACATGGTGGGCGCGGGCTGGGACGTCCACTGGTGGGTCACTGCGCCGGGGCCGGTCAGGGTCGATGGCGTTACGGTGTGGGAAGGGCACCGCGGCAAGGCGTACACGGGCGACGCCGGCAAAGTGGATTACTTCCGGCAAGGCCTGCGGCTGAGGCGGAAGGTGGCGGCGATCGCGCCGGACATCATCCACGCCCATTACGCCAGCAGCGGCGGGCTGATAGCGTGGATGTCGGGGTATCGGCCGTATGCCGTCACGATCCACGGCTCGGACCTGGTGGATCGCTCCCGGACGTGGCTGGGCCGGGCGATTTTGGGGCGCGTGTTTCGCGGGGCGGCAGTGGTCAACCCCGTGGCCGGGCACATGATGGGCCTGCTGACGCAACTGGGCGTGCGCCCGGAGCGGACCCTGCCGCTGACGCTCGGGATTGACCTGGAAAAGTTCCCGTATCGGCCGCGGGCGGACCTTTTTCGGGACGGCATCCGGCTGGTCTGCACGCGGTCGCTCCGCTCGGAGGTGTATGATATACCAACGATCCTGCGGGCGGTGGCCGCAGCCTGTCGCGCGGGGACGCCGGTGACGCTGGCGCTTCCCGCACGCGGCGAGGGGGCCCAGGGGCTGAAACAACTGGCCGTCGAATTGGGCATTGCTGACGCGGTTCAGTGGGGCACGGGCTATCGCAACGAAGAGGTCCCGGCTATCCTGGGGGCGCACGATGTGTACGTTTCGGCCTCGCTGTGGGATGGTGCCAGTCTTTCGCTGATGGAGGCGATGGCGTGCGGTATACTGCCCGTGGTCTCCGATATCCCGGCCAACAGGGAATGGGTGCAGGATGGGGAGGGCGCATTCCTCTTTCCCTGCGGCGACTGGCGTCGTTTAGCCGAAACCATTGTTGGTCTGCCGCGGCGGCGGGAAGAGATGCTGTGCGCCCTGCGATGGAATCGCAGCAAGGTCGAGGCCTTGGGCGACCGGCGCAAGAACATGAGGGTCCTGACGGAACATCTGGCAAGAGTTGCCGGGTTGGGCGAAAAGGGCTGAGGAATGGTTGCGGTGCTACGACGGGTGGTCTGGCCTGACGGCAAGAAGTTTGCCTTCACGATCCTGGATGACACCGACAGGAGCACTGTCGCCAACATCAAGCCGGTCTACGACTTCCTGGCCACATGCGGTCTCCGCACGACCAAGACGGTCTGGGCGTTGGCGCCGACGGTCAACACAGGCCTGGGCGGTGAGACCCTGGCCGATCCGGCCTACCGAGACTTTGTGCTGGACCTGCACGCGAAAGGGTTCGGCGTCGCGTTTCACGGCGCCACCAGCCACGACTCGCTTCGCGAGAGAACGCTCGAAGCGATCGAGTTGTTCAAGACGCTGTTCGGCTGTTCGCCGCGGAGCCACGCGAACCACCACGCGAACCGAGACAACATGTATTGGGGGGCCAGCCGGCTGACGAGCCCCGCCTGGCGCGCCGTATACCGTCTGGCCACGCTCGGGAAGAACCGCCGCTTCGAGGGGCACGATCCGCAGAGCCCATACTTCTGGGGCGACCTGTGCAAGGAGAACATCCGCTATGTCCGGAACTTCGTGTTCCGCGAAATAAACCTCTTCAACATCAACCCGACGTTTCCGTACCACGACCCCTCCAAGCCGTACGTCAACTTCTGGTTCAGTTCCACGGAGGCGAGTTCCGTGGAGTCCTTCTGCCATGTCCTCCGGCCGTCGGAAGTCGACCGCCTGGAACGGGAAGGGGGGGTTTGCATCGCCTATACGCACCTTGCGGCGCAGTTTTTCGCCAACGGGACCCTTGACGCCGAGTTCAAGCGGACTATAGAACACTTGGCTGCACGGCAGGGTTGGTTTGTCCCTATCTGGGAGCTTTTCGACTACCTTTGCGGCATAGGAGTCGGAGGGAAAGAGATTCCCCCCGCCGAACTGGCCGCCATGGAACGCCGCTGGATAATGGAGAAGCTCAGGCACGGTACCAGTTGAGATGCTCGCAGGCAAGGCTTGGTGCCGACGTTGCGCCTCACCGGCTTTCGTGATGGGAGTTCGTACGGCGCCGATCAGGGATTTACTCGGGGTAGGGAGAGCAAGCGTTGGGCCTTCGCTTGGAATCCCTGGACTTCAGCGCCGTACCGTGGCAAGAACTGGACGCCAGGGAGCGCCGTGGGGTGGCGGACATGATTTGGCCCAAAGCCGGTTGATTGGGCAGTGTAACGTCAGGTCTTGGATATGAGCGAACTTGCGATTCGGCTGCTGGCTAAAGGAGAGTCCTACGCGGACTTTCTCTACGCCTGCCAGGGTTGGACGCTTTATCACATTCCGGAATGGCTCGCATTTCTGGACGATGCGGTGCCCGGCCGCCGGCTGGAACTTGGCATCTACCGCGGCGACTGCCTGGTGGGGCTTTTGCCGGGGCGCGAAATTCGGATCGGCCCCCTGCGCCTCTTCGGGAGTCCGATGCCCGGCTGGAACACTCAGTATATGGGGCCGGTGTGGCGGGAACTTGTTTCCGACGAGGACTTCTTCGAGGCCCTGGAGCGGTTTCTTGCGGACGCCGGTTTCCATCACGCGGAGATCAGCCGCCCCCCGCCGGCCTTTCCGCCGCGGAAGGGCTGGACCACGGAGTCGGGCCTGTGTTACTGCACCAACCTGGTGCCTGACGACGAAGCCATGATGGCCGGCTTCACGAAATCCTGCCGAAAGTCCATCCGCCGCGCTCAGCGCGCCGGCGTTACTGTGTCCTTCACCGACGACGAGAAGTTTATTGACATCTACTATAGGCAGTTGCAAGAGGTGTTTGCGAAGAGAGACCTGCGGCCCACGTACTCCCTGGAACGTGTCCGCTTGCTCTGGCGTCATCTGAAACCCACCGGCCGCCTTCTGGCGGCATGGGCGTCCGTGGGCGACCAGATTATCGCCACGCGGATCGACATCATCGGCAACAACAGGCTCCGGTCCTTCGGCTCGGCCTCGCACCAGGCGACGCTACACTACAACCCCAACGAACTGCTGCGATACTTCGTGATGGCCTGGGCGGGCAAGCAGGGCTTGGTGCAGTACGAGATGACGGGCGGAGGCTACTACAAGGAGAAATTCGGCGCCAGCCCGATTGAGGTGGTGCGGTTCATCCGCTCTCCACGCTGGCTCCGGCTGGCCAGAAGCGCAGCGAGGCGCTGGATCTACTGGCGGACACGAGGTGCGGGTGGATTGCCGTCCGACGAATCGGATGAGGGTGGGCAAGGCAGCGCTTCGGCATCTTTTCATGATGCCCCCGAGCGCCAGCAAACCGGCGGCCGTGAGGCGGCCCGGCCCGCGCCGGCAGCGGCCGCGGGCCTTCGGTTTGAACAACTCGACTTCAACGCTGTGCCGTGGCAGGAACTTAACGCCATGCCCGACCGCACGGTCTTTCAGACCCGCGAGTGGCTACAGTTCATACAGGAAACGCAGAACGCAACGCCCGTGGTTGCGGCGGTCCGCGACGGCAACGACACCATCGGCTACTTTACGGGCCTGGTGGTCCGCAAGTTCGGGATCAAGGTCCTCGGTAGCCCGTTTCCGGGATGGACCACGAGGTACATGGGCTTTAACCTGCGGCCGGGTGTTTCTCGCCGGCGGGTCTTGGCCGCGTTGCCCGAGTTTGCCTTTGATCATCTGGGGTGCATGCACCTGGAGATCATGGACCGCCAGTGCACCGCCGAGGATTACCAGGCCCTGGGCTGGGACTACCGTATGACGGGCACGTTTAAAGTCGACCTCAAGGCGGACGAGGAGACGATCTTCAAGAGGATGAAGCAGCACTCCTGCCGGTGGTCCATCCGAAAGGCCGCAAGATGCGGTGTTGTGATCGCAGAGGCCTCCGACGACGCCTTCGCCGAAGAATACTACAGCATGTTGCAGGAGGTTTTCGCCAAGCAGGCATTGGTGCCGATGTACAACCTGGATCGTGTGCTGTCACTGATGACGTTCATGCTGCCGACCGGTCGGCTCCTGCTGGTACGGGCAAGGTCTCCCGACGGCGCTTCGATCGCCACAGGCATATTCCCGGCCTTCAACGGGACCATGACATTCTGGGGCGGTGCGAGTTGGCGTGCGTACCAGAAACTCCAGCCGAATGAGGCCCTCATCTGGCACGCTATGCGCTACTGGAAGGCGCGCGGCATACAGATTTTTGACATGGGCGGCGGCGAATACAAGCGAAAATACGGTGGAGTCTGGCTTGATGTGCCCTGGGCAAGGGTTTCCCGCTTCCGTTCGATCGACTGGGGACGGTGTGTGGCCGAGCGGGTTTTCTCGGCGAAGCAGAGGCTGATGGGCAACCTGAAGAAACTCGCGGGCACGAAACGCCCGACGGAGACGGAACCGGAGCCGGAATCGGAGCCGAAACCGTAGTCGTTGGCCTGACGGACGGGCAGACCCCGGCCGATTCGTTCGATGATTGACTGTCGAAGGGCGGACGACAATATCGCCCTTCTTGAGAGGACCAAACGGTGGGCCTTCGGCTGGAAGCCCTCGACTTAAGCGCCGTGCCATGGCAGGAACTGGACGCCATGGCGGACCGCACGGTCTTTCAGACCCGCGAGTGGCTCCGGTTCGTCCAGGCCACGCAGAAGGCCACGCCCGTCGTGGCCGCCCTCCGCGACGGCAGCGAGACCGTGGGTTATTTCACCGGCCTGGTGGTCCGGAAGTTCGGCATCAAGGTGCTGGGCAGTCCGTTCCCGGGCTGGACGACCTCTTACATGGGCTTTAACCTCCGACAGGGCATCTCACGCCGCGAGGCGATGGCGGCGCTGCCCGCGTTTGCCTTCGGCCAGTTGGGCTGCATGCACTTTGAGATTATGGACCGCCGGTGCACCACCGAGGACTACCGCGCCTTGGGCTGGGAATACCGGATGATCGGGACGTTCGAGGTTGACCTGACGTCGGATGAGAAAGTCATTTTCCACAGAATGAGCCAGAAGTCCTGCCGCTGGTCCGTCGGCAAGGCTGCCAAGAGCGGGGTCGTCATCAGCGAGGCCCCGAGCGAGGGGTTCGCGGAAGACTTCCACGCCATGCTCGAAGATGTCTTTGCCAAGCAGGGGCTGGTGCCGACGTACGACCTGGAGCGCGTGCGGCAGTTGGTCCGCTTTCTGCATCCGACCGGCCGGCTTCTGCTCTTGCGGGCCAGGGACCCGGAGGGTCACTCGATCGCGACGGGGGTTTTCCCATCGCTCAACAAGACCATGACGTTTTGGGGCGGCGCGAGTTGGCGTGCGTACCAGAAGTTGCAGCCGAACGAGGCCCTCATCTGGCACGCCATGCGCTACTGGAAGGCGCGCGGCGTCGAGGTCTTCGACATGTGCGGCGGCGGCGAGTACAAGCGCAAGTACGGCGGAAGGCGGATTGTCATTCCGTGGGCGAGGCTTTCCCGGTTCCGTATCTTCTCACTGGCCCGGCGCGCGGCGGCGAAGGCCTTCTGGTACCGATGGAAACTCCTCGGATACCTTCGTAGCGACACGGGGGGCAAACCGGCCGCCGACAACACCAGCAAGGGCGGCTGCCAGGAGGGCGAGTCGCCCGAGAAGGCCGCCGGCCAGGGCCAGTGACCGGTCGAACCGGTCGCGATTGCACCCTATGCATATTATATACATCCACCAGCACTTCTCGACGACGCGCGGGACCACCGGCACCCGCAGTTATGACTTTGCGCGCCTCCTTCAGGCCCGCGGGCACAAGGTCACGGTGGTATGCGGGGTGTACGGCCCGAGCGACATCGGTCGCCTGGGCGACCCGCTGAAGGGGTTTGTGACGCGGCGCACCATCGACGGCCTGGACGTTCGCATTCTCAGCGTCCGCTATGACAACAAGCAGAGCATCGCCGCCCAGGTCCTCTCGTTTCTGCTCTTCATGGCGGGCAGCACGGTCGAGATGTTTCGGATTCGCGGCGCAGACATCGTCTTTGCCACGAGCACGCCCCTGACGGTGGGCTTCCCCGGAACGGTCGCCCGGTACCTGCGCGGGCTGCCGTTCGTGTTCGAGGTCCGCGACATCTGGCCTGAATGGGCGGTTGAGGCCGGGGCGATCCGCAATCCGCTTATCATCTGGGCGGCGAAGGTGGCCGCACGCGCGTTCTACCGCGCTGCGGACCGGATCATCGTCATCAGCCACCGCATGGGCGAGCGATTGCAGGAGCAACTTGGCCCCGTCGGCCGCAAGGTCCGCGTCGTTCCGCTCGGAACGGACGTCGCCCTTTTCGGCAGCGCCGCGCCCGACACCGCCTGGCGGCGCGAGCATGGCCTGGAAGGCAAGTTCGTCGTGGTCTACGCCGGGGCACACAGTCGCCTGCACGCGCTGGGGTGGGTGCTGAAGGCGGCCGCGATCCTGAAAGAGGACGCCGACATCCGCTTCGCTCTCATTGGCGACGGCGTGCTCAAGGCGGCGCTGGTGGAAGAAGCCCGCCGCGAGGGCCTCGGCAACGTGCTCTTCTTCGACCCGATTCCGAAAAATCGCCTGGCGGGAATCCTGCGCACCTGTAACCTGGGCCTCATGACGGTCGAGAACCTCTCGATCGTCGACATGGCGCTGCCGAACAAGTTCCTGGATTACCTGGCCGCCGGCCTGCCGGTGCTCGTAAACTTCAACGGCGAGGCCGGCTGGATATGCGAGCAGGAGGGGTGCGGCGTGGTCGTGCCGCCCCAAGACCCCGCCGCCATGGCCGAGGCCGTCCGCCGCCTGGCGCGCGACCCGGCCCGGGCGAAGCGCATGGGCGAGCGGGCCCGCGACGTGGCGGTGCGACGGTTCGACCGGGCCCGGCTGGTCGAGGACTTCGAGCGGGTCCTGGAAGAGGCGCGACATGGCTGATCGCCCAACGCCCATATCGCAGCCGCCGGCCGCCGCCTGTCACGGATTCTCCGTTGACGCGGAGGATTATCGGCAGATACTCTCGACGCGATACCGCGGCGATCCGGGAGCCGTGACGGCGCAGTTTGAGCGCGGCATGGAGACGGTGCTGGGCCTCCTGGCCGATGCCAAGGTCTGTGCCACGCTGTTTGTGACGGGGACCGTTGTCGAGCGGCGGCCGGACCTGGTTCGGCGCTGGGCGGCCATGGGGCACGAGTTGGCCTCCCACGGGTACGATCACACGCCCATCTGGGCCATGGCGTCCGAGCGGTTCCGCACGGAGTTGACGCGAGCGAAGAAGGCCCTCGAGGACGCCCTCGGCGCCCCTGTGGCCGGCTACCGGGCGCCGATCTTCAGCGTCCGCTGGGACACGCTTTGGGCACTGGAGGCGATCGCTGAGGTGGGGTTTGCGTATGATAGCAGCATCGTGCCCGCGCGGGCGCGGCGGTATGGCGTCCCGGGGTTCGATCCGAGGCCGGCCGTTTACACGCTGCCGTCGGGACGGGCGTTGACTGAAATCCCGATCAGCACCACCCGCGTGGCGGGGCGGGAGGTGCCTATGGCCGGCGGCGGATATTTCCGGCTCTTTTCGTATCGCCGCATTCGAGGGGCCGTCCAAGAGGCGCAAGGCCGAGGGCTGCCGTTTATCGCCTATGTGCATCCGGACGAGTTCTCGGGAGAGGCGTTTCGGGCAGCGGACCTGGCGTGCGGCTGGAGGCAGAAGATCGCGGCAGCGGGGCTGGCGCTGAAATCGAATCTCGGCCGGCGGCGGGTGCCCGATACCACCGGCCGCCTGCTTGCGGAGTTTCGCTTCTCGACGCTTGCAAGTTTGGGCGGTGTGGAGGGGCTGCCGCACTTGACCCTCTGATACCTTTTCCTGTACCGGCCTTGGTATGCTTGCCGATACTACAACACGGTGTGGCCTTTCTCGCCCCGACACCATCGGGTGGGGTGACGGAAGGGACGTGTAGGGAACCTTAAGAGGATGTCCGCGCTGCGGCTTCCGGGCGGCAGGATACTGCATCAGGCACGCGATGAGCAGGACGGACCAGTCGGAGCGTTCATAAGATGCGCATCGCCTACGTTGTTTCGCGATTCCCGGCGTTCTCGGAGACCTTTGTGCTCCGCGAAGCCGTGGAGGTTCAGCGCCTGGGCCATGACGTGCAGGTCTACGCGCTGAAGAGCCTAGCCGACACAGGCTACGACCCGTCTGCCAAGAAGTTGGTCAAGACTACCCAGTACAGCCCGTTCTTCCTGTCAGCGGCCCTGGTGTGGGCCAATCTGGCGACCGCCGTGCGGCACCCCGTCAAGTACTGGGGAACCTTGCTTTACGTGTTCGCTCACGGCGTCGCAACGCCGAAGGAGTGCTTGAAGGCGCTGGTCACCTATCCCAAGACGATCTACTACGGCGCGCTCATGAAGGCACGCGGGGTGGAGCACCTCCACGCGCACTTCGCCAACATCCCCACGCTCGCGGCCTTAATCATCAACCGCATCTGGGGGATCCCCTACAGTTTTGCGGCCCACGCCCACGATCTATTTACGCATCAGAGCATGCTGCGCGAGAAATTGGCGGGCGCGCGGTTTGCCGTGACATGCTCGGAATACAACCGCACGTTTGTCCGCCCCCTCTGCCGCGCAGAAGACATGGACAAGTTCCGGGTGCTGCACTGCGGTGCGGACGTGCGGCGGCTTCAGCAGGTGGTTCGTCGGCCGGAGCCGGCGCTGATCGGCTGCGTGTCGCGCCTGTCGGCGCAGAAAGGTTTCAAGTACCTCGTTGAGGCGTGCGCCCTCTTGCGGAAGCGCGCCGTGAACTTCCACTGCATCCTGGCCGGGGAGGGTCCCGATCAGCCGGCGCTCCATGCCCAGGTGCAGGCGCTGGGCGTGGCCGACGTCGTGGAACTGCCCGGCCGCGTGCCTGACGTGGGAGAGTTCCTATCGCGCCTCAGCGCTCTGGTGCTGCCGTGCATCCAGGCCGACGACGGAAGCATGGACGGCCTTCCGACGGTTTTGATTGAGGCCATGGCGGCCCGGATTCCGGTCATCTCCGCCGCGGTGTCGGGCATTCCCGAACTGGTCCGAAACGGCGAGACGGGGTTTCTTGTGCCGCAGCGGGACCCCGCGGCGCTGGCCGATGCCATAGAGAAAATGCTGAAGGATCCGGCGCTGGCGGCGCGCCTTGCCGAAGGCGGCCATCGCCTGGCCTGCGAGCGGTATGACCTTGAGAAGAGCGCCCGGCGCGTCGCGGACCTCTTTGAGCGAAGCCGCGCTGGAGAGGTCCGGGAGGGGCGCGTGGGCGCCGGTCAGACGTCATAAAGTTGCGAGAGGAGTTTGCGTTGCCGGGAGTGATGCTTTTCACCGGGCAGTACTACCAGGCCCCGTTTGACGAGGGGGTGAAACTGGTTGCGCGGAACCTTTACCTGCAACTGTCTCGCCTGACGGAGGTGCTTGTGGCCACGACGGCCGCCGATCCGCCGGAAGGTACGCACGTAATCCCGAACGGCCCGTGGAAGTTCTTCCGGGCCGTGCGACGGCTGTGGAACGAGCACCGCCCCGACGCCGTCCTGTACGTGCCCGATGCGTACCTCGACCGCTTTACTGTGGTCCGCGCGGCGATGCTCGCCCGCGCGACGCGCGGGACCAGAGTCGGCATGCTGACGCTCATGCCCGGGCGAGTGGACTGGCTCGTCCGGATGACCTTTCGCCTCTGGAAACCGGCGATAGTTTTCCCTGTCACGGATTCGGAGACGGCACTTTACCGCCGCCACGGGGTTTCATACTGGATGTTGCCGCCGGCGGTCGATACGGAACGGTTTTGCCCGCCGCAAAGCGTCGAAGAAAAGCGGGCGCTCCGCCGCAAGTACGGGTTGCCCGAGGACGGCAAGCTGTGCCTTCACGTGGGGCATTTCCGGCAGAGCCGCAACGTCGAGTGGCTCGCGCGGATGCGGCTGCCCGAAGGCGCGCGGCTGCTGGTGGTCGGGCGGCGGAGCCGGCCAGGCGAGGATGACATGACCGCGATCCTTCGTGAGCACGGTGCGATCATGCTGGACTGCTTCATCGAAAGGATCGAGGAGGTTTATCGCGCAGTGGACCTGTACCTGTTTCCGGTCGAGAGCGACCGGGCGGCGACGGCAATGCCGCTCTCGGTGCTGGAGGCGATGGCCTCGAACCTGCCGGTGGTGACGACGCCGTTCGGCGGCCTGCCGGGCTGGTTCACGGGGGTCCAGGGCATGCTCTTTGCGCGGTCGCCGGAGGAGTTTGAGCAGGCCGTGCCGCAGGCCTTGGCCGCCCAGCCGTCGAGGACGCGAGCGGCCGTTGAGTCGCACAGTTGGTCGCAGTTGGCGGCCGACATCCTGACTCGCCTGGAGGGTCGCCGATGCGGCTGAGCCCCGCCGAAAAAGTGGCGGCGTTTCTAATCGCTCCGGATGCGGCGCCGTTGCCGTCCGCCGACGAGATGCCCGCGGCACGGGAGTTTCAGGAACTTGTCCTGCTACACAAACTCCCGCTTGACGAAATCATTGCGTTCAACAAACTCGCCGACCATCCGATCCTGAAGGACCCCGGCGTTCAGTCGGCCCTTGAAGGTGACCGCCTGCGCCACCGGGACCAGGTGAAGGAATTCGTGGCCGTGCGTGAGCGGCTCGACGCCGCCGGAATTCCCCACGTGCTGGTAAAGGGCGTCTGGGGTTTTCCGTACCGGTCGGACAACGTCGACCTGCTCGTGCCGTCTCGCGAAAAAGACCGCGTGGATTCCATCCTGACGGACCTGGGCTACATATACAATCGCTTCCGGCCCGACCGGCTCAAGCGGCTGTACGTGCTGATTCGCGGCAGCCGGCACATCATCACTGTCCACACGCACGATCTGGTGGGCTGGTACTCGCCCTTCGTGGAAGAGGAGATGTTGTTCGGGAGCGCCGTGGACGGCGCCGAGGCCGGCGTGCGCCTGCCGCGGCGCGAAATCGCGATGGCGGTCAATGCCGTCCATTCGGTCTACGAAGATGCCACCGTCCGACTGATCGAACAGCACAAAATCCGGTGCCTCATGAAGCAGGGCCCGATAGACTGGGACTGGCTCTGGCAGTTCGCGGCCCATCGCGGCTGGGAGTCGGGGCTGGCACTGGGGCTGCTGATCCTGGACCGGCAGTACCGCATGCTCACCGGCCGGCCGCTGTTTGGCGAGGCCGTCCTCCAGCGCATGCAGGAGAACCTGAGCCGCGCCGACGGCACCCGGCAACACTACAACCGCCGTATCGCGGACCGGGAAGTGCCGATCTACTACCAGTTGTCAAAGTACTTCATCCGGTGCTGCATGTTCCGCCAGGTGAAACGCTCGCGGCTGGTGTCGGCCTGGGAGAAGATTGTCATCACGAGCGTGATCCTGCGGCAGGGCGTGCGGCAGGTTCTGGGCTGGCCCGAGCGGCACCGCATGCTTGTGGCGATGTGCGGGGCGGACGGCAGCGGCAAGACGATGCACATCGAGAGTCTCATCCGGGTCATGGAGGTCTTCGAGATACGGGCGGAGCGGTCGTGGACAAGGATCGGCGACTCGCCGGTTCTGAACCTCCTGAAGAGTCCGTTCCGCCGGCGCGTGCGGGCAGAAGCCGACGTCGGCCAGTCCTCCGAGCAAGGCCGGTTCAGGAACCCCTGGGTCCGCAGGCTGTGGCCCCCCGTGGCCCTGGCCGACTACGTCATCCGCCAGTACCTGGCTGTCGGATGGGCCTACCTGAGGAGGCGCGTCGTGATCGCCGACCGCTACCACGTGGATGCCCTCGTGGACCTGGCCCTGCGGTGCGGTCCGGAAATAATGCATAAGCGGTGGGTGGTCTGGGTCCTGCGGCGCTTGCCGCGAGCCCGTCCGGCGTTTGTCATGGAATGCTCGGCCGAGACCCTTCACCGCCGGCGCGGGGTCGAATTCGTTGTTGGTGTCAGCGAGCGCGGCGTCGATTACTATCGCGAGGCCGCCCGCCTGTTCGACGCCCGTGTCTTCTGGAATGAAGGCGACTCGGACGTCGTAACCGAGCAAATCGCCCGCGAAGCCGTGGAACAGTACTTCCGGAGGATGTGAGGCTCGCGGGGCAGGGGCGGCGGCGGAACGAAATGGACACGCAAGATCCTATGACAGGCAACCCTTCTGCGGCGAGGCCGCTCGTCACCGTGGTGGCGCCCACGTACAACGAAGAGCGATACATTGAGCAGTTCGCCGCCTGCATGGCGGCTCAGGACTTTCCGGGACGGGACTTCGAGGTCCTGATTGTCGATGGCGGCAGCGGCGACAGGACGCGCGAGATGGTGCGGGCGATCGTCGCCCGGGACCCGAGGTTCCGTCTGGTCGATAACCCAGGCCGCTTTCAGCCCCAGGCCCGCAACGTCGGCGTCCGGAACGCTTGCGGCGAGTACATTCTGATGGCCGACGTCCACGCCGAGTATCCGCCCGATTACATACGGGCTTCGGTCGAGGCAGTCAAGCAGACCGGCGCGTGGCTCGTCGGTCCGATCCTGACCACGGCCCCCGGGGCCGCGACTCGCGTGGCCCGCGCCATCGCGATCGTGCAGTCGCATCGCTTCGGCGTGGGCAACTCCGAGTTCCGCATCGGCAAGGAGGCCCGCGAGGTTGACACCGTCGCGTTCGGCTGTATCCGGCGTGCGACGTTCGAGAAGGTTGGCCTTTACCACGAACTCCTGCCGCGACACGAGGACAACGAGATGCATGGCCGCCTGCGCCGGGCGGGTGGCAAGATCATGGTCACGCCCGCCATCCGCGCGACGTACTACGCGCGGCCCACCGTACGGTTGCTCCTGGCGCAGGCGTGGGCTTCCGGCTTTGAAACGGCGATGGCCAAAGTGGCGGATCCCGCCGGCACGAGCCTGCGGCACTGGATTCCGGCCGCATTCGTGGCCTCGCTCATCGTTTTGGGCGCGGCGGCCCCGCTGGCGCCTTACGCGGGATGGCTGCTGGCGCTCGACGCGGGGATGTACCTCTTGGCCCTGATGGCCGCGACGCTGCACGTCGGCCTCACGCGCTCCGGCTGGATGATGCCGTGGGTGGCCCCGATCTTCGCGGCGTACCATCTGACCTACGGGCTGGGAACCCTGGCGGGGATCTTCCGGCTGCCGGGGCAATACGCCAGGCTCAAAGCCTACCGCCACCCTGTGCTGGGGGAAGAGAAGATCCCTTGAGATGTGCCTTGAGCCCCACGCGGGAGCCTCGGGTAGTGGCGGAGTACTCTAGATACCCCGCGGCGGTCCGACAGTCGCCAGGAACTCAACGCTCCGGCGGGCGGTGGCCTCGCTTGCCCTCGGATGTGTCGGCAGGTTGACCGCCTCGCGGCAGGCCTGCTCGGCCGTCGGGCACATCCCTGGCGTGTAATCGTACTGCTCCAGAGGGGTCTCGATGGGGTGGAGCGGGCATTCGAACCACGTGCCGATCTCAACGCCCTCACCAGGCGCTTCGGCCACGGCCCGGGCCTTGTCAGTTACACGCACCGGGTAGCGCACGAGAACGGGATCCATGTGGTCCGGAATCGGCGGCACAGGCCAGCCGGCTTTTCGGAGAAGGTCGTCGTACACCGTTCGCATCCGCCGGCGGTGGGCGAGGTTCCGCTCCACATTCTTCAACTGCCTCAGGCCCGCCCGGGCCTGCCCCGCGCTCATACCCATGAAAAAGTCCGGTGTTATGCGGGGCGAGAACTCCTCGGCGCTGCTGGAACCGACGACGGCCCCCTTTCGCGTGAGCCAGCGGAAGGCGGCGGTCGCCAGAGCGGTAGTCCGCGGAAAGATGAGGGTCCGATACGCCAGGCGCTCGGCCGTCAGCATGAGGGCGGACTTCGCGGGCGGACGGTGCAGTTCGGCCTCGCAAATCGTGCGGATGCGGGCCGCCAGGCCGGAATCGCTCGTCGTGGCCAGCCCCCCGATGCCAGTCGTAAACGGCTTGTTCCACTGAAACGACCAGTAGGCGGCCAGCCCGAACGTGCCGCAACGCTTGCCCTTATAGGTGCTGCCGAGGGCCAGGCAGCAGTCCTCGATGACGGGGACGCCGTGGCGGGCGGCGATTTCCAGAATGGCATCCATCTCGCACGGGTAGCCGAAAGTATGCTGGGCCAGGATGACCCGCGTGCGCGAGGTGATCTTGCCTTCAAGGAGGCGGACGTCCATGTTGTACGTCACGGGCTCAATGTCGACGTAGACCGGCCTGGCCCCGAGGTACTTGATGGGGTTAACGTCCATGACGCAGGTGAAGCCGGGGAGGATGACCTCGTCGTCTTCGCCGACGCCCAGGGCCCGAAGGATGGCGTAAAGGGCCACGCGGCCCTTCCAGAATGCAAACGCGGAGGTAGCCCCCAGCCAGCGAGCGAAAGCATCCTCAAACCGGGAAACGACGTTGGCCATGCTCGGTTACCTGATGCCCGCACCAGGGAGGCTGGAAGGCCGCAGCCTGCCCCTTCGTCCGAGATGCAAGGATTACGCCGTTGCCGCGCCCTTCTCGACGGCCACGAGGCGGCTCTGCATGCGGCCGATGATGCGGCCGGCCGCGTTGCGATGGACCGGGCCCGTATTGGCCGCGCGGTGCAGGAGCGTCGTGCATTCCTTCAGCTTTGCGCGCGCG
>Ga0315284_10001058_pt1 | contig 38545 bp, 36 predicted proteins | sample YL17G09_16_MG_FD_203696 | JGI IMG/M metagenome (GOLD analysis project Ga0315284, IMG submission 203696) | Sediment microbial communities from Yellowstone Lake, YNP, Wyoming, USA - YL17G09_16 | ecosystem: Environmental > Aquatic > Freshwater > Lake > Sediment | place: USA: Wyoming | collected...
GATGGACATCCATCCGAGAGACAAGTTCGGACAAGAGGCCACATCACTGCTGAACGAAATAAAGTGATTATGCAAATTCTGTTGCATCGAGTGAAATCTTCGTTGAAAACGGCTCTCTGTATCATGTGTCTTTTCATGACGCCGTCTCATGCACTGCCCGGGGAAACCGTTCCGGAGCTTGAACTCAAAGAATACCGGATCATCGGTAAAGACACCCGGGTGTTTGTCATAACCGGAGATAAAAGACCCACTGTCAACTTCACCTCCTTTCCGCTTCCGCTCGCCGAAGAAGAGCGGAGCAGGGAGACTTCCGAGGGTCTCATCACCGAAACCGAACGTTTTCGCAGAGAAGAGGACTTCTCGATGATACGGGGAATCTCCTCCTCTCTCGACTATACGTTCGGGACTCGTGCCACGAACGATCTGACGGTGAAAGCGAGCCTCGACGGCTCAAAAACGGGCTTTTCGCTGTATACTGTCAACCGTGCCGCCAAAGAGCATACCCCTGACAACCGCGCCCCTCTCTCCCAGGAGGCGGGTGTAACGGGGTATTTCAAGGTGGGTGAAACCACCGGACTCTCACTCGATTTCGGGGTATTCCGCGAGGATGACGACGCTCTGGGCAAGGCATTCAGGCCCGGGGAACGTGAGGCGAACCTGTACCATGCGGGATTCTCGCTGAATACCCATGCGCTCGGTCCATGGCCGGTCCGTGGAAACGCGATGGTGCGGGGCGGAACCTACAGCGGGTTCGGTGGTGTCGACGAGGAAGACGAAACAGTCCTGACAGCAGGTGTCCGGACTGCGGGTATGATAAGCGGTATAGAGGTAACGGTTGACGCAGCGGGAACCTCTGCCGCCCTCGGCGATGTCAACGGCAGCCTGTTCTCAGCGGGTGCGGCGGGGAACCGATTATTCCTCGATGCGCTGGGAGTGACCTTCGGAGCGGATGTGTTTGTGTTTTCGAGGCCGGACGAGGACACAAAAGTTCGGCTCTATCCGAAGGCTATTGTGGATATGTCAATCACACCGCGTGTCTATGCAAGGCTCTTCTACCACCCCGGTGTCAGGGTACGTCCATTCAGCGGCATGTATGAAGAGAACGGGCTCGTCACCACCCTTGTTCCGGTGCTGTTCGAGGAGCGGAGCATGGACGCGGAAGGCGAGATCGGCGTGCATATTCTGCCGCAGTGGTCCGTTTCAGCCGGAGGATTTGCCTCGACTGCGGATAATTCGCTCGTTTTCAGCATGGCCAGTGATTACTTCGATGTGGTTCCGAACACCGAAGTTAACCTGTCCGGATTCAGGCTGAAGACAGAGTTCGCCGGGTCGGGGAGGCTCGGCGCCGATGGCAGGCTCGATATTATCAATTCTTCCTGGAACTTTTCGGAAAAGGGGTCGTATACACCCGATGAAGTCCCGTATGTACCAAAAGTGGATGCCAGGCTCGACGCCTTTTTCGTGCCGTTCAGGTTCTGGAAATTACGTGCCTCGGCGAGGTATTACGGGAAACATTACGTCAGGAAGGATTCCGCGGACAGCGAAAGCTCGTTTTTCATCCTTGATACCGGTGTCGAGCGGAATATCTGGAAAGAATATCTCAGCATGTTTATTGAACTGCGGAACCTGACAAATTCGAAAGGATCGTGGTGGACCGATGCCTATACCATACCGGGTATCGGCCTCTATACTGGAATCAAGGCTCATTACTGATAACGGAAAACCGTAGAATTTCCCGGGAGTACACTATGGAATCAACATCGCTGTTCAGCATCGTCACCAAGGGCGGAATTCTCATGGTTCCGATCTTCATCTGTTCCATCATCGTCATAGCCGTCACTTTAGAACGGTATCTGACCTACAGGAAGATCAGGATCAACATTCCCCGTTTCATGATGAGTATTCGTCACCCACTGGACAACGGCGACTACCTCACGGCTATCAATGAATGCACGCTCGCGAAAGGACCGATCGCGGCGGTTGTTCGCGCCGGTCTCGAAAAAGCAAAACAGGGCCGTGAACGCATGAAAGAAGCTATGGAAACCGCCGGGAACACCGAGGCCTATCTTCTGGAAAAAAACCTGAGCGTTCTTGCGACTCTCGCGGGAATCGCTCCGCTTATCGGGTTTCTCGGGACGGTGACCGGTATGATCAAGGCATTCATGAAAATCCAGCAGCTTTCAGGGAATGTCAATGCCGATGTCCTGGCAGGCGGTATCTGGGAGGCTATGGTGACGACGGCGGCAGGTCTCACAGTCGGTATTCCCGCCATGATCATCTATAACTACTATGTCAACAAGGTCCGTGAGCACGTGTTCCACATGGAATCCGTCGCGGAAGAAGTGCTCGACATGATCGTCTCGGGACGCCGACCCGGATCAGGAACTCCAATGCATCCTGATGAAACTCCTCCGCACCGGCCTGACGGGTCCGATACGCCGGATGGACTGCGTGATATACGCCTGGCGGGCGAATCGTTCGATCCCGCGGACGCCGGCTTCAGCGGAGGGCTGACATCGTGAAAATCAAAGCCCATGTACAGCCGATGGCGACATTCAACATGATTTCGCTGACGGATATTATTTTCCTGCTTCTCATGTTCTTTCTTTTGAGCTCGACGTTTGTTCTGCAGCCCGGAGTCAAGGTGCGGCTGCCTGAAACGACGCACAGCGACATATCGAGCGAGAAGAGCATCGTGATCAGCCTGACCAGGGACGGTACGATCTACCTGAACGACAACCTTGTCAGCACACTCGAGCTCGGTCCCAGGCTCCGTCAGATGGTGATGAACGTCGGAAACCCGATCATCGCTTTACGCTCCGACAAGGCGGCCACAATCGAAAGCCTTGTGAAGGTTATGGACATCGCCAAATCGGCAGGCGGAGAAAAATTCATCATCGTAACCAGTCCCCGGGAAGACTGAACCCGGTTTTCACAAAGGTGATACACAGTGGAAGAGAAAACGGCTCAGTATATGGTCAGGGCGTACGTCTATTCGGGTATGTTTCACGCGGTTCTGATCATGTTTCTGATGAACATCAGGGTGCTGTTCGAAGTCGAGCCGCCGAAATTCTACGAACTCAATCTCGGCACTATTTCCCGTGCGCGCATAGAGCAGATCCTCGATGAAGCCCGTCGCGCCCAACAGGCGATGACACCCGAGGAACGCATCAACGTTCCGGAGCGGAAAATGATTGACATCGAGGAACCGACTATCTCGGTCCCCGCCGAGCATCGTATCGAATCCCGCGACATAGTCACCAACGCCCGGCGGATGAAAATCGAGGTCAACGCCCCGGTCTTCGATATGCCCGCAGTCAACAGGGACCTCGTTTCGATGGACCGCAAGGAAAATTTCCAGGGATCGAAAATCACGGTTGGCGAGCAGCCGGGCACCGGCATAGAGGCCAGGGTTATCGGCGCCGACGAGGCGGTGAACTTCGTCATAGATGGAGAGCTGGAAGGAAGAAAGATTCTGTCAAATCCCCTGCCCGCATATCCCGAAGGGCTCAACAGAAACGCCACCATCAGGATAGCGTTCGAAGTGTTCCCTGACGGGTCGGTGTCGAACACCGGCATGGTACCCGTACGGAAGGAAAACGCCGTACTCGAGGAACTGGCCATGAATTCGCTGAAACTCTGGCGGTTCTCCCCGCTTCCCGAAGGAAATAAGACAAAACAGAAGGGCATCATCACGTTTGTGTTCAAGGTACAGTGAATATCATTAACACCCGCGGCATTCAATGACGTGTCAAATAGAAAGGTTCAGTCCATGAAACATATCACGCGGCCATTCACCAGGTGTACGCTTCTCATTGTCGCCGTGCTCATCCTGTTTTCCTGCGAAAACTCCGGCGATCCGCGCGAAAAGACAAGACGGGCGCTCGGCGAGCCGGACGATATCATCCAGAACGATTACGCCTCTTTCAAATCAGAACTGTGGGTATATGCCCGCAGCGACATCAACAGGGTGTACGAGTTCTCCCAGTCTTCGACTGGCTGCGGTGGGAGCGGTGAATGGTACCTCAATCGCCAGTATTACGCCGACTATCATTTCGGGTATACGCTTTATGATCCGCCGCCGGTCATCACCCATACGCCTGTTGAAAAAGCTCCGCCAGGCGTTCCACTGACCATCGAGGCACAGGTTACACTCAATAAAAAGGCAAAAACCGACAAAGTGGTGAAGCGGGTCAATATCCAATACTGCGACAGGGCAGACACCCTGACAACGTTCATCGTGATGTCGATCACAGATGAAGAGGCGCATATCTATACAGGCGAAATCCCCGGGGAAGATGTCACCGAAAACGGCCTGGAGTATTATCTCGAAGCGACCAGCGACGGCTCTCACTGGTCACGGCTCCCGAAAGCCGGATTCTACGTTGTTGAAGCTCTTGCCGATACATTGTCCGCGGTGTCAAAAGCCAATCATACAGACACCACCCGTCTGTTTACGGATGATGCCGCACTGCCTGAACCAGACACATACTCCGGGAGGACTTCACCGGTAAGCCCATGAGCGGTTTTAAGCTTGTCAGCGGGTTCATGCCCCGCGGCGACCAGGTGAGCGCCATCGAAGCGCTCGATGAAGGGCTTGCATCCAGCCTGAAGTTCCAGACGCTCCTCGGTGTGACCGGCTCCGGTAAGACGTTCACAATCGCCAATGTCATCGCCCACGCGAACCGTCCCGTCCTCGTGCTGTCCCATAATAAAACGCTCGTGGCGCAATTATACGGCGAATTCAAGGCGCTTTTCCCGGACAACGCGGTCGAGTTCTTCATCTCGTATTATGACTATTATCAGCCGGAAGCGTATATCCCCACCACCGACACGTACATCGAGAAGGACGCCGATATAAACGAGGAAATCGACCGGCTCCGGCTCAAGGCGACCAGTTCGCTCCTCCAGCGCCGTGACGTCATCATCGTGGCAAGTGTATCGTGTATCTATGGGCTCGGTTCCCCCGAGTATTATGAAAAAATGCATGTCATCCTCAATGTCGGGGACCGTATCGACCGTGACCACATTATACGAAACCTGGTGGACATCCACTACACCCGGAACGATATAAGCATCGAGCGCGGCGATTTCCGTGTCAGGGGCGATGTGCTCGAGGTCATACCCGCTTACGACGACCGGGTTATCAGGGTGGAGTTTTTCGGCGACACTGTCGAGAGCATCGCCGAGGTCAACAAAGTGACCGGCGCAGTGACCGACATCAGAACCAGGGCGGCGATCTATCCCGCGAAACACTTTGTTACCACAACGCCCCTGATCGAAAACGCCATCACTGATATCCTCCTCGAGCTCGAGGACCGTGTCCATGAACTCGAACGTGAGAACAAGCTTGTCGAGGCTCAGCGCCTCAACCAGCGGACCCGGTACGATATCGAAATGCTCAGGGAAATCGGCTACTGCTCGGGAATCGAGAACTATTCACGGTACCTCACCGGCAGGAAACCCGGCGAAAGACCCTGGGTGCTCCTCGATTATTTCCCCGATGACTACATCATGGTCATCGACGAGTCGCATGTCACTCTGCCACAGGTGCGCGGGATGTACAACGGCGACCGCTCACGCAAACAGACACTTGTCGATTACGGGTTCCGTCTTCCTTCGGCGCTCGACAACCGCCCGCTCAATTTCGATGAATTCATAAAGAAAATCAATCAGGTGGTTTTTGTCTCGGCGACCCCGACCGATTTCGAACTGGAGAAATCAACAGGCGTCGTGGTGGAACAGATCATCCGCCCGACCGGGTTGATCGATCCCAGGATCGTCGTCAAACCCGCCCGCGGCCAGGTGGACGATCTATTCGACGAGATCGGAAAAAGGGTGGCGGTGCATGAAAGGGTTCTTATTACGACCCTCACGAAAAAAATGAGCGAGGATCTGACGGACTATCTGTCCGGCATGGGCATCAGGGTCCGTTATCTCCATTCCGAGATCCAGTCTCTCGAACGGGTGAGCATCCTCCGCGACCTCAGGCTCGAGGAATTCGACGTTCTCGTGGGCGTCAACCTCCTCCGTGAGGGACTCGATCTTCCGGAGGTGTCGCTCGTCGCCATTCTCGACGCCGATAAGGAAGGATTCCTGCGCAACGAGCGGTCGCTTATCCAGACTGCCGGGAGAGCGGCACGGAACATTAACGGCATGGTGATTCTCTACGCGGATACCATGACCGAATCCATGCGCCGCACCATTGAGGAAACAAACCGTCGACGCCGCATACAGAAGGAGTATAACGAGACACACGGCATCACACCCGAAACAGTGAAGAAAAGCATCGACGAAATTCTCAGGTCAACTGTCATCGCCGATGGAACCGGGGAACGGAAAATCGAGCGCGAAAAGGTTGACATTCTCGACCTCATGGATTCTTACGAGGCTCTTGCCGCGCTGAAGAAACGGATGAAAGACGCGGCCGGCAAGCTCGAGTTCGAAGAAGCCGCCCGCCTCCGTGACGAGATACTGAAAATTGAAGGAACGGTCAAATTCACGAATATGAGCTGACCGGAGCGTATTATTCATGGTGACAAAATCAGTTATGCAAAAAGACCCTGAAACAAGTTCAGAGTGACCATGGTAATTGTATTGTCATGCCGAACTTGTTTCGGCATTCATTACCTCGCAATGCGCAATTATTTATAACGATGTTTATGCAATGGGAACGCATGGTCAGGCCGTTCAAGGAGAAAACCAACTTAACACATGAAGAAAATGAAGCTGATTTTTTTCCTCTCGCTGGGGCATTTCGCTAACGATTTCTACCCGGGGCTTCTGTCTCCGCTCCTCCCTGTGTTCATGAATCGGTATGGCTGGTCCTTCACCGAAGCGGGTATACTGGTGACGGTGCTCCAGACGGCGTGCAACGTATCACAACCGGTTGTCGGCATCATCAACGACCACCGGCCCATGAAATCGCTGCTCTGGTGGGGGCTGATCATTTCAGCCCTGCCGTTCGCCTTCGTTCTGAACATTTCACGGTTCGACCTGATGATGTTGGCGATGGTTGTTTCAGGAATCGGAGTCGGCATGTTCCACCCCGTGGCGGCTGTCGCGGCAGGCAACCCCGCGAATGACCGGCGCAGGGGATTCAGCATGGCGCTTTTCTCGGCCGGCGGGATGGTCAGCTTCATGGTAGCACCGCTCGCTGCGGTACTGATTATCGAAGTGCTGGGCGATGTCTTCATGCCGTTGATCATTATGCCTGCTCTTGTCGTTGCCCTCCTGTTTATCCTGCAGCGGAATATCACTTTTCAGGAGGGTCACGGTTATTCTCTCGCCGAATGGTTCATCTCGATTGCACGAAGCGGCCGCGAACTCTTCCTTCTCTGGCTTATTTCCACCTTCAGGGCAATCGTTCATGTGCTTCTCGGCTCGTTTCTACCTGCCCTTGCCATGGCTCGGGGTGCATCGTACACCCGGGGGGCGTTCTTCCTTTCGATTACCCTTTTCGCGAGCATGGTCGGTATGATCATCGGGGGGCACCTTTCGGACGTTTACGGCAGCAAGAAAATCATGGCTTCGACCATGTTTGCCGCCACGCCGCTCTTGTACGGTTTCATGTTCACCTCGGGCCCCATATCGATCATACTCCTCGTCCTGGGGATGGGAATGCTCTCGTCCACTATACCGGCCAACATCATCCTCGCACAATGCGCCAACCCCAAACTTCCCGGCATGGCATCCTCGCTCGTCATGGGCCTGTCGTTCGGTGTGGGAGCCATCGCCGCAACACCGTTCGGGATGCTCGCCGACCGTATAGGCATAGAAACCGCCATGAATGTCCCGCTCATTCTGCCCCTGTTCGGGTGCCTGGCTGTGGCGTTTCTGCGGTACAAATGAAATGTGTATGTGATACAATTTCTCTATGCATTTATAGAGAATTTTTAATTATATTATTCCGATAATAATTCTGATATATTCGATTTTTCCTGGAATTTTAAGTTAGTTATTATCGAATATAAATGTTATTTTTGCCATACGATTTTTGTTTATATTATTCTACATTATTTCTACTATGTATCCATAGTAATAGTATATTATGATGTTCGTATCACGATGATGGGCTAAACGGAAAAAGATATATGGGGTTTCGCGGAGGGTATCGATTCAAAAAATTTGAGGGCAGCGGTAAGCCTGTCCTTCGTGACCTGCCTGTTCCCGAACTGGTGTTTATTCCATTGGAGGACGGTTACGGTAATTTTCTTCAAGTCAGCGTCAATGTGAACTCAAGGATTCGTGCGGGTGAGCTGATCGCCGAATCCTCTGAGGGAACTCATGGGCATTGTATACCTTCGCCTGTGAACGGTACAGTGATACAGGCCGATAATGTCATTGTCATTAAATCCGATGGTTCCGACTCTTTCGAGCCGGTGCCGGGACATATCCGTGAGCCCTGGCGTCTCGATAAAACCGAAATCTTAGACCTTTGCCGGACAACAGGGTGCATATTCCTGCTTCCCGGTCGTCTCGCATCACCCACCGACACCGACAGTGTCAAGGACATCATCATCAACGCGGTCTTCAATTCCCCGCTGAATCAGTCATGGACACCCCTCATGTTCGGGGATCATACGTTGCTTTCGGACGGCCTTCGTACCCTCCGTGCGCTCTTCCCCGCTGCAAAGATTCTCATCGCAGTCAACAGACGTAACCGGAAACATCTCGATTCACCGGACATAACCGGCCACGCCGCCCTCCGTGTGGTTTCTGACCGTTATCCGCAGGAACATCAAGAACTGCTCGCGCGTGATACGGTCGGCAGACGGCTGGTTTCACCGGAGGGGGAAATCGACGGATCTATTCTTGTCATGCCGGTTACCGACCTGTTCCAGTTCGCCGAGGTCATGACACGTGGGCGACCGCTCATCGACCGCATACTGCTCATTGCGGGACCGGGTGTCTCGAACCCGGGCTGGTACCGTGTCAGGCTCGGGACGCCGTTCGAGGACCTGAGACTCAGATTGTTCAAGGGGGACTATCAGGGACCCTGGCGTGTCATCAGGGGTGATGTCATGACTGGCCGTGGTATAGAGTCCTTCGATTCTTCGGTATCGCTGTCAGACAGTTCAATATCGGTGATCGGTGAGAAAACGACGCGCGAACTGTTCTATTTCCTGAGGCCGGGATTTGCTGCAGACAGTTATCCGAAAGTGACTGTCGCGAATGTTGTCACGCTCATTCCAAAAAAGCTCAACTCCAGCATGCAAGGTGGAGTTCGTCCCTGTGTGCAGTGCAACTATTGCGACGAAGTCTGCCCTGTCGCTCTCTATCCGTTCCTGATATGGAAAATGGTGGAAGCAAGCGAGGTCGCCGACACCGGGAGGCTCCGGCCATACGACTGCATCGAATGCGGACTGTGCGACTATGTATGCCCCTCGAAAATTTCTCTTTTACAGGGGGTCCGGAAGGCCAGGGAGGAATACCGCAGGCGATGGAGGGGTGATGAAAGCACTCATTGACCGCTTCCGGAACATCGTCGAATATTTCGACAGGAAATTCGAACATTCGAAATACCGGCCGGCTTGGGATACGATATCGGGTTTTTTCTTTTCGGCACGGGCTGTCACACCGCTCTCGGGACCCCATATCAGGAATTACACCGATCTCAAGCGGTACATGTCGGTGGTCATGGCTGCCGTATCGCCGACAGTGCTTGCGTCAATCTATTTCTTCGGATGGCGCTGCCTCGCGATTGTTATTATGAGTTATGTCCTCGGCATCATCATCGAGCTCGGTTTCGCCATTCACAATAACGAGGAAGTCACTGAAGGGATGTTCGTCACCTGCATTCTTTACCCCATGATCCTGCCGCCGACCATTCCGTTCTGGATGGCGGCGTTCGGTCTTGCGGTCGGCATCATCCTCGGCAAGGAAGTATTCGGCGGGACGGGCAAGAACATCTTCAATCCCGCGATTGTGGGCAGGACGTTTCTCGCGGTGACTTTTCCGGTGGAGATGGCCTCGAGGTGGGTGCCCCCGTTCGCCGGCTGGCCCGGCGGGTTTGCGCAATGGTCCCATACCGCGGACGCAGTGACCGCCGCAACGCCGCTCAGCAGTTTTAAAAACGGAGCGCCCGAACAGCTCTTGAAGATGCTCTGGGGTTCGACAAGCGGCTCGATGGGCGAAACATCGGCGATCATCATCATCGTATTCGGCATACTGCTCGTCATGACCCGTGTGGCGAACTGGCGCCTCCCGCTGTCGTCAATCGGCGCTGCGATGGTGCTTGCAACGGTCATGAACCTCATCGATCCTGTGAGGTTCGCTTCGCCGTTGTACCACCTGCTCGGCGGGGGTCTTTTGTTCGGAGCTTTTTATATGGTAACTGATCCTGTTTCTGCGCCGTTCTCCTCGCAGGGGAAGTGGATTTACGGAATCATGATCGGCGTCATCACCATCGCGATACGGAACCTGTCCGGCTTTCCCGAGGGCATGATGTTCGCCATTCTGTTCATGAACATGTTCGCCCCGGTTATAGACGACGCTGTGCTCGCAATAAGGTTCGGAAGAGGTAAGTGAGATGAACAACCGGTTCTGGATGATCGGCATTCTCATTATACTGGCGGTGATATGTTCCTCGGCGCTCTCGCTGGTGAATGCAAAGATCGCACCCATTATCCAGAAAAACAACGAGATAAAGTACATGAAAACCGTTCTCGATGTATTCGGTATCCCGTACGATGCAGCCGACAGCGATTTGGTGATCGGGACGTATAAGAAAACCATCGAGGAACGTGAAGAGGACGGCCTTACCCTGTTCACCGATACAGCGACCGGACGGACGGCGACTTCTGTCAGCGGCAGCGGCTTCCAGGGCCCAATCACTGTGATCGTGGCGCTTGAGGGCGACACCATCTCGGGATTCAAAGTTGTCAGCCAGGTCGAGACACCCGGCCTCGGTGCACGGATAACCGAGGAATCGTTTCAGCGATCGTTCATCGGGAAAAAAATCGGCGGGGGCATACGGATGACGAAATCAGGCCTCGCAGGAGTATCCGAATTCGATGCCATAACCGGCGCGACGGAAACGTCGCGGGCTCTCGATCGGCTGCTCAACAGGGGATTCGCCCGTTATTTCGCCATTATAAACAAATAAGGGACTCTCCCATGGAGCTCAGACAGACTCGCGAATGGAAAATATTCTATGAGGGATTCTGGAAAAACAACGCCGGTTTCCGCATGATGCTGGGGCTGTGCTCCACCCTTGCGGTCACCAACAACCTCGTAAATTCGTTCACGATGTCCCTCGGCGTTATTTTCGTCACCTGCTCCTCGTCGTCCATGATCAGCATCCTCCGCCCGATCATACCGCCTCGCGTCCGCATGGCGGTTTTTATGATGGTGATCTCTACCTTCACCATCGTCGTGGACCAAGTGTTGAAAGCCTTTTATCCCACTGTTTCAGCCGCACTCGGGCCATATGTTGGGCTAATCATCACCAACTGTATCGTCATGGGCCGCGCGGAAGCATTTGCAATTTCAAACCCGGTGTTTCCATCGTTCCTCGACGCGTTCGGCGTATCGAGCGGATATGCGTTCTCACTCCTGATGATAGCGGCGATAAGGGAGCTTCTCGGATTCGGGACCATGTTCGGGATGACAGTCCTCGGACAGTGGTGGACCCCGTGGGTTATCATGATCCTTCCGCCCGGAGCGTTTTTCGTTCTGGGAATGTATATCTGGTTGCTCCGGTCGATTTCCGGGGAGGAGAGCTGATGTCTGGACAGTTTCTCGATCTTTTCATCATTTTCTTCGCAACTATATTTATTAACAATATCGTCCTTACCTATTTCCTGGGGATCTGCCCTTTCGTGGCGGTGTCCAGGGAGATCCCGACCGCCCTCGGCATGGGCATGGCGGTGATCTTCGTGATGTTCATGACCATGGCGATTAATTGGCCGCTCAATCAACTGGTGCTGGTTCCATTCGGTGTGGAATACCTTCAGTTTCTCGTGTTCATTTTCGTCATCGCAACATTCGTTCAGATCGTGGAGATTTTCATAGACCGTTTTTCGCCGGTGCTGTATGTAAACCTGGGCGTTTTCCTCCCGCTCATCACAGTAAACTGCGCGATTCTCGGCGTATCGCTCCTGTTCGTCCTCCGTGAATACACATATCCGCAGAGTCTTGCTTTCGCCCTCGGGAGCGGCATCGGCTGGGCACTCGCTATAACAGCCATGGCCGGAATACGCCAGAAACTGAGATTCTCGCATGTACCGAAAGGGCTTCAGGGACCCGGTATCACCATGATCATTGCGGGCATCATGGCACTCGCTTTCATGGGATTCGCGGGTATGGTCAACCTGAATTGAACGAGCATAACAGTGAGCTTCAAAAGTCGTCTATATTCCGACGGTCTGATCAGGTATACGTAATTATGGAGCAATTGTAAGGGAAACAGTGTGGAATTTTTCGTTCCTGTCATAGTTCTTTCCTGCATCGCCCTTTTTCTGGGTATCCTCCTTGTACTCGCCGATAAATTTCTTGCGGATTATGGTGAGTGCAGGCTCATTATTAACGGCGAAAAGGAATTCACCGTCCGCGGCGGGTCCTCGATACTCTCCTATCTCACGGCTAACAAGATATTCATCCCATCCGCCTGCGGGGGTAAATCCACCTGCGGCCTCTGCAAGGGCGGTGTCGTCAGCGATGTGGGGCCGCTCCTGCCGACCGAAAAGCCGTTCATGACTCCGAAGGAAATCACAGACAAAGTCCGCCTTCTCTGTCAGGTCAAGGTCAAGGAAGACACCGAAATCGTCATACGTGAGGAATATTTCCTCGTCAAGGAATTCAAAACTGTTCTCGAGGCCATCACTCCGCTCACCCATGACACGAGGCTCTTCCGTTTCAAGCTCGTCGAACCTGCTGAAATCGCTTTCAAACCCGGCCAGTTCGTCCAGTTCCGCATCCCCAAGGCAGGCGAGGAACGGGCGTATTCGATCGCTTCGAGCCCGAACAGCCCGAACATCGTTGAACTTGTTGTGCGGCTCGTGCCCGGCGGGCTCTACACCACTTACATGTTCAACAAGCTCAAGGTCGAGGATACGATTTTCCTCACCGGTCCCTTCGGTGAGTTCTTCCTTCGCGAGGATACGAACGACCCCATTATCTGCGTCGCCGGCGGTTCGGGCAGCGCTCCGGTGCGGTCGATCATCACCTACCTGAAGGAAAAGGACTCACAGCGGAAGATCATCAGTTTCTATGGGGGTCGCACACCTAAGGATATCTATTTCACTGAGGAATACAACGAACTCACAAGGAATATGAAAGACTTCACCCACATCCCCGCTATTTCCGAGCCTTCCGACGGTGACAGCTGGAGCGGTGAAAAGGGACTCATCACCACGGTCATGGAGCGGTATCTCCAGAATGTCGCCGGGCATGAAGCCTACATGTGTGGTCCGCCCATCATGATCAAATACGCCTATATGGCCCTCGAAAAACTCGGAATCGACAAGAACCGCATATATTTTGACGAATTCTAATGGGCGGTGAAAAACCTTTTTCTTTTGTTCAGACATCTGTCAAGATTTGGCGCGAAGCGGCTATTCACAAGCCCTTGACAGTGAGAAAGCAGCATATTTTGAGTACGGAGCTTGTGTAAAGACTTTTTCACTGTCCGCTCAATTCAGATTGCTTTTCGCATTATAAACTCATGATATAACCGATCAGCCCATTGAAATCGCCCACCCGATGATGGCGACAGCCAGACAATATATTCCGAAATACCCGAGTTTTCCTTTTCTGACAACCCGCATGAGTATGACAAGAGACAGCCAGCCGGTTAAAAACGACACGACAACACCGGCGGATGCAACTTCCCACTGGAGAAAAAGCCCGCCTGACATTAGATGCTCCCGTACCGCTAAAACTGTTGCCCCCAGAATGGCGGGAATGGAAAGGAGAAAAGAGAATTCGCCCCCCTCCTCCCGTGCAATACCCAGGAAAATGGCGGTGGAAATGGTCATGCCCGACCGGGATATGCCCGGTATCACCGCGACCGCCTGGGCAATCCCGACAAGAAACGCCGTTCGGATACCGATATGACGGCCGCCCTTTCCGGCCAGGAAGGTGCAGAGCAGCACCACCCCGGTAAAAGAGAGTGCAAGGAACACAGCCTTTTCGGACTGGAACAACTGCTCGACCACGTCCTTGAACATGAGTCCGACAAACACTGCGGGTATTGTTCCCACTGCTATCCCCAGGGCGGTCTTTACCTCCCGTGAACTATCGTACACCGCCCGTAAAGAACCGTGAGCACCCACAGGGAGACCGACTATGTTCACGCATCCGCTGATAATCCGGACGATGGAATCCCGGAAAACAACGATGATTGCTATCAGTGTCCCGAAATGAACGTAAATATCGAAAACGAGGATATTGTCTTGAATCCTGAAAAAGTGCTGTGCGAGAACCAGGTGACCGGAGGAAGACACGGGGAAAAATTCGGTGATTCCCTGAATAACACCGAGTATAAGTGCCTCGAGGAAGGTCAAACGAAATCCTTTCTATGTGCCAGTCGTTTCAATCAGTGTTCCTGATCATGATGAATCCCATCATCCGCCCCGCGTTCGACCCGTCACGGCGATGTGAAAAGTAATCCCGAACCCCGCATATCGTACAATCAGGAATATCCTCGATGTGTTCCCCGGATATCCCGCAGGTAAGGAGACGTCGGCAGAGCTCCGTTTTCAGATCGCCATACCGCTTTCCGTTCCGTCTGATCACGGCAGCAGGATTCAGCCGCGTGGCGGTCTCCACGCCGATTTCATAACAGCACGGCGCCGCTGAAGGCCCCAGGATGACCAGCACGTTTTCCGGTCGTGTCCCCGCGGTATCCGCCATGAGAGAGACTGTCCTTTCAGCGATTCCTCCTACAATCGAGCGCCATCCGCAGTGTATCGCTCCCGCGGCATTCCCGGCCGGATCATACATGAGCACCGGGACGCAATCGGCCGCAAGCACCCCGAGAAAAACTCCGGGGACGATGGTGACCAAGCCATCGGTCTGAGGATAAACCGCCCCGGCGGAGGCAATGGCGACTCCGTTCCCATGCACCTGGTTCATGAGTGCGACATGATGTTCATCGACGCCGAAACGGCAGTATACGGCCGAACGGTTCAGGCGGACATTTACAGGGTCGTCGGCCGTTTCCGACCCCAGGTTGAGCGAATCGAAAGGCGGCGGGGACACACCACCCGTTCTTGTGGTAAAACCGCATACCACACGGTGCGGGAAAATAGTTTTCGGTATGATGGGATTAAAGGTCTTCATTAACTTTCAGGTTTTTCATGAGTACGCGTATCGAGCCGGATAACCCTGTTGACCCCCTTCACCTTGCCGATTTCACTCATGAGTTTTCGGAGGTCGGCGAGGTTTTTTACATCGACGTCGAAATCATCTATAGCAAATCCGTCTTTCGTCATGGCATTCGCCGACCTGATATCACAGTTCGCTTTGGAAATGGCCCCGGTAATATCGGTGAGGAACCCTTTACGGTCGGTCCCCTCGACACGGATGCTTGCGACGAAGAACGCATCACCCTTATCCTCCCATGTTGCCTGTATGATACGCTCGTCCTCTTCATCAACAAGATTCTTGATGTTTTCACAGTCGTTCCGGTGAATAACGAGCCCCCGGCCTCTCGTGACAAATCCGACCACATCGTCACCGGGAAGAGGCTTGCAGCATTTCGCATAACTGATGAGGAGATTCTCCATGCCCTGTATGGACACACCGAAGTGCTGTTTCTGTAAAGGGTGTTTGTCACGTTTGGTTTTCGGAATCAACCCGAAGAAATGCCGCACACTTTGCAGAGAAATATCCCCCGATCCGAGACTGGAGAGAAACTGCTCCCATGTCCGCTGGTGGAAGCGTTCGAGGAGTTTTTGCTGTTCATCCACACCAAATTTCTTTTCAAGCTGTTTTTCGATTTTTGAGACCATATTCTGGCCGAGATTTTTACTTTCCTCGAAGTGCTGACGTTTTATCCACCGACGTATAAGGCTTCTGGCCTTGGCGGTTTTTACGGTATTGAGCCATTCGGGATTCGGGGTTTTATTCTGGTTCGTCAGAATATCGACCCACTGGCCGCTCCGAAGTTCGGCGTCGAGCGGAGCGATTCGCCCGTTGATTTTCGCCCCGCCGCAATGAAAACCGATTTCCGAGTGAAGGGCGAAGGCAAAATCAACCGGTGTCGAGCCGACCGGAAGCTGAATGAGGTCCCCCTTGGGAGTGAATACGAAGACTTCGTCCTGGAAGAGGTCCATTTTCAATTCGTGCATGAATTCGCTCGCATCGGGAGTCCCTTTCTGCCAGTCGACGACACGACGGAGCCAGGTCGTATATGAGTCGATTTCATCTGGCCTGACTTTCCCCTCCTTATAGCGCCAGTGAGCGGCGATACCGGTCTCCGCGGTTTGATGCATGTCGGAGGTCCGTATCTGGACTTCCACCATTCGCCCGTTTTTCCCGACAACAGTAGTATGAAATGACTGGTACATGTTGAATTTCGGTGTCGCGATAAAATCCTTGATGCGCATGACAATCGGTGTGTAAATCGAATGGACGATTCCCAGAACGTGGTAACATTCCCCTACGGTATCAACGATGACGCGGACAGCTAAGATATCGTAGATATTGTCGATATTCCTGGCATCACGCTCCATTTTTTTATAGATACTGTAGAGATGCTTGAGGCGGTACTGGCTCTGGTGTTTGATTTTCTCTTCGTCGAGACGCTGTTTTATCGGTGCGATGAACTGTTCAAGGTAATTGTCACGTAGTTGATGGGTTTGTTCCAGCTTGTCCTTGAGCAGAAAATACATGGTGGGATCAAGCCATCGGAACGACAGATCCTCAAATTCCCTCTTGATTGTATAAATCCCGAACCGGTGTGCGAGAGGGGCGAACACCTCGAGGGTTTCATGGGCGATACGTTCACGGTCTTCCGGTTTCAGAAACTCGAGCGTTCTCATGTTGTGGAGCCGGTCGGCAAATTTGACGACCACCGTCCGGGGATCTTTCGCCGTGTGGAGTATCATCTTTCTAAAGTTTTCTGCCTGCTGTTCCTCCAGGCTTTTAAGTTGGAGACCGGCGATTTTCGTCAAACCGTCGATGATATTGGCGATCTCGCTGCCGAATTCATGTTCCACATCATTGATGGTTATATCCGTATCCTCGACAACGTCATGGAGAATTCCGCAGGCTATCATGACTGAATCGAGGTGCAGGTCCGCGAGGATTTCGGCGGTCTGAACGCCATGATAGATAAACGGATTCCCCGATTTGCGCCGCTGTCCCGCATGGGCGACCGCCGCAAAGCGAAACGCTTTTTTGATCAGGTCCTTGTCGACATGAGGATTGTAGAGCTCGATCTTCGTCAACAGCCGTTCGAACTCATCCATCACCTCTATCATCTCCACCGGCTCGATGGAGAATTTCGAGGACATATCACCGACTGTTTTGCTCCCGTCCATCGCCACAGACGCTCCTTATAAGATAAATCTCACCGGGCCGGTATGCACTACGGCATCGGGTGCTACGGCGTCAATGCACGCATCTATGATAACTCAGTATTCTATTATTATTCTACGTCTGTTTCTTGACATTTGTTCCCGGAGAAGCGATATTACTTCTGTCGAACACTCATTTTAACTACATTATCGAGGGTTTACCATGGAAGACAGAGTCATTCCGCGACAGACCGTCCAGTTGGCCATTACACTCACCGGCGGCAGAAACATCACGGGTGAAATACAGATCGACCTCGATTTGAGGTTGTCTGACTTCCTCAACAATCCGGACCGTTTCATCTGTATGAAAGACAAAGACAATACCTTGAAAATAATCAACAAAGAGCATATTGTCGACGTTCGCGTCCTTTAGCGGCACCGTCACCCGGATGTGACTCCCGTCCCGGGACCCGGCCCCATTCACCCGCGGACTTCACTTCCTGTGCGGGGACTTCAAATCCCGAGCATGGTCCGGGTGATCAGGGCGTCGAGTTTATATCCGGCGGACTCCACCGCCTCACGGGCACCTTCTTCACGGTCGATCATGCAGAGGATTTTCAGCACATTGAGCCCCAGTTCCTTCAAGCCGTCCGCCGCTGCGATAGCCTGTGTGCCGGTGGTGAGCACATCCTCGATGAGCACAACGTTCTGCCCCCGTTCATAGAGCCCCTCGACTATCTTTTTCGTCCCGTAATCCTTCGCTCTTTTACGCACCAGCAGAAACGGCTTACCGGTTTTGAGGCCGACCGCAGTCACCAGCGGTATCGCGCCGAGTTCCGGACCGGCGAGGATATCCGTCTCCGGGGGAATTTTCGGCTCGAGGCCCTCTGCAACCGCCCATAAAATATCAGGGCGGGTCTCGATACGGTATTTATCAAGATAATAATTACTCTTTCTGCCGCTCGAAAGAATAAATTCGCCTGTCAGGAGCGCAGTATCCTTTACCAGCCGTATCAGTTGGTCAGAATCCATCCTGTTTCCCTTTCATCCGTGTGCTGTTATCCTCCCGCACCTGCACAGCGAAACATATATCGAATCCCTTCCGTGACCATATCATCCGCGAGGTCGTCATATATCGCCGCAGAACCGATGGCATCGGGTAGAACGAACCGGACAACACCCCGGGCAATTTTTTTGTCGCGTCTCATCGCTTCGTAGAGGGACTCAACAGATATCCCTCCGAGGTCGTCAGTAATGCCGACCCTGCCAAGCAGACGGTTCTGACGGTCACGATCCACCGGAGACAGAAGACCTTTCAGTTCTGCTATCCGCGCTGCCGCTATCATGCCCAGAATAACTGCTTCGCCGTGTTTGAACCGTCGGTATCCGGTCACCGTCTCCAGTGCATGCCCCACCGTATGCCCGTAATTTAGTATCGCCCGCAACCCGCTTTCACGCTCGTCCGCCGAGACAATCCCGGCCTTGATACGGCAGTTCCATGCGATGAACCGCTCCATCGTTCCGTCCGAAGCTCTGAACGTCATGATGTCCTCGAGGTTTTCCTCGATAAAACTTAAAAAGGCACCGTCACGGATCATTGCATGCTTGACACACTCCGCCATGCCGCTGACCACTTCTCGGCGCTCGAGCGTTACGAGTACCCGTGGATCGATCCATACACCGCGCGGCTGGTAAAAACTGCCGATCAGGTTTTTACCGAGCGGATGGTCCACTGCGACTTTCCCGCCGATCGAAGAATCAACCTGCGCCACAATGGTCGTTGGAACCTGCAGGAACGGAATTCCGCGCAGGAGGGTCGCTGCGACGAAGCCTGCCATGTCGCCGATGACGCCACCTCCCAGGGGAATGACCGCGCTCGACCGCTCGAAATGCGCCTCGATGAGCCGTGTCACAATCCCTTCGTAGGTCTCAAGCGTCTTGTATTCTTCGCCATCTGGAACAACAACGTCGAAAACTTCGAAACCCGCTTCTTTCAGCGAATCAAGGGCGGTTTTCAGGTACAGGCTGGCGACAGTCTCGGTCGTGGCAACCGCGACCTTCCGCCCGCCGCCGAGACATGCTGCCGCGAAATCCCCGAGCCGGGGAAGCCCGCCACATTCGACAACGATATCATACGAACCACCGGCGCACTGTATGGTCACTTTCTCCATGAAAGAACCAACTCCTTTTTCACACCCGGTCTTCAGGATTTATCGGTCGTTATTTCGACAGTTCGGTTAAAAGCCCGGTGAAAAATATCATCTGTATCGGTTGATACATGCTGTCAAGGGTCAGCACGAAGTGCTGATTTACATGCCCTTGACAGCAAACGGACAACATATTTCATTATGGGGCGCGTTAAAAAATACTTTTTCACCGCCCTCTTAAACCTGGTTGCCGAACTGTTCCTCGAGCACCCGGATCATCACCTCCACAGGGGCGTCTTTCCCCGTCCAGAGTTCGAGGGAACGTGCCCCCTGGTAGGCGAGCATGGCGAGGCCTCCGACCGTTTTTGCCCCGCGTTTCCCGGCTTCGTGAAGGAATTTCGTTTCAGGAGGATTATAAATAATATCGCAGACGATCTGGCCATCGTGAAAAACATCCGGGTCCGGAACGGGCGTTCCTTCGATGTCCGGATACATGCCGAGCGAGGTCGTGTTCACCACCAGACCCAAACCCGGCAGTTTATCATGCAGGATTCCTTCATCCGCGGGAAGAGGGACAAGAGATGCACTCGCCAGGTATGAAAGATCGTGTGCGAGCGCTTCCACCCGTGAAACCGTCCGGTTGAAAATATACACTTCGGCGACCTCCGGCCGATGTGCGCAGGCATACACCACCCCGCGTGCCGCGCCGCCGGCACCGAGAATACCGACCCGTTCCGGGAACCGGTCGAGACCGCTACCCGTCAGAAGGCACATTTCAAAGCCGTACACATCGGTGTTGTCCCCGGTCAGGATACCCCGTTCGTTAATAACCGTATTGACTGCGCCGACTGCCTTAGCTACATCGCTGAGCCGATCGCAGTACTTCATGACAGCAGTTTTGTGAGGCACAGTGACATTAATTCCCCGAATACCGAGGGAAACGATACCCCTGATCGCATCGGCCAGCGAATCCCGGGCAACCCTGAACGGCACATACACAGCGTCCAGACCGAGCGCTTCAAGTGCGGCGTTCTGCATACGCGGAGACAACGTGTGTTCGATAGGGTCGCCGATAACACAGAAAACCTCCGTTTTCCCGCCTTTAATCATAACCTTCCCCATACTGCTCCAGGATACTGTCGAAGAGCACCAGAGCGTCTCAGGCAACTCCTGCCTCTTCATCGTCGGTTTTCTCAACCGGCTTCATGCAGCACAGACGGCATGTTTCTTTGATCTCCTTGATAAACTCCTCCAGAATGCCGACCGCTTCCTTGTACGTACACCCCTGTACAAGCTTGATAACCGTCACGACCACAACTATAACGACTGCAACGGCCACAAAGAGCTTCACCAGAAATTTTACCATTTTTAAACTCCAGTCCACCACGCGTTGTGCCGCCGGACAAACCACCGGTGTCATCAGTTCGCTTACCGGCCGCCCCGACCGCTCAGTTCATATCCGTTTGACCATTCTATCATTTCAACATCAGGATAAATATAATGCCCGTTGACTGTCCTCAGGAATTAAAATACCATTCAGACCTCATCTGTACCCGTTCATAACAGCGCCCGCTGCTTTCCGGCGGACAACTCGCCAATCAGGCGCCGGAACAGTTCGAACAGGTAGGACTGCTCCCCCACATTGTCAAGAGTCGTCGTCCCCCAGGCGGCCAGACCCGCGAGCGCGAGGCCGAGCGCCACGTGTTCGCTGTCGCCCGCATCGACCTCCCCTCCCCTGAGTTCTTGAATCCCGTGAAACACGATCCCATCAGCATAGCTTCCCACATGTCCCCCGAGGATTTCGAGGCCTCTCGCCATCGCACGGCACCGATCCTTTCCGAACCCAGGCACATTCTGATCCGCCCGGATGACTGTTGTGCCCGTTGCGCAGGATGCCACAGCGCAGAGTATCGGTAATTCCGCTTCCATGGTCCGGGCCTGGCCGGGGGTAACGGAGATTCCATCACACTTCGACCATTTCATTGTGATATCGGCCGAATCGAATGAAAACCGTTCAGGAGGCAATAACGTGGCATCGACCTGGCACTTCATCCGGCGCAGCGCTTCGAAGAATCCTCTCCGGCTCCGTTCCCAGAGCACTTTCTCCAGGGTCACATGCGATCCCTGAACAAGGACCGCCGCCCCACCGATCGAGGCGGCAAGAGTGGTATCCCCGGGTATCTTGATAACACTCGCATGGTCACCGTTCCACGAAAACTCCCGTCGCTCGTGGGGTTCGTCCTTTCCAGCCCGTGCGAGACGGCGCATCAGTTCTTCATCGGTATCGTCGCCTCCTTCCGGTGAAGAAACGGAGCAGCCGAGCATGGACAACAGCCTGACCGTATGTGCCGCTGCCTGGTACGGAAAAGAAATCAATACAGCCCGCCGTTTCGCCATCGCAGCAGCCGCCACTGTTTCAAAATCCGTGACAGTATCGGTTTCGATACATGCCTTGGGGGAGAACTCAGCATCCCTGATGACAAGGTCCGTGTCACTGACGGCGACATTTTCATCCCGTAACCCAACCTGCCTGAGCATGTCGAGAACCGGAGAAACCCTGCCGGCTCTCTCACCCGCTCCCCCGGTTATTCTCACCTCCCGCGATGAAAACACGCTCGATCCGACAACGCACGGAAGAACTGTGTCCGGAACGGCGGAATCCACGACGACCCTGTCCTTCCACCCCTGTCCACTTATCGTGATCGTCACTCCAAGCCGCTCGACCGATACGCCGCATCCCCTCAGAAATCCGGCGAACTCTTCCACTTCCGGCGCCGGAGAAACATCAAGCAGGTTGACTTCTGCTCCCGAAAGTATGCCAAACGCAAGCGCCTCGAGGGTCAACTGATAGTCCCCCGGAAAACTGACACGTCCCTTGAGCGCGCCCGGCGACACAATCGTTACGGGCGATAGTGTCACCCCTACCTCCTCAACCGTGCAGCGAACCCGATACGGGAGAGCAGTGTGATCGCACGTTCAGCCTCACGTTCGTTCTCAAACGCAAAGCGCAGCGTCCCGCCTTCGCCTTCACGGACTTTGAGTACTTCGATATCCTTGATATTGATGCCCGCACCTGCAAGCTCTGTGGCGATGGTCGCGATGACACCCGGTTTATCTTCGACAACGACAAGCACTTCGGACAGCGCCCTCACAAATCCTTTAGTATCCTTTGGAATATTCGCACGTGTAACATTGGCGACCTCGAAATCCTCGGCAAGCGCCTGTGTCCCGATACGGTCCCGCAGGGCGGCAAGATGGCCGATGAACATGTCCATCGCCTCCCTGATCGCATCGACGTTCGTGCGGCAGATGTCGTCCCACATGGTAAACGGGCTCGATGCGATGCGCGTCATGTCCCTGAACCCGCCTGCGGCGAGCTGGAGATAGGGCGCCGTGCCGTTCGACAACTTCCCCACCATATTCACGAGCGCCACAGCCGCCATCTGTGGAAGGTGGCTGACCGCCGCAGCGATACGGTCGTGCAGCGCCGCATCGAGAATAATGACCCTGGCGCCGATACCGCCGATAAATTCGCTGAACTCGCAGACACGCTCTTTCGGGACGGTTCCTGCCGGACAGAGCACATAAATCGCATTCTGAAAAAGAAACGGGTCTGCTGCAAGGACACCGCTTTTTTCTGAGCCCGTCATCGGGTGACCGCCTATAAAATAAACGCCTTCGGGTAGAACACGTTCTGCGTGCCGGGTTATGACCTGCTTGGTCGAACCGACATCGGTCACCAGCACACCCGGCCTCACTGAAGGCCCGAGGAGGATCAGCAGTCCCTGTATCCGGTGAATCGGGGTGCACAGGAAAACGAGGTCAGCCTGCTCCACAGCGCCGGCTAGTTCCTCGTACCCGCAGCCCTCATCAATGGCTCCTATTTCAAGTGCGCTCGTCACAGCAGCACCGGAGGAGACGCCGATAATCCTTGCCTGCGGGTGGTTACGTTTCAGGGCAAGACCGAGAGACCCGCCGATCAGCCCGACACCGGCGATAACAACAGTATTAAACATTTGAGAGCAGTTCCTCGTTGAACAGTCCGGCAATAGAAAAAATATCCCGCATGCAACCATTATTTCTGAAGGCTGATATAGACATCTTTGAACAACGCTGATGCAACACCATCCGCAGTTCCCCGCAAGCGGAATGCGATGCTTCCGCCGGGCAGCATCTCGCTTTCGGAATCGGTCCCCTCAACCACCATCGTGCCGTCCACCTCGAGCCACAGCCGTGGACCGTCCCTGCCGATCTGAACATTGTGCCACTCCCCTTCCGTAACGGAAAGAGTATCGGTTTTCGCGAGTATATTCATACCCGGATTCCGGCATATGTACGGCACACTGTCATGAGCCTTGTTATGAAACGCACATACATAATTCTGCACATCCCGGGTCCAATACTCGAATCCGCCGTCATAATTCTCCGGTATCAGGATCGCCCCTCCGGAACGTGTATCCGAAATCGAGTGCATGACGATGATAACGCTTTCGAACGTTTCAGGCTTCACCCTGAATGAAATCGCCAGGTACCGCGTGTTGTAACTGTCAGGTGACAGGAGTGTCACCCCTTTCGATCCCTTGTATTCGGCACAACGCACCGCATTCTCCTCGCGGTCGACAGTCACTTCGCCGAAGCCGAGAAAATGCCATTTGGCAAGGGTTTCGATATCGACAGTTTCCTCGATGACAGATTTTTCGGAATGGGAAAAAGCCTCCTTCCGTTTCACAGATTTCGATTGGGGACTCTCCTCATAGGAGCATCCCGCTGCACAGACACCCAGCACAGCTAAAGTGAAAAACAGTGCGGCAAACGTTTTTTTCATAGTCTCCCTCAACGTGAAACAAACCATGCTGCTCATGTAATACTATGACATTTCCTTCGCATACTCCATTGCTCATGACCTGTCGATGAGGCTGAGAATTTCGGCGGTTTTCGCTTTCATGAGTTCCCTGTCGCCCCGCGACTCGACATTGAGACGGACGACCGGCTCGGTGTTCGATTTACGGATATTGAAACGCCAGCGATCACCGAATTCCATGCTGACACCGTCAATTTCGCTCAATGATGTCGCCTTCCCCGTATAGTTTCTTTTAAGAGCGTTGATGATCCTGTCAGGATCTGCCACCTCACGGTTTATCTCACCGGAGCAGGGATACAGCCTGATTCTCCCGGCGACAAGGGTGGAAAGCGCGGCGCCGGTCAGCGACAGTTCCTGGGCCACCAGAAGCCAGGGAATCATACCGGAATCAGCGCAGGAAAATTCACGGAAGTAATGATGCGCGCTCATTTCACCGCCGTAGACTGCCCCGGTGGCGCGCATGGTCTCCTTGATGAACGAGTGCCCCGACTTCGAAAGCACCGTTTCGCCGCCATTTTCACGGACGATGTCGATGGTATTCCAGGTCAGCCGCGGGTCGTGGACGATCATCCCACCGGGATTTTTCCCGAGTATCCGTTTCGCGAGGAATCCGACAAGATAATATCCTTCTATGTACATGCCGGTCTCATCAAAAAGAAAACACCGGTCGAAATCGCCGTCCCATGCAACTCCCATGTCGGCTCCGGTCTTCCGAACAGCCTCGGCGGTCACCGACCGGTTCTCGATCAGGAGCGGGTTGGGGATACCGTTGGGAAACGTCCCGTCCGGCTCAAAAAAGATTCGCTCGACCCTGAAAGGCAGAAACCGCATGAGCGCATCCATCGCCGGGCCTGCACAGCCGTTTCCGGGATTGGCGACCACTTTCAGCGGTTTCAGGTCTTTACGGTCAATGAACGTGAGAATCCGCTCCACATACTCATCCATAACATCGCGCACAGTGTTCGTACCCCGCGAGAAAGAGTGTACCGGTATATCGCCGGTGCGTACACGCCGCTCTATATCCAGAAGACCCGTATCGGCGCTTATGGGGCGAGCGCCCTCTCTCACCAGCTTGATACCGTTATACTCACGGGGATTGTGGCTGGCTGTCACCATGACACCGCCACCCATGCCTTCCAGCGACGAGGCAAAGTACACCATCTCGGTTCCGCACATACCGATATCGACTGTATCAATACCGGAATCGTTAATGCCGCGGATAACCGCTTTCGAAAAGTCCGGGCTTGTCTCGCGGATATCCCTCCCCACAACGATCGCACCGGCGGGCCTGATCTCTGCCACGTAAGACCGTCCGATATCGTACGCCATGTCCTCGTTCAGTTCATCCGGCACCTTTCCGCGTATGTCATAAGCCTTGAAGGCCGGCAGATTCCGTTCGTTTACCATAGATAACCTCAGTTCTTTCAGACACATACGGAAGGCAGGGCAGCCAACCTCCACATCGTCCCGCCTTTCGGAGCGACGCCGTGGTCCACATCAATAAGGTAATAACTGTCCGACTGTTGTGCAAGGTCAGACTTGAATACCATTTCTATATTCAAGGATAGATCACCTGTCTCCGAAATAGCGGGGAAGTTCGCTCAGCATCTGGCCGAACGCCTTGATTCTGTCTATATCACCGTTATTGGAAAACACGATGTCAGCCCTCTGAACTTTCTCGCTTTCGGCAAACTGGGCAGCGAACATGCCCTCGATTTCCTCAGGATTCCGGTCGTCACGATACTGCAGGCGCTCCTTCCTGATACTCTCCCGTGCCTGGACAGCGACAACTACATCGAACAGGCTTTCAATCCCCCACTCGAATATGAGGGAACAATCAACAACTGCATCGGAACCTTGATCCCTGAGCTCCAGTATGCGCGACCGTATACGCTCTATGAGCGATGGGTGAACGATCCTGTTCAGTTCCTCCGTCATACTGTGAACCCCGAACGCTTTACGTGCGAGACAGCGACGGTCGAGGGTTCCATTCCCGCGGAGGATGTCATTGCCGAACACATCGGCGAGTTGTTCGAGCACACGGTGATCATCCTCCACAACCTCCCTGCCGATTTCGTCGGCATCGACCAGCACCCAGTCCAGTTCGGCTATTGAGTGTGCGAGTACGGTTTTCCCCGAGCCGGGGCATCCCGTTATTCCGATTATCATGCTTCACCCCCGTTTATCGGGCACCGAAACAGTGAATGTCACATAGGTGATCCACCGACCACATCCCCCTATCGAACCATCCTTCACCCATCGTTTTGTCTGGAAGGCGGCGATGTCTTCCAGCGTCGGTGCATCCAGAAATACTGGTCTGGATGCTGCCGTATGACATTCTCCATCATGTGCGTGTACCGCTGGGTAACCGACTCGACAGTGTCGTTGCCATCGATGGGAACCTCCCTGAAAATGCACCGGTACGTGCCGTTCCCGGTCCGCATTGCCATGGTTACAAGTATGGGAGCATGGTATTTCAGGGCAAGATGGGCAGGGCCGCGCGGAGTGGAAGCCTTCCTCCCGAAAAAATCCACGAATACACCGTTTTTGCCGGCATCCTGGTCGGAAATAAGCCCGATCCACTCGTTGTCTCTCAACGCTCTGACAATGTGCTTGATTTCGGCACCGAGCACCATGACCCGGAGACCGGCAGAGGCGCGGATACGGCTTATCAGCCGGTCGGCGAGCGGGTTTGACTGCCGCCTGGCTGCAATGGTAAAAGGAACACCTTGAGCCTCAATGGCAACAGCGTTGATTTCCCAGTTTCCAAAATGGCAGGAAACAATGATCACGCCTTTCCCGCCTTCTATCGCCCGTTTCATCACATTCATATCCGGGAAATCGACGACTTCGAAGATACGTCCGGCGAACCTCCGGATGACCAGCACCTCAAGAAACGACTTCCCTATATTGACATAGGTTCGTGCTGCAATTTCCCTCAGCTCCGCCTCATCGTAGTCTGCCCCGAAGGCGTTCCTGAGATTGTCCATGGTCACCGCCCGCCTGATCCGAAGAACATGAAACGCGATCCAGCCCAGCACTTCGGCGCTCAGATACAGCGTCTTTAACGGCAGTATCTCTAAGACCGTTTTCATCATCCTGAGGCCGGCGTATTCCATAAAATAAAGCGCCCACCGGGCTTTTTTCCTTTTTTTCCCCATGTCCCTTGTGTTGTCCCTCCACAATCTCTGTGGAATCAGGGATCGCTTCTCCAATCATCCGCTTTTTTATTATGCAGAGCTGAGCGGCGGTTCAGCAGCCTTCGCTTTCCTTCTTTCCTGAATTTAATACACGGGCGGATGAAAATGCAACTCAATCGTAAAGATTGTCTTCCGGGAATTTAATGATCTTCTCCGCAGCTTCGACAACTTCCCACTCACTGAGGAGCCGTCTTGTCCTCCGTCTTTTGATAATGTAGACGACCACGGCGAGCAGTACGATCGCCGTCCATGTCCCGGGAATAGCCGTATAGAGCGCTCTTTTCCCGTACACACTCCGGACATGCCCGAGGAAATCACCTTCATACTCGCTCGGCCAGAGCCCGGTCGCGGCATAAAAGGCAGTCGGGAAATCTGCGCCGTTCCTCATGCCCCGGAGGATGGACGGAAGCACTGTTTTTCCGTACGTTCCCACCAGCCGCCTCACGGCTAACATCGAAAGGTCATAAGCGAACGCGGCATCTGAATATCCCGACACGAAGATGTTCTGAATGTCCTCGAATGTGAGCACCTCGCCGCGGACAACTTTTACAGACATGTACAGCATGTTCCGGACGCCCCACTCACCCGACAGGTACTGGGCACATCCCTCGTGAAACCACCTCGGCACAAAAGCCTCCTTCGCGGCGTTATCAATGACGACATGGACGATCTCGTGGGCGAGTATCCGATGAAGATCGTACTTCTGCCCGGGAAGCGGCGAGACGACGATACGGTTCCCGGGGAGGGCAACCGCCGCACCCCATTCCGGAAGGTTGTTTCCGGTCAGGTCTCCGAACCGCCTGTCCGTCGTCGTCAGGATTATGGTCACCGGGCCCTCAGGCAGGTATCCGAGCGACCCGGTGATAAACCGGCAGCTTTCGTCGGCACCGGCGAGCGTTTCCAAGGCGAACTCCGTCCTCATACCCTCCGACACGACCTCGACAAAAGTACCTTTCAGCGTTTCCCCTTCGGCACTCACACGGGTGAACATGACCAGGATAATACCGAAGATCAGGGCATAAAGACGGAGAAGGCATTTCAGAACAGGTAAATCGTTCATAGCGTTACATCAAAAAACGGTTGCTGTTGTTCCGGCATATTTCACCGGATGATTAAAGAGAGCCTACAGGTCAAAAATCTTCCCGGGGTTCAGGATGTTATGGGGATCAACACCGCGCTTGATCTTCTTCATGAATTCGAGACTGGCTTCGCTGACCGCGATGGGCATGAATTTCTTGCGCTTACACCCGATACCGTGCTCGCCGGAAATCGTCCCCCCCAGTTTCGTCGCCGCGAGGAACAAATCCTTTTCCACTTCGGGAAGCTTCCTGTTCCACTCTTCTAATGTGTCGTCGGGATGGATGACAATGTTGGCATGTATGTTGCCATCGCCCGCATGACCGTAAATTATGATCTGCATATCGTGTTTTTTCGAAATGGCCTGGATTTCTTCCACAAGATCGGGAATCTGCGCGGTCGGCACGACCACGTCCTCGATGCTCTGGCGGCGGTTATAGGCGATGAGCGCCTCACCCAGGTTACGGCGTATGTTCCAGAGCCGCGCCTGTGTCGTGTAATTGTCAGCCACATACACCTCCTGTGCGCCGTTCTCCATGCAGATGTTTCCGATGGTGTCGTAGTCCTTTTCAACCATGTGCTCATCGAATCCATCCACTTCGATCAGGAGCATGGCGCCGGAATGCTCGTAGGGAATCTTTTCATTGAGATACCTGCAGGTGTACTCGACGCTGATATGGTCCATGAACTCGATGGCGGTCGGAACAATCCCCCCCTGTGTCATGATTTTTGGCACAATCTCGATGGCTGACTTCACATCGGGGAACAGAACGAACAAATCGACCGTTGCCTTCGGGAGCGGCAAAAGCCGCAAGAATACCTTGGTGATGATGCCGAGTGTGCCCTCGGAACCGGCGAGAAAAAGCCGCAGGTTATACCCGGTCACATCCTTCACGCGCTTTCCTCCGGCTATCACAATTTCACCGGTGGGCGTCACAAACTCGAGGCCGGTGATGTACCGCTCGGTCACCCCGTATTTCACTGCCTTGCCGCCCCCCGCGTTTTCGGCGACATTCCCGCCAACGAAACAGGTCTCGAGGCTCATGGGATACCCGGCGAAAAAAAGCCCGTACTCTTTCGCACGGTCGTTGACATTGTTGGTGATTACCCCCGGCTCGACAACGGCGATCATGTTATACCTGTCTATTTCGATGATGCTGTTCATACGCTCGAGCGAGAGTACAACACCGCCGTACAGGGGAACCGCACCACCTGACAGGCCGCTTCCCGCGCCGCGCGGTGTTATGGGAAACCTCCGTTCGTTGGCGAGCTTCACGATAGCCGCGATTTCCCCGGCGGTCCGCGGTTTTACCACCGCCTCCGGCATGGCCGAATAGCCTTCCTCCTCGATGAAATCGTGGGAATAAGGCTCCATCTTCTCCGTGTCGGTTATGACATGCTGAACCCCGGCGATCCGTTCAAGCTCCGCCCGGATGTCGTCATCTATCCTTGTGTATTCGTATGTTTCCATGAATGATAATTTTCGTTAATTATATTTGTTTACACTAAAATACAAAATTCAGGACTCCAGTACATCGTTTTTTTGCCTGAATGGTACCACACTTACCCTTTGTTTTCATTTATGGTGATTGATATGAACAGAATATTGATCGCCCCATGTTTTTATTGACTCCCCTCTGGTATAAGTCTATATTCGAGGGAACGAAAGAATAACCCGGGGTAAGGATGAACCGTACCAGGGCACTGAAGATATTAAGGGAACGTCTGGCAGGACTGCCGCTGATAGACGCTCATACACACCTTGTGGGCGGACGGCTCGGAGCGGGTGGTCTTTATGACGTGCTCCTCTACCACATGGCGGTGAGCGAGCTTTATAGCGCTGGGTGTCCCAGCGGGACGCGACTGACACAATTTCCGGGCTGGCCCGGGGAAACCGAAAGCCGTGCCCGTATCGAGGAAGCGCTGGAGTATCTGCCGCGGGTGCGGGCGACAAGCACAAGCTGGATGGTGCGAACGATCCTTCAGGACCTTTACGGCTGGGATGAAGCGGTGAGTTCGGATAACTGGAGAATACTGGATGCCCGGATTCGCGAGCGGAGCGGAGATCGTCAATGGCACCGTGAAATCTTACGGCGTGCCGGGGTGGAGGCGGCTTCAACAGAGCTGGCGCGGCGCGGGGCGGGTCTCGATGACGACATACTGGCATATTCGCTGGAATGGGCTTTTTTCACGCGGTCGCAGTGGGGAGAATACGACACGGCGCTGTATGAACTGGAGCGCTGCTGGGGCCGGACACCGGAAAGTCCGGCACAGGTAGGAAGCGGGCCGCGGCCGTCTGCGGAACGTGCAATCAGGAGTCTGGAGGATGTTCATGCGGCGATCACATGGTACGTTGACCGGATTCCGGCGGAACATATCGTATCGGTTGCAACGCACCTCTCGACCGACATCGACTACCGTGAGGTTACACCGGAAGACATGGCGTCCGCCCTGAAGCGCCGCCCGGAGGCAGGACCGCTCGAGCGTGACATGTACGCGAGCTATATCAACGAGCGTTTTCTCGACGAGCTTGAGCGGAGCTATGGCGGAAAGATAGTATTTCAGTTCAGCCTCGGTGCGGAACCGCTGCCGTTCGAGACGGCGAGCCGTATCTCTCAGCGGACGATTGCACAGCTTGCCGCGATGATTGCACGTCACCCCGGGCTTCGTTTCCAGTGTTTCGTTTCAAGCGCGCACGCCAATCAGTCGCTGTGCACGATGGCACGGGAACTGCCGCATCTGTCACTTGCGGGGTACTGGTGGCACAATTTCTTTCCGTCGATCATACAACGGGTGATGGCGGAGCGGCTTGATATGCTCCCGCTGAACCGGCAGGTGGGATTTTTCTCCGATGCCTACTGTGCGGAATGGGTCTACGGAAAGGCAATGCTCGTGCGGGAGATGATGGCGTCAGTACTGGCCGAACGGGTGGAACTCGGGCAGTTCGACATCGAGGAGGCGACAGCGGTCGCTAAAGAAGTGTTGTACGATACAGCCCGCGACCTGCTTCACATACGGCACGGAAAACGGTAAGATGTGAAGCGCGCACGAATACGTACACGAAAGTAAAAACTGCACATGAGAACCGGACCGGACACAGAGCATGGAACCGGCGGGTGTCAGATACGGGGGGGATAATGAAGATAGTCGTCAAGCCCTGGGGTCGTGAACTCTGGATAGCACATACGGACCATTACGCACTCAAGATAATCGAGATCAAAAAGGGACACCGTTCCAGCCTCCAGTATCATGAAAAAAAGCACGAGCACATTTATGTCGATGAAGGCGTCCTCGAGATCGAATGGGAAAATGATGCAGGCAACATGGAAGTTCTTGTGCTGAAGCCCGGCGATGTCATCGAGAATTTACCGGGGAGAAAACACCGTGTGACACCTCTCGAGGATGTCCGGCTGATAGAAGTCAGCACTCCCGAACTCGAAGATGTCGTCCGCGTCGAAGACGATTACAACCGTTGAATGAGCAAGGTATTTTTCCTGTCATGGCAGAGAAAATCGTTGTATTTGGTGCGGGCGCCACCGGACGTGGTCATGTCGGGCTGCTTGCATGGCAGGCCGGATATGAGATAGTATTCGTCGACATCAACCCCGGACTCGTGCAGATCCTTGAAAAATCAGGGGAATATCGTGTCAGGCTGTATGGTCAGACTACTCAGGAAGTGTCCGTGACAGGATACAGGGTGTATCATGCGGGGCAGAGAAAAGCGGTTGCCGATGAAATCAGAGACGCTGTCCTGGTGTTGACTGCGGTGTTCGATCAGAACCTCCCCGATGTTGCGCGCACTGTGGCCCTGGCGGTCACAGACTGCCGCAGGACCGGCCGGACCGCGCCCCTGAACTGCCTCGCCTGTGAAAACATGATGGACAGCTCATCGGTGCTGGGCAGACATGTGCACGTGCATCTTACCGGGGATAACGCCGCGTATTGCGATGAGTATTTCGGTTTTCCCGACTGCATGATAAGCCGTGTGGTTCCCCGGCCCGAACCCGATCCGCTCGTGATTGTTGCCGAGGATTACAACGAATGGACGGCCCGTACAGAAACGTTCAAGGGGCCGAAACCGGAGGCGCTGACCGCCCTCAAACTGGTGGACAATCAGACCGCGCGGCTGGAACGCAAGCTCTTCATTCACAACGGCGGTCATGCGGTATGCGGTTATATAGGATTTCACCGGGGCTGGAAGTATATTCACGAAGCGGTGAGGGACGATGTTGTCGCCGAACATGTTCTGGGCGCTCTTGACGAGCTGGGCGCAGTTATTCAGACAAGACACGGATTTACAAGGGAATCGATCGATGCCTATAAAAACAATCTCGTGCGCCGCGGCTCTGTACCTGAAATGCGTGATGAAATCCTGAGAGTCGTCCGCGATCCGCTCAGAAAACTGTCGCCGAACGAGCGACTTGTCGCCCCTGCTGTGCTCGCGGAACAGTACGGTCTGAAACGCGAATGGATCGTCAAAGGCATTGCCGCATGTCTCCATTACCGTCATGCCAGCGACAGACAATCGATTGTGATGGCGAAGATGATAAGGAACGAGGGGGTAAATTCCGTCATCGAGAACATCTGTAAAATTGGTGCCCGGACCCCCCTTGCGCGTGATATTGCCGCGGCTTATACAGCATGGAAAATCTGAGGGAGATACCCGCCATGAAAAAACTGGATGCCGGGATCACCCGGCTCATGCGCGAAGACCTGGATGACCGCGAAGAGCTGATCAGACGGGTTGTGTACGATACGCTCGCCGACCTCCCCGAACCCGACCTGTCGGCACATGTGGTCGCCACGTATTTCGTCGCGGCGCGCACCATGTCGCCTGCTCAGGCGGGAAAGGAAATCGCCTATCACATGACGAGCGGTGTCCGTTCGTGGAAGCCCGGAACACTTCTGGCCGGATGCAGCGGCGAGGTGGTCTACAGCATCGTCTTCGACCGTGAGCAAAGAACGGGCATCGTCCGTGTAGCATTTCCGCTCCTCATGCTCCGGCATGAAAACGGAGACCTCTATACCAGCGACCTTCTGCATATAATCGCCGGGGCGGGCGTCTTTGCCCTGAGGGAGCACACGTACATTAAACTGGTTCATGTCGCCATGTCCGACAATACGCTGAACCTGTTTCCTGGCCCTGCGTACGGCGCGGATGGTATAAGGCGCCTGACCGGCCTCTCTCCCGACGATATCGCGTTCGGCACCATACTCAAGCCCTGCACGGGAATCACTCCCGGTGAAGAAGCGGAACTTGTCGGGGAACTGATCAGGGAAAGATTTTTCATGTTCATCAAGGAAGATGAAAACTATCTGCCATATAATTCGTTCGCTCCTTTAAGGGATCGTGCCGGGCTTGTGATGGAAGCGGTACGGAACGCACAGGCGGAGTCCGATGGACAGGCAGTAATATTTGCGCCTCATATCACATCGCCTCCCCACCTGCTTGCCGATTCAATTCGTGTGGCGCTCGATGCCGGGTGCAACGGTGTCATGCTGAGTGAATATTATACCGGCGGTTCATACCGCATGGTCAGGGAACTGACCGGAAACAGTCCGTGCCCGCCGGTTCTGTACGGTCATAACGGCGGCATTTCAGTCCGGACACGTCACATATACCGTGAGGTGCTTGACTTCTTCGCGCGTCTCGATGGTGTCGATATGCGGCAGACGGCACCCCTGACCACCGGCATCGGGCTTTTACGGCCGTTCGGCATGGAATGGCGGCAGTGTGAACATGTGCTCAGTGGTCCGCTCGGGAACCACCCGCCTGTTATGATAACCCGTGCGGGCGGACTGGACCAGGGAAATATTATTCCAAACCTTGTCGATGTTTCTTCCGGGACGGGGGCTTCGCAGTATCTGTTTCTTGCGGGTTCGGCGATAAACGGAATAAAAAACGAACACGGCGAGTACGATTCATCCCTGGGAGCCGAAGCGATGCGCCAGGCAGTGCAGATCTATCTTGAGGGCGCTTTTCCACAGGTTACCGGGGGACATGTTTCCGAATTGAAATTGTATGCCGCCTCACACGAGGCGACGGCTCTTGTCCGGGCGCTTGAACAGCGGTATGGTGTTTGAAAATATAGTCAGCGCACCAAAACCAGTTTTTTTCGTGGATGTCATTTCCTTGAGGATATAATGATATGAAGTTCGTTCCGATGCTGGGTCTTTTGGAAAAAGCCCTGTCCGAAGGGTACGCCGTCCCATCCTTCTGCGCCTGGAATGCCGAAACGATGGCGGCGGTTCTTCGTGCGGCATCGAACCTCGAAGCGCCGGTCATTCTCATGAACGGCCCCGGCGAGTTTCCTTTGCTTTCTCCCGCCGACATGTCTTCAATTGCCCGCTCGCTGTATCCGGAAACATCGCTTCCCGTCGCCCTGCATCTGGATCACGGCGATTCACTGTCGATGGTCAGGGACTGCCTCGAGGCCGGATATACGTCGGTCATGCTGGATTTTTCGTCTAAAACATTCGAAGAAAACGCCAGTGCATTGCGGACTGTTGTCGGGATGGCGCATCCTCTCGGGGTAACTGTCGAGGGAGAAATCGGCTCTGTTGGGAAAATCGACGATTCTTCTTTGGAAGGGAACCATTCCTCGACACTCACCGACCCGCAGGAAGCCCGTGAATATGTCCGCATCACCGGCGTGGACACCCTCGCGCTTTCCATCGGCAACGCACATGGAAACTACACGGAGCTTCCACAATTACGGTTCGATATTCTCGAGGAAGTATTCGACCTCGTGAACATACCGCTTGTCCTGCACGGCGGCTCCGGGACGCCCGACGATGATATCAAGAAAGCCATCTCGCTGGGTATAGCAAAGATCAATGTCGCAAGCGAACTCGTCAGGGCGGTACGAGAGTCGCTGATGGGGCAATGGAAAGAGGGGCGGAATCTCTGGGCGCCCGCCGCCGAAGTTGAAGCGATGAAGAACATGGAATCGGTCGCCACAAAATGGATCATCAAGACCGGCGCTGCGGGACAGGCATAGAAAATAATAACTCTTCATACTGTGAACAGGTTTTTTACATATCGATGGATGGTGAATGAAACGGACTGTCAGGTCATCATGTCTGACCAGGCTGACCCGAACCAAAGGAATTGCCTATGATTTCGGCAATCGGTATCGCTGGCGTTGACCATATTCTTGTTATCGACAGTTTTTACGACCGTGAGGGCTCCTACTGGGCGGATGCGTACCGTGTGGAGGGAGGTGGCATGGCGGCGACTGCGCTCTGCACTGCTTCAAGGCTCGGCTCCCCTGCGCGCCTGTTTTCGAGAATCGGTGATGATATCAACGGGCAGTTCATCGCAGAAAAACTCGTGTCATTCAACGTGGATGTTTCCTGCCTGGTAACCGTTCCGGGAGCGCATTCCTTTGTCAGCATTATCCACGTCAATGGAAAAACCGGTGAAAAGCAATTTTATTCCGACAAAAACCAGCCCGTTTTCAGGGGACATATCGACCTCGACTGTTCACGTCTTGAGGGGACAAAGGTGCTGCTGGTCGACGGATTCTGGATGGAGGCGGCGTTGACAGGCGCACAGTGGGCTTTCGAACACAGTATACCTGTGGTCGGCGATTTCAAAAGCCGGTATGACGGGCTTGATGAATTGCTGCACTATGTTTCGTATTTGATCGTTCCCGAATTTTTTGCACAAGAAATGACTGGACAGAATTCACTTTCCGGTATGCTGAAAGAACTTTCCTCCCTGTGCCCCGGAGTACCCGTGATTACCCGCGGCAGCCATGGCGGCGTGTACCAGGATGGGAATGATATCCGGCAGTACCCGGCTTTCCCCGTTGAAACGGTGGATACGACCGGAGCCGGGGATGCGTTTCACGGCGCGTTCTGCCATTTTCTCGCCGCCGGAAATACACTCGACAGGTGCCTGGAGATGGCTTCCGCTGTCGGGGCGATGAATTGCCGGGCGCTGGGGGGACGGACCGGACTTCCCACATCCGGCGAATTATCCTATTTTCTTAAAGAACACCAACCACGGAGACACATCCAATCATGACATCCATTGAACGGGTCGAGGCTGTCCTTAATCATAAAATTCCGGACAGAATCCCGGTGGAACTCCACAATTTCCTGATGGCGTGCATCATGATCGGCGGGAATTTCCGCGACACCATGCGAGACGGGGAAGCGCTTGCTGATATGCAGCTCGCAGCCTGGCGTGAATTCGGTCACGATGTCATTGTGCACGAAAACGGCGTTTGCGCCGAAGCCGAGGCGATGGGCTGCGAGATACGATATACGCCGGATTTACCCCCACATGTCGAAGTTCCCGTTATTCAATCACTCGGTGATATCGATAAACTGACAGTCCCCGATCCTGAAACGACATTCCCACTGAATGAACTGCTCAGGGCGACTCGAATCATCGAGCGTGAAACACGCGGCAGGGTCTTCATCAACGGGAGAGCCGACCAGGGACCGGTCTCGCTGGCAATGGCGCTCTGCGGTCCGGAAAACTTTCTGACCGCCGCGATGAATCCCGAATCAAAGCTGCACATCCTCAAACTGCTCGATATATGTACGCGGATGAATGTGGCTCTCGGGGAAGCCCAGTGCCGCGCCGGAGCGCACAGCTCCACCATCGGCGCATCCGGAACCAGTCTGCTCTCGCCGTCGATGTACCGTGAACTGGAATTCCCCGGTAATGTCACGTTCATAAGGTCGATGCAGCGGTTGGGTATACGCGGCGGTCTGCATGTCTGCGGGAAAGAAGACCACCTGCTCGACCAGCTTATCGAAACAGGCGCTGACTGGATCGAACTCGATCCCGCCACCAATCCCGCCCTGTGCAAACGGGTGTTTCAGGGAAGAACCAGTGTGTTCGGGATGCTGGAACCAGCACACATTCTCGGAGCCGGCACAACCGAGGAGGTTCGCGAACATACACTCGATATCATGCGGACGATGGCGCCCGGCGGTCATTTCATCATGGGACCGGGCTGCGCGCTCCCGCCCAATACGCCTCCCGAGAACATCCATACGGTCATGGAATGCGCGCGCTTTGAAGGGGTGTATGCCGCCGATGGGGAACTGCCCGGACTTGGTTAAATCTTATGCAGGAGCATAAAGTTAGAAAATTTTGTTGCTGTTCAGGATCGACATGCTCATATTCAATACTGCTTCGCTATTGTCTGTAGCCGACCGTCTCACTCGAAGGGAAGGGGAAGTCCGATGAACCGTGTTCTGGCATTCATGATTGTTACTGTGTGTACCTGCCTGTCGGGAGTGAATAATGTAAGCCCTTCCCGGGCTGAAGCGGAAGAAGGGTTTACTCCTCTATTCGACGGCAAAACCCTGAATGGCTGGGAAGCATATACGGAACCGGGTGAAAATGTCTCCATAGGGGAAAGTGATTTCAGCGTTCGAAACGGTGAAATTTACTGTCTGGGGAAGGAGCATAGTTACTGGCTAAAGGCCCCCGGAGTGTTCGGCGATTTCATACTGCGGCTCGAATACAAAGTCGCGAAAGGAAGCAACAGCGGAATATTTTTGCGGGTTCCCGGAAAAGAGTGGCCCGCTTATCAGGGATTCGAAGTACAGGTACTGGATGATTATGGACAACCCCCAACCGCTCAAACATCGGGTGCGGTCTATGACGTTCTCACTCCGATGCGTAACATGTCACGTCCTCCTGGTGAGTGGAACGATGTGGAAATTACCCTCCGTGGGCTCAATATTGTCGTTGTCTGGAACGGGTTCAAGATCATCGATACGGATTTCAGCCAGTTAACCGAGCCAATCGGCAAATGGAAAATGGCG